>Ga0187892_10000450_pt1 | contig 106727 bp, 96 predicted proteins | sample MA1701073metaG_FD_139345 | JGI IMG/M metagenome (GOLD analysis project Ga0187892, IMG submission 139345) | Bio-ooze microbial communities from a basaltic lava cave in the Kipuka Kanohina Cave System on the Island of Hawaii, USA - MA170107-3 metaG ... | reverse complement strand
GGCCACCTCATGCCGACGCCGGCCGGGCTAGCCAAGGTCGCGCGCTGCGTCCAGCAAGGCATTGACTTCTTCCTCGGCCGCCTGCCCTGATCGACCGCTGCCCCATCACCAACTCCTTACGCAGGCCTGCCGAAAGGACACGCGCGTTCGTAGTGCGGAATCGCCTCCCCTGGACGGCCCTCGAGTAGATGAACGTCACCAAGCACCTTATTGCTGGGCACCGTAATGCTCGCGGGAGTTCGGCAAGCGTTGGCGTCCCGAAGTGCCTCCGACGCGAACTCGCGGCCGCGATCCAGATGGCCCGCCCACGAGTAGGCGACACTGAGGTCACGCTTCGCAAAGGCCTCCAAGCATGCATCGTTGCTGGCCTGCCCCAGATAGAGCGCCTTGCTCGCCTCCCGGATGGCCCGTCGAAACTCGCCCTGCTCACTGAGACCGCCCGCGAGCCGACAGTACTCGTAGCCGTTCAGCTTCGTCGAGTTCGCGCCGTACAGCAGTTCACCCTCCGCAGCGAGGCGCGTCGCGGACTCAGCTTCCATAGCGCGAAGCTCGGCTACCTTCTCGGGACTTATGTCCGAGGCACAGCCCACGGCCAAACTGGTCAGCAGAATAAGACGGACAATCATTTGGGCTCTCATCGAGTGCCCCCTTTCAGGATCTGGACCCGTTCGTCAGAGGCTCGGATCCCGCGCCGCCCGGACCGATGGATAATGTTCTCGTGGCGGGCTTCGTACCTCCAATCGAAGGCTTGTCGATGTCACCCTCCCGACGCTTCGCGGGGTCCCCTCAGTGCGGAAACCTAGGGCGGACGCCCAAGGAGGTCAAGCGCCTCCCGTTGACTGGGTCGAGCTGGCCACCCCGTTGTTCGCCATTCTTGCCAACAGGCCAGCAAGGCGGCTGTCAGGCTGATCCCCGCCTCGGGACGCACACGCAGTCGCGACCCCAGGCAGGCACGTACACTTATCGATGAGCCGCCCTGCCGCGGTCTCGTCTACGCGGCACCCTGCCGGGTGTGGTAGACCATGGCTCCTATCTCTCGCGCGGCGGACGCCGGTAACGCACGGGAGCATGACAGGAAACCGCGTTTCGCGGGTGAAGCAGGCGATTCGCGCGCAATCTGATTTTGGGGGGACGCTCGAAGGGGCATGGCTCCCCTTCGAGTCCTCTACGCCCCGCCATCGCCGATGAGCGAAAACGGGGCCCAGAAGATCGGGTGCGCGTAGCTGAAAACCGGCCTGCCCGTGGTCGGCTCGACGTAGACGCCCTGATCGATCAGCCAGACCATCGTCTGCTGCAGCTGCCGCGCGCGGCTAAGATTCGGGTCGGCGCGATATCGCCGGAACAGCTCGGTCGTGAGCGCCAGCGTCGACGTCGTCTCGACGGGCCAGTGGCTCACAAGGAGCGACCGCGCCCCCGCGTAAAAGAACGCCCGTCCCAGACCGGAGATCGCATCGGCGCCAGCGCCCTTTCCCGCTGCCGTGTTGCAAGCGGAAAGCACGACCCAATCCGCATTCAGCCGGAGGCCGAGGATTTCGTCCATGGACAACACACCGTCCCCGCTGATGTTCGCCACCTGCGGGGAGGAAAGCGCAAGCGCGGGCTGCTCGAGCCCGTCGAGATCTCCGGGCACCAGGCCATGGGTGGCGAATGCGATGACGCGGTAGCGCGAGAGGTCACTCGTCTTCACCGCTTGCTCGTTGGCCTTCGCGCCCAGGAACACGTCCGACGTCAAATCCGCCCCCATCGCGCGCGCCATGCTGACGATCTCCTCCGCCGTCTCCGGCAATGGCGGAAGGGTTGCCAGCCGGACCGAGTCGATCCCCTGGGTGTTCAGGACCGCGCGCCGCGTGATCTCCATCCCGCGCGGCTCAATCGTCGCGTCGGCGGCCCCCGCGGGTCGCGCCCTCCGAGGCTCGCTTGGCGCCGTCTGATCGGACGTGAAAACCGGCGCCCCGAACCCGACGAAGGGCCTCCGCGTGAGGGACCCGGACGGTAGGGCTCGAAGGGTCACCAGCGACGTCACGGATGGGAGCGTCGTCACCGCGTGCGACCGCACGAGCCACGGCACTGCGCGGTAACGACCGAGGAGGATCCCGACATCCGGTCCGGCCGTGATCGCCTTCGTCGGGAGCACCGAGAACGGCACGTGGCTCAACGGCCCGTGCGGAACGACAAGCAAGCTGTCCGCCGTCTGCCAGCCGGCCGCGACCGGCTCCAACAGGGTGAGGAAGAGGCGGTGCGCCAGTCCGACGTCGAACGCGGGAATGTCATCCACCGTTCTGGCGGCCGGGTCAAGGGCGCGGCGAAGGCTCGACACGGTATGCTCGAGTTCACTGGCGCCCTGGGGCACCGTCGCGAAGGCGACGGCCCCCCGGTAGGGCACCGCCCACACGAAGCTCCGGTCCGTCGCCACGACTGTCGCGATGAGCGCCTCGCCCGGCCTCAGCGCGGCCCGCACCTGCTCGATCACGGCCGGCCTTGGGCCAACGAGCCCCGCGTACGCGGGAAACTGCGCATCGATACGGCTTCTCAGCGTCCTGAGGTCCTGTCTCGCCGCCTTGAGTCGGGCCCGCAACGCGGCGATCACCCGCGGATCTTGCTCATCCGTTGGAACCGACAATAGGCTCGCGAGCACGCCCTCGAGGGCGCCAAGATGCTTTCGGGCGTCTTGCTCTTCCCGAGCCAGCGCGCTGAGCTCGGGCGTCTTAGCGACCGAGCGAGCCGCGCTCGCGTCGACTGCTCGCTGAACCGATCGGCCCCGGGCCAGCTCGGAAACGTGGAAGGCCTCGGCAACCACATCGAAGCTGGCCTGAGACCCAAGCGGGTTGTCGCGGATGTCAGCGAGCAGGCCGAGGTACGATTCGAAGATGAGGGCGAGCCGCTGCTCGCGCTCCGGCCGCGTCACGCCGTCATCCACGCCTTCGTCGACTGGGAGGGTCTCCTGCAGGATCGCCGTCGCCCGCCTGAACTCACTGAGGGCGCGGGATCGGTCTTGCATCGCGGCGTAGGTGATGCCGAGAAGGCCGCGGATCTCTGCGATGTCAACATGTGTGTCGCCGAGTGCGTACTGGCTCTTGGTCAGCAGGGCCTCGAGGAGCTCGGCTGCTTCGCGCGGGCGTCCCGTCTTGGTCAAGGCCAACGCCAGATCGCGGTCGGCCGCAAAGTACTTGCGGTACGTCTCAGGGTCAGTCCGCATGTCGGTGAGGATCGCCTCGTACGCGGCGAGCGCATCCCTCCAGCGCTCCTGGACCACGAGGCTCCGGGCGAGCTCTCGACGGGCAAACGCGAGCGACAGGGACTCCGGGTCCACGTTCACTCGCTCCAGAATGTCGAGACCGGCTCTCGCCAGCGTCTCGGCCTCGACATGCCGACCTTGCGCCGAGATCACTCTGGTCAATACTCGGAGCGCGTTGGCCGTGTGGATGGAGTTGCGGCCCTGCTTGCCGAGCGCCCCGAGCAAGCCTGTCCTGGCCTCGCTTTCCGCCTCGAACAATCGTCCCCGGCGCAGCAAGACGATGGCCAGCTTCGAGCGGGCCTGGTCGATCCAGAACTCCTTCGCCCGCTGCGAATCACTCGCGAGCGCCGCGATCATCTGGCGATACGAGCGCTCGGCACCTTCATAGCGGCCCTTGGTCTCCGCCAGAGCCGCCTCTGCTTCGGCGGCCGCTGCCGTCCAGCCGACGCTCGCCCACCGGTTGGCGGCGCCCGAGCGCCGCGCATTACGCAGCACCTCGAGGCTCCGCTCGAGCGCCTGGTCGGCAGCGTCCAGGTCGCCGGCGAGGGCGCGCAGCGTCGCCAGCCGGGCATGGAGCGGGATCAGAGGGCCGCGCGGATCGTCCCTGGTCGCGCGGGTCATCGCCAACTCGATATAGTCGAGGCCGCGAGACAGGTTGCCGGCTTCCATCTCGGCCACGCTGAGCCGTTCGAGAATCTCGACCGACCCGGCCGTCCACAGGGCGCGCTCGGCCATCTGCAACGCCCCGGTCAGATCCAGGATCTCCTGCTTCGACCGACCGACCTCTCGCGCCGCCAAGGCGCGTTCGTAGAAAAACTCGGCGAGAAACTGGAAGACGGGCTCGCGCCCTCCGGCGGTGGGCGCGAAGCGGTTCCGGGTCCGTTCCCCGGGCTGGTACGGATTGGGCTGGACCTCGTCTGCGCGTCTTCGGGCGCTGGCGAGCGCGTCGGGCTCCTCCAGCTTTTGTTTGTCCAGGATGGCGGTGAGATCTCCCACCGTCCGTGGCGGTGGCACGAAGAAGCGTTCGCCGAATGACACGCTCGCGCGCCGCGCCTCTTCGAGTGACATGGAATCAGGTCCGACGGTGCGGCAGCTGGCGCCGAGCGTGATCCCAAGCAGCACGACGATCACGGTGCGCGTTTTCTCCCGAGCACCTCTCCCGCACCAGCTCGATGCCAACGGTCCTCTCACTTCCCGCTCAAGACACCAAATCCGATCCGACGGGCGAACAGCTGGAGACGACATCGGGCTACTGGCGGCGATCGGACTCCCCCCCTGGAGAGGGCGACGAGATCGCACGATGCCGACTCGCTGTGGCGAGGGGGGACGCGCCCGACGCCCACGCGAGTGCAGGGCTGGCGCGAATCCGCCCCGGATGTATCGTACCGCCCTGGCTTCCCGATCACCAGGCCGACCGGCCGCCGATCGGCTGAAGCTCCGGGATAGGGGCGCGGCTCCTTGTGCCGGCAGTCCATCCACCAATCGACCGCGATGAAGCGAAAGTGGTCCCTTGGCCGCCGAACTCGGTGACGGCGGGGCCGACGAGATCGACCGCCCCCTAGTCCCAGACGTCCATCTCGGTGATGCGCCACTTCCCGGCGAAGCTCACCGCGCGTTTCCCTTCGGCTCGCGAACCTCGATGCGCGACTCGACGTGGTGCACGGGCGTGGCCAGCATCTCTGAAAGGGTGGCGCCGGTCAAGCCCGTCTGCGGTGATTCTGAAGGCATGCTTTGCTGTGTGACACGAGCCACGCATGTGGTATTTTTCGCCCTCGGCGACGTCGATCTGGGGTCCCCCGGTCGGAGGCCGCTACTTCTGGCCCTGAAGGAGCTCCCGGATGGCAGACGAGGTCAAGGAGTTCGAGGCGCACCAGCGCGACCTGAGCCGCCGGTTGCAGCTCGACTCTGCGACTCGGACGGACCTCGACCGGAGGCGTGCCGAGGAACGGGCCAAGGCGTACGCCCTGATCAATGGCGTTGACGCGTTCGTCGTCGGTCTCACGGACACCGTGAAGCGGGTCGTCATGGGCCTCCTGTCCGACGGCCAAGTGAAGCCCGGCAAGGCCGTTTGCGGCCACATCCTCCTCGAGGCGGTCCCGGGCACCGCGAAGACGCTGATCTCGGAGACGCTGGCCAAGCTCGTCAACCTCAAGTTCTCCCGCATCCAGATGGACGCAGACAAGCGTCCGAGTGACATCATCGGTTTCTACGAGCAGCAGGATGGGACCGGGAAGCTCGAGTTCACCAAGGGGCCAATCTTCGCGAATGTCGTCCTCATCGACGAGGTGAACCGGGCCCGGCCGGAAGTCAAAGGGGCGCTTCTCCAGGCGATGGCGGAGCGGGAAGTCACGGTCGACAATGTCACGCATGAGCTCGAGGAACCTTTCTTCGTACTGGCCAACCAGAACCCCATCGAGCAGGAGGGCACCTTCCCTCTGATCGAAGCCGAGCTCGATCGGTTGATCGCCAAGATCCGGCTCGATTACATCTCCCGGGCCGAGGAGATCGACATGGTGCGCCGGGTCGGCCACTTCGCCACGCGCGAGGTCCTGCGGGTTTCGGGGCTCGATCGCGGGCGGCTGGTGGCGATCCGCACGTTCATCCGGGAGTCGACCTACGTCGATCCGCACATCGTGGCGTACGCCGTCGACCTGGTGCGCGCCACGCGGCCGGAGGCGCCCCAGCATGCCGCCTGCCTCCCGGATTTGATCGTGGACGGACGGTCCGTGGTCCGCGTCGGCGCTGGACCTCGAGCATCGATCTTCCTGGTCAACTTCGCCAAGACGGAAGCCTTCTTGAGCGGTGGCGAGCAGAGTGCCGGCCGCGACCATGTGCGGTCCGTCGATGTGCGAGCGGTGGCCTTCGACGTCTTGAACCACCGGCTGGTCATCGACGACATCGTCGAAAGCATGATCGTCGGGAAGCGGCCGGTGCGTTACCTGAACGGGAGGCTCGAGGTCGACGGCGAGCGCGTGCTCCGAAATCGGCACGAGCTGCTCGTCCAGGTGATCCGTCGGATTCTGCGGGGGGTCCGGGTCCCGTGAACTTCCTCGAGTGGTACGCGGCGCTCGAGACGGAGGTCCTGCTCTCGACCCGGGCCCTGCTCAAGACCATGACCCCCGGCGAACACCGGACCGGCGTCGGCGGGCGGGGGTTTCAGGTGAGCCACCACGCCGAATACCGGCACGGCGACGACCGGCGGCTGATCGACTGGAAGGTGAGCCAGAAGGCGGGTCATCTCCTGGTCAAGCGCTTCACGCACGAGGGGCGGCTCCGGGTCATCGTGGCATGCGACGTGAGCCGATCGATGGTCTTCGGAACGAGCCACTCCAAGTGGGAGGTGATGCTGCGCATCCTGGGCGTGATCGGGCTGGCCACGGTCGCGCAGCTCGACACGCTCCACGTCGTGCTATTCAGCCGCGGTGTCGAGCGGGACGCGCCTGTCGCCCAGGGACGTGGCGGCGTGCTTCGACTGCTCGAATCGCTCTGGAACCCCCCCGAGGCGGGTGCCACCGAGACGTGGCTCGGGCCGGTCTTCGAACGAATCACCATGAAGGCGCCCGCGCTGGTCTTCGTCGTCTCCGACTTCCGGGCTGCTGATGAGTGGAAGCAGTACGCTGACGCCATGGCGTTCAGGCACGATGTCGTCCCGGTGCTCGTCCGGGACGCCGGCGAAACCAGCCTGCCGCGAATCGGGGCCGTCACGTTGCGCGATTTGGAGAGCGGCGAGGAGATTCTGTTCGACACGGCCAGCCACGCGCATCGCGCGTTCTTCGAAATCCAGGTGGCGAGCGCCGAGCGGGACATCATCGCTGCGCTCGAGCGCCTCGGCGGCGAGTACGTGGTCGCGTCGAGCGAAACGGATGTCGCGGGCGACCTGCTCACGATCTACCACCACCGGAAATTGAGCCCGCGAGCGTCGGGTCGGTCCACGGCTTCCTGATTCGATGCGGCGTCGGCGACCGCAGCCAGTGACGGCACGCCGCAGGCCCCCAGACTCAACGGTCTCGCCGCACCCCCCGTGTTCAGCGCCGTGCCCGAGGACCAGTGCTGACCGACGTCGGCTCTCGGTTCCGCTGCCGATCGGGCGCTCGACATGAGGAGTGATCACCGCTCCCCGCGTTCAGCGCAGGCAGCGGCCGTCGGCCTGCTCAGTGGGCTCGCGCTCCTGCTCGGCTCGGTGTCGGTCAGCCACCCGCAGCTCCAGGCACCCCCGGCCGGCGGCCCTCGACGGGACGCGCAGCGGTCCGCTCAGATCGTCCAGGGCAGCTACTATCTCCCGGAGCACCTCCACTGGTACGCGTCGAGCGCGGACAAGCGGCGCGAGAAGCGAGCGCTCTTCAGCCTCCTCTCGACCAAGCACGCGGTCGTGGGGTTCACATGGACGCCGGCGACCCAGGCCTCGGCTGGACCGAAACGGGGCCGACTCACGCAGCTGCTCCAGAAGCCGCCGGCGAACCTGCCGCCGGTCGTCGACGCCAACCAGTGCGACGCGGGCCCGACCCACACCGCGTTCCTGCTCACGTTCCGCGGCGATCTCGAGCCGGGCCGGATGCTCTCTGCGCTCAACGCGCTCCGTGGACTGGGCGTCTTCGACTTCGTCTCGCCCGTGTTTTATCTCCCCGACAAGATGGCGTACGCGTTCCCCGAGTTCGAGGCGGAGTTCCTGCCGCCGGCGCTCATCGTCGATGGCGAAGCCACCATCAGGCGGTTCAACGCCGCCAACCAGGTCACGGTGGTGTCGATCTCCGACAATCGATACACGCTCGAGATCCGGCCCGATTCCCCATCGAACGTGCTCGCCACTGCGCTCAGGTATATCGACACGCCGTGGCTCGTGAAGAGCACCACGCTCACCTGGCGAAGCGTGATCCAGCCGATCTCGGTGGACGCCAAGCTCGAGACCCCGAACCGCCTTCCCGCCGTCGATGTTCGGGATCCCGTCGGGTACGTGGTGACGATCGACCGCGATCATGCCGTCACCGTGCTTCCCGAAATGACCAGCCAGACCGAGGCCAAGAACTGGCTCCTGAAGGCCGTCGGGTTGCCTGAGGAAGTCGTCGATGTCAAGGAGGTCACGCGATCGACTCGGGCGCTGAATTCCTCCCGTGAGCAGGACGTGATCACCTTTGTGTTCCTGTTCTCGAAGGCCGGTCGCTACGATCTGCCGCCATTCGAGCTGAAGTACAGCGTCACGGACGGAGCCGGTGTCCAAAAGGTCGAAACGATCTCCACGGAGCGGACCTTCCGGCTCACGGTCGATGAGCACCTTCCGCGGGACATCGTCGGGCTTCCGGGCGACGTCTTCCTCGCCCCCACCTCGGCGCCGGGGCTCCCGTTCCGGCTCGGCCTGATCGGAAGCGGCACGCTGGTCGCCGGCGCTGTCCTGCTCGCCGTCGCCGGAGCTCCCGCCCTGCTGTCCTGGTGGCGGGCCCAGCGCGCGCGGCGGATCGCGGCCCGCGCCCAGCGCACCCACGGGGAGGGCTATCGGACGCTCTGGCAGCGAGTCGAGCACGCTGCGCCGCACCTCGCACTCGGCGATCCCGAGGTGGAGAAGACGTGGCTACGGGACACCGGCAAGGCGGTCCGCGGGCTGCTCGGCGATCGCCTCTACCACGACGAGACCGCGCTGCTCGGCGGTCTCGGCTCGACGACGCACGAGCTGCAGGAGATCGTCCAGGCCAGAGCCGGTGAGTCGGAGGCGCCGGCCCTGGCCCCCGCGATCACCGTCCTCGATGAGATCGAGCAGATCGTAGACGTCGCCGAGCCGCGCCTCACCATGATCCGCGTGATGGACATCCGCGAGCGCGTTTCCCGGCTGATGAACGGGACCTCGACGTGATCGCGGTCGAGTATCCGTGGGCGCTGCTCCTCCTGGCCGTGGTGGCGGGGCTCGCCATACCGCGGCGCCGTCGACCGCAGGGGTATTCCCTTGCCTACAACGTGCCGGCGGGGGTCCGGCGCCGGCTCCCCCCCCTCGGCCGCATTCGCAAGATTCCGTCATTTCTGTTCCTCTCCTTCCTCACCATCCTGGCGATCGTGACGGCTCGCCCCACCCTGGGGACCACGGAGGAGTATCGGGTTCAGGAGTCGAAGACGATCCTGCTCAGCGTCGACAGCTCCGGCAGCATGCTGGGCACGCCAATCAGGAACGTCCAGGCGGTAGCCGAAGATTTCGTGCGGAGCCGCCCGAAAGAGGACCGGCTCGGCCTCATCACTTTCGACGACGTGGCCATTGGCGGGATTCTCACCACGAACCACCCCGCCCTCCTCAAGGAGCTTCGCGACATCGAGATCGTCCCCGGCCGCGGTACGCAGCTCGGCATCGGCCTCTTCAAGTCTCTGGTGAGCTTCATCGAGTCGTACGCCGAGGCCAAGCTCGCCGAGGACCGCGCCCTCACGGTCGCGGAGCGAGAGGTCAAGTTCCGGGAGCTACGCCGGGAGATCGACCAGTTCACGGGCTTCCTGCTCCGAAAGGAACCCGGAGACTTCGTGCCCCATCTGCCCGGTGTCGAAGATCGGAAGGTCATTGGAAAGGGCAAGGTGCTCATCCTCCTCACGGACGCGGATTTCCTCAAGCCTGACTCGCCCGAGGAGCGGATGAACTACGTGCAGATCCTCGGACATTACGAGCAGTTCGGCCTCGAGCGTCTCTACGTGCTGAGCCCGGGGCTCGAGCTGCCCGCGGAGCTCGTGAGCGTTTTCAAGCGTAATCCGAGCTGGCGGTTCTATCGGTTCGCGGTGAAGGACGAGGCCAGGCTCCGGGACATGTTCAACGAGATCAATCGGCTCGAGAAGGGTCGGAGCCTGATCGAGGTCAAGACCGAGCACCGGGAGATCTCACACTGGTTCACTCCGGCCGTCGCGTTGCTCGTTTTCGCGGCAGCGCTTCCCGCGTTCAGCCCGAGGTTCCGATCCATTCCATGAGGCTCCTGACTATCATCGGGCTGCTGGCGCTCACGGTCGGCGCGGCGCTTACGTGGGGTGGGCGAGCGCACTCGGCGTACCTGCAGCGCGTCCGCGAGGCGGATCGGGCCTTCGCCAGCCGGAATATGGACGACGCCATCACGCGCTACGAGGCGACCTATCGCGAACTGACCGAGAGGCCGCTCCTGCTGGCGGCCACTCGGTGGCTCCGGACGGACAGCCCCGACCGCCTGATGCTCCAGCTCGGCAACACGCGCTTCCGCCAGGCCGAAGCCTTGCTCGTCCGCTACGGTCGAGCCCGGCGCGATCCCGAGATCGCCGAGCGCCCCTCGCTGGACGCCGTTCACCAGCACTTCGCCGAGGCGCGGAGGGCGTACGACCGCGTCACCCAGGCGGACCCGGTCCTCCATTCCAAGGCGCGGTTCAACGCTGCCCACACCAGTGCCATGGAGTTCCTCATGAGCCTCTGGGTCGAGCGGACCAAGAGCCAGACGGCCCTCCGTGGAGAGCTGGTGCGGCTGATCCGCAACGCGGCGGGCGTCGTCGACTATGTCAACGCGCAGCGCGTGCCGCTGAGTCGCGAAGAGCGCATGCAGCCCGTCATGCTGCTCGAGGCCTTTACCCAGTTTGCCCAGGAAACCAAGAAGGTCGAGGTCACAGAGCAGGGTAAGAAGCTCGGCGAGTTTCTCAAGGTATCGCCGCCGCAGACGACGGAGGTCGAGCGGCGGCTCGTCGAGAAGTTCCTCCTGGATCGCGAAGAGCCGGTCACGGCAGGCGAAGGAGAGCTGGGCGGGTTGCATTGAGGTTCGAGTATCCGGTGGCCCTGGTGGCGCTGGCCGGGCTCCCGATCCTCGCCGGCGTGGCGCTATGGGAGCGCCGCCAGCTCAAGCGCGCGCTGGTCCGCTGGAGCCAGGTTCTCTCGGTTTCGAGGGCCAACCGGTTGCCAGGACTCTGGGTCGCGGTGCTCGAGTTTGCCCTCCTGGCCGCGGGCCTCACCTGCGCGGTCCTGGGCTTCGCCTCGCCCGTCATCCGTCGCGCAGTCCAGGAACCTCTCTGGGACAATGTCGTGATCGGGCTCCTGATCGACGTGTCGCGGAGCACGACCGCGCCGCTCGACCCGCGCGCGGTGGACAGCCCGAGCCGGTGGGATGAGATGCAGCGGGGTCTCCTCGAGTTCCTGCGACAGAGCCCGCCCGGGCTCCGGATCACCGCGCTGGCCTTCACCGACCTCGCCGTGCCCCTCATGGCGCTTCCCACCGATGACCACCTCGAGGTCGCCGCAAAGCTCAGGCGGCTCGACCACCGATTCATCAGCCGCCAAGGAACGAACTTGGTCGAGGCCGTTCGCGCCGGAGTCAAGCTGCTGGTCGCGGTGCCAAACGATAAGCGAGACAAGGTATTCTCGCTTGTTCTCATCAGCGATGGCGATACTGGCTACACGCCGGAGCTGGACGCCGAGCTGGCGCGGGTCTCGTTTCCGATTCATGCGATCGGGGTCGGCGGAATCGAGCCGGTTTTCATTCCCGATCCGGGCTCGCCGACCGGCTATCTGGAGGAGCTCGGTGAGCCGGTACAGACCGTGCTTCGAGAGGACACGCTCGCCGCCGTGGCGAAGCGGACTGGTGGACAGTACTTTCCCTTCACGAAGCGCGGCGAGCTCTTCAAGCTCCTGGGCGTGATCACGCGTCAGCAGGGACTGCGGACGACCCGGACCATGGTCCACGAATTTCGGGTCGGTGTCGTATTCCTTCTGGCCGCCTTCGTCCTCCTGGCCGTCCACCGCCAGCTCACGCGGTAGGCTCTCTGGAGCCGCGCGGACTCCGCTTCCATGGTCCGCGTCACGTCAGCATCGTGAGGTAGGAGCCAGATATCCACGGCGACAGGGCTGGCGAAGAGGGGCAGCCTTCGACGTTCCGCGCCTTCTCCGTCGGGACTGGTGCGGAGCGAATTTCCGCGTCGGCCCGTCGGCCGCCAGCGTGGCCGCATGGACAGGGGCGACCCGTCACGCCGTCAGTGGCACCCTTGACCCGCGCGAGGCGCGAACCGTCGCGCCGGAGCGGAGACTATCTGCAGTGTGCGGCGGGGCTTGTCACGTCCATGACTCGCGGGCCTTCTGGATATCCTGCTGGTACTTCAGCAGGAGCGCCAGCGTCTTCCGCGTGATCTCCGCGTCGACTCGGGTCGCGCCCAGCAGCAGGAGCGTGCGCGCCCAGTCGAGCGTCTCCGACACCGACGGCGCCTTCTTGAGGTCGAGCGATCGGAGCGACCGCACGACGCGGGCGATCTGCTCGGCCAGGGCCGCATCGATCCCGGGCACGCGGGCCCGGATGATCGCCATCTCCCGCGCGAGATCCGGGTAGTCCATGTGCAGGAACAGGCAGCGGCGCTTCAGGGCTTCCGACAGCTCGCGCGTGTTGTTCGACGTCAGGACGACGAGGGGAGGCGCGGTGGCGACGATCGTTCCCAGCTCCGGAATCGACACCTGCCACTCCGACAGCACCTCCAGCAGGAGGGCTTCCGTCTCTACTTCGACCCGGTCCACCTCGTCGATCAGCAGGACGACCGGCTCGGGGGACCGGATGGCGGCGAGCAGCGGTCGCGGTAGGAGGAACGCGTCGGTGAAGATATCGTGCTCGACCTGGTGCCAGTCGCGCTCGCCCGAGTCGGCCTGGATGCGGAGCAGCTGCTTCTTGTAGTTCCACTCGTACAGCGCCTTCGCCTCGTCCAACCCCTCGTAGCACTGCAGCCGGATCAGCCGGTGTCCCGTGACGGCCGCCAGAGCCTTGCCCAGCTCGGTCTTGCCGACTCCGGCCGGTCCCTCGCACAGGATCGCCTTGGCCAGGCGGTCGGCGAGGTAGACCGTCACCGCCACCGGCTCGTCCACGAGGTAGCTGACGGCGGCCAGCCGCGCGGCGACGTCGTCCGGCGACTCGAACCGGCTCATGCGTCGCGGAGCCGGACCCGGCGCTGGAGGGGAAAGAAGCGCAGGTCGAAGCGCTCGGCCACCAGGCCCCAGAGGCCCTGGGGCGCCCGCACCATGACCACGATCGCCACGGCGCCGAGGATGATGAGGTACCAGGTCCCGTAGTCCGCGAGCAACTCGCGCAGGGCGAAGTAGACCAGCGTCCCCACGATGGGCCCCTCGAGCGTGCCGATGCCGCCGATCACGACGACGAAGATCATCGAGGCGGTCCAGTTGACGGAGAACGCGGCGGTCGGGAGGATGCGGAGCAGGTTGAGGTAGATGAGCGCGCCGGCCACGCCGCAGCCGAACGCCGCCACGAGGTACACGAGAAGCTTGCTCCTGAAGACGTCGACGCCCAGGCTTTCGGCGGCGCGCGCGCTGTCGCGGATGGCAGTGAGGGCGAGCCCGCGGCGCGAGCGGAGCAAGAGATAGACGAGCGCGATGGCGCCCACGCCGACCCCGAGCGCGATCCAGTACGTCACGCGCTCCCGCTGCGCTCGTGGGATGTCGCGCATCGCCTGCAGCGACCGCCCGAGCCCGCCGCCGAGCACCGCGCTATTGGCGACCAGCAGGTGATAGACCTCCGCCACCACCCAGGTGCCGACGGCGAAGTAGCCGCCCTGGAAGCGGAAGACGAGGGCGGCTGTGGGCACCGCGAGCGCCGCGGTGACGAAGCCGGCGAGGAAGACCGAGAGGAACGGGTTGAGACCCAGGAAGTCGGCCAGCACGATCAGGGCGTAGCCGCCGAGGCCGAGGTACGCCTGCTGGCCGACCGAGACCAGGCCGCCGTAGCCCGCGAGGAGGTTCCACATCTGCGCGAGCGTCAGCATCGACAGGAGCTCCACGAGGAGGCGCATGTGGCTCGAGCTGCCCCACATGGGCAGGGCGATCAGGGCCGCCAGGACGACCGCGCCCGCGATCGCGCCGAGGCGGCTCGCGCGGGTGGCTCGCTCGACCCGGTGCTCGCCGTTCGTCACGCGTCCCTCACCGGCCGGGCGAACAGCCCCTGCGGCCGGATCAGCAGGACTAGCAGGAAGACCAGGTGGCCGGCGAGCTCGCGGTACGCCGGGTCGATCTTCGCCCCGATCGCGTGCGCCACACCGAGGACGACGCCGCCGACCAGTGTCCCCCACAGCGACCCGAGGCCACCGATCACGACCGTCTCGAACGCAACCAGGAGGCGGCCCGGGCCGATGTCCGGCGAGAAAGTGGTCCGGATGCCGAGGAACACGCCGGCCAGCGCGATGATGGCGAAGGCGATCGCCACCGCCAGGCCGTACGTGTGCCGGCTGTCGATGCCCATCAGGCGCACCGTCTCCTGATCGTCGGCCGTGGCCCGGAACGCCCGGCCGAGCGCCGTCCGGCTGAACAGGACCTGCAGCGCCGCGATGGCGAGCACGGCGGCGGCGAAGACGATCAGCGGATACCAGCCGATGGCCACCTGCCCGCCGAGCCGGACACTGGCCGTCTCGATCCAGCCGGCGTCGAGGCGCCGGTCGTCGGCCGAAAAGATCTCGAGCAGCAGGTTCTGGATGATGATGGACAGGCCGAAGGTGACCAGGAGCGGCGGCAGCACCCCGCGATCGAGGGTGAGCGAGAGGAGCCCGCGCTGGATGAGATACCCGAGGCCGAACATCAGCGGAACGACGATGAGCAGCGTGAGGAACGGGTGGAGGCCGGCGATGCCGATCGCCACGACGCCGAGGAACGCGGCCAGGATGATGAAGTCGCCGTGGGCGAGGTTGACGACCCGCATGATGCCGAACACGAGGGAGAGCCCCGTCGCGAACAGGGTGTAGAGTCCGCCGAGCAGCACGCCCTGCACAATGGTGTTGACCCAGTCCATGTGTCGTCCGCGGGGGCAGCCTGAGTGGGCCCCAGCGTTCAGACCCCGAAGTAGGCCGCCGAGATCTGGTCGCGGGTGAGCTGCCGTGGAGTCCCCGTCAGAGTGATGCGTCCCTCCTGGAAGCAGTACAGCCGATCACAGACCCCGAGCGCCTGGCTCACGTCCTGCTCGACGATCACGGCCGTCGTGCCCTCGCCGATGATCGACGGCAGGCGCCGGTAGAGGTCGTGGACGATGATCGGCGCCAGGCCCAGCGACACTTCATCGAGCAGCAGCAGGCGCGGGTTCGACATCAGCGCTCGGCCGATCGCGAGCATCTGCTGCTCGCCGCCGGAGAGCGCCGGGCCCGCCACGGCGCGGCGCTGGGCAAGCACCGGGAACAGCTCGTAGATCCGGGCCAGCGACCAGCGCCCGCCCCGCCCGTGGTGGCGGCCGATCAGCAAGTTCTCCTCGACCGTGAGGCTCGGAAAGATGCGCCGGCCCTCGGGCACGAGCGCGATCCCACGAGCGACGATCTCGTGAGTCGGACGGCCACCGATTGGCTGCCCGTCGAAGCGAATGGTCTCCCGCGCGCTCGCGTTCAGACCGACCACGCTCCGGAGGAACGTCGACTTCCCGGCGCCGTTTGCCCCGATGATGGCGACGATCTCGCCTGCCTCGACGTCCAGAGACACGTCGAACAGCGCCTGGAAGTCGCCGTAAAACGCGGCAAGGCTTCGGACCGACAGCAGGCTCACATCCACTCGGAGGGGGCCGGCGAGGCCCCCTCCGACCGATCAGGCCCTGACCGGCTCTTTATTCGCCGCGCCGGCGGCGCGGTACGCAAACGCGATGATCGGGCCCAGCGTCGCCCCGCCGGCCCAGTACGCGCGACCAGAGGCGGACGCCACGCAGTTGCCGACGCCGTACAACCCAGGAATGGGCCTGTCCTGGTTGTCGAGAACCTGCCCCTCGGGGCTGGTCTTGGGCCCGCCCTTAGTGTCCAGCGTGCCGCCCGTCACCAGTGCGGCATAGTACGGGCCCTGCCCAGCGATCGGCCACATCGTCGGGTTCGCGCGTCCGGGCTCCTCCTTCACCGCACCGTTGAAGAGCTGCTCCACGATCCGGTCGCCGCGCTGGAAGTCGACATCCTTGCCCGTCGTGGCGAGCTCGTTGTAGCGCGCCACGCTGGCCTTGAGAGTGGCAACGAAGTCGTCGGCCAGACGCATCCCGCCGGTCTGCGAGCTGTACTTCGCGAGTCGCTCGGCGATCCCGGCCCCGAGCGCCTCGACGGTCTGGCCCTTGATCACGTGACGGTCGTCCCCTCCGGGGGAGACGATCAGCCGGCCGTACTCGTGGCTCGCCGAGTGGTCCTGGGCGCGCTGATCCCAGATCGAGATCAGCACCAGGTACGGATACTCCGACTTCGCCCCGTCCCACTCGAAGAACTTCTGCGCCAGCTCGTTGTAGGCGAGCTTCTCGTTGACCACCCGGCGCCCGCGCTTGTCGACGAAGATCATCGAATCCCCCGCCACCGAGAACATGCCCGACATGGTCGGGTCGCGCGCGATCGCCTTCTCCAGCGAGATGGGGCACATCCAGGCGTAGTTCATGTTGCGCAGCTGCACGCCGAGCGTGCTCGAGATGCGGATGAAGTCGCCTTCGTTCGACAGCGCGGCGCAGCCCCCGTACACGGGAGCGCTCAGGAAGTTCCGCCGCAGCTCGGGATCGTGGGTGAAGCCGCCGGAGGCGAAGATCACGGCCTTGCGCGCCCGCGCCCGGAATAGCCCGCTCTCGGCCTGCGCCTCGACCCCGATGACCGCGCCCGTCTCGTTCAGAATCACCCGCTGCACGCGATGACCAGTTCGGACGTCCACGCCGTCGCGCTTGGCCGCGTCGGACATCGTGCGGACGGCGACCGTGCCACCATCCGACATGCTCGGCGCCGCATCCTTGGGCAGCAGCACGCGGCCCGTCTTCGCCTTGTCTTCGGGCAGCTCCGCCCAGTAGTCGGGCACTGGCGCCACGTGACGATAGGGCAGCGCCCCTTTCTGGGCCAGCAGCTCGGTGGCTGGCGAGGCGCTGTCGTAGACAGCCTCGCACATCGAGTATTCCCACTCGGAGAGACCGAACCGCGGCTGGTTCGGATCGTACGACTGCGGACGCGAGATCCGGGCCACGTACCTCAGGAAATCCGGCTTCGGGTCCTCGGTGCCGGCCGCCCGCATGGCCTCGTTGTTCGGCACCCAGTACCAGAAGGCCGCCTTGGCCGCGGTACCGCCGAGCGCCGGCGCCTTTTCCAGGATGAGGACGCGGTTGCCGAGCCAGCGCGAAAAGAGCGCGGCCGGCAAGCCTCCGCCCCCGCCGCCGACCACCACGATGTCGTACTCCGCATCGAACGCCTCGGCGTGCGCCTCCCGGGCGTTGAGAGTAATCGCACCGAATGTAGCGGCAGTACCGACCCCAGCGGTTTTGAGAAACTCCCGCCGCGACGGGCTGGGGCGTTCGTCTGACGCGTGGTCGGTAAGCATGTGTACCTCCTCTGTGAGGTGGTGATGAGCGGTGACGGATCCCCAACGGCGCCTTCGTCAGCCGCGCGGCGACTCCCTGGCAGCGCGACCTTCACCAGGCCAGTCCTGGACCGCGGGTCCATCATGGCCACGGCGACCGGGTGGAAGTATGCCAGCCGGCGTCCCACGAAGAAAGCCCGTTCATGGGGCACTCAGCGTGGGAGCGGCCGGCCGGTGGTCATCGACGCGCTCAGCGCCATCCATCACGCGCCGGCTCAGGTGGAGACAGGCGCTCAAGAACCTTGCCCACGTTCACGGGGAAGCCGGGTGCGGCCGGAGCGGCAGAGCAGGTGGAAGGCTTCGCGGGTGCGAGGCTTTCGAATGTGTGCCGCGCTCCTGGATAATGACGCCATGCGCGCGTACCTCGACCTGTGCGCGTTGAAGCGCCCGTTCGACGACCAGAGCCAGCCACGCATCCGGCTCGAAGCGGATGCGGTGCTCGAGCTCCTGGCGGCGCCCCTGGAGCGCCTCACCTTCGTTCACGCCGCGGCGCATGACCTCGAGAATGCTCAGAATCCACTCGCCTGGCGAACGGCCCGGGTCGCCGAGTGGTTGGCGCCCCTGCCCCGGAGCGACGCCAAGCCCGAGGACCTTGCGCGCCGGACCCAGGAGCTGATGGCTCTCGGGTTCCGGAACTTCGACGCATTCCATCTGGCCTGCGCGGAGCTCGCCAATGCCGATGTGTTCGCGACGACCGACGACCGGCTCCTCGCGCTCGGCCGGCGGCACGCCGAACTCGTTCGTGTCCGTCTGGTCGACGTCGTAACTCTCACCCTGGAGGTGCTCCAATGAGCTCCGTCATCGCCGATCCTGTCGAGCTGCGCCGGCGGGGATTCGAAGCGCTCGTGCACGCTCTCGGGTGGGTGAACGCCGTCCGGTTCCTACGGCAGTACGAGGTCGGCCTGGGCGACTACACTCGGGAGCGGGACACCTTCCTGCCGGACTGGGACGCAGAGACGCTGGTGCGGAAGGCGCTAGGCTAGCTGGAGCGCGTCAGAACCGCTCATCGCACGAGTCGCGGGACAGACACTTCAGGTCTGAAGGACGGCGGCCAGCCGCCGTTCCGGGAGGGGTACGATCCTGGCTGGGGGCCGACGCGGTTTCAGGCGACTCCGCGCTTGACTGGTCACGCCGGAGGTCGTCGGGCGAGAGCTCGCGGCAATCGCCCAGCTCCACGGTCGTCGCCCAGGCGCGCGCCAGTTCCGTGACCCCCTGCCGCGCCGCCTCACACGCCGCCTCGGTGGCCGTCACGACCCATCCCCGCTCGGGCGGGTCTGATCCAACCTGCGCGCCGAGGTGAAACGCCCACACGAGGAGCACGGCGGCACCACTTCGAGCCGCGGCAGCGGACATGCGCCGATTATCGATCCAACTGATGCCCCCTCCGATCTCGTAGCGGGTCAGGCGACGTCGATGCCCATGTAGACGTTGCGCACCTCGGGGTTCGCCATGACCTCGCGGGGGTCGCCCTCGGCGAGGTGCCGGCCGAGGTTAATTGCCAGCAGGCGATCGACGACCGACAGCAGGGCGTGCACGACGTGCTCGATCCAGACGATCGCGACGCCTTCGGACCGGATGTCCCTGACGGCGCCGACCAGCACCTCGACCTCGTGCTCGGTGAGGCCGCCGGCGATCTCGTCGAGGAGCAGGACGCGCGGGCCCGTGGCGAGGGCGCGCGCCAACTCGAGGCGCTTGCGCTCGAGAAGCGTCAGCGATCCCGCCAGCGCGTTGGCCCGCCGCAGGAGCCCGGTGCGCCGGAGCACGTCGACGCTCACGTCGTGGGGGTCGCGCTGTGACCGGTCGTGGCCGAAGGTCGCTCCGACCAGGGTGTTCTCGAACACCGTCATGCCCACGAACGGATGGGGAATCTGGTAGGTCCGCGCGATGCCCGCCCCGCAGCGCTCGTGGGGCGGCGCCCGGGTGACATCGACGCCATCGAACACGACCCGCCCGCGGTCCGGCCGCGCGTCGCCGGTGATGAGGTTGAACATCGTCGTCTTGCCGGCGCCGTTCGGTCCGATCACGCCGAGCGCCTCGCCCGCGGCGACCTGGAAGCTCAGATTATCGATCACGACGAGGGCGCCGTACGACTTCGAGACGCCCTCGATCGTCACCAGATCCGCCCGGGCACCGGCCTTCACGCGCGGGCCCGGGCTCAGATCTCGGATTCGGGGGCTCGGCTCGCCTGCGGCTCACCTCGCACCGGGCTCATTTCGGATTCGGGGGCTCGGCTCGCCTGCGGCTCACCTCGCACGGGACTCATTTCGGATTCGGGGGCTCGGCTCGCCTGCGGCTCACCTCGCACTGCTATGCCATCACGCGGAGCGTGCCGCCTGTTGGAATGCCAGCGGCGCGCTTGTTGTTGACGATCGTGAGCTCGTAGGGGAACTGCTTGCCCTTGCCCCACTGCCCGCCGACGAGCGGCGTCTTGGCGACGTTGCCGACCGGTCCCTTGCCCCAGGCGACCTTGCCCACGATGGTGTCCTTGTTGGTCGCCGTGATCGCCGCCAAGAGCGCGTCGCGGTCTCCCGCCTTGCCCGACCGCGACAGCGCGTCGATCGCCACCTCGAACAACGCGTGGACGAACCCCAGGGGCTGCGTCCACTGCTTCTTGGTGGTGCTGGTGTAGGCGGCCGCAAAGTCGCGCGACGACGCCCCGGTCAAGGAGGACTTGAAGGGATGCGACGGCGACCACCAGACCTCCGTGGTGAGGCCGTCACCGATGGGTCCCAGCGCCTCGACCGACCGCGGGAAGAGCAGCGCCTTGCCGACCGTGACCGCCTTGGGCCGGAAGCTCTGCTGCCGCGCCTGGGTCCAGAAGGTCGTGAAGTCAGGCGGGATGACCACGCCGGTCACGATGTCGCACTTGGCGTTCTTGAACGCGGTGATCTGCGCCGAGAAGTCGTCGAGCAGCGGCTTGAAAAAGCCGGGGTCGGTCATCTCGAAGCCGAGCTTCTTGAGCACCGGCGAGAAACCGCGCTCCGGGTCACCCCAGGCGCGGCCGTCGCCGTCGTTGGGCCACAAGGCACCCACCTTCTTGTTGGTCGGCAGGGCTTGCCACATGTCGGTGAAGACGTCGATGATGTCCTCGAGGCCCCAGAAGAAGTGGTAGGTCCACTTGAAGCCCTTCTTGGGATCGCCGCCCCGACCGAAGAACCACGGCTGCCACGGCGCGAGGGACGAGATGCAGGGCAGCTCGTTCAGCTCGCACTGGTCGCCCACGGGGTTGGTCGTCTCCGGCGTGCAGCCCACGAGCATCAGATCGACCTTCTCCTTGAGGATCAGGTCGGCCGCGACCTCGGCCGCGCGGTTCGGGTTGGACTGGCTGTCCTTGACGGAGAGCTTGATCGGGTGTCGCTTGCCCGCAATCGCGACCCCGTCCGTGAACACCTTGTCGAGCCCGGCGATGACGAAATCGTCGGCTTCTCCGAACGGTGCCAGCGGTCCGGTCCGCGGGCTCACGTAACCGATCCTGATCTCGCCCTCTGCCGCGCGGGCGCGCGTGATGGCTGGCCCGGTCAGGCCGGCGACCGCACCGGCCGCCGCCGTCACGAAGCCCCGTCGCGTCAGCCCGCCCCGGCCTTCCGCTGCCAGACCCTTGTTCTCCGTCGTCTCACGCGTCATTGCGGTCCACCTTTCTAGGCTGTGGGAGAAGGCCCTCGACGGCTCGCTCCGCACGGGCGAGGCTGCCACTCACTCCCTGCTCCAATGGCCTCCTGGCCCCGGGGCGTCCATGCTCGGAAGACCCTAGCCCGCCTGGCAGTGCTCCGCGGCGGCCAGGCCAGTCCCCGGCCCCGCGGCGCTCAGAACTCTACCGGGTTGGTCGGCGCCTTCCCAGACGCGATGAGACCAGGCAGGTCGGGAGACGCGTTCTCCCACACGAGCAGCATCGAGCGCTTGGCGGCATAGCCCTGGTGCCGGATATCGGCGGGCATGGCCGCGACGTCGCCGGGCTTCATGGTCACCTTCGCCCGGACCGCGCCGGTGTCCCGATCTTCGACGTCCCAGAAGATCTCGTCGCTGAGCTGGACGAACCACTCCACGCGGTCGTTGCCGTGGATCACGGGCAGGATGTACTCCTCGGTCGTCGGGCAGAACAGGCTTTCCTTGCACACCGACACGACCGACGGGTTCCACGTCACGTTGGAGCGTGACAGGTACGCGAACAGGTTGAAGGCGCTCAGCTCGCCCTCGAAGCCGGGCTCGGGGATGATCTCGGGCTCGTGCTGCGGCACGTCGACGAACTGCCGGTTGATCGGGAACCCCACCGCGTCGGAGCGGCGCGGCTCGTCGCCCGGAACGCCGACCATCCGGCGGGCCGCGACTCGGCGGCGATTGATGGCCGCGCGGTTGTCCCCACTCTTGGGGCCGAACGCCGTGCCCGTCTCGTGCGGGCTCGCGAACGGGTCGAACGTCGAGTTGGTCCAGTCGTCGAGGATGGCCTTGAAGGTGGCCTTGATGAGCGGCGTCGGGAAGTTCTCGACGTGGTCCAGCTCGGCCTTCCGGTAGGCGTCGTTGTAGCGCCCCGCGAAGAGATCCACCGTCCCGTAGTGGTTGACGGTCCCGATCACGCCGTCGAAGTTGACGATCCCGTAGAAGAACTCCCAGGCCACGTCGCGCTGGAGGGCGCGGAGGAAGGCGTCCGCCGAGATGACGTGGCGGCCGGTCGGCCAGGTCACGTAGACGAAGTACTCGTCCCGACTGAACGTGAGCTCACCCAGGGAGAACCGGCGATAGCCCTGCTCGTTGGGCTCGCTCCCCTTGATGTCGGGAAGACTCTCGGTGCTCATGCGATCCTCCTTGATTCATCTGGCGCGGGCGCCCGGGCTCCCGCCCGCCCGTGCCGCCTCCGGGTCGGGCTCCGAACCCTCACATTGTCTGGCAGATCTCGGCCCAGCGGAACCGGGTGTCGTCTCCGGCGAGGGTCTGCAGCAGGATGACCCCCGGACGGCTGGCGTGGAACTGGTACGCAGCGCCACCAGGCAGCAGCGTCATGTGACCGCGACGGGCCTTGACGAGCCCCATCTTCCGGCCGGCCGGCTCGCCTGCGAGGGGGATCGATCCGGTCTTGCCGGGCGGCACCGTCGCCGGATCGGCGAGCTTCACGAGACGGATCTCGACCTCCCCGTCCATGACCAAAGCAAACTCGTCGTGCCCCACCGCGCGCCACTCCGAGGTCCCCTCGCACCGGATGGTTTCGAGGACGTACTGCATGTTCTTGCCGACCGCCACCTTCTCGTAGGGTTTCGACTTCGACGCGACCTCGAAGATGTTCGAGAAGGCGTAATGCCTGGGATCGTCGTTGATGACCTCGACGCCGCCTTTCTCGTACTGCTCGAGCGATCCAAAGCGCGTGGTGTATCGCGTCATCCAGGCCCCCCTGTCCGGCTGGCCGGCCTCGCCCCGGCAGCGTGTAATTATCAGCGCAACGCCCGCGCTTGTCCAACCCGGGGCTCGGGCGCCCAGGGCCACGTCGTAGTCGTCGCGAACCCATGGAGTCTTCGGAGGAATAACAGAAAGCGCTGGACTGCGCCGCCCCACGTGTGCCAGAGTGAGCGCCGGTGGCCGACACACGCACCGCCTTCTATCGCGGGCGACGCTTGGGGTCGCGGGAGTTCGCCCGGATTCATCGAGTCCGAGCGGCGCGCGCGGGGCTGACGCGCGAAGCACTCGGGTGAAGGTCGGCGTAAGCCTCCGTTCTCGCGGGGAGGCATGCCATGCGGGCACGTCACTACCAGGCTCACAACGCGCAAGGAGGGTGTGATGTCCAAGCTAGCTGCGGTGTTCGGTCTTCTGCTGGTTGCGATCCTCGTGCTCCCGACGGCGAGCGTCGCCGTTGAGGCTGTAGGCCAACGGCACGGGATTCCCTGTTTCCAGTGTGGGCCCGACGCCCCCGAGTCGATCCACATCGCGAGATCGACCGGTGCGGCGGCGGTGGTCTTGCAGACGAACATTTACGATGCGAACGGCATCCTGGTGGGTACGTTCACCATTGCGGATCCTGCCGGGACCTTCCTCACGCAGCAGATCGTGTTTACCACTACAGGGGCGCTGGCGTCGGCGTCGCCGGCGCCGCTCCCCGCCGGGCTGTACTCCGCAGTCCTCTTCGCGAGCCCGCTGACAGACATCTTTTATGAGCAGGCCGCCGTGAACGCTGGCGGCGTAGCAGGTATCCTGACGGGGAGAGGCGACCTCTATAACTACCTCGGCGTCAGCCGAGCCCTGACGCTCTACCCGGAGGTCTCGGGAGGTGCGCCGACCGGCCTGGTCAACTTCTTCGTGTGTAACAACCCCGCCAACAACATGGCGACGTTCCTCGGCATCCCCTCTCCTGCAGTCGGAGCGCAGGCCGTGGCTCAGATCTTCACGCCGGCTGGGAATATGGTCTTCGCCAACTTCCTGACCCAGAGCACTTTCGCGAGGCCGCTGGTCCAGTTAAGCGCCGCGGGAGTTTCGGGGGGGAGCCTCTTCATCAGTGCCCCCGGCGCTACGCGGATGAGCTGCGTGAAGTTTGTGCGGATTGGTACTACGGTGAGCGTGGGAAGCTACACCTACTAACCTAGAGGCCGGGGAGGGGGGCCGCCCCCTTCCGGCTACAGCCCCCGGACAGGCATCACCGCGTGCGGACCCCAACCCGGCGGACCCGAACATCGCGCAGCGGGCGTCCTCCTGATCTGTTCTCGACCTGACCGATTCGGCCGACCTCCCAGGACACGAGCAGCGCTCCATCCGCTCCCATGAAGAGCGCGGGGTCGAGGCCCTCTTGACCAGGTGTGGCGTCCTTGTCCACGGGGATCTCGGTCTTGAGCCAGGTCCGACCTCCGTTGGTGGAGTACGTCAGGTACACGCCGTCGCGCCCGGTCCGGTTGTCGTGCCACGCGACGGCCACACGGCGGCCCTCGAGATCCGAGACGATCTGTTGTCCGACGGCGCGAGCGGATCCGGCAGCCGCGGCGTTGAGCCGCACGTCGCTAGGCCACCAGGTCTTCCCGTAATCGTCCGACGCCGTCAGGAACACGTCGTTCCGGCTGAGCGCGTCCGTGTCGGCCGCGGTGCGGTTCCGGGTGTCCGTCCATGTCACGAACACCCGGCCGGACGGCGAGGCCGCGAGACGCGGGGCGAACGAGTGATGCTTCCCGGGGAGGCTGCGTCCCAGGCGGACGTCCCTGGGTAGCCACGTGTGACCGTGATCCGCCGAGGTGCTGAAGTAGACCGCAGGCGTTACCTCGCGCGAGTCGTTCCAGGCCGCGTAGACGTGGCCCGAACGATCGGCGACGAGGCGCGGGCCGCTGGTGCCCTGGTTCCCCCCGTCGATCCTGAGTCCGCGGACCGGCCACGTCTTGCCGTGATCCGGGGACGCGGCGACGTAGACGCCGAGTGGCCGGCCGATCTCGATCTCTTGCCAGAGGAGGTATACATGCCCCTTTCCCCCGTACGCGATCTGCGGGCGCAGGGCCATGGGTGAAGTGTCGCGGGGATTGAGGCGGACAGGCGCCCGCCAGCTCTCCCCGTCGTCGTTGGAAGCGGTGAAATACACGTCGTAGAGCTGCGGAGCGGTCAGCTTCAGCCCGAAGTCACGGGTCTGGGCCTCATTGGAGGCGCGCCGCTCGTACCAGGTCACGTAGAGGTGTCCCGCCCCGTCGCTGGCAATCTGCGGCTCGTAGCCCATGCCCAGGGACACATTGAGCCGTCGAGGGGGGGACCACGTCACCCCCTGGTTCCGCGACACGGCATGCATCACCCGGACATCGCTCTCCGCATGGGTGGCAAACCAGACCGCGTGCAGGGCGCCCCGCTCCCCCTCGGCGAAGGCCGGCCCGGCGGACTCCACCTCAGGGGTCTTTTCGGCGTCGATCCGGATCTCTTCGGACCAGGTGCGCCCGCCGTCCCTAGAGCGCGCGTGATAGAGGTCGAACTTCTCCCGCCGTGCATCGGTCCAGGCCAGGTAGATCATCCCCTTCGAGTCGGCAAACAGGTTGGGAAGATAGGATCGGCCGTTTCCCGTGACGAGCGGGGATCGGAGGAACGTGGCCTGGGTGACGCTGGCGGCTGCGACGAAGCCCAGGGCCACGAGGCTCACCGACAGCTTGCGATTCATTCGATGGACTCCGTAGCAGGATGGGCTTGATCAGGGACGAGACGCGCGTCGAAGGTCGTCGGGTTTTCCGTCATGTGGCGTGGTCACGGATTGGCACCGAGCCCCAAGGCATTCTTGAGCATGTCGAGGACCTTCTCGCCTCGAGTGCCCTTCAGCGCCGCCGCGACGGATTCTTCGGCGGTCATCGTCGGCTCAGGGCTCACGGGACCATCGGACACTGCCGCCACTGGATTGGTCGTCGGCTCGGCCGATACGCTCGGAGCCTGGGGCACCTGCGGTGCGGGCTTGGGGGGCGGGACGACCGCCACAGGACCGGTGTCCTTCGAGCCGGCCAAATGGACGGTGATCACTCCGGTCGCGGACTCGAGCAGCACCCGGTCCTCCTCGACGGCGACGAGCCGATAGGGTCCGATGGACTGCCCCTGCCGGACGAAGACGGGCGCGCCGTTCGTCAGCTCCGGCTCCTGCAAGAGGGCGAAGGACGCGTCGCCCTCCAGCTTGGCAAGGCCGGCCAACTCGAAAGCCGGCTTCCGAACCGGCGCTGGCGGGGCCTGGGGCGGCACCTCGGGGCGAGACGCCTTCCACTCCTCGCTGAGGCGAGGATCTTGAGCTCCCAAGCTTTGCGGCAGACTCGCCAACAACACGGCAACAACGGGCAGAATCCGCAACGATCGATTCGCGGGCTCGAATCTCATCACCGTTTCCTCATGGGTTGCGCTAGCCGTAGATAGAATACCCGATCTTGGCGGTGGGGCCGGACGTCGCGATGCGCCTCGAAATACCCTCGCTTGAGCCCGAGGAATGGAGGAGAGACGCCCTGAAAATTCGTGACGCTGATGGCTACCGGGCCGGAAAGCCGGGGCAGCCGTTCGAGCGCGAGCAGGTCAGGACGCACCTGCGGCCGGCTGGGGAACACCAAGCTACACCTCTTTGGAGTGTAAGGTGCTAGCTCCATGAAGTGCAGGAGACGATAGCAGGTGGCGTAATGGCGTCAACCCCCGGTGTACCGTCCCGTATGTCCCGTACACGGGGCCCCATCGCCTGGCGGCCCGTCGACGAACGTACTCGCGATCGCAGGCGCTTACGCGCTCGCGTATCATCAGGCCGATGGGGAACGCCGGAGCAACCGCCCATGGGTTCGAGCGGGGGTTCGACGCGGCGCGTGACGTGACGAACGTCGCCCTGTTCATCAGGGCCAAGGCCCCGGCCGTCGGGCCGGTCAAGACCCGGACCTGTCCGCCCTCCATCATGAGGCGAGCATGAGGCGAGTCGTCGTGTGGGTCGTCGCTGTCATGGTCCTGCCCGTAGGCCTCGTCAGAGATGCGAGCGCGCAGGCCACGGCGCTCGTTGAAGCGCTGAAGGCTGCCGCGTTCCGATACCACGAGGACTCCGGGCGACTCCTCAAGATCCGTGACGGGCTGGAGCAGTCGATCAAGACCGACGAGCACGTGGACAACCTGGACGCGCTGGCCCGGGCCTATCTCGTCATCGGCGGACTCCCGGGCGGCACCCAGGCCGAGCGGCTGGCCGCCTACGATCGCGGGCGTCAGATCGCCAAGCGCGGCATCGAGCTGTACCCGAACAAGGTCGGGCCGCACTTCTGGTTCGCGGTCAACACCGGCCGCTGGGGAGAAACCAACGGTCTGCTGCGGTCGCTCTTCCTGCTACCCACCGTGAAGCGGGAGATGGAGCTGGTGCTCCAGCTCGATCCCGATTTCGCGCCCGCCTACAACCTGGCCGGTCATGTGTACTACGAGGTGCCGGGGCCGCTGGGTGGCGACCTGAAGAAGGCGGAGGAGCTGTTCCGGACGGGGCTGACCAAGGATCCGCGCGACACCGGGATCCGCCTGGGCCTCGGGAAGACCCTCGTCAAGCGCCGCCGCTACGCCGAGGCCCGCCGGGAGCTGCAGGCAATCCTCGACGAGAAGGACCCCCGCAACCTCGCCGACTGGACGCTGAAGGACCGCACCGCCGCCCGCGCGCTCCTCGACTCGATCAAGAACAAGTCCTGAGCCATATCGCGGTACATGTCCAGGCGGAGTAACTCATGTGGCACCAAACGCCTGACGCGGTGGGCAATCCCTATGGCCTTTCGTCGGACGGGGCGGGCAGGGAGCGCGCCGGAAACTGGCGGCCCGGGAAGCGGGCGAGCGCCGCCTCGTCCAGCTCGATGCCGAGTCCGGGGCGCTCCGGCACCGCGACGGCGCCGTCGCGGACCTCGAAGGTCGGGCGCGCGATCTCGCGGCCGCGAGCCTCGAAGTTCAAGAAGTACTCGGTGATGAGGAAGTTCGGGATCGCGGACGAGACCTGGAGCGTGGCGGCCAGGCCCACTGTCGTGCTGTTGTAGTTGTGGGGCGAGACCGTCACCAGCGAGGGCTCGGCCATCTGGGCGATGGCGCGCAGCTCCAGGATGCCCCCGCAGCTGCAGACGTCGGGGTTGATGATGTCCGCCGCACGCAGCTCGAAGACGCGGCGAAACTCCGCCCGCGTGTAGAGCTCCTCCCCCGTCACGATCGGGAGGGCGATCTGCCGGCGACACTCGGCCAGGGCCTCCAGGTTGGTCGACGAGACAGGCTCCTCGTACCAGAACGGCCGGAAGCGCTCGATCGCGCGGGCGACCCGGACGGCATGCATGGGCGCCAGGCGCCGGTGCACCTCGATCAGGAGATCAGCCTCGGGCCCCACCGCCTCGCGCACGGCCGCCACCGTGGCCACGGCCTGCTCCTCGGCGTCGCGGGAGAGGTGCGTCCGCCAGGGGCCGGGAAAGGGGTCGAACTTGAGGGCGGTGAAGCCGCGGGCGACCGTCTCGCGCGCCCGCGCCGCGTAGTCGGCCGGCGTCCTGGCGCCGCCGTACCAGCCGTTGGCGTAGACGCGGATCCGGTCGCGGCAGGGCCCGCCCAGGAGGACGTGGACGGGAACACCGTGGCGCTTGCCCGCGATGTCCCACAGCGCCTGCTCGACACCGCTCACCGCGCTCCAGAAGTCCATGGCGCCGCGCTTCGACGCGAAGTCGTGATACGCCACGTGGAGGAAGTGCGTGATGTGCGAGGCGTCGCGCCCGGTGAGGTACCGGCCCAGCTCCTCGACGTGGGCGAGGATGCTCCGATCGCGGTCCGTCTGGGTGTAGCACTCGCCCCATCCATGGGGGCCCGCCTCCGTCTCGACCTTGACGAAGAGCAGGTTCTTCGCCCCGCCCAGGTCGACCAGAAACGGCGTGACGCGACTCACGCGCATTGCGATGTCTCCTCGGCCCTGCCCGACGCCGTGCTCTCCGTCTTCAGGTAGTTGGACGACCACGACCGGACGATACCGCAGGGCGGCCGCTACGGAAAGCTAGCCTACGGCAAGAGATCGGCGACGCGGATGGCCGCGAACGGCGCCGATACCGGTTTGATCGTGGCGTCGGCGCCGAGCGTCTCGATCGCCGCGTAGCCCCAGTGCCGCCGGGCCCGACCTGGTCTCACCGGCTCGCGCTGAACTTCGAGCACGCGATCGATGAGGTTGACGATCCAGTAGTCCGCGATCCGCGCGCGTGCATAGACTGCGGCCTTCTGTCGTCGGGCCAAACGCAAGCCCGACTGCGCGACCTCGACGACGAGCGCCGGGCGCGTCGGATGCGAATCGACGTAATCGCGCGGCGAGCCATGGACGACGCAGACGTCCGGTTCCGGCTCGGACCGGTCGTCGAGGATGATCGGACTCTGTGTCTGGACGAACCAACCCTCTCCGAACGCCCGCTCCACCGCCTTCGCCACGAGAAGTACCGCCGTCCGATGCGGGCTGTGCTGCGGTTCCTTCACGAGCAACAACCCATCGAGCAACTCGATCGGGTCGTCCTCGTCGAGGAAGCCGTGGTCGATCAACCGCTCGTACTCGTGACGGGTCCAGCGACGAAGGACAAGCCGCTCAGCCTGCTTCATGGGATGACGCCTATGCCCGTGCTCGAAAGGGCGGTCAACGTCGTCATCGCGCGGTCAGATGCGGCAGCACGTGCTCCCCGAGCGTCCGAATCAGCCGCGCGCGGTCGGCGACGAAACCGGTCACCAGCAGGCCGTCGATGCCTGCCTCCACCACCCCGCGCAGCTTCTCCACGCAGACCGCGGCGGGCCCGATGGCGGCGAAGCGGTCGGCCAGATACGCCCGGAGGGTGGGCTCGGTGTCGAGGAGTCGAGCGTTCGGGCTCGGCCCGAGCGCCTCGTGGGCGGCCGGCTGGTAGCCCGTCTGCACGCGGCGAATCGCGTCGGCGAGATCGCCGGGCACGTGCTTGCCTTCCAGCGTGAACCGGAAGACGTGGTGCGCGTTGGATGCGAGCTCCATCCTGATCTCTTCGATGCCGGCGGCCATGTCGTCGGTGACGTTCGCGCGCACGAGCGCCCACCGATCGATGGCGGATGGATCCCGCCCGGCCCGCCGGGCGCCGGCGTCAACGTGAGCCACGGCGTCGCGCACCAGCGACGGCTCGAGGCCGACGTTCACGATGACACCGTCCGCGATCTCGCCGGCCAGCTCGAGCGTGCGCGGGCCTTCGGCCGAGAGGTAGATGGGCACCGCGCGCGTCGCCCACGTCAGCCGCGTGGTCCTGCCCTTCCACACCGCCTCGCCCTTCGTCTGCAACGCGCGCACCGCGCTGACGTATGCGCGCATGTCGGTGAGCGTCGCCGGCCGCTCGGCCAGGTTGAGGATCGCACTGTCGCCGGAGCCGATCCCGAAGAACGCGCGGCCGGGAGCAATCTCGTCGATGGATGCGATCCCCGATGCCGCCACGGCGGGATGCCGCGTCACCGGGTTCGTCACCGACGGACCAAGGCGCACGCGCCGGGTCGCCTGCGCGCAGAGCGCCATCGTGACGTACAGCTCGCGGAAGACCGACTGGCTGTCGGCGATGCCGACGAGCGAAAACCCGACATCCTCGGCCAGCCGCGCGTCGTCCACTGCCGACGCCACCGAGCGTGGCACGCAGAGAAGGCCGAGCCGAGCGCCGCGCGCCCGCATCACGGCTGGGGGCGCTGGCAGGCTGCTGAAAAAGGCCCACCGGCGTAGTTGGCGCCCTCGGCCGCACGCTCAACGTACAGGGAGTACGCCTCGCGTGCGGCCCACGGGCGCCGCTCCGCCATTCTGGGATTCGTCGGCTCGGCTCGCGTCCCGCTCACCTCGCACTGCCACGCATCTGGACCCTTTTCAGCAGCCTGCGGGTTTTTCCGCGTCCTCTCAGGGGAGGAGATGCGAGACGGGGATGCTCGCTCCCGGCGCCGCCAGCGGGGTGACCCGCGCCGAGGCGTCGAAGACCTCGCTTCGAGCGTAACGCCATCCGAACGGCGCTGCGGAATCGGGGGCCGGCTCCCGCGACACCTCCAGGACACGGTCCACCAGGTTGAGTATCCAGTAGTCCGGCAGGCCGGCCCGGGCGTAGAGACTGCCCTTGTGCTGCCGATCGAAGCCGAGGCTCGACTCGGCCACCTCGACGGTGAGGGCCGGGCGCGAGGGATGCGCGCGGCCGTAGTCGTCCGGACTCCCGGGGACGACCGCGACGTCGGGCTCGGGTTCGGAGTCTTCGTCGAGTCCGATGGGCCCCTGCGTGCGCACCGTCCACCCCGGCCCAAACGCGGCCTCCAGCGCCTTCGCGGTTTTCTGAATCGCCGTATAGTGTGCAGCGCCCTGCGGCTCGGCGACCATCAGCTCCCCACCGATGAGCTCGATGGCCTCGCCCGGCTGGAACGGGCCGAGGTCGATCAGCTTCTCGTACTCGGCTCGGCTGAAGCGTCGGGTCCTGATCTCGTAGTCTGCCATCGCGCGCATCGTATCGGCGGCCCCGGAGCGCGTCAACGTCTTCGAATGGATACGCCCATGAGGCTACGGGATCGCGATCATCATCCTGACGGTTCGCTCGGCCTGGAGACCCGGCCTCAACGTGGCCGGGGATCCGAAGATCACCGGGCTTGAAACGAGGGCGAAGGTAAGCTCCCGGCTACGGCTTCGCCGACACGTTCGTGGGGATCTCTACGCAGCCAACCTGATCTGAGACGCCGGCTCAACGGGCCGGCCGACGGTGGGCGGTTGCGCTGGGGCGCCGCCGGCGCTTAGATTGCAGTGATGCGCGTGGCCATCTTGCCGTCAGGCGCGCTGCTCGTGGACACGGCCGGCGACGACGAGGCGCGCGACGGCCTGTCCGTCGCGGCCCGCGCCCGCGTCGCCCGGGCCTTTGCGCGCGGGCCCGGACACGCTCTGCTCGATCTGGGCGCGACCGAGCTGGACGCGCCGCTCGCCCCTCCGCTCGCGTTCCTGCGCGACCTCGGCCGCGCGTTCGTGACCCGGCTCTGCGCCTTGCCCGATCTCGAGGAGCGACGCGAGCGCGTCGAGGTCGACTGCCCGCCGGACGAGCGCGCCCGGCAGGCCGCCGCCGTCCCGCCCATGGACGGCGGCGAGTACGTCGACGCCGACTGGGTCGCCGCGCGCTGGGCCGACCTCCACCGCGCGTTCGCCGACGAGATCCGCGCCCACCGCGGTTCGGTCGGGAACTGGCTGAGCGCGCGCCACCCCTCGTGGCACGTCGTCGGCAAGGTATGCCTGCACCTGGCCGAGAACCGCGGCGACGAGGAGCACCCGTTCGCCTTCCTCGCCACCTATGCGGTGCGCGCGGGGGCCGGGGGGCAGGTGCAGCACCGCCCGCTGGCCCGCGCCCTCGAGGAGTCCTCCGCGCGCGGCGACCGGCAGGCGCTGCTCCACCTCCTCACACCGCTGCAGCGCGCCGCGGAGCAGAGCGCGTGGCTGGCCGAGCTGGTCGACTCGGGCGCCATCTACCAGGCGATGGCCTGGACGCCCGCCGAGGCGCACCGCTTCCTGGGCGCCATCTCGGCCTTCGAGGCGGCGGGGCTGGTCGTGCGCGTCCCCGACTGGTGGCGGCCGCGGCGCCCACCGCGGCCCGAGGTCGCCGTGCGCGTGGGCGAGAAGAAGCCGAGTGCGATCGGCATGGACGCGCTACTCGACTTCTCGGTCGCCATCGCGCTAGGCGACGACAAACTCACGGCCGCCGAGGTGCGCCAGCTCCTGGCGTCGTCGGACGGGCTGGTGCGGCTGCGCGGGCAATGGGTGGAGCTGGACCGCGAGCGGCTGCGCGAGGTGCTCGCCCACTGGGAGCGCGTGCGACGCGAGGCCGAGGCGGGCGGGCTCTCCTTCCTCGAGGGTATGCGGTTGCTCGCCGGCGCCGCCCGCACGGACGGCGATGCCACCGCGCTCGCGGCGGGCAAGGGCTGGTCGCGGATCGAGGCCGGCGCCTGGCTCGCGCGCACGCTCGAGGGGCTGCGGGGGCCGGCCGGGCTCGCGACGGCCGACCCGGGCGCCGACTTTCGCGGTACCCTTCGGCCCTATCAGAGAGTGGGCGTGGCGTGGCTCGGCTTCGCCTCGTCGCTTCGACTCGGCGTCTGCCTGGCCGACGACATGGGGCTCGGCAAGACCATCCAGGTGCTGGCGCTCCTGCTCGTACACAAGCGGCGCGCGCGGGGCGGCGGCCCGCCGCACCTCCTCGTGGCGCCGGCGTCGCTCCTCGCCAACTGGCAGGCCGAGGTCGAGCGCTTCGCGCCGTCGCTCGCGACGCGCGTGGCCCATCCCTCGGCCATGCCCGCGCGCGAGCTGGCCGAGCTGGCCGGCGCCGATCTCGGCGGCACCGATCTCGTCATCACCACCTATGGGACGCTGGCGCGCGTCGAGGCGCTCCGGGCCCGGGAGTGGTCGCTGGCCATCCTCGACGAGGCGCAGGCGATCAAGAACCCCGGGGCCCGGCAGACGCAGGCGGTCAAAGCGCTCAGAGCGCATGCCCGTATCGCGCTCACTGGCACGCCCGTCGAGAACCGCCTCGGGGACCTCTGGTCGATCTACGATTTCCTCGACCCGGGCCTGCTGGGCTCGGCGCGCGAGTTCTCGGCGTTCGCCAAGCGGCTGGCCGATCGCCCGGACGAGAGCTATGCGCCCCTGCGCCGCCTGATCCAGCCCTATCTCCTGCGCCGGCTCAAGACCGATCGCTCGATCGTGGCCGACCTACCCGACAAGACCGAGGTGAAGGCATTCTGCCTCCTCTCCGGCCCGCAGGCCGCGCTCTATCAGAAGACCGTCGACGAGCTGGAGCGCGCCATCGCTGGGCTCACGCAGGGGATCGAGCGGCGCGGCCTGGTACTCGCCTATCTCATGCGCTTCAAGCAGATCTGCAACCACCCCGCGCACTGGCTGGGCAACGGCGCGTGGGACGAGGCAGGGAGCGGCAAGCTCGCGCGCCTGCGCGAGCTCGTCGAGGCGGTGGCGGCGAAGCAGGAGAAGCTGCTCGTGTTCACGCAGTTTCGCGAGGCCACCGCGCCGCTGGCCTCGTTTCTGGCGGGCCTCTTCGGCCGTTCCGGGCTCGTGCTCCACGGCAGCACGCCCGTGAAGGACCGGGGCGGGCTGGTCCGGCGCTTTCAGGAGGACGCGACCGTGCCGTTCTTCGTGCTGTCCTTGAAGGCAGGCGGTGCTGGCCTCAACCTCACCGCGGCCTCGCACGTGGTGCACTTCGACCGGTGGTGGAACCCCGCGGTCGAGGACCAGGCGACCGACCGCGCCTACCGCATCGGCCAGCACAAGAACGTGCTCGTGCACAAGCTCGTGTGCCGCGGCACCGTCGAGGAGCGCATCGACCGGCTCATCGAGGACAAGCAGAAGATGGTGCGCGGGGTGCTCCAGGGCGGCGGCGAGACGCTGCTCACCGAGATGAGCGACGAGGAGCTGATGGCCATGGTCGCACTCGATCTCCGTCGGGCCACGGCCGAGGCCTAAGGGCGGCCCGGAGTATCGAGGAGAGCCACGGGTCCCCCGGGGCGCTCCGAGCGTTGGGGGTATGGGGGCCATTTCGGGGCTCCCATCCTAGAAAGGACGCGAGATGGCCTGGTACAATAGAGGTGGCTGGGACTACTACCCGCCCTACCTGCCGGTGGCCGCGAAGAAGGCGAGCGGCGCCCGGGCGCTGGCGAAGCTCTTGAAGAAGAGCAAGCGCACGGCCGACCCGGTCGTGATCGCGCACCGCAAGCGGCAGGTCGCCGGCACGTTCTGGGGCAAGGCGTGGTGCGACAACCTCGAGCGCTACGCCGACTTCGCCAACCGCCTGCCGCGCGGGCGCACCTACCTGCGCAACGGGTCGGTGCTGGACCTGGCGATCGTCGGCGGCAAGGTCGAGGCCCACGTGGCTGGCCGCGAGCTATACCAGGTGACGATCGGCATCGCCCCCCTGGCGAAGACGCGCTGGCGTCGCGTGGTCACGCGCTGCATCGGCCGGATCGGCTCGCTCGTCGGCCTGCTGCGCGGTGAGCTGTCCGACGACGTGCTGGCCGTGCTGACCCACGCGAGAGACGGGCTCTTCCCGGAGCCGCGCGAGATGACACTCGAGTGCTCGTGCCCGGACTGGGCGGGCGTGTGCAAGCACGTCGCCGCGGTCCTCTACGGCGTGGGCATCCGTCTCGACGCCAGACCGGAGCTGTTCTTCGTGCTGCGCCAGGTGGACCAGGCGGAGCTACTCACATCGGCCACCGCTGGCGCCGTGTCGCGCGCGCGCCCGGCCGCGGGCAAGCGCATCGCCGACGATCGCCTGTCGACGGTGTTCGGGATCGAGCTGGAGGACGCGCCACCGGTGCGCGCGGTACGCGCGGCGCGTGCGGGTCGCCCGTCACGCCGAGGCAAGCGCCGGCCATCCCGCGCCGCCGCCCGGAGACGTTGAGCACCGGTCGCGGTGCCGGTCGCCCCTCCAGACCTCACGCTCGCCCCCGTCTCCCTCCGGGGCTCGCCACGGCACCCCTCCGCCCGCTCAGGTCGGGCCGCACTTCTGGTTCGCGGTCAACGCGGGCCGCTGGGAAGAAACCAACGGTCTGCTGCGGTCGCTCTTCCCTACTGCCCATCGTGAAGCGAGAGCTGGAGCTGGTGCTCCAGCTCGATCCCGATTTCCCGCCCGCCTACAGCCTGGCCGGTCATGTGTACCACGAGGTGCCGGAGCTCTTGGGTGGCGACCTGAAGAAGGCGGAGGAGCTGTTCCGGATCGGGCTGACCAAGGATCCGCGCGACACCGGGATCGCCTGGGCCTCGCGAAGATCCTCGTCAAGCGCCGGCGCTCCGCCGAGGCCCGCCGGGAGCTGCAGGCGATCCTCGACGAGAAGGACCCCCGCAACCTCGCCGACTGGACGCTGAAGGACCGTACCGCCGCCCGCGCGCTCCTCGACTCGATCAAGAACAAGTCCTGAGCCGACGCTGGCTCGCGCACGATCATGCGCCCCGACAGGTATGTCGGTCGCGCCGCGCCTCCGCCAGCGGGTCGCTGGGACACGAGCAGCAGCCGTCCCGCGTCAGGCCGGGCGGTCGGGGCGGCGGCCTCCCCAGCCAGCCGGGGGATCGGGATCCCGAGACCGCGGCGAATCCGGCCGCAGCACCTCCCGCGTCCCGACCACCATCGCGGTGAGCTGAGCGATGACGTCGTGCACGTCGGGGGTGTTGGGGACCACGCAGCGGAGATCGGTGACACCCGCGTGGGCCAGCTCGATGACCCGGCGCTGGCATTGCTCGAGGGTGCCGAAGATCCCCACTCGTGCGGGATCGTTCACGCCGCTGAATAGCACGTCGGCGCTGGCCCGGGCCCGCGCTTCCGCCGACGTCCGTCCGATCGAGACCGGAAGCGCCACGGCGATTCCGAGGCTCTCGGGAAGGCGCCCGGCCGCCGCACACGCGAGTCGGGCCCGGTCGATCGCCGCGGGGATATCGGGGACCAGCGAGGCCGGAAGGACAATGTCGTCGGCGACCCGAGCCGCCAGCGCGACGGCGGCAGCGCTCCAGGCCACGATGCCGAACGGCGGGTCGCCGGCCTGCGGCGACTGCGTCGGGGCGTCGCCGGTGCCTCCAGTGTCTTGGGCGGGAGCCGCGGAGCTGGCCAGCCACCGGCGCACCGCGGTTACGTACGTCTCGAGCCGGTCGAGCTCGAGAGCATCGGGAGAGCCGGGGCGGGACTCACTATGCGCGGGTCCAGACGGAGCGCCACCCCACAGCTGACCCCCGCGGAAGGCGGCGAAGCAAATCTCCAGCCGGCCGCCGCTCGAAGCATCGAGCGGGGGCACCAGCGCGGCCACCGCGGCCGGGGGCCTCAGGTCGATGTTCAGCATTGCGCCGATCCGCGCGCGGCGTGTCTCGATCGCCGCGAGACGCACCGCGGTCCACGTCTCGAGCCGCGGCTCCTCGGCCTGCGCGGGCGACTCCGACGTCAGGAGATCATCCGAGACCCAGAGCGCGTCGACGCCGGCGCGATCACACATCCGCGCCACTTCACCGAGGCGCTCGGGCGAGTTCCGCGTGTCGAGCACGACGCCCAGCCGGACCAGCCGCCCCGGCCGCGCCGTCGCTGGATGGAAACGCCTCATGCGCGCCGTCCTGCTACGATACACGACCGTGCTGCCGGCGCTGCTCGAGTTCGTCCACCGGCTGCGGGCCGCGGGGATCCCGGTCTCGATGGTCGAGACCCTCGACGCGATCGAGTCCGTGCGGCACATCGACCTGTCCCACCGAGCGCAGCTCAAGGCGACGCTCGCCGCCGCCCTCGTCAAGCGCGCGGAGCACCTCCTGACTTTCTCTGACCTGTTCGAGATTTCCTTCGCCGCCCGCCGACCTGAAGCGGGCGGACAACGAGCCGGTTCCGAGGAGGACGTCGACCAGCCCCTCCCCGGCGCCGACCCCACGACGGTGAGCGAGAACGCGTCGGCAGCCCTCCTCCAGGCGTTGCTCGACGCTCTCCGGCGAAACGATCGGGACGCCCTGCGGGGGCTGGCGATCCGTGCCGTCCAGCAGTGGGGCGGCATCGAAGCTGGCCGGTCCGACTCGGCTCGCTATCACCTGTACCGGGTGCTGCGCCAGCTGGATCTCTCGAACCTGCTCCAGCGGGCAATGCGCGAGGAGCGTTCCGACGCCGACGACCCGAGCGCCCTCGATCAGCGGCTAGTGCGGGAGGAGCACGAGCGGCGCGTCGAGGAGCTCCGGCGGCTCATCGCGGAAGAGATCCGTGATCGGCTCGTCGAGAGTCGCGGGCCGCAGGTGACGACCGAGATACTCGGGACGACGCTCGTCGAGGACCGCGACATCCTCACCGCCAGCCCGGCCGAGCTTCGTGAAATGCGCGCCGTCCTGCGCCCGCTTGCCCGGAAGCTCGCGGCCCGGATCGCCCACCGCCGCCGGTTCCGCCGGCGTGGCCGCCTCGACGTCCGCCGCACCATCCGGCGCTCCCTCTCGGCCGGCGGCACACCCCTCGACCCCGCCTTTCGCAGCCCCAAGGTCTCCAGGCCCCAGCTCGTCCTGCTGTGTGACGTCTCCGGCTCGGTCGCCGAGTTCGCCCGGTTCACGCTGTCGCTGCTCCATGCGATGACCGAGGAGTTCCCGCGGATCCGCTCCTTTGCATTCGTCGACGGCATCGATGAGGTGACTGAGGCGCTGGCGAGCGGCGGCGCACCGCTCGAGCTGCCGCAGATCCTGGCGCGCGCCAGCGTCGTCTGGTCCGATGGGCACAGCGACTACGGGCGCGTCTTCACGCGATTCTGGCAGGTGCACGGGACCAGCGCCCTCGGCCCGAAAGCCACGGTCATCATCGCCGGCGACGCCCGCAACAATTACCGCGACTCCGGCGGCGCCGCCCTCCGCGCGATCAAGGAGCGTGTGCGGAAGCTCTACTGGCTGAACCCGGAGCCGCGACGGGAGTGGAATTCCGCGGACTCCATCATGGCGACGTATTCGCCATACTGCGACGGCGTCTTCGAGGTCCGGAATCTCCGCCGCCTCGCCGCCTTCGTCGACCGCATCGCCTGACGACGGAGTGCCCACGCTGCCGCGGCGCGTGGTCAACCCCGGCCGGCTGGTGTATAAAGGGCGGCGACGCCAAACGCAACCGATAAACGCAACCGATGGACCGCGACCAAAGGAGAGGATGGCATGGCCCAAGTGAGGATTCCCCTTGATGCGCAGCGCTTCGCCACCGGCCTGACGTGGAAGGACTACCTGGCCCAGATGGGCGACACCCGCGCCCGCACCGAGGACAACTACCGCAAGGCGGTGCTGACCGAGGAGGAGCGGCCGTTCTTCAGCGGCCTCGGGCAGGTGCGCTACGCCCTGATGCTGGCCGAGAACTGGTGCGGCGACGTCCACCGCAACTCGCCGGTCCTCGCGCACATCGCGGAGGCGCTGCCGAGCTGCGAGCTCCGCGTGTTCTTCCGCGATCAGAACCTCGACCTCACGGACTGCTTCCTGAACAACGGCTACCGGTCCATCCCGATCATGGTCTTCTTCGACGGAGACTGGAACGAAATCGGCCGCTGGATCGAGCGGCCCTCCGCCGCGACGCAGCGAATGCTGGCCATCCGCGCCAAGACGGTCGACGTCGCACCACCCGACCAGCAGGACGCAGCCATGACCGAGTTCAGGAAGCAGTTCCAGGCGGCCTACGACGCCCCCGGCGGCCTCTGGCGGGACGCCGTGAGAGAGGTCCGGCAGGTGCTGGAACAGCGCCTCGGGATCACGGCTGCGACGTAGCGCTGGCGAGCGTCTGGCCGGGACGGGCCGATCGAGGCGGTTCTCCCGCCAGCGCTCGGCTCGCATCTCGCCGAAGACCTTCGCTCGATCTCGGCAGCGGAGATGCGCAGGCGCGCGGCTCCGGCGCCGCGCAGGGCGGCGCCACTCGGGCGCCCTCCGGCCAGGTGGCGCTCGTCGAGATTCTGGGAAGCGACTGAGTGGTCGGACTCACCGAAGTTGGGGGCGAAGCGCTTCTCGGGGTGCTCGAGGTCGACTGGACTCTTCCATCCGAGAGGTCGAGCGTGACATGCCGGACGACGATCTCCTCCGCCCGAGTCTCGAGGCGACGCTCCGGACCTGGGCCAGCCGAGTCAGCGCCAATCGTGACCAGGTCGCGCGATATCGCGAGGCCGTCGAGCGCACGGATCACTATGCGCCGATCGCCGCCGACTTCCGCGCAGACCCCCGGCGCCACGACGATCCCCTGCTGGAGGGGCTCGCGCCGCTGATCAACCCGAGCGATGTCTGGCTCGACATCGGCGCCGGCGGTGGACGCCTCACCCTCCCCATCGCGCTCGCGGCGCGCGAGGTGATCGCGCTCGATCCGTCCGACGGCATGCTCGCCGTACTGCGGGAAGGGATGGCCGAGCACGGCATCGACAACATCCGTATCGTCCAGGGCCGCTGGCCGACCGCGAATCCACCCCGCGCCGACGTCGTCCTGATCTCGCACGTGGGCTACGACATCGAGGAGATCGGACCGTTTCTCGACGGCATGGAGGTCGCCGCGCGCCGCCAGTGCGTGGCGGTGCTCTTCTGGCGCCGGCCGACCTGGGCGGCCGACGCCCTGTGGCCGGAGGTGCACGGTGAGCCCCGGGCTCCACTGCCGGCGCTTCCCGAGTTCATCACCGTGCAGAGCTCGCGGGGACGGATGTGCGAGATCCGGACCGTGGAGCTGCCGCCCATGAGCTACGACAGCTTCGACCGGGTGCTCACCTTTGCGCGGATCCAGACTTGGGTCGCGCCCGGCGGGGCGAAGGATCGCCGCGTCCAGGCGCTCCTCCGCGATCGGCTCACGGAGCGCGCCGGCCGTCTCGCGTTCGACTGGAACCCGGTGCCGGTCGGCATCGTCACCTGGCACCCGGACGCGCAGATCCCGTGCGGATGACGAAAGAGAACCTGCTCCTGGAAGGCCCGGGCGCTCCGACACCGGGCGCCCAGGATCCCGAGGGCGCCCAGGATCCCGAGGGCGCCCAGGATCCCGAGGGCGCCGAGGATCCCAGGTCAAGGTCGCGTCTTCGAGAAGCGGCTACGGATGGTCGCCCCGATCCCGCGGTATGATTCGGCATGCCTATGCCCCTCCCCGAAGCGACGACGTGAGGCTGAATTACACCCGAGCACCGGTTCCACCCGTGCCGGGGACGAGGCGATGTGGGCGCATGCCCCCGACCAACGCTCACCTCATGGGTGGGATCCATGGAGGACATCCGTGATCCCTGCTGACGACGGTCGTATCGATCGCCTGCTCGGACGCTGTCGTATGCGCGTCGCGCTGCTCGCGGCTCTGGTGCTGGGGGCGACCATGTGGGCCGCCCCGCCGGCGATCGGTCAGGACACGTGCATGAAGGCCGAAGGGCGGATGACCCTCGAGCGCTCGAGCGCGGGCTGCTCGAGCCCCGTCGAGCTGTGCCTGGCCGGTACGGTCGCCGGCAAGGGAATCCTCGACGGCGCGACGTGGCGCTTTATCGCGGGTGCGAAGATCCCGTCGGCCTCGGCAGTCGCCTACTCCGGCGAGACGGTGATCGCGGTTCGAACGGGGACGATCACCACCAGCACCCGGGCGAGTCTCGAGAGCGGCGCCATCTCGCTCCGCGACCAGGTCACGGCGGCCGACGTGAAGGAACCTCGCCTCATGGGGGCTCGAGAGATCTTCAGCAAGGGGACGGGCGAACTGGCCACGAAGGGCACGGGCAGCCTCGAGCAGGGCTTTCCAGTCGAGGTGGCCGGGGAGATCTGTTTCAGCAAGTAGTCGCGGACCTACCGTCCCGGGTCGTTCCCAGTTCAGCTTCGGCGAGGGACGCCCACGCTATCCAATCCGTTCGGGTCGAATCTTAGCCTATCGTTTCTAACTCTTCAAGATATCGTCGAAATCGGTCCGGGTCGCCAATCGTTCCGAGGCGCTCGACAATCTCCAGGGCCGTTTGGTGCTGCTCGCCGTGGTGTCAGGGGTGTTGATGGCGTCCTCGGCCGGCGGCCCCCTCGCGAGCGAAGCGTAGGGCTCCTGAACGCGCACACGGCCGTCGAGTACCTCTCGAGCAGGCGAATCAAAGGCGGCGCGGGCAGCCTTCATAGCGGCGTATCTCCCTATTCCGTGACCCGCTGCGCTGCGCTGGCTCGTTCCAGCACCGCGAGGTGCACGCGAAGACCTATCGGCTCGATGGAAGCCTCCTCCAGCTCGCGGACCGCGCGGCGAATCAGCTCCAGTCCTTTCGCCGTGTCGAGCGGAGCGCCCGCAGCGTCGAACGTGGGCACCCCGGCCACGCGCGCCACCGCGAACTCCAAGGTGCAGCCGCTGCTGTACTCCCAGCCGTCGTTCAGGTACACCGCGCTGACTCGCGTCCGGATCAAGGTCTCGAAGAACGCCAGGTATTCCGGCTGGGTCCAGCCCGGCGCTATGAGTGGCGCCGGCGCGATCACGAGGGCCTTGCCATCCAGGCGCTCGCGGAGGCTGCGCGCGAACGCATTGGCGGCCTCGCTATTCGGTCCGAAGAGCCGATTCCGGTATTCCTGTTCGCCGAGCTTGTCCTTGAGCTCCGCGGCGTCGCGCGCTCCCGAGCCGCCGAGGAGCCGATAGAAGCGCCGTCCCGTCGTCAGATCGCTGCTGGCGTAGACCGCCTTCTCACCGTTGAGCACGCAGTCGAGCGCCGAGAGGATGATATCCACCTCCTCCCGGTACGGGCGGTCATACCGCCGCCGGTCGAGCTCCGGGTCCTCGCTGTAGAAGCGCTCCGTTCCGGGCGGGGTCACGACAAGAGCCGCGGTCGGATGTGCAGCTCGAACACCGCCTGGTTGAACTCGCGCAGCACCTCGCCGAGCACGTCGGCGGCTTGATGGAGGACCGCGCGTAGCTCCAGGTCGGCTACCCCGTCGAAGGCCTGGGCCGCCTTCTTGTAAGGGTTGATCGGCTCCTTCGTATCCGGCGCGGGCGCGTCCACGATGACGTCCGGCCAGAGCTCCTTTAGGTCGGCCTCCATGGCGAACGAGATGTGGATCGCCGCCTGCCGGTATTCACCGGTGAGCGCCCGGACGTTGCGGGGAACCGGCAGGACGATGAACGCCTCGTAGTCGAGCGTCTCGCGCGGCTGGAAATACTCCTTCAGCATCAGCGTGCCTTCGCCGACGGGAATTCGCTTGGCCGAGTTGTCGAGAAGGACGATCAACGGGCTCCGGTAAGACTCCATCCACCATCTCGCCTCGCCCGCCCGCATCGCGACCCAGGCCACCGAGCGCGCGCCGAACTTTCGCACGAGGCTGCCGCGAGACCACGAGATGTAAAAGGCAGACATCCGGTCGTTCGAGAGCACGCTGATGTTGACGCGAACGGCGTCCTCGTCGCGCGGGCCGCCACCGCTGGACTTCCGTATCAGCGCGCGCCGGACGGCCGTGGTGACGTCGTCTCTGACCCGGTCCGCGGTGCGGATCAACGACCACTGAAGCCGCACGATCGTGTCGCTGAGGGCGGCGCTCCTCAAGACGTTCTGGCCGAACAGCACGCTCACGAACGTGTCGAGGAACACGAGCAGCGTCGCACGGAAGGACAGGAGCCAGCTCCAGAACCGCCGCGTCCGCCAGTAGCCGACTTCCCGTGCGCCCCTCCTCTCGACCATGGTACCGGCAGGGTCGGTGGACCTTGTTCCGCGTCGGAAGATCATGGCCGGTCACCGGGTGGCCGATGCTCGCTGGCGATCCGGCTGCGGAGCGCCTCGAGGAACCCACGAACGGTCGCGGACAACACCAGCAGGGCGACGAAGATGACCACGAACCAGACCAGGTAGTAGGCCTTGGCCGTGATCCCGCCTCCCTGCCAGAACGGCTCCAGGAACGTGACGACGGCGAGCCCGCCGAGCCCGCTCAGGACGGTCTTGCCGAGGTTGCTCGTGAGGGCCGTCTCCTCTTTGGGTGGCTCCGCTGGCCTCGTCGTGGCGGGGGCCTCAGCGGGCTGGGCCTCCGGGGGCGAGGCGGTGAGCTCGGTCGCCGCCCAGGGAATCTTCCAGAGCCTGGCGACGGTCAAGAACGCCAGCAGGAACGCGATCGACACCACGGCGGCGCGGTCCAGCGGCTTCAGGTCGGGCGCGAGGTCCCACACCCACAGGAAGAAATCGCCCGGGCGGTACCGGGGCTCCCGGCCGCCCTCTCGTCGCTCGGGCCGACCCGGCCCCGTGTCCGGCTCGAACCTCGTCGTCTTCGCGTCGTACCAGTAGAACTGCTGCCTGAGCCCGCTTCCCGTCAGCGTGAAGAGGGCGAAGCCGCGCGCCTGGATGGGTGAGGCATCCTGATTCTTCATCGCGAGCGGTGGGGCCAGGAAGAGCTTCCGCGGATCGGGCCGCTGCGGAGAAGGCTCGGACCACGGGTAGGGCTGGTGGTAGATCTCTCGGTGTGAATCATGGAAGTGGCCGGCGAGGACGCCGAGGACAGTGGGCGACTCCACGATCTCCTTCCACTTCTGAGACACCGCCGGGCTCACGTTCCAGCTCGACCACTCCGGCCGTTTCGGGTTGCCGGTCAGGGGCGGGCGGACGTTGGCAAAGCGTCCCTGGGCTTGTCGATACGGATCGTCCAGCTCCGGGATGTGGGAGAGGACGAGGACCTTTTTGCCGCGCGCGTGCGCGTCGGCGAGGAGGGCGGCGAACGTCGCCATGTGCCGTTCTTGAAGCGGCGTGTTGTCCTTGAACACGTCCTCGGGCGTCTTCTTCTTCTCCTCGGCTGTCTCCTTCTTCTCGGTCTTGAGCTTCTCGTCCGCTCTCGCCTTCGGGATCGTCGAGTTCTTGAAGGAGTAGGATGGAAACCCGACGAGGCGCACCGCCATGCCCGCGACGTCGGCGTAGCACCCGGCCGGCGATGGGGTCGTGGGGTGATAGCAGGTCGACAGGTCGTGCAGGGTGACGTCGCTTCCCGCCAGCTCCGTCTGGACGTCCTGAAAGAACCTGATCGTATCCGCGAGCGCCTCGTCGGCCGGCTGCTCGTCGCGGATGTCGTTGTTGCCCGGGACCACGTAGACGTCCCGCACCGGGCTGGATTGGAGGGACCGGAGCAGGTCTGCGACCTTCTTCACCTGTCCGGCGCGATCGTGCTTCAGCTTCTCGACGGGATCCTCGGCCTTCGGCATCGCCGTCCCGGCGGGTTTCGTCGCCGACACGCGGGGCGGCTCACGCTTGGTCCACCCGGGGTCGATGCCGAAGTCGCCGGTGATCACCAGGAAGCGCGGAGGCGCGTTGCCGGCCGCGAGCCCTCGGAGGGACTCGAGGAAGCCCGAGAACGCCTTCTCGTTGAGGTCTTCCTTGAACCGTCGAACGGCTGCCTCTTTCTGCCGCTCGTCGTCCTTCCCAGCCTCCGCCTCCTTGGGTTCCTCGAACAGATGGGGATCGCTGGCGTGAACGAACCGCAGCGGAGGCTCCCGATCTGCCCGGCCGCATCCAGCGAGGACCGCGACGGCCAGAACCAGAAAGCACCGGAGGCCGATCATGCCGCCGCGCTCTCGCCCGGAGGTTCGATCCGGGAGGGAATCCGGGCGTGACGCAGGAGGTCCCCGAAGTGGCTCGTCACGCCCACCTGCCCGACGAGCACGATCCCCTCGCCAGTTCCCTTCACCCTGTCGATCAGCGTCCGGAGGGCGTCGATGCCTTCGGTCACGGGGAAGACGTGATCGCCGAGGGACTCGCCGGGGAAGATCACGCGGCCGGCCGACGGAGTGGCGCCGCGGTGCAGCTGCACGACCCACGCGGACCGGTCGTCGTGGACCCACTCGAAGCGGACGGGGCCGAGGTGATCCGACGCGAGACGGTAGACGGCCTGCACGTCGCGCACGACCCGCTCCGGCAGGTCTTCCGGCGCGCGGCGGCCAACCATGAAGTCATCCCCGTACCCCGACACGCCCTCGAGGCTCACCTCCCCGTCGAGCTGCGCGTTCAGCGCACCCGAGAACGTCGCGTTCACGCCCTGCTGCGCCAGCACCGACGGGACCATCTCGCCGGTCGGGTCCTCCTCGTGAAGCAATCGGAACGGGTCGAGCCAGCCGCGTCGAGTGGTGAGCTTGCCGGGCATCTGCTCCGCCGGGCAGGTCCGGATCCACGACTCGGCCACGCCGGTGTCCCGCCCGAAGGAGAACGGGGCAACTCTGCGGGAGACGACGGTCGTGCGCGGCACGTCGAGGCCGATCAGGTCGGCGACGAGCAAGCCGAACGCCTTGTCGCCGATCCACCGGCTGAACCGGTTCGGCCAGGCGGGGAGGGCCCCGGCGGGCGGCGGTCCTGGCTCCTCCATCTCCCAGATGATCGTGTGGTCGTGGCGATAGCCGCGCCGAAGCGGATGGAGGCTGAACTCGACCCGCAGCTCGGCGCGATCCGGCAGCGTGGGCCTGAATCCGTAGACCGTCTCGAACAGTCGCATCCCGAGCCTGCGCGGGAACGCGGCCGTCCCGGGCTTCTCGACGCACCGTGGGGTGTCGCCGGGCGCGAACTCGATCACGTCCCCGTACGCCACGCCGGAAACCCCGCCGTCGTTCACGTCGACCGTCTCGTTGACGATCGTGTAGAGGCCATCCCCGGCAAGCCGTTGCAGGTCGATCAGGATTGACTCGGACGCCGTCCGGCCGTAGAGAAACTCGCGGCTCTTCGGGTTCTCGGGCTCGAAGCTCCGGATGTTGACCGAGCGTTCCGGAGCCGCGGCCAGGATGGCCTCGACCGCGGCCGCGGCTGACGCGAAGGGATGGTTCGGGGCCCAGCCGTGAACCCACGCGTAGCGCTGCGTCAGCGTCGGGTCGAAGCTCACGAACTGGGCGACGTTCGACTCCTTCGCAAGGGCGTTCAGGATCGCGTCCTTCTGGTGGCCCCGGTCGTCGATGCCCGCCTCCCTCAGCGCTCCGACCTCCTAAACCGCTCCGGGTCAGCCAACCTCGAACCCGCGGACCATCTTGTACTGTGACACCGCGAAGCGGTCGGTCATGCCGGAGACGTAGTCAGTGACCCAGAGCAGCCAGTCGTACCGGCGGTGCGGGACATTCTGCAGCCCGGGGAGGGCCCGCAGCGTCTTCCGATAGAGATAGGCCGTCCGGTCGATCGCGTAGCCGACGCGTTCCAGCGCGATCACGGCGTCCGTGTAGAACTCGAGCAGCCCGCGGACGACGGCGAAGCCGGCGATCTCGGCCTTCAGCTTCCGCTCGTCATTGTAGAGCCGCTCCTGGCAGAGGCGTCGCACTTCCCGGACCACCTCCCGATCATCGATGCGCTCGAGGAGCGGGATCTCCGGGCCGCCCAACCGCAGATCCGCCTCGTGCGCGCAGAACGCCTCCACCGTCCGCTCGATGAGGGTGCCGATCGCCTTCGCCCGCAAGTATCCGATCCTGTCGTCCTCGTCCACGAGGTCGCGGTCACTGCCGGCTTCCGGCCCGGCGACTCGCATCAGGACGTCTTCCACTTCCTTGAAGGGCACCCGCCCGGATTTGAAGCCGTCCTCGATGTCGACAATCAGGTAGGCGATGTCGTCCGCCGCCTCGACGAGGTACGCCAGGGGATGCCGGCACCAGGCGTCGACCTCGCCGCTCTGCGGAAGCAGACCCAGCCGGCCCGCAATCTCCTCGAAGGCCGGCCTGTCCTGCTGGCAGTACCCGAACTTCTCCCGCGGTTCGCAGCGCCCCGAGGCCGCGTCCGGTCTCGATGAGCCCCGGGGATACTTCGTGAACGCGCCGAGGGTCGCGCAGCAGAGCTGCATACCGCCGTGCTGCCGCCAGAACTGCAGGCGGGTGACCACGCGGAAGCCCTGGGCATTGGATTCGAAGTGCGCGAGGTCCGAGGTCTCCTCCGGCGTGCATCCTTCGCGCAAGAGGTCCGGGCGGTCGACGCGGAACCAATGCCGGATCGCCTCCTCGCCGGCGTGACCGAACGGCGGATGCCCGATGTCGTGCGCGAGGCACGCGGCCGCCACGACGTCGCCGAAGTCGCTCGGCCGCAGGGCGAGGCCGCCGTCCTTCGGCTCGTCGAGCTTGTGCATCTGGACGAGACGCTGGCCCACCGAGAGCCCGAGCGATCGCCCCACGGACGACACTTCGATGCTGTGGGTTAGGCGGGTTCGCACGTAGTCGGTGTCCGGGAACGGATAGACCTGCGTCTTGTCCTGCAGGCGCCGGAAAGCGGAGGAGTAGACGATACGGTCGAAATCCCGCAGAAAGGGGCTCCGCAGCGAGCGCCCCTCGCGGTCGCGATCGGGCCCAGACCGAGCCTGAATACCCCGGAAGCGCTCGGGCGACATCAAACGGCGCCAGTCCATCATCGCCGGGTCACGCCAAGATCGAGAAGTCCACCGCCTTCTCCGTGATGAACTCCAGCAGCGCCGGCGTGTCCGCGCGCGTCTTCGCGACGGCGCGCTTGCCGCTTGAGGATCCCCGCCACGACCCGCGCTGCGTTCACGAGTGCCTCCCGTTCGCCCGGCGATCGGCCCAGGCGTCAGGAATAGTACGGCATCCGCGGGAATCGTAGAACCCTCGAGCAGGACTACGACGGGAGGCCCTGACGTGCCGCACGACGAACGCTGGGATGTCTTGGCGATCGAGATTGCTCACGACGGCCTCCTTCGTGTACTGATGTTGGCAGGAGGTACCGGAGGGCGCGGATGGGCGCGCCCCGCGGTCCGAGGCGAGGCATGTCGAAAGCGAGGAGAGCGTGGCCAGGAGCGTCGTCACCCCAGAGCGGTTTGCCAAGGGCATGACCTTCGACGAGTACGCGAAGTACACGGGCAGCGCCGAGAACCTCGCGCGCGAAGCCTTCGGCGGCTATGTCCCCGACGGCGGCTCGTTGGGCGCCGCGCGCAAGGACAACAGCGCGGTGCTGCGCGAGCGCTACGCGAGGGCGCGCCTCGACGACCACCAGACGGCAGCCATCAAGTGGCTCGTCGCCCAGCCCCACGGCCCCGCGAAGATTCTCGTGATCTCGGAGGACTGGTCGTCGGATTGCCGTCGCGACGTCCCCATGCTCGCCCGCCTGGCCGAGGCGGGCGGGATGGAGCTGCGCATCTTCAACCGCGACGGCCGGAAGATCCTCGGGACGCGGCGCCCCGACCCCGCGGCCGCTCCCGACGCCAACCACGACCTCATGCTCGAGTTCCTGAATAGCAAGAACGGCAGCGAGTGGGCCTCGGTCCCGGTCGCCGTCTTCTACACGAAGAACTTCCAGGAGCTGCACCGGTACATCGAGTACCCCGCGATCTACCACAAGGATCTCATCCGCGGCCACCAGGGGGCGGCGCGTCGGGGCGAAGCCGAGGCCCAGGCGAAGGAGCGTTCCGCGCGCGAGTTCCAGGCCCTGCAGACCTCGCCCTTCTTCGACGTCTGGGCGAGCGCGGCGATCGACGAGATCCTCAGCGTCCTGCACGAGCGGCTGGTCGTCGGCGAATCGCGCCCGTGATCGACATGACCGCGCTCTGCGATGGACGGCGAGGGGAGAACGGAGTCATGCAGACCACGGCCGAGCAGCTGCTGCGCGCGTTCCAGCGGCAGGAGCGGCAGTTCGTCGAGCAGCGGTTCCCCCTCGAGTTCGCGGCGGAAGTCCCGGCGCTACGGGAGCTGTACAGCCAGGCGAAAGCGTTCCGGTGGAACCCCGCGACGGACATCGCGTGGGATCGGTTCGACGCCTCCGCGTACCCGGCCGACACGCGCGACGCCGCGCGCCTGACGTGGAGCCGGCGCGCCTGGGGGACCTACCCGGGGCTCGCCGAGAGCACGGCGCTGCTCATCCGGCTGTGCCTGGAGTCCGGTGCACGCCAGATGGACGCCAAGCTGTTCCTCTCGTTCCGGCCGGCCGAAGAGGCCAAGCACCTCGAGGCGTGTGTCACCCTCGCCGACCGCCTGGGCGGGTACGTCCCCGATCCGGGGGACGACGCGACCCGCCGCGCGATGAACCATCCGTTCGCGCAGATGGCGCTCGACCGCGAGATCCCGGCCGAGGCGATCATCGCCGCGCTCGGGTGTCTGGATGATCAGCTCGACCTGAACCTTCACCGGAACCATCTCCAGCACGCGACGGACGAGACGGCGCGCACGGTCTTGCGGCTCATCGCCGGCGACAAGCAGCGCCACGTCGTCTTCGCCTGGACGTGGCTCGGCGGGCGCGTCGACGCCCTCGATGCCGCGGGCCGGACGGTCGTGCGCGACGCCGTGAGCGAGATGCTCGAGCACGTGGTGCTGCGCGGGTACCGGACGGCGTGGCTCCTGCCCGAGTCGCCGGTCCGCGCGCGGCTCCTCGAGGCCGAGGCGTGTACGGCCGCGGCCGGTCTCGGCGCGTCGACCATCGTGGAGGAGCAGAGCGTCGTGCGGGCCACGGTGGCGCAGGTGCGCGAGCGTCTCGCGGTCTGGCGCATCGACGTGCCGGCGGCGTCCCATCCCGGGCTTGGTGTCGTGTGAGTCGAGAGGCGAGGAGGCGACCGATGCTGATCGAGAAGGACGGAAGCGCCCGCTACGGGCGCGAGGACCGCTTCCCCCTGCTCCTCGCGCCCGCGATGCCAGGTGTGTGGGATCTCTGGCAGCGCGCCAAGACGCTCGAGTGGGATCCCCAGACCGACATCCCCTGGGAGGTCCTCCAGCCCGGGCGCTACTCGCCGGAGCAGATCCTCGCCGCCCGGATGTACTGGAGCCGGCGCACGTGGGGCGAGTACGGCGCGATCGCGGAGAGTCCGGCCCTCCTGCTCCGCTTCTGCGTGGAGAACCGCGCGCCCGATCTCCGGTTCTTTTTCACGATCCGCACGCTCGAGGAGGGGCGACACGCGGAGGCCTCGTGGCTCATGGCCGACCGCCTCGGCGGGTATTTCCCGCAGCCCACGAACCCGCCGACGGTCTCGTCCGTTGGCACTCACGGGGTGCGGCGGATGGCGTTCGACCCCGAGACGTCGCTCGAAGGGATCTTCGCGAGCCTGGTGTGCGCGGCCGAGGAGATCCTGATCGACGTCTTCAAGGCTACCGTGCACAGGGCGACGAACCCCGCGGTGCGCCGGCTGATGGAGCTGATCCTCCGGGACGAGGTGCGCCACATCGCGTTCGGCTGGCAGTGCCTCGACGCGTGGGCGCCGAGCTTCACCGACGCGACCCGGCGCAACATCGAGCGCGCGGTCACGACGATGATCGAGCAGGTCGAGTTCCGCGGCTACCGCAACCTGTGGCTCGCGATCGAGGGCGGCTCCGCGACCCCCGAGGAGATCGAGGCCGACCGGATCGCCTGCGAGGCCGGGCTCGGCGGCAGCGCGCCGGAGGACGAGATGACGGTCTTCCCGCAGTTCCTCGCCAAGCTGCGCGCGCGCATGGCGCCCTGGGGCGTGACGATTCCGTACTTCGACCATCCCCGGCTCGGGAGGGTGTGAGCGCGTGAGAGCGAAGGCGCCCGTGGCGCAGGGTGGTCGTGGAGGTCCGTGAAGTTCATCGGCGACCGGCTGCTGCGCAAGGAGGATCCGCGGCTACTGCGCGGGCACGGCCGCTTCGTCGGCGACATCACGCCGCCCGGCACGCTGCACGTCGCCTTCGTCCGGAGCCCGCACGCACATGCGCGAATCGCGCGCATCGACGTCCGGGGGGCGCGTGAGCACCGGGGCGTCGCTGATGTCGCGACGTTCGAGGATTTGGGGGCCGCGGCGGGCCCGCTGCCGTGCATGCCGCAGCATCCGAGCCTGGTCGCTCGCAACTTCCACCCGCTCGCCCCCGGCCGCGTGCGCTTCGTGGGCGAGGCGGTGGCGGCGGTCGTCGGGGACAGCCGCTCGGTGGCGGAGGATGCGGCCGAGCTGATCGAGCTCGAGTGGGAGGCGCTGCCGTCCGTGCAGGATCCCCTCGCGCGGGGGGCCGCCGCGGTGCATGACGACGTGCCCGACAACCTCGCCGGACGCGCGACGCTGCGCACGGGGGACGTGGAGGCCGCGCTGCAGGCGGTGCCGCGGCGGTTCAGTGAGCGCCTCGTGATCGGCCGCGGCGGCGGCCACCCCCTGGAGCCGAGGGGGGTCCTCGCGGACTACAACGCCGCGGGCGGCTTGCTGACCGTGTGGGCATCGTCGCAGGTTCCCCACCAGATCCGGCAGGTCGTCTGCGAGCGGCTGGGCCTGCCGCAGCATCGCGTCCGGGTGCTGGCGCCGGACGTCGGGGGCGGCTTCGGCGCGAAGCTGATCGTCTATCCCGAGGACGTGCTGATCCCGTGGCTGGCGGTGCGCCTGGGCCGGCCGGTGAAGTGGCTCGAGGAGCGGCGCGAGCACATGCTGGCGGCGACGCAGGAGCGCGAGCAGGTCCACGATGTCCTGGTCGGCTTCGACACCGACGGGCTCCTTCATGCGATCCGCGACCGCTTCGTGCACGATACGGGCGCCTATACGCCGCGCGGCCTGGTCGTCCCGCTCCTGACTGCGTCGATGCTGCCCGGCCCCTACCGCGTCCGGAACGTCGAGGTATCGTTCGAGAGCGTCTACACCAACCGGGTCCCGGTGACGCCCTACCGCGGCGCTGGCCAGCCGCAGGCGGTCTTCGTGATCGAGCGCATCCTGGACCGGATCGCGCGAGAGACCGGGCGCGACCGGGCGGCCGTCAGGCTCGCCAACCTCGTCGGCCCGGACGCGATGCCCTACGACGTCGGGCTCCCGAACTACCGGAACCAGTCCACCGTCGTGTACGACAGCGGCGACTTCCCCGCGGTCCTGCGCCACGCGCTCGCCATGGCGGAGTGGGAGCGCCGGGCGGCGGAGGCGACCGGAGCGCGGGCCGATGGTCGCCTCGTCGGCATCGGGGTCGCGTGCTACGTGGAACTGACCGGTGTCGGCCCGTTCGAAGGAGCGACGGTGCGAGTCGAGGCATCCGGGCGCATCACGGTGCTGACCGGGGCCTGCTCGCAGGGGCAAGGACACGAGACGACGCTCGCGCAGGTGGCGGCGAGCGAGCTGGGCGTGACGCCCGACGAGGTGCAGATCGTCGGCGGCGACACCGCCGGCATCGGGCACGGGATCGGCACGTTTGCCAGCCGCGCGGCGGTGGTCGCGGGAACGGCCGTCGGCCTGGCCGCTCGGGCGCTGCGCGAAAAGGCGGCCGGGCTCGCGGCCCGCGTGCTCGAGGTGGAGGAGACGGCGCTCGCGCAGGACGGCGCGGCATTCGCCGACCGGGGCCGGCCGGACCGCCGGCTGACCTTCGCCCAGCTCGCCGCAACGGCCGCGGTGGCGCCGGCCGCGCCCGGCATGGCCCCCGGGCTCGAGGCCACGCGCTTCTTCCAGCCGGAGGACAGCGCCTATTCGAGCGGCGCTCACGTGGCCCTGGTGGAGATTGATCCCGCCTCCTCGCGGGTGGCGGTCCACGGCTACTGGATCAGTCACGACAGCGGCCGGCTCATCAACCCGCTGATCGTGGAGGGACAGATCCAGGGTGCGGTGGCGCTCGGGCTGGGCTCGGCGCTGCTGGAGGAGGTCGTCTACGACCAGGCGGGGCAACCGCTGGCGGGAACGTACATGGACTACCCGCTGCCCAGGGCCGCCGACGTCCCGCCGCTCGCGATCGATCATCTGGACACACGCTCGCCGCGCAACCCGTTCGGATTCAAGGGCGTGGGCGAGTCGGGTACGCTGCCGGTCGCGGCGGTGATCGCCTCCGCAGTCGAGGACGCGCTGTCGGCAACCGGCGCCCGGGTTACCCGCGTACCGCTCACGGTCGCCCGCCTCGACGCGGTGCGGCAGGCCGCGGTCGCGCCACGAATCACGGCCGCCACCGGCCGCTCCCCATCGCAGGGTGGAGCATGACGACGGGATCGGGCGTGCGCCAGGGATCGGTGAAGTCGGCGACCGTGTACGCGAGCGTGAGGCCGTCGGTGGCCTCCAGCGTGCGCATCGTCACCCGATCTTGTAGGTCACGAGCGCCTTGGCGACGAGTGCGCCGTCGGGCTCGGTGACGTCGACCTCCGAGAAGCAGATGCTGCGGCCGCGCCGCAGCACGCGCGCGACCGCGGTCAGGTCCCGTCCGCGCGCCGCGGCGAGGAACTCGACGGTGAGCGCGACGGTCGCGCCTCGGGCGTTGCCCGGATCCTCGACGCCCGCCCACGAGGCCATCGTCGCCGCGGTATCGGCGAGCGCGCTGATCGCGCCGCCGTGGACCACGTCGGCGAGCGTCGCCAACGCCGGTCCGAACGGCATGACGACGTCCACCCGGTTCTTCTCGATCCGCGTGAGCGTGAGGCCGAGGTGCCGGTTGAAGGGCGAGACTTCGAACCACTGCCGCATGCGCTGGGCTCCGGCCGTTTCGGTGGCACTCATGTCGTGTCCTTGCTCAGCTCCTCCGTGACGATTCGCTCGCACGGCGAACCTCCACGCGGTTGTCGTGGAAGACGGCGCCGCCGTCCATGTCCGAGTCGCGCTCGGCGGGTGCGCGACGCCGCCTTGGTCGTCGCATGACACCTGACCGGCGAGAAACACGATCGACTGCGCGCCGGTCACCTTGATGCACTGAGTGTAGACCACCGGGTCGTAGACGCCCGCGCCGCACACCTTCTCGAGGTTGGCCCTGTTCTCCCTCCGGAAATTGGTATGCTCGCGGTCAGCGACTATGCCCGCGTCGGAGGCACCATGAGCGACCTTCAGCATCGGACCATCGACACGAACGGAATTCGCATGCACCTGGTCGAAGCCGGCAGCGGACCGCTCGTGCTACTCTGCCACGGCTTCCCGGAATCCTGGTATTCCTGGCGCCACCAGCTGCCCGCGCTCGCGCGCGCGGGCTATCGCGCCGTCGCGCCTGACATGCGCGGGTACGGCGGGACCGATGCGCCAGCGGAGATCGAGCGCTACACGCAACTCCACCACGTCGGCGACATGCTCGGGGTGCTCGACGCGCTCGGCGAGGAGCACGCCGTGATCGTCGGTCACGACTGGGGCGCGCCAGTCGCCTGGAATGCGGCGCTGGTGCGGCCCGACCGGTTCCGCGCCGTCGCGGCGCTGAGCGTTCCCTACTCGCCGCGCGGATCGGTGCGTCCCACCCAGGGGCTGCGTGCGCTGTTCGGCGAGCGGTTCATGTACATGCTCTACTTCCAGGCGCCCGGCGTCGCCGAGGTCGAGCTGGAACGCGATCCGCGCGACACGATCCGCCGCTTCCTCCACGCGATCTCGGGCGACGCGCCGCCCGGCACCGGGTTCGTCGCCAAGCAGAAGGGCGCCGGCGTGCTCGACGGCATGCCCGATCCGGAGAAGCTGCCGGCCTGGCTCACCGAGACCGACATCAACTTCTACGCCGAAGCGTTCGCGCGGACGGGCTTCCGCGGCGGCCTGAACTGGTACCGCAATCTCGACCGAACCTGGGAGCTCATGGCGCCGTGGCACCGCGCGACGATCGTGGTGCCCGCCCTCTTCGTGGCCGGCGATCGCGATCCGGTGATCGCGTTGCGACGCGAGGCGCTCGAGCACCTCCGCGAAACCGTCCCGGGGTTGACGAAGAGCGTCCTGCTCCCGGGGTGCGGCCACTGGACGCAGCAGGAGCGGCCGGACGAGGTGAACGCGGAGCTGCTCGGCTGGCTCCGCGCGCTCTAGCCCTCGTACCCCTCGCGCCGCCCCCCGCTCAGTTCCAGCTTGTCCGACGCGACGCTGGCCTCACGCCTTTCTCAGCGGGCGGCCCGAGCGCGGCGCTTCTCCTGCTTCTTCCTGAGGGCGGCACGTTTGCGTGCGGTTTTCCGGCGCTTCTTCCCGGGCATCGTAGCAGCCTCCAATTGGTGGCCGGGGCCCCTTGGCTCTCCGGCGGCGAGCGGTGCACTGATCGATCACCGAGACCATGGACTGGACCGCACCCGGCTGATCCTCTCGACCGGCCTGCCTTGACTCTCCCGGCCCCTCCGACACTCATCCGATAGGGCTCGGCATTCCCATCCGTTGCAGCCAACGGAAATGCGAGGCCAGACCGGCGCGGAAAGACGGGTGTTCCGTGTACTTCACGCCGAATTCTCGACAGGTCTCCTCCACCACCTTCGACAGGGCCGGGTAATTGACGTGGCAGATCCGAGGGAACAGGTGGTGTTCGATCTGAAAGTTCAAGCCGCCGAGAAGCCAGACGGCCACCCCGCTGCGCCGGGCGAAGTTCACGGTGGTCTCCGCCTGATGGATAGCCCAGGCATTTTCGATGCGTCCGGTGTCTGGTCGAGGCAGCGGGAACTCCGCCCCTTCCACGCAGTGTGCCAGTTGAAAGACGACGCTCAGCGTTATTCCGAGCACGAGCGACACCACCCCGTAATACGACAGCACGACCCACGCGGGGTGAAAGAACGCGGGGAGGCCGAATGTCATGATCAGGAAGATCGCTTTGCCGACGAGGAAGATTGCCAATTGCCACCCGGTGGGGCGCGGGAATCGATGCCCGCCCAGGCGTCCGCTGATGACATTGCGAAAATCACTCACCAGGTGCCACTTGATTGCCAACAAGCCATAGAGTGGCCAGAGGTAGACATGTTGCCACCGATGAAACCAGAGCCTTTTCTGGTGCGGCGTCAGTCGGGCGAAGATGCCGAGATTGATATCGGTATCATGGCTCGTGATGTTGACATACGTGTGATGGAGGATGGCGTGCTTGCGGTTCCAGACATAGGAGCTGCCTCCGATCATGTCCAGCGTCAGGGCCATCAGTTTGTTGAGCCATGGATGATTCGAATAGGCCTGATGCCCGCCATCGTGCTGGATATTGAAGCCGATTCCCGCGGCGGCTAAACCGAGGAGAATGGCGAGGGGCAGGGCCTGCCACCAGGTCTGGGCTCCCAGCACCAACAGGACATATGATGCCCCAAAGGCGGCGACGAGAATCACGGTCTTCACGTACATCTGCCAACAGTCGCGTTGCCGGCGTCCAGTAGTCCGAAAGAATGTCTCGGTCCGCTGCCGAAGCTCCACTTGAAACCCATCGCTCACACCAAATTTCATCGTTCCGGTCGACTCCTCTGCCCCAACGGCCACCTCGCACGCCTCCCCAGTCTCACCGACCGCGGCTCGCCCGGTCGCCGCGTAGCCGATTCGAGCAACAAGATGATCCTGTGTCCGGAAGAGTGTCTACTGGCTGATCCGCCTAAGCCAGTATGGCACACTCGTCGGCCATCCCCTTCCTCCTCCGTTGCGTCAAGGTTGGGTCAAGGTTGAGTCATAGGTTGAGTCAAGGTTGGGTCAAGGTTGGGTCAAGGTTGGGTCAAGATGGGGGCGCCGCTGGCTCACCCTGGGACTGCTCGCACTCCCCGCCGAAGCGGTTGCGAACCGGACCGGAGCCCACGGGGGGCGCATCGGAGGGGGCTGCTCGCCCCGCGCCGCGCAGAAACTTTGGTGCCGACGACCGCGGGGCGCTGACCGAGTGGACAGCGCATGACGACAGTTCCTGTACGATAGGCCGCTACTGTTTCGTCTCCGGTTGACAGACCGGCGACCAAGGCAGTATGTCTCTGGCCGTGGGTGCTGAGGGCGGGTCTTGCTGAGAACGGTTTTTGAGGTCGCCCATCCTTCACGCGGGCGGCGAGGAGAACGCGATGGCTGACGTGCTCACGGTGGTCGCGAAGGTCCGGGCGGCGAAGGGCAAGGGCGACGCGCTGGCGGCGCTCCTCCGGGAGCAGGTGGCGGCGGTGCGAAAGGCGGAGCCGGGCTGCCTCGTCTACCGACCCCACCGGTCCACGAAGGACCCCGAGCTCTTCATCTTCTACGAGCAGTACGCGGACGACGCCGCCTTCGACGCTCACCGCAAGGCGCCGTACCTCGCCGCCTATCGGGAGCGCCGTGAGAAGGAAGGGCTCACCGAGGGCGCGGTCGAGGTGGAGATCTACCGCTCACTCACCGACTAGCTCCCGGGTCGCCGGCTTGTTGAAGAAGCCGTTGACCGGCCTGCTCTTCTTGCTCGCGCTCGCGGCATGGGTGGCGCCCACCTCGACCGCGGCCCAGGATTGTACGGTGACAATCGGCCGGGTCGTGCCGATCACGGGGCCCTTGCTCGATCTCGGACGCGAGACGCCGTGGCTCGACGACAACAAGATCAAGCCGATCAACGCCGGGGGCGGTCTCCAGATCGGCGGGACGAAGTGCAAGATCGCCTACAAGATCTACGACTCGAAGGGAACTGTGGCTGGCTCGGGCGAGGCCGCGACCCGGGCGATCCTCGACGACCGGGTCGATTTCCTGATGGCCATGGGCACGAAGGATACGACCAATGCGCGCTCGGACCTGTGCGAGCGCTACAAGGTTCCGTGCCTCACGACGGCGACGCTTGTCGAGGCCTGGCTGCTCGGCCCCGACGGCAAGCCCAAGACGTACGCGTACACCTTCCACTTCTTCTTCGGCGGCCCCGATCTGGTCAAGAATCACGTCGGCATGATCAAGGCCCTCCCGGGCGGCTTCAACCGGAAGATCGGGTATCTCTACCCGAACGACGCGGATGGCGTGGTCTTCCAGAGCCTGTTCGATCCGACCTTCAAGAAGGAAGGCTGGCAGCCCGTCGATCCCGGGCGCTTCCAGCAAGGCCTCCCCGACTTCACCCCCATCATCACCCAGTTCAAGCGACACCGAGTCGAGGTGGTAACGGGCGTGCTGGCCTCGCTCGACCTCCAGAGCTACATGCAGCAGGCGGCGCAGCTCGGGTTCAAGCCGAAGATATACATCATCGACAAAGGGTCCGGCTATCCGGGGCCGATGAAGGCGCTCGGCGAGCACGGCGTCGACATCCTGAGCGTGAACTTCTGGTCGCCCGCGTACCCGGGCAAGTCCAAGTACGGCGGCTACGACGGCCAGGGGCTGGTCGAGCGGTACGAGCGCGAGAACCCCGGCAAGCAGTACTCGCCGATGCTCGCGTACGGCGACGCGCCCTGGGATGTCCTCCTGGATGCGCTCCAGCGGGCGGGGACGATCGAGCACGAGCTGGTGCGCCGGGCGCTCGCGGCGACAGATCTGGAGACGGTCATCGGGCGCGTCAAGTTCACTCCGCAGCACTACTCCGTCCAGCCGTTGGGCGGCGCCCAGTGGCGGCTCGACGACAAGACGGGGCGGCTGGTGAAGGGAGAACGTTTTCAACGAAGTCTACCCATCGGTCAAGAAGACGGCACCGATGCGGCTCTACCAGCAGTGACGGCGGTCGCGCGCGGCCGTGATCGGTCATCAATCCCGCCGCCTGCCCTTCGGGCCCTCCTCGCCCTTGACCGCGTCGATTCGCGGGGCTACCCTCGACTCGGCCTTCCAAGATTCTCCGGTCCTGCTCGTTAGAGAGCGAGGAGATGCACTGCCCCGGGTGCCACACCGAGAACCGCGACGGGCTGCGGTTCTGTGCTCAACGCGACGATGCGTCGCTCGCCTTCCGCTTGGCGGCGGCGTCAGCTCCCCGACGTGAGCGGCGCGCGGTCATTGAGTAGTCGTCGCCCCTCAACCCCCGTTGCGTCGCCTCGGCGACGGTCGCGCCCGACCGCAGGGCGAGTGATGCGAAGCCCCTGGGCCCAGGAATACGCCAGGACTCCCGGAACCTACATCTGGGGAACGGCCCCCTCGGGGTTGGCCAGGGAAGTCAGCGCGCTCCTGTCGCCTGGCGCGCGAGTCCTCGACATCGGCTGCGGCGAAGGGCGGGATAGCGTCTTCTTCGCGACCCAGGGGTGCGACGTGACCGGCGTGGACGTGTCGCGGGCGGGGCTTCGCAAGGCCGAACGCCTGGCGCGGGAGAATGCCGTGACGGTTCGCTGGATTCAGAGCGACACGGCCCGGGTGACGGTCGACGGCCCCTTCGATCTCGTCTACTCCTGTGGGTCTGTCCACTATGTACCCCGTCGCGAGCGAGCGCGGCTCTTCGCCCGGCTCCAAGCGCTGACCCGACCCGGCGGTCACCATGCCCACGTCGTCTTCAGCGACAAGCAGGTCTACGTCGAGAAGGGCGAGGTGGTGGACTACTTTGCCCCCGGGGAGCTCGCCGCGGCGTACGCCGACTGGACGATCATCCGCCACGCCGACGCGCTGATCGCGTGCGCTCAGGACGGCCACCCGCATCGCCACAGCGTGGAGGAGCTTGTCGCGATGACCGCCTCGAGGCCGGGAAGCGTCACGGTGCGCCGGTGAGCCACCTGGCCGGCGAACGATGCGTCGCCTGCCGGCGTGACTCGCCCCGCGTGACCGAGGCCGAGATCGCAGAACTCAAGCCCCAGGTACCCGACTGGGAACTGATCGAGCTGGATGGCATCCAGCGTCTGCAACGAGTGTTCAGCTTCGCCAGCTTTGCCGACGCGCTCACCTTCACTAATCGGGTCGGTGCCCTGGCCGAGCAGGAGGGCCATCACCCCGCGCTTCTCACCGAATGGGGCAGAGTGACGGTCACCTGGTGGACCCACAAGATCCGCGCGCTCCACCGCAACGACCTCATCATGGCGGCGAAGACCGACTCACTGGCGTAGGAGCCTATCAGCATCCTGGCCGCCCGCCGAGAGTCGGGCATCGGCCTGAAGAACGGAGGGCCGCGTCGAGTTGGGATCCAGACAAGCGAAAGGTGTGTGCGAGAGCAAGGGACGGTCCGGATGATCCCATGAGCCCACCACGCATCGTGATTATCGGCGCGGCCCTGGCCGGCGCGACCGCGGCAGTGGCCCTGCGCGACGAGGGCTTCGACGGGGAGATCCACCTTGTCGGTGCCGAGCGCCAGCTGCCGTACAACCGCCCGCCGCTCTCGAAGGGCTATCTGCGCGGCGAGGACCCCTTCGAGGCCCAGCTGGTGAACCCGGCCGATGCCTACGCTCAAAAAGGCATCGAGCTCCGGCTCGGGACGCGCGCGACGGCCATCGACGCCACCAGGAAGCAGGTCGAGCTGGAGGGCGGCGAGCGGATCGCCTACACCCAGCTGCTCGTGGCGACCGGGGGCCGCAACCGCGCGCCCTCGATGCCGGGCGCGGAGCTCCGCGGCGTGCTGCAGCTGCGGACGGTCGACGACGCGGACGCCATCCGGGCCGTCGCGCATCGGGGGCGCCGGGCCGTCGTGGTCGGCCTCGGTTTCATCGGGTCCGAGGTCGCCGCCTCGCTCCGCCAGCTCGGGGTGGCGGTGACGGCGCTCGCGCCCGACCCAGCGCCGCTGGCCCGGGTCCTCGGCGCGGAGGTGGGCGGGGTGCTCGCCGACATCCATCGCGAGAAAGGCGTGGAGCTCGTGCTGGGCGCCAGCGTGGCGGCGTTCGAGGGCGTCGGCCGCGTCGAGCGCGTGCGGACTGGGAGCGGCCGGGCGATCGAGTGCGACTTCGTGGTTGCGGGGATCGGCATCGTGCCGAACGCCGAGTTGCTGGCCGCCGCCGGCGCCCAAGTCGACAACGGCGTGCTCGTCGACGAGCAGTGCCGGACCTCGCTGCCGCACATCCACGCCGCCGGCGACGTGACGAATCACCGGCATCCGCTCTTCGGCCGGCTGCGCGTGGAGCACTGGAACAACGGCTACCACCAGGGACGAGCCGCCGCCCGGGCGATGCTCGGCGATACGCGCCCCTACGACTATCTCCACACGTTCTGGTCGGATCAATACGAGCACGTGATCGAGTACGTCGGATTCACGACGAGCTGGGACCGGCTCGTCTTTCGCGGCCGCCCCGAGAGCCGCACGTTCCTCGGTTTCTATCTGAAGGATGGGCTGGTGCGCGCCGCGGTCGGCGTCAACCGGGGTGGCGATCCCGAGGACCCGAAGGCCGACGGCGAGCTGAAGAGTGTGGTGCCGTTGATCCGCGACCGTCTCACGGTCGATCCCGGGCAGCTCGCGGACGAGGCCGTCGATCTGCGCCGCCTGACGGAGGCTCTGTGAGATCGCCCACGCACCAGAGCGGAACAGGGCGGCGAACGCGCATGGTATCCTCGGGTGGCTGCCAGCGGGAGCCATCGCCTCATGAAGTGCCCCGAGTGCCAGCAGGAGAGCCGAGAGAGCGCGCGGTTTTGCGACGCATGCGGGACCCGCCTTCCGGCTTGCTGCCCAGCGTGTCGTACGCTGCTTCGCCCCGACGCCCGGTTCTGTGACGCGTGCGGGCATGCGCTGTCGCCCCTGGCCGGTCGCCCTGACGGCGCGACGAGCGCGGCCATGGCTCCGGCGGTGCACCCTCTCGCGCAGCAGCCGTTCGGGTACACGCCGAAGCACCTCGCCGACAAGATCCTCACCTCGCGGGGCGCGCTCGAAGGCGAGCGGAAGCTGGTCACCGTGCTGTTCGCGGACTGCGTCGGGTTCACCGAGCTGTCGTCCCGGCTCGATCCCGAGGAGCTCCACCAGGTAATGGACGGCTGCTTCCAGCGCGTCCTCGACGCCGTGCATCGCTACGAGGGCACGGTGAACCAGTTCACCGGCGATGGGGTCATGGCGCTGTTTGGCGCGCCGATCGCGCACGAGGACCATGCGGTGCGCGCCGTGGCCGCCGCGCTGGCGATCCAGGCCGCGTTGCGCGAGTATGGCGCATCCCTGCACGCCGACCGCGGGCTTGACTTCGCCCTCCGCATCGGCCTGAACACCGGGGCCGTCGTCGTGGGCCGCATCGGCGATGACCTCCGCATGGACTATACGGCCCAGGGTGAGACGGTGAACCTCGCGGCGCGCCTCCAGGCGGTGGCCCCACCCGGCGGCATTGTCGTCGGCGAATCGACGCATCGACTCATCCGCGGATACTTCGTCACCGAGGACGCCGGGCTGCACGAGCTCAAGGGCCTGCCGCGGCCGGTGCGGGCGTTCGCGCTGACCGGCCGACGGACCCGGCGGGCCCGCTTCGATCGGGCTCTGGAACGCGGACTGACTCCCCTCGTCGGGCGGATCGCGGAGCTGGCCCTGCTCCGGACCTGCCTCGACAAGGCGCGCGACGGTCGGGGCCACGTCGTGTCCCTCGTCGGTGACGCGGGCGTGGGCAAGTCCCGCCTTGCGTACGAGCTAGGTCAGCAGCTCCAGGGTCTTCCCGTGACGTATCTCGAGGGCCATTGCCTGCCCCACCGTCAGAGCCTGCCGTTCCACCTGGTCGTGCAGCTTCTGGAGGCGAACTTCAGACTCGAGGAAGAGGATTCCGAGCAGGCGAAGATCGCGAAGATCGGCACCGGGGTGCGTCGCCTCGACCCGGCCCTCGAATGGACCGTCCCCTACCTCACGCATCTGCTTTCCCAGCCGTCGGAAGGGTTGCCCGCCGACGGCCTGGACGTGGCGCAGCGGAAGCGGCGTCTGATCGACGCCGTGAAGGCGCTCACGCTGCGAGGCGCGCCGCATCGTCCCCTCGTGTTGCTCGTCGAGGATCTGCAGTGGGTCGACCCGAGCTCGGAGGAATACCTGGCCTCGCTCGTCGACAGCCTGCCGGCGCATCCGGTGCTGCTGCTGGTCACGTATCGGAGTGGGTACGCCCCCGCGTGGCACGAGCGAGTGGGGCACCAGCGCATCACCCTCGATGCGCTCTCGGACGACGAGACGCGGCAGATGCTGCACGGGCTCCTCGATGGAGCGGGCTTCCTGTCCTCGGCGGGCGACATCATCGTCAAACGGGCGGCCGGCAACCCATTCTTCGTCGAGGAGCTGATCGCGTATCTCCGGGAGTGCGGGACCGCTGAGCCGCCCGTGGCCGAGGGCGCGGTACCGGTGACGATCCACGACCTGCTGACGGCGCGCCTCGACCGGCTTCCCGATTCGCTCAAGCTCACCTTGCAGCTCGCCTCGGTGCTGGGCCGCGAGTTCCCGGTCGGCCTGCTCGAAGCCATCGCGCCGCCAGGCCACGACCTCGCCCGCGACCTCGGCGACCTGGCGCGCCTGGACCTGCTGCGCGAGCGGGAGCTGTTCCCAGCGCTCCGCTACAGCTTCGCCCACCCGATGATCCAGGAGGTGGCATATCAGGAGCTGCTCCTGAAGACGCGCGCCGAACTCCATGGCCGGGCGGGGCGCGCCCTGGAAGCGCTCCACGCCGACCGGCTGGATGATGTCGTCGAGACTCTGGCCGAACACTACGCGCGGAGCGCGGATCGGGCGAGCGCCATTCGGTACCTGGTGCGCGCGGGCGACCGGGCCGCCCGCCTGTTCGCCTACCATGAAGCCGAGGCCTACTACGAGCGCGCGTTGCAGACGCTGGAGGCCGGAGAAGCCGCCGAGGGTCAACGCGCTCTCGTCCTGGAACGTCTGGGAGACGCCGCCTGCGGGCGCGGCGCGGTCAACCAGGCGCTGCGCCACTGGGAAGCGTCGATGGCGGCGCTCGGCCCGGCGGCTGACCCGCTCCGGAGGGCCGACCTCCATCGCAAGGTGGGCGGCGCCTGCTGGGACGCTGGAGAGAAGGATCAGGCCCTCGCCCACCTGGATCGCGAACTGACCGTGCTCGGGTCGGACGCGGAGACCCTCGAGGCCGCTCGTCTCTACCAGGAGCTCGGCCGGATTCACTTCAGGCTTGGCGACCAGGAGCGGTCGATGCAGTGGGCCGAGCGGGCCCTCGCGGTCGGGACCCGTCTCGATGCCGCCGACGTCGTGGCCCAGGCGTACAACACCATCGGGGTGGTGCTCGCCCGCGCTGACCGGATCGAAGAGGGCGCGGCCTACGCGCGGCGGAGCCTGGACACTGCGCTGGCTCGGCAGCTGGGGTCGGTCGCGTGCCGGGCCTATACCAACCTCGCGGTCATGTACGCGACGCTCGATCCCGCCCGTTCCGCAGAGTACTGCCGGGAAGGACTTGCGCTCGCGCAGCGGATCGGCGACCAGCTCCAGCAGTCGTGGCTGTACTGTGCGCTCGCCGGAGGGCACTGTACCCTGGCCGGCGACTACGAGGAAGGTGTGCGGGCCGCCGAAGCCGCCGCCGAGCTGGACCAGCGCCTCGGCCACCGGAATCACCTGCCGATTCCGCTGATCTTGCGGGCGCAGATCTATCAGTGTCGTGGTGACTCCGTTCTGAGCGCGCAGTACTATCGGGAGGCGCTGCAGGTGGCGGAAACGGTCGGCGAGCCACAGCTCCTGTTTCCGTGCTACGAGGGATTGGCGACGCTGGCTATCGAACAGGGATGCGAGGCCGAGGCCGAGGAGTGGCTCGCGAAGAGCCGCCAGGCCAAGGAGATCGCGGGCGGGAGCCGCGACACCTTCGCGGTGTTGCCGTTCCTGTGCTGAGCGAGGTGCGTCATGACGGGTCCTCAGGTTGGACAGGTTCCTGAATCGTTCCGCTTGCCGTCGGGACAAGGACCGGACGTCAGCCCCGACGACTATCGCGGGCGGCGGAACCTGATCGTGTGGTTCACCAAGGGGATGGCATGCGCCTTCTGCCGGCAGCACATGACCCAGCTTCGGCGCGGTTACCCGGCCTTCCAGGAGCTGAACGCCGAGATTCTCCAAGTCACGCCGACACCGCTCGACCGGGCTCATCTCTACGCGAGGAAGTTCGACATCCCGTTCCCATACCTGTCCGATCCCGAGTATCGGGCGCGCCGCGCCTGGGGGCTCGACGTGCGCTCCCACTCGATCGGCTGGTATGCCGCGGCGCTGGTCAAGGGCCTTAGGGCGTCAGTGCCGCCGGACGACTTTGGCAAGGTCCCGACATCGTTGGGAGAGCTACCGACTCTGCTCGCCGACGAAGATATGGGGTTCTACGTCCTCGACCGGAGCGGCGTCGTGCGTTACTCGCTGGCGGGATCCTACACGACCAGCGGCGGTGCGCGGCAGATTCCCAGCAATGAGGAGGTCATGCGCGAGCTCACCCTCTGCGAGCGGACTGCACAGTAGTGGGTCGCGGCAGACCCTGACGGCCCTCCGAAACCTCCCTCAGGGTAGCGGCGCGCGGCACGCTGCGTGGTGTCGGGAGGCTCGCCCGCGGACGGTCCGCCCGACGGCGCGGTGCCGAACGAACCGGACCAGGCGCCCGCCGACCATTCCCCTCCCGAGTTCGATCGGCGCACCGTCGTCGATGCGCTCGCCCCGGCCCCCGGGCTCCCCGTCGCGGGGCCGCCCGATCGAGGGAGTCCGCGCACTCGAGGAAAAACTCCGGCCGAGCGCTCAGCGGCCACGGGCGATAGGGGCCGTTGCCCCCGCGTGGCTCGTGTGCTAGCGTAACGCCCTCTCATATCATGTTTCGGAACCGCCCGGAACCGACCCGCCAACCCGTGCCGCGGAGGATGACCATGCGAACCCGATCTCGGCATCACCTGAGGCTTCTGACGCTCGCTCTGCTCGGACTTCTGCTCGGCATGTCACCGGGGTCACTGGCGTTGGCCCAGGACACACCTATAGGCCCAAAATGTTGGCCCTCCGAGTGGGGACCGGATGACCAACGCGGTGCGGCCAACCGGATCACGCCAAAGAAAGTCCTCCAAGCCGTGTCCCTCATCAAGGAGGGCAAGATCTATCAGCTGGGCCGGCTGTACGAGCACGGGATGGCCAACCCTGGCAAGCGGCACTATAGCCTTACGATTCCGGGCCTGCCCACGTATGCTCCGGCCGGCAAGAACATGATCGTCGGAAACGATGAAATGGTCAGTGCCGAGATTGGCCAGGTCGGGACCCAGTTCGACGGTCTCGGCCATGTCGGGGTGCGAGTCGGCAATGACGACATCTTCTACAACGGGAATAAGCTCGCCGATTTCGGTGATAGCTACGGCCTCAAGAAGCTCGGCATCGAGAACGCCGGGGTATTCTTCACCCGCGGCATCCTCCTGGACGTCGCGGCGTACAAGGGCGTCGAGCGGCTGCAACCAGGCTATGTCATTACCGTCGAGGACATCAAAGGAACGCTGGACCGGCAGAAGATGGCCATTGAAGAGGGCGACGTCGTGGTCTTCCACACCGGGCACGGCACGCTGTGGATGAAAGACAACGCCACCTACGGCGGCGGCGAGCCCGGTCCCGGGGTGACGGCGATCAAGTGGCTCTTGGAAAAGAAGCCCGCCATGACCGCCTCGGATACCTGGGCGCTGGAGGCGGTGCCCGGTGAAGACAAAGACCGACCGTTCGAGGGCCACCAGCATCTGCTCGTCTGTCACGGCGTGTACAACCACGAAAACCTGGACCTGGAGGCGCTGGTCAAGGACAAAGTGTACGAGTTTGCGTATATCTATGCCCCATTGCGGCTCAAGGGGGCCACGGGCTCACCCGGTAATCCCGTCGCCGTGAGGTAGGACGTTCGGTCTCCGCGTGCCCGAGCCGAAACGTCATCGAGCCTGATCGGCCCTGACTTCCGAGGGTGGTCGACGGTGCGGTGGACAGTTGATGAGATCCCGGGGGCGGAGCCGCGGTGTCGCAGCAAATCTGGCGTCGACAGCGCTGCGATCCCCGGGCCGGCTCCGGGCGCGATGACGTCCGGCCTGGGCCCCCGACGTATGTAGCGGCGAGCGCGGTCGACCGCGCTCGCCGCATTTCCTGCCCAATCAGTCGGCATACGGTGACCCGGGTAGCATGACGCTCATGCGGTGCCCGCAGGTCTTCGAGCTGGTCGGCGCCACGACAGCCTGCCGAGCGCCCGGATCCTCCTTCTCGCCAGCTATCGGCCCGAGTACCAGCACCCGTGGGGCAGCCGAACGTACTACTCCCAGCTCCGCCTCGAGCCGCTCTCGGCTGAGCGCGCCGAGGAGCTGCTCGAGGCGCTACTCGGCGCCGACCCCGCCCTGCGCTCGTTCACGCGGCTCCTGATCGAGCGAACGGAGGGCAACCCGTTCTTCCTGGAGGAGTGCGACCGGACGCTGGTGGAGACCCAGGTCCTGTCGGGCCAGCGCGGCCGCTATCGGCTCAAGGCCGAGCTGGCGAGTATCGAGGTGCCGACGACGGTGCAGGCGGTCCTGGCCGCCCGCATCGATCGCCTCCCGGCGGACGAGAAGCGCCTCCTGCAGACGGCGGCGGTCGTCGGCAAGGACGTGCCCTTCGCGCTCCTCGAGGCCATCGCCGACCTGCCCGAGTCGGAGTTGCGCCACGGCCTGAGCCGCCTGCAGTCCGCCGAGTTCCTGTACGAGCAGAGTCTCTTCCCCGAGCTCGAGTACACCTTCAAGCATGGGCTGACCCACGATGTCGCGTACGCGAGCGTCCTGCAGGAGCGCCGTCGGACCATTCACGCGCGCATCGTGGACGCCATCGAGCGGCTTTACCCCGAGCGCCCAGACGAGCACATCGAGCGGCTCGGCCACCACGCGATCCGGGGCGAGGTCTGGGACAAGGCCCTCGGCTACGTTCGCCAGGCCGGGGCGCGGGCCGTCGCGCGGTCGGCGAACCGCGAGGCGCTTGGCTGGTTCGAGCAGGCGCTCGCCGCCCTCGCGCGCCTCCCGGAGGGCGCTCACACCCTCGAGCACGCGATCGATCTCCGGCTGGACCTGCGCTCGGCGCTGGGAGCCCTCGGCGAGACTGGACGGGTGTTCGAGTGTCTCACCGAGGCCGGCCGCCTGGCCGAGTCACTCGGCGACCGGCGGCGGCTCGCACGGGTGTCCGGTCACCTCACCAACTTCTACGGCGTGGTCGGCGAGTACGCGCGAGCCATCGAGGCCGGTCAGCGCACGCTGGAGATCGCGGATTCCCTGGCCGATCCGCGCCTCGCCATCGTCGCCGGTCACTACCTCGCCGCTGCCCACTACTTCCGGGGCGACTACCGCCAGGCGATCCAGCTGCACCGGCGAAACCTGGAGTTGATCCAGGGTGATCTCCGCACCCAGCGGTTCGACATGGCCATCTTCCCCGCGGTGGCGTGCCGAACCCATCTCACCGGCTGCCTGCCGAGCTAGGGGAGTTCAGCGAGGGGCTCATCCGTGCGCGCGAGGCGGTCCAGATCGCCGCCACCCTGAAGCATCCGCTGAGCCAGATCTTCGCCGATCTCGCCCAGGGATATCTCCTCTGGTGGAAGGGCGATCTCGAGGAGGCCATCGGGCCGCTCGAGCACGCGCTGATGCTGTGCCGCACGAGCGACACGCCGGTCCTGTTCCCCCCGATCGCCTCCGTGCTGGGCTCGTCCTACGCGGTCTCGGGCCGCCTGCAAGAGGCGATCGTGCTCCTCGAGCGCGCCGTCGAGGCGACGACGGCGATGCGCGTCGTCGCGGGATCGTCGCTCATCCTGGGCCAGCTCGGCCATGTCTACCTCGTGGCGGGCCGGGAGGACGACGCCGCCAAGGTGACCGGGCACGCGGTCGAGCTGGCCCGCCAGCGCGGGGAGCGCGGCTGGGAGGCTTCGAGCTTGCGGATTCTCGCCGACGTTCATGCGCAACGGGCGGCCCCCGAGGTCGAGCCGGCCGAGGACACGTACCGGCAGGCGATCGCCATCGCCGAAGAGCTCGGCATGCGCCCACTGCTCGGGCGTTGCCATCTGGGCCTTGGCGCGCTGAGCCGCCGGCGCGGGCGGTGGCCGGCCGCGCGCGAGCATCTCACTGTCGCCGTGACACTATTCCGCGAGATGGAAATGGGGGCCTGGGCCAGGCGCGCGAGCGCGGAGCTCGAGACGCTGGCGTGAAGCGCTGCGCCCAGTGTGGATTCGCCAACCGCCCCGACGTCCGCTTCTGCGAGGAATGTGGCGTCACGCTCGACCTCGCCTGTCCCGCGTGCCGCAGGACGGTCCCGCCCGGCCGCAAGTTCTGCGGTCACTGCGGTCACGCCCTGGCGGCAGTGCCGTCGCTCGAGACGCGCGCCACGCCGCCCCGCCCGACCCCACCCCACCTCGCGCAGAAGATCCTCACCGCACGCCGGATCCTGGACGGCGAGCGCAAGCCCGTCACGGTCCTCTTCGCCGATCTGAAGGGCTCCCTCGACCTCCTGGTTGACCGCGAGCCCGCGGAGGCACGGGCGCTGCCCGATCCCGTGCTGGACCGCATGACGGAAGCCGTGTATCGCTACGAGGGCACCGTGAATCAGATGCTGGATGATGGCCTCATGGCGCTCTTCGGCGCGCCCATCGCCCACGAGGATCATGCGACACGCGCCTGCTACGCCGCCCTCGCGATGCAGGACGCGATCCGCCGCTACAGCCAGGACCTCCGGCGCGCCCACGGCGTCGAGGTCCAGGCGCGGGTCGGCCTCAACTCCGGCGAGGTCGTCGTCCGCGAGATCGGCGGCGATCTCCGCATGGACTATGCTGCGGTCGGTCACACCACCCAGCTCGCGGCCAGCATGGAGCACCTCGCGCCGCCCGGCGCGATCCGGCTCACGTCGGACACGCTCCGGCTCGCCGAGGGCTTTGTCCAGGCCAGCCCGCTCGGGCCCGTCCCCGTCAAGGGCCTGCCCGAACCCATCGAGGTCTTCGAGCTGACGGGCGCGGCGCTGACCCGCACCCGCATGCAGGCCGTCGCGGCGCGTGGTCTCAGTCGGTTCGTCGGCCGTCAGGCCGAGCTGGCGGCGCTCGGACAGGCGCTGGATCGCGCCGGGCGGGGTCTGGGCCAGATCCTGGCGCTGGTCGGCGAGCCCGGCGTCGGAAAGTCGCGTCTGGTCTGGGAGTTCACCCACTCGCATCGCACGCAGGGCTGGCTCGTGCTGGAGAGCGGGTCCGTCTCCTATGGACGCGCGACCGCGTACCGGCCGGTCATCGATCTCCTGCGGGCCTACTTCCAGATCGCGGATCACGACGACGGCCGCAAGATCCGCGAGAAGGTCACGGGCCGACTCTTCACGGTCGACCGTTCGCTCGAGCCCACCCTTCCGGCCCTGCTCACGCTCCTCGACGTCTCGGTCGAGGAGTCCGGCTGGAAAGAGCTTGATCCCGCCCAGCGCCGCCAGCGCACGCTGGACGGCCTGCGCCGCCTCCTGCTGCGCGAGAGCCAGGTTCAGCCGCTCCTCGTCGTCTTCGAGGATCTCCACTGGATCGACGCCGAGACCCAGGCGTTTCTCGACGGCCTCGTCGAAAGCCTGGCCCCTGCGCGGCTCTTGCTCGCCGTCAACTATCGCCCGGAGTACCAGCACGCGTGGGGCGGCAAGACGTGGTACTCGCAGCTCCGGATCGACCCTCTCCCGCCCGAGAGCGTCCAGGAGCTGCTCGACGCGCTCCTCGGCCCGGACCCGGGGCTCGCACCGCTGCGCGAGCTACTGGTCCGGCGCACCGAAGGCAATCCGTTCTTCCTCGAGGAGACCGTGCGCACACTGGTCGAGACGGGCGCCCTCGGCGGCGAGCGCGGCCGCTACCAGCTCCGCGCCGAGCTGCACGAGATCCAGGCCCCCAGCACGGTCCAGGCGGTCCTCGCCGCCCGGATCGACCGCCTGGCCCCCGACGAGAAGCACCTCCTGCAAATCGCGGCCGTCATCGGCAAGGACGTCCCGTTCCCGCTGCTCCACGCCATCGCCAGCTGCCCCGAGGATGACCTCCGGCGCGGGCTCGCCCACCTCCAGGCGGCCGAGTTCCTCTACGAGTCGAGCCTCTTCCCGGACCTCGAGTACACCTTCCGGCACGCCCTCACCCACGAGGTGACCTACGCCAGCGTCATGCCGGAGCGGCGGGAAGCCACCCACGCGCGCATCGTGGAAGCGCTGGAAATCCTGCATGCCGGTCGCCTCGACGAGCACGTCGAGCGGCTCGGTCATCACGCCATGCGCGGCGCGGTCTGGGACAAGGCTATCCGGTACTTCCGCCAGGCCGCCGCCAAGGCCTTCGCCCGCTCGGCCAACCGGGAGGCGGTCGAGTGGCTGGACCGCGGGCTCGCCGCGCTCACGCACGCCGGAGAGACGCCGGCCGCGCTCGCGCAAGCGATTGACCTGCGCATCGACCTGCGCGGGCCCCTGAGCGCGCTGGGTGACTTCGCCCGACTGCTCGGCGTGCTTCGCGAGGCCGAGGAGCTCGCCCGGACGCTCGGCGACCAGCGCCGGCTCGCCTCGGCGCTCGGACAGCTCACCAGCTTCTTCAGCTTCACGGGAGACTACGACCGCGCGCTCGAGTACGCGCCACACGCGATCGCCGCCGCCGACGCCAGTGGCGACCTCGGCGCGAAGGTCGCAGCGACCTATGCCCTCGGCGTCGTCCACTCCAGGCGAGGCGACTTGCGGCGGGCCATGCAGTACCACCGGCAGACCATCGAGTCGCTCCCGGGTGACCTCGTCGCCGAGCGCTTCGGACAGGGCGTCCTTCCCGCGGTGCTCGCCCGCGCCGAGCTCGCCGTCTGCCACGCCGGGCTCGGCACGTTCCCCGCCGGGACCTCGTCCGCCGAGGAGGGCATGCGCATCGCGGATCTGGTGGGTCATCCATCGAGCCGCATCATGGCCTGCTGGGGCCTCGGCGTGCTCCACCTGACCAGGGGCACGCTGGACGAGGCGACGCGTCCGCTCGAGCGTGGCCTCGGGCTCTGCCGGACCACGGATATCCGGTTCTGGATTCCCCTCGTCGCTGCCAACCTCGGCTACGCCTACGTACTGGCCGGGCGCCTCGACGAGGGGCGGCCGCTGCTCGAAGAGGCGCTCGACGTCGCGCGGGAGATCAACCTGCACCTCGGGCGCTCGGTCCTGGTCGGCCACCTCGCCGAGTCCTGCCTGCTCGTCGGTCGAGCCGGCGAAGCGCTCGATCACGCCCTGCGCGCGCTCGGGCTGACCCGTGAGCACCGGGAACGCGCGCGCGAGGCGTGGACACTCCGGCTCATCGGCGAGATTCACGCCCGGCACCCCGGCTCCCACCTCGCCGCCGCCGAGCGCGCGTTCGCCGAGGGGCTCGCCATCGCCGAGGAGCTGGGCCTACGGCCGCTCAATGCGCGCTGCCACCTCGGCCTCGGCGAGCTCTACGGCCGCTGGGACAAGCCCGCCCAGGCCCGCGAGCATCTCACGACGGCGGCCGGTATGCTCCGGGAGATGGAGATGACGCTGTGGCTCACCCGCGCGGAGTCCGCGCTCGCGCCGACGCCGTAGCGTCGCGCACCGCTCCGCTCGCTGGAGGATGGACTGAAGTCCGGCCCGTTGATGACGGCCTCGACAGCCGTTTTCCAGGTCAGATTGAGCCCGCAGCCGTGACCGGCGCCGCGGAGAGATCGAACTCGAGTCGTACGGCTTTGACCTCGGCGTTGAACTCCCGCCCCGGCGGCAGCTTGGCCCAGTTGTCGACGACCTCGTAACGATAGGCGCCCGAACCGAGGATGACCGACATCGCGGGCTCCTCTCTTCCGTGGTGACGTGCCGCGATTATAGTGCCGAGGCGGCGCAGTTCCACGTGCGGTTCTATGCGATCCTTGGGCCATGACGACGGCGAACACACGGGGACTCCTCACGACTCTGGTCGCCGCCCTACAGCCGCGGGAAGAGATCCTCGAGGCCTACCTGTTCGGGTCGAGCGCGACCGGCGCGACGCACGCGCACAGCGACGTCGACGTCGCCGTGTATCTTGTCGACCGACGACCGACCGGCTCGGCGTTCGGGTACGCCGCCGACCTTGCCGCGATGCTGATGACGTCGCTCGGGACCAGCCGGGTGGACGTGGTCGTGCTCAACGACGCCCCGCCGCTGCTCTACCACCGCGTTCTGCGGGACGGCGAACGGATCCTCTCCCGCGACCTCCGAACGACCACGACCCGCGAGGGCTCCGCGCTGTCACGCTACTGCGATTACGTGCCGCAGCTCGCCAAAATCGAGGCCGCGCACGAGGCCAGGATCGCGGCGGCACGCTTCGGTCGATGAGCCCGGGCCAGCCCGATATTGCCATTGTTCGCCGCCACCTCCTCGCCCTGGACGAGGCCGTGCAACGGCTCCGACGCTACGCCGGCAACCCTCGCGCGGCCCTTGTCGACGATCCCGACACGCTGTGGACCGTCGAACGGGGACTCCAGCTTTGCGCGCAGAACGCCCTGGACATCGCCACTCATCTGACTGCCAGCGCGGGACGTGACGCGCCTGACTACGCGAGCGCCGTCGACAGGCTAGGCGAGCTCGGCGTTCTGCCTGACGCGTTCGTCCGTCGGTTTCGCGGCGTCGCCGGCTTCCGCAACGTCCTGGTCCACGGCTACCTCAGCGTCGATCTCGATCGAGTGCACGCACTGCTCAATTCCGGCCTCGACGACTTCCGTGCGTTCGCGCAGCATGTCGAGCGCTACGTGAGCCGCCGCGACATCTGATCGAGGGGACGCACCGCCCTCCCGTCATTGCCGCCGGGCTCGGCGACTCAACGCTCGGAGGCCTCGAAGATCGCCCGCGGGTTGCGCACGAGCATCTGGTCGATGTGATCGTCGCTGACACCCGCCTTGCCGAGCGCGGGGAGGATGTCGTCGGAGATGTGAGTGTAGTGCCAGCGCGGACGGGTGTGGCGCTTGGCGTCTTCGGAGAGCATGTCGGTCCAGCAGTTGGCATCGTGCGAAAGGACCATCTTGGGCGCGTAGCCCTCGGCGCAGAGCCGGGCGAGCACCTCGATCCGCTTCTCGGTGGGCAGGAAGTGTTCGAGGCCGAACCGGTCCATCCCGATCGTGCTCCCGCGCTCCATCAGCCCCCGGAGATAACCGAGGTCGTCGCTGTCGCCGCTGTGGCCGATGATGACGCGGCTCAGATCGACGCCCTCCTGAACGAAGATCGCCTGCTGCGCCTCGCCGGATCGGCCCGCGGCCCACGTGTGGGTCGAGATCGGCACCCCCGTGGCCTTCTGGGCCCGCGCGGATGCGCGCAGAATGCTCTCGATCACTGGCGTGACGCCGGCGGTATCGGTCGCGCACTTGATGATGGCGGCCTTGACGCCGCTCGTGCCGATGCCCTGGGTGATGTCGCGGATGAACAGCGCGGCCACCTCGTCGATGCCGTGGGAGCTGAAGTACCGCTGCGGCATCCACCAGACCCCGGTGGCGACGATCACGTGCACGCGCGAGCGGCGGGCCACGTCGACGATCAGGTCGATATCCCGGCCCAGGTCGACGGTGGTCAGATCGACGATCGCGCGGATGCCGCGGCCGTAGAGATCGGCCATCTTCCGCTCGGCGATGACGAGGATGCCCTCGCGGTCGAAGAGATGGGGCCAGTTCTCGTGTACGCCGGGCGAGCGCGTGACGATGTGCTCGTGCATCAGGGTCGAACCCAGCTCGCCTGTGGCGACCGGGCCGAGTGCGGTTTCAACCGTTGTTTCTACCTTTGCCATGCTGACCTCCAGATGAGACGAGTGAGTCGCTAGAGACCTGACGCTGTACTGAGCTCGGATATCGAGGGCATCGCGATCAGGCCAGCAGGCCGACTCGACGACCGATTGATCTGGGCCGAGCTCGTCCCCCTCCTCGAGTTGAAGGAGAGTCCGGAGGACGCTCTTGACCTCGGCGGCGGGGCCCGGGAGCAGGCGCTTCCGGTCAGCCGCCCCAGACGCGACGGGCCGTCTCCGCTACGCGGTGGAGCTTCTGTCGTTGATCGTCGGGCGTGATGCGGTTGCCGGCCATAGTGGACGCGAAGCCGCACTGCGGGCTGAGCGCCAGGCGCTCGAGGGGGATGAACCGCGACGCCTCGTCGATGCGCCGGCGCAGCTCGTCGACCGATTCCAGACGCCCCGCTTTCGTGGTCACCAGTCCCAGCACCACCACGCGGTCCTCGGGTACCCCACGGAGCGGCTCGAAGCCGCCCGAGCGCTCGTCGTCGTACTCCAGGAGAAAACGCTGGAAGCGGCTCCGGCCGAACACCCGGCTGATTGGCTCGTACCCGCCGCTGGCGTAGAACATCGACTGGTTGTTCCCGCGGCAGATGTGCAGCCCGAAGGTGATCCCCGGGTGGTCCTCGATGACGGCGTTGTCCATCTCGATGCAGGCGTCGATGAGCCGATCCGGGTCGCTGCCCCGCCGGCGGTATCCCTCGCGAAGCTCCGGGTCGAGCAGCGCCGCGTACTGGGGCGCGTCGATCTGGATGTATGTGCCGCCGAGTCGCCCCAGCTCGTCCACCTCTCGGCGGGTGAGGTCCACCACGTCGGCGAGGTACGCGTCGCGGGTCGGGTACGCGCCGTGAGATCGGTCGGGGTCGTAGTACGCCGCCGCCTGCTGAGTGCTGATGAGGGTCACCTTCGTGGCCCGTGTCGTCCGCGCCCGCAGATAGACGAGCTCCTCGGCGCACATGCTCCGCCGCCAGCGGAGCCGCTCGACGACCACCGGTCGCTTGAAGACCAGCTCGCCCCCCTCCTCGTTCCGGAACGGGATGGCCCAACCCCCGTGCTTGTCGAAGCCGTCGAGGGCGTCGATCAGGTGGCCGAAGAAGGCGTAGCGTCTGAGCTCGCCGTCCGTGAGGACATCGAGCCCCGCGTCCTCCTGGAGACGGATCGCCTCGTCCACGGCGTGGTCCTCGACCCGCTTTAGCTCGACCGCCTCGATCTCCCCCGCCTCCCACCGCTGGCGCGCGGCCTTCAGCGACTCCGGCCGCAGGAGGCTGCCGACGACGTCACTGCGGATCATGCGCCTCGCCACCCGTGCGCCTCCTCGGTCGGAGCGTTCTCCCGGCAGTGTACTCCGGCCGCCTCTACGCCTGACGACGTAACCACTCCGTTCCACTGGCGGCCCGGATGCCGTACTATGCGTGACACCCGGATCTCAGATCGGAGGGAGAAAACTCGTGAACGCAGCGGCGGTCGTGGCGGACATTCTCAAGCGCGAGGGCGTGCAGTTCCTCATCGGGTATCCCGTCAACCCCATCATCGAGGCGGCCGCCGAGGCCGACATCCGCACGATCATCGTGCGCCAGGAGCGCACCGGCTTGCACATGGCCGACGCGGTCAGCCGCGTGTCGTCCGGTGAGCGCATCGGCGTGTTCGCGATGCAGCACGGCCCGGGGACGGAGAACTCCTTCGGCGGTGTGGCCCAGGCTTTCGGCGACTCCGTCCCGATCGTCGTGCTCCCCGCCGGCTATCCGCGGCGGCTGCTCAACATCCCCCCCAACTTCAGCTCGTTCCTGAACTACCAGCACGTGACGAAGTGGGCTGAGCAGGTGATCGTGGCCGATGCGGTCCCCGACGCCATGCGCCGCGCGTTCACTCAGGTCCGGAACGGCCGCCCGCAGCCCGTCCTGGTCGAGCTCCCCCACGACCTGCTGCGCGAGGACGTAGCCGACGGCTGGACCTACACGCCCGCGCCGCGCCTGCGCACGGGGCCGGACCCGCGCGGCGTCGCCGAGGTGGCGGCCGCGCTCGTGGCGGCCGAACGACCGGTCATCTACGCCGGCCAGGGCGTCCACTACGCGCGCGCCTGGAAGGGGCTGCGCGAGCTGGCCGAGCTGCTCGAGGCGCCGGTGACCACCAGCCTCCAGGGCAAGAGCGCGTTCCCGGAGACGCATCCCCTGTCGCTCGGCTCGGGCGGCCGCTCGATCTCGAAGCCGCTCCACCACTTCCTCACGCACACCGACCTCATCTTCGGTATCGGCTGCAGCTTCGCGACGACCAACTACGGCGTCGCGATGCCGAAGGGCACGCGCATCATCCACGCGACGCTCGACCCGCTCGACATCAACAAGGACGTCCGCGCCGAGCTGGCGCTGATCGGCGACGCAGGGCTCACGCTCGACGCGCTGGTCGCGGAGGTTCGGGACCGCCTCCGCGGCGGCCCGCGCGGCCGCGCCTCGGCCGTGACGCAGGAGATCAAGCGCCTGAAGGCAGAGTGGCTCGGCCAGTGGATGCCGCGGCTGACGTCCGACGCCGCCCCGCTCTCTCCCTACCGGGTCATCTGGGACTTGCTACATACCGTCGACGTCGCGAACACGATCATCACCCACGACGCCGGCAGCCCGCGCGACCAGATCTCGCCCTTCTGGGAGCCGGTCGAGCCCCTCACCTACATCGGGTGGGGCAAGACGACCCAGCTCGGCTACGGCCTCGGATTGGCCATGGGCGCCAAGCTGGCCGCCCCCGACAAGCTCTGCATCAACGTGTGGGGCGACGCCGCGATCGGCTTCACCGGCATGGACTTCGAGACCGCCGTGCGCGAGCGCATCCCGATCCTCTCGGTACTCCTCAACAACTTCTCGATGGCCATCGAGCTGAAGATCATGAAGGTCGCGACCGAGAAGTACCGCTCGACCGACATCAGCGGTAATTACGCCGAGTTCGCCCGGGCCCTCGGCGGCTGGGGCGAGCGCGTCACCGAGCCGGGCGCGATCGTCTCCGCCATCAAGCGCGGGATCGAGGCGACCCGGGAGGGCACGCCCGCGTTGCTCGAGTTCATCACCGAGAAAGCGGTGGACTTCTCGATCTTCACGTAGGCGCTCGCGCTGGATTCCGCCCCTGGGGCAGCCGCCCGCCCCCCCACCGCAGCACGCGGCGTTCGGGCCCGCGGCCCCGTGCGCCCCTCGCTGACGCCGCTCCGGAGCCCGTCATGAACACGTGGTGGACCTCCGGCACGCAGCGTTCGGCACGAGTCCTCGCATTAAGTTATTGATACTTTTAATCTATATCACTTGCCCATAACCCGATCGTGTTACTGGTGAAACTTCTTGACAACACCGATCGGGAATGTAAGTTATAAGCGCCATGAAGGAAACCAAGGCGCAGCGGATCGAGCGGATCAAGCGTGAAGGAAACCCATGGGACGGATTCTCGGAGATCGAGCGCTTCGCGCGTGAGGGCTATGCAAGCATCCCGGCGGAATGGTTCGACGTCGGGTTTCGCTGGTGGGGCGTCTACAGCCAAGGTGACGGAAACGGGAAGTTCGGCGGCTCCACGCCGTTCTTCATGGTCCGCATCCGGGTCCCCAACGGCATTCTGACGGCTGACCAGGCCCACGTCATCGCCGATCTCGCCGCGCGCCACGGCCGTGGCGTCGCCGACCTCACGGTCCGGGAGAACATCCAGCTTCACTGGGTGCCGCTGGCCGGATTGCCGGAGGTGTTCCGCGCGCTGTGGAAGGTTGGCATCAACCCGCTCGGCGCCTGCGGCGACGTCACCCGCAATATCACGGGCTGCCCGCTGGCCGGCGTCGACGCCGACGAGGTGTTCGACGCGTCGCCGCTCGTGCGGGAGGCCACCGAGTTTCTCGCTGGGAACGCGGAGTTCTACAACCTGCCGCGAAAGTACAAGTTGACGATCACCGGCTGCGCGGTCTGGTGCTCCTATCCCGAGACCAATGACGTCGGGCTGACGGCCACGCGGGCGCCGGACGGCGAGATCGGCTTCAGCCTTCGCGTGGGCGGGGGGCTCTCAACCGAGCCGCACCTGGCCGTCCGACTCCCGGTCTTCGTCCGGCGCGCGCAGGTTATCCCGGTCCTGCAGGGCGTGAGCGAGATCTTCCGTGACGCGGACGGCCTCCGGCAGAACCGCGCCAAGGCTCGGCTGAAGTTTCTCTTTCTCGAGCACGGCTGGACCGCGGAGCGGTTCTTGGAGGAGCTCGAGCGTCGGATCGGCTTCGGGCTTGACTCCGCCGTTCCCGAAGCCGTGCCGCAAGATGTCTACCGCGACCACGTCGGGCTCCATCCCCAGAAGCAGCACGGGATGTCCTATGCCGGCTTCGCCATCCTGAGCGGCCGCACCTCGGCCGCCGAGCTCGCCCGGGTCGCCGATCTCGCGTCCGCCTTCGGCGATGGCAGCGTCCGGGTGACACCGATGCAGAACCTTGTCATCACCGGGATCCACCAGTCCCGCATCAACGACCTCCGGCGAGACGCGAGAGCCACGGGCCTTCGGCTCCAGGCGTCGCCGTTTTGGCGGGGGGCCATTGCCTGCACCGGGACCGAGTTCTGCAAGCTGGCGCTGAGCGAGACCAAGGCCTTCACCCGGCACCTGGTCGAGGCGCTCGAGCAGCGGCTGCCGGAGTTCTCGGGAGACCTGAAGATCTCGGCGACGGGATGCCCGAACGCCTGTGGCCAGCACTGGATCGCGGACATTGGCCTTCAGGGCAGCAAGGCCAAGGTGGATGGCCGGCAGGTCGATGCCTACGATGTCCTGCTCGGGGGCGGCCTGGGCGACGGTGCCGGGTTCGCGCGTCGCGTGGGTTTTCGAACCGTGGCGGCGGAGGTTCCGGCGGCGCTCGAACGCTTGCTCGCAACCTACATCGAGCATCGCCTGGGGGCCGAGACGCCGAAGCAGTTCTTCGCCCGCCACAGCGACGAGGAGCTCCGGTCGGTGCTGGCCGGGGCGCCGGTTACGATCCTGGCCGAAGCGCCATGAGCGGCCTCGTCGTGCTCGTTGGCGCGGGGCCCGGCGACCCCGAGCTGATCACGCAGAAGGGGCTGCGATGGCTCCGTCGTGCCGACGTCGTCGTCTACGACCGTCTGGTGGCGCGGGAGCTCCTCGACGAGGCGCCGCCCGGCGCCGAGCGGATCGACGCGGGCAAGGCGCCTGGACGCCACACGCTCGGCCAGGACGAGATCAACGCCGTTCTGATCGACCGCGCGCTGGCGGGCCGGACGGTGATCCGCCTCAAGGGCGGCGACCCGGGCATCTTCGGGCGAGCCGGCGAAGAGCTGGAGGCGCTGCGGGAGGCCGGCGTGCGCGTCGAGATCGTGCCTGGAGTGACGGCGGCCACTGCCGCAGCGGCCTGCGCGGGGATCTCGCTGACGCATCGGGAGTGCGCGTCAACGGTCATCCTCACCACCGGGAGCGAGGCGGCCGAGCGTGACATGCCCTCCGCCGCCTGGGCCCGGTGGAGTGCCGAACCGGGGACGCTGGTCTTCTACATGCCGGTACGGAATCTGGTGGCGATCGTGGACGCGCTCGTCGAGGGCGGACGACCGCCCGACGAGCCCGCGCTCCTCGTGCAGAGCGCGTTCACCCCGCGCGAGCGCCAGCTCTTCGCTCCACTCGAGCACATCGTGATGCGCTCCCGCGAGCTCGAGCTCCAGTCGCCGGCCATCCTCGTCGTCGGCCCCGCCGTCGCCCAGGCACCCCGCTGGGCGGCGCGCGCCCTGGCCGAGGCGGTCCAGGAGTAGCTGCGCCATGCCGGCCGGCCTCTACCCCATCTTCCTCGACCTCGATGGAAAGCCGTGCCTGGTCGTCGGAGGTGGAGAGGTGGCCACGGTCAAGGTGCAGGGGCTCCTGCTGTCCGGCGCGCACGTGGTGGTGGTCAGTCCCACGCTCACCGAGACCCTCGGCCGCCTGGCCAAACAGGGACCCGTGGTGCACCGGGCCCGCGAGTTTCGCGACGACGACGTCATCGGGTGCGCGCTTGTCATCGCGGCCACCGACCGTCCGGAGGTGAACAGCGCCATCTTCCGCCTGGCCCGGCGCCACCGGATTCTGGTCAACGTGGTGGACACGCCGGCGGAGTGTGACTTCTACACGCCGGCGGTCGTGCAGCGGGGCGCGCTGCAGATCGCGATCTCCACCAACGGAAAGATCCCCGGGCTGGCGCGCCGGATCCGCGAGGAGCTCGAAACCCGATTCGGTCCCGAGTACGCGCGGTATGTCGAAGTGCTCGGCGAGTTTCGTCAGGGGTTGCGCCATCGCGGGGACTCGTTCGAGCGCCGGCGGTCCCTCTGTTCACGCGCCCTGGATTCGGATCTCCTGGAGGCCGTGCGCACCGGCAACGAGGCTCGAATCGAGGCGCTCTTCGCCAGTTCCAGCGGGACCGCCACGAGCGCCATCGCGCCGGACACGGCGGGAACGGTCTGAATGGACACCGCGCCGAACGGCGGAAGGTGGCCGGCAAGCGGCGGCGAGCCCGTGGCCCCGCACGGCGGCGTGCTCGTGGACCGGATCCCCGGACCCGACGCCCGGCAGGCGCTCATCGAGCGGCTCCACGAGCGCCCCGCGATCTCGCTGTCGGCGTCGTGTGTCGCGGATCTCGAATGTCTGGCCGTGGGCGCATTCAGCCCGCTCCGGGGATTCCTCGGCCGGCATGATTACGAGTCGGTCCTCGAGTCTTACCGGCTGGCGACCGGCACCGTGTGGAGCCTTCCGGTGACCTTGCCCCTCCCCGAGGAGCTGCAGGGGGTGGTGCGCGAGGGAGACGACATCGGGCTGCGCTCGCCTGAGGGCACGCTGGTCGGGGCGCTGGAGGTCGAGGAGGTCTATCTCGCTCCGCGCCACGTAGAGGCCAGGGCGGTCTTCGGGACCGAGGACGCGTCGCATCCCGGAGTCCGGATGGTACTTGGTCGCCCCCGGCACCTCGTCGGAGGACCGGTCACGCTGCTCGCTGCGCCCCAGATCGACGCGGGCCTCGAGCCATACCGGCGGACCCCCGCTCAGGTCCGGGACGAGATCGGCGCGCGCGAATGGCGCACTGTCGTCGGGTTTCAGACCCGGAACCCTCTCCACCGCTCCCACGAGTACCTGCTCAAGGTGGCGCTGGAGCTCTTCGATGGCGTCCTCCTGCACCCGCTGGTGGGCCACACGAAGGGAGACGACGTTCCGGCCGACGTCCGGATGCGCGCCTACCAGGCGCTGGTCGACGGCTACTTCCCCGTCGGCCGCGTCCTGCTCTCGATCTTCCCCGGCGCCATGCGATATGCCGGTCCCCGCGAGGCGCTGCACCACGCGCTGGTCCGGAAAAACTACGGGTGCACGCATCTGCTGGTGGGCCGGGATCACGCGGGCGTGGGCGCCTTCTATGACCCATACGCGGCGCACCGGATCTTCGACGCGTTCACGCCGGAGGAGATCGGGATTCAGCCGCTCCGGGTCGAGGAAACCTTCTTCTGCCGGCGCTGCGAAGCCATCGCGTCTGGACGGACCTGCCCACACGATCGGGGGGCGCGGGTGACACTGTCTGGCACGATGGTCAGGGAGCGGCTGGCCCGGGGTGAAGGGTTGCCCGCAGAATTCAGCCGGCCCGAGGTGGCGGAGGTCCTGGAACGATGGGTGCGATCATGACCATCGGCAGGCTGGCCTGGTGGAGACGGCGGGCTCCCGTCGTGCAGCTCGTCCAGAGCTTCCGGATGGCGCGCACACCCGTCGAGCAGCTCGCCCTGGCGGAGCTGGGCCGGCGTGAAAGGATGCCCTTCACCTCGCTGGTGACCTCGATCACCGGCGGCCTCGTCGCCCAGGAGATCGGACGGGGCGGGTCAGCCGTCGATATCGGGATCTCCGGTCCCGTCATCCTTCGTGCCGCCGTGCGGCGGGAGCTGCAGGCGCTGGAGGACGTGCTCTGGCGATACGTGGAACGGCCAGGCCTGCCCACGGCGCCCCGGGATCGACTGGTGGGCTTGTCCGGCCGGCGCCAGGCTCGCTGGCGGTCTCCTCGACTGACCCTGACCACTTGACCGGGCGTCGAAGCGCCCGCCGCCGCCCGGGGTCTGGGGGCGGCCCAAGGGGAGATACGCATCGATGAACCCCGCCATTGTCGCGACGCAAGCCGGTCACCTCGAGGGGCTATCGCCCGAACGGATCCTCGCCTGGACTTCGGCAGAGTACCGGCCAGACATCGTGCTCGCCTCGAGCTTCGGCGCCGAGGACGTGGTGCTCATCGACATGATCCAGCGCGAGAAGCTCCCGATCTCCGTGATCACGCTGGATACGGGGCGGCTCCACGAAGAGACCTACGACGCCATGGAGCGAATCCGACAGCGTTACGGCGTGAGTATCCGCTCGTACGTCCCCGAGAGCGGCGCCGTGGAGCGGCTCGAGCGCGAGTCAGGCTTCTATTCCTTCCGCGAGAGCCTCGAGGCGCGCAAGGCGTGCTGCGGGATTCGCAAGGTCGCGCCCCTCAGGCGCGCGCTGGCCGGGCTCGCCGCGTGGGTAACCGGCCTCCGGCGCGAGCAGGCGGTGACCCGAGGGGACACGCCGGCCGTGGAGTGGGACGCGGTCAATGGGCTGGTCAAGGTGAACCCGCTCGTGGCGTGGACGGAGGCCGACGTCTGGGCATACATCCGGACGCACGACGTCCCCTACAACGTCCTCCACGACCAGGGATTCCCCAGCATCGGCTGCGCCCCCTGTACGCGCGCCATTCGCCCAGGCGAGGATCTGCGCGCGGGCCGCTGGTGGTGGGAGCTGCCCGAGTACAAGGAGTGCGGGCTTCACGCCGCCCGCCCCTCCTGACCGCGGCTCGTCGCGGCATGGTCAACCCCTCGCCAGCACGTGGATCTGCATCAGCCGCGACCCGCTCAGTCGAGATCGCCGAGGAAGATCGCCATCGCGCCGCGGCGGCGGGCGAGGGCTCGTTCGAGCCGCCGGTCGGCCGTGATCAGGAGGGCATCAACACCCTCCGCGAGTGCGACATAGCAGGCGTCGTACGGGGTCACCGTGTCACGCAACTCCCAGGCGCGCGTCATGAACGACGCGGTACCCGTAACGGTCAGCGGAAGCTGCACGAGACGTCGCACCGCGGCCTCCGCTTCGGAGGGGCGGATGGCCTTGAGCCGCCCGAGCCGGCGAAGGGCAGAGACTGACTCGGCATAGATGAGATCGGGAGCCCAGAGCTCAACGTCACCATCGACGACTCGACGGAAGACGGCTTGGGCCTGAGCGGTCAGCGACAGGGCGACGAGATACTCGACTGCGACCGAGGCGTCGATGACGAGGGGGCCGACCAGGCCGCCTGCCGTGGGCTCAACGGGCATCACGGTCACGACGGATCAGTTCGGCCGCCGTCGGGACTCGCCGTCGGACCACGGGCCGCCGCGCTTCGATCTCGTCGAGCAGGGCGCGTACGCGAGCCGAGTCCATGCGCAGCGCGCGCTGGAGCAGGCGGATCGTCTCGGCGCCGATGGACGACTTGCGTTCCTCGGCCAGGCGACGGAGCGCCTCGTACGTGTCGGGCGGGATATTGCGCACGTGCAGGGTCGGCATGGTCGAATGCTAGCAGAATCGCTAGCAGGTGCGCAACCACTGGCCTGAAGGCGCGTCAGGACGGGCTCGGTCGGATCGTCCCGCCGGACTAGATGGAATAGTTGTCGGCGAAGATCCGGATCTCGCGCGGGGCCACGAAGACGGCGCTGCCTGGACGGACATCCAGGGCGCGATACCGATCCTGCGAGAGCTCGGCGGAGAGCGGATCGCCGGACTCCGCGACGAGCTCGAGCCGGACCGTCGGCCCCGCGGAGTGGACGCGGGTGACCGTGGCCTTCAGGCTGGGCTGGCCGTTCTCGCTCGTCGCCAGCTCCAGGTCGTGGGGGCGGATGAAGACGCGCACCGCCCCCGGCGCCCCGGAGCCGGTCGGCGGCGCCGCCATGGCCACGCTGGCGAAGGAGACCCGCCCACGGTCGACCCGACCATGAAAGCGGTTGACGTGGCCCAAGAAGTCCATGACGAACTCGGTCCGGGGATGGTGGAAGACCTCGTCCGGGGCGCCGACCTGCTCGATCCGTCCCCGGTTCATCACCACCACGCGGTCGGCGACCTCCAGGGCCTCATCCTGGTCGTGGGTGACGAACACGCTGGTGATGTGGATCTCGTCGTGGAGCCGCCGGAGCCAGCGGCGCAACTCTTGCCGAACCTTCGCATCCAGGGCGCCGAAGGGCTCATCCAGCAGGAGGACTCTGGGCTCGACCGCGAGCGCGCGCGCGAGCGCGATCCGCTGCCGCTGACCGCCGGAGAGCTGATGGGGGTAGTGGTCCGCCATCCCCTCTAGCTGCACGAGGCGCAGGAGCTCGTGAACCCGCTCCCGGATCGCCGCTTTCGGAGGGCGCACGCGACGCGGCCGGACGCGCAGGCCGAACGCGACGTTGTCGAAGACGCATAGGTGGCGGAAAAGGGCGTAATGCTGGAACACGAACCCCACCCGTCGATCGCCCACCCGGCGGCCGGCGACATTCTCCTCGTGAAACCGGATCGGGCCGCTGCCCGGGTCGGGTCGCTCGAGCCCCGCGATGATCCGCAGGAGTGTGGTCTTGCCCGATCCGGAGGGGCCGAGCAGCGCGACCAGCTCCCCCCGCGGCACGGTCACGCTCACGTCGCGCAGCGCGGCGAACGTCCCGAACGTCTTGGAGATGCGCTGCACCTCGATGCTCACCGCATGCTCCTCGGCCGAGGCCGACCGGCGACGCTCACCCGAGCCCCGGGCGAGCCCGACCGCTCTTCCACTCGACCAGCGTCTTGAGCGCGAGAGTCACCAGCGCCAGGATGGCCAGCAGTGACGCCACCGCGAACGCGCCGACGAAGCTGTACTCGTTGTAGAGGATCTCCACGTGAAGCGGCATCGTGTTGGTCTGGCCCCGGATGTGACCGGACACCACCGAGACGGCGCCGAACTCCCCCATCGCCCGGGCGTTGCACAGAATCACGCCGTAGAGGAGCCCCCACTTCACGTTGGGCAGCGTGACGCGCCAGAACGTTTGCCAGCCGCTGGCGCCCAGCACCAGCGCCGCCTGCTCTTCTTCCGTCCCCTGCTCCTGCATCAGCGGGATCAGCTCGCGGGCCACGAACGGGAACGTCACGAACAGGGTGGCCAGCACGATCCCCGGCACCGCGAAGATGACCCTGAGGCCGTGCTCGCCGAGCCAGGGACCGAGCCAGCCCTGCAGCCCGAACAGCAGCACGAAGATCAATCCCGAGATCACGGGCGAGACGGCGAACGGGAGGTCGATCAGGGTGACGAGCAGGCTCTTGCCGGCGAACTCGAACTTGGCGATGGCCCACGCCGCCGCCAGCCCGAAGACCACGTTCGCCGGCACCGCGATCGCCGCGGTGACGAGCGTCAGGTTGATCGCCGCCAGGGCCGCCGGATCGACGAGGCTCAGCGCGTACGGGCCAATTCCCTTGCGCAGGGCCTCGGTGAACACGGCCAGCAGCGGGACGAACAGGAACAGGCCGAGGAACCCGAAGGTCACGGCGACCAGGAGCCCCTTGAGCCAGCGCGGCTCCACCAGCGCTGGCGGCTGGCCGGCGCGGCTCCTCGCCGCGATCGGCAGGATCAGGACGTGCGCCATGCTACCCGGCTTCCCGGTAGCGGCGACCGCTCCACCACGAGAGCCCATTGATGAGCAGCAGGATGGCGAACGAGGCGACCAGCATGACGACGGCCAGGGCCGACGCGCCAAGGTAATCGTACTGCTCGAGCTTGGTGACGATCAGCAGTGAGGTGATCTCTGTCCGCATCGGCATGTTGCCGGAGATGAAGACCACCGAGCCGTACTCGCCCATGGCGCGCGCGAAGGCGAGCGCAAAGCCCGTGAGCAGCGCCGGCCGCACCGCGGGCAGGATGACGCGGACGAAGGTCTGGAGCCAGCCGGCGCCGAGGCTGGCCGCGGCCTCCTCGGCCTCACTCTCCAGCTCCTGCAGCGCCGGTTGAAGCGTCCGGACCACGAAGGGAAGCCCGATGAACGTCAGGGCGATCGTCACGCCCAGCGGGGAGAACGCCGCCTGAATCCCGAGGGGCTCGAGATACTGCCCCAGCCAACCGTTCCTGGAGTAGATGGCAGTCAGCGCGATCCCTGACACCGCCGTGGGCAGGGCAAAGGGGAGGTCGACCATCGCGTCGAGGAGTCGGCGGCCGGGAAACGAGTATCGGGTCAACGTCCAGGCCACCACGAAGCCGAACACCACGTTGATCGTGGCTCCGAGCAGCGACGCGCCGAAGGTCAACCGATACGAGGCGACCACGCGCGGGGCGGTGACCGCGGCCCAGAACTGGGCCCAGCCCATGGTCGCCGTTCTGAGGAACAGCGCCGACAGCGGGATCAAGACGATCAGGCTCAAGTAGAGCAGCGTGTATCCGAGCGTCAGACCGAAGCCGGGAAGCACGCGGGGACGTGCGAGCGTCACCATGACACGCGCCGCCAGGGCCGCCGCGTCGCCTCGCGCGGAACGACCCAGACGACCCGGTGGTAATCGGCCGGAGCGTCAGCGGGCCGGCTGGTAGATCTGATCGAAAATGCCGCCATCGTTGAAATGGGTCGCCTGGGCCTTCGGCCATCCACCGAAGACGTCGTCGATGGTGAAGAGGCTGACCTTGGCGAACTGTTTCGCGTACTTCTTCGCGGCGGCCTCGAGCCGAGGCCGGTAGAAGTGCTTGCCGACGATGTCCTGCCCCTCCGTTGAGTACAGGAACTGCAGGTATGCCTCGGCGACTCTGCGGCTGCCGTGGCGGTTGACCACCTTGTCGACGACGCTCACCGGCGGCTCGGCCAGGATGCTCAGTGAAGGCACGACGATCTCGAGCTTGTCCTGGCCGAACTCCCTGACGGCGAGAAAGGCCTCGTTCTCCCAGGACACGCACACGTCACCCAGACCACGCTGGACGAAGGTCGTCGTGGAACCGCGAGCGCCGGAGTCGAGGACGGGCACGTTCTTGAACAGCGCGGAGACGAAGTCGCGAGCTTTCGCGTCGCTCCGGCCGTTCCGGTTCAATGCGTACCCCCAGGCTGCGAGGTAGTTCCACCGCGCTCCCCCCGAGGTCTTGGGATTCGGCGTGACGACCGATACGCCGGGCTTGATGAGATCGCCCCACTCCCGGATATCCTTGGGATTGCCCTTGCGCACGAGGAAGACGATCGTCGAGGTGTACGGCGAGCTGTTATGTGGCAAGCGCGCCTGCCAGTCGGTGGGCAAGAGCTTGGCCTTCTCGGCGATCGCGTCGATGTCATAGGCCAGCCCGAGCGTGACGACATCGGCCTCCAGCCCATCGATGACGGCACGCGCCTGCTTCGATGATCCGCCGTGGGATTGCCTCACGGTCACGCTCTGGCCGGTCGTCTGCTTCCAGTGCCTGGCGAAGGCGCTGTTGACATCGCGATACAGCTCGCGTGTCGGATCGTAGGACACGTTGAGCAGGGTCACCGGCGCGGTATCGCTCGCCAACGCAGCCGCTCCCGTCGGGCCAAGCAGAAGCGCGGCAAAAGCCAGGGAGACAGCCAAGAAACGCGGATGCATCAACGATCGCCTCCTGCGCCGGCCCACACCGGCGATCTGATCGATCGCCCGACGCATGCGCTGGATGGTGCCTCCCCTCCCGGCCCGCTCGAAGAGCGCCGTCCGCGGCGCCTCGGCGATCTGACCGCTCTTCGGCGGCGATCTGGCAGCTCTTCCGCGTGATCCGGATCACCGGTGTCGGCCACCCGCGGTCGAGGTCGTCCGGGCGCCAGTGGGAGAGCCGCCACGGTTCACCCACATCGCGACACGTCCAACCCCGCCTGGTGCCTCCCAGGACGTCGGTCGACCCGCCCCCAGCCGGGAGGCAATATACCATATTGTCGATCGATAATACTTATACGCAACTAGCGCGTCATCCCAGCGCTTTATGTACGTTCTGACCCCAAGGCTGCTTGAGAGCAGGCGAAGAAGCGGAGCCATCCTAGGAGCCTCTCGGAGAATTCAAGATGGAAACCACATGAAGTATGAGACCAGATCCTTGACTACTACATGCGGTGGATTCCAGGGCGATTTTGCCATTTCTCCGACACGCTCCTGGCTCCAGGGGGTTCCGGTCACGTCCCCACACTGGTTCCATCGGCGGCCCTGATTGGCGCTCCCTGAGCGACCCTTGACAGAGAAGAACGTCGCAGCTTCTCCAGGGCGCGTCGCGTCGAGCCGAGCGAGCAAGGGGAGAGCGCTGGCGAGCCTGCGCTGGCCAGCCTCGTGGGCCAGCTTAGGATGAAGGCCGGTGGGGTCCTCGCCCCTACATCCGGCCGGTGGACCTAGCAGGTGCGGAAAACGCGCAGGCTGCGCAACAGGTCCAGCTGCGTGGAAGTGCGAGGCGAGCCGAGCCGATGAATCCCAGAATCGCGGGCCAGGAGTTCATGGAGTCGTTCGCGGCCTGGCCCACCCTCGACCAGTCGGCGCCCGAGGGCCCCAGGCGAGGCGTACTCCCTGTACGTCGAGCGGGTGGCCTTCGGGCGCCAGCGAAGCAGGCCGGCTGATACGCCTCGGAATGGCGACCTGGGCCTTTTTGAGCAGCCGGCTGGATTTCGATCAGGCTCTGGATGAGGACGTCTCCGGCGCTCATGGCCGATCGCTCCCGGTGGTCCCTGGGGCGGCGCGGCTCACGTCGAGGCCCCGTAGGGACACTCGACGAACACCTCCATCAGGCGCTCGGGGTGGCGCGCCTCGCCAAACCCGAACTGTTGATACAGGCCATGCGCGTCCCGCGTGAAGAGGATCCACCGCCGCAATCCTTGCAGCTCGGACTGCGCCATGATGGCCTCCATGAGGCGCTTGCCCACGCCGCGTCCGCGATGGGACTCGAGCACGAACACGTCGGAGACGTACGCGAAGGTGGCTCGATCGCTGATGACCCGGGCGAACCCGATCTGGCGGCTCTGCTCGAACGCGCCGAAACAGAGGGAGTTCTCGATCGCCCGGGCGACCGTGACGCGGGAGATGCCCCGCGCCCAGTAGGAATCCGTCAGGAAGCCGTGGATCATCTCGAGGTCGAGGCGGGACCGGTCCGTCGTCACCACGATGTCGTCCAGCGCCGCGTCGATCATGCTCCTGCTGGACGCGCGCGGGTCTGGAGCGAGGTGAGGAGCCGGCGGGCGAGGGCTCGGGCCGCCCGATCGCTCGGGGTGGCGACGAAGACGGTGTCGTCGCCAGCGATGGTCCCGACGACCTCGGGCAGCGTCGCCTCGTCGAGCGCTCGCGCCACTGGCTGGGCGGCCGCCGACGGGGTCTTCACCACGACCACCGATCCCGCCGCCTGGACGGAGACGGCGAAGCCGCACAATGTGCGCTCCAGCCTGGCCGTTCGCAATTCGACCGGGGCGAACGCGGGCGACTCCCCGTCCGGCGCGACGTAACCGCGAGGAGTCTTGGCCAAACCCAGTTCCCGGAGATCCCGCGAGAGCGTCGGCTGGGCCACCACGATTCCGCGCTTTCGCAAGAGCTGCCGGAGCTCGGCCTGAGAGCGGACCGTGGTGGACCGGATCAGCCTTCGGATGGCGTCCCGACGTCGGGGCGAGGTCCCGTCTCCATATTCATTCATGTGAGGCAATATTTATTCTATCGGGGACCCGCTGTCAAGGCCCGGGGTCGCCGCGAAGCGGCAGGGGGAGGAGCGTGTCGCAGCAGCCGAGTCTCCTGAGTCACAAGTTCGTCGACGAGTACAGTCGGTCGGTGCGGCGAAATGATGGACGTCCGGCCAAGGAGCCATCCGCGTTCGTCAGCGAACTTCGAACTCGGAACGCGAGCCGAGACCGATACCACCGGGTCGAGCGCCGATCTCCGCACCCGCGCTCGGACTCGCCTCGCGCGGCCGGCGGCGCAACCCTCTCGTGACGGGAGAGGCGGAGCCCGCTCCCACCAGAGCTTCTGGAGGGCCAGGTGAACGCGGTTGTCGAACGAGGTAAGGGTCTCCGGGTGCCCTCAGGCCAGCGTCGGAGTCGCCCGCTGGGCTAGCAGGGCCAGCGCGATGCGCTCGGGCGTGAGCGGGCACTCGGTGAGCCGGATCCCGGCCGCGTCCTCGATCGCGTTGGCGAGCGCGGCCGGCGCGGGGATGATCGGCGGCTCGCCGACCCCGCGGGCCCCGAAGGGCCCGGAGGGGGAGGGCTTCTCGACGATGATCGTCTCGATGCTGGGGAGATCGGCCGCGGTGAGCTTGCGGTAGTCGAGGAGGCTCGGGTTCATGAGCCTCCCCTGCTCGTCGAACATCAGGCCCTCGGTCAATGCCATCCCGAGACTCTGGACCGCCCCGCCCTGCATCTGGCCCTCGACGCCGATCGGGTTGATCGCGCGGCCCACATCCTGGACCACGACGAAGTCGTGCAACGTGATCTCGCCGGTGTCCGGATCCACCTCGATCCGCGCCAGGTGCGCCGCGAAGCCCGGTGCCTGCTGGGAGAACGCGGGGCGGCTCGTACCGAGCACGGGCTGGACCTTCGACATGTAGGTGTTGCCCTTCTTGCCGATCGCGGCGAGCGTGACCGCGCGGTCCGGCACGCCACAGATGGTCACGCGCCCGTCCTCGATGTCGAGATCGTGGATCGACGCTTCCAGCTCGGTCGCGGCGATGTCGAGCGTCTGGCGGCGGGCATCCTGGGCCGCCTCGAGCACCGCCGCGCCAACCGTGTAGATGGTCTTGCTGCCCGCGCTGAGGCCGGTGATGGGCGCCGAGTCCGTGTCGCCCGTGGTGATGCGGACCTTCTCGATGTCCACTCCGTAGGCCGACGCGGCGATCTGCGCCAGCGCGATGTTGGTGCCGGCGATGTCGACCTGGCCCGTCAGGACGCTGAGCGAGCCGTCGGGGTTGAGCCGCACGGTGGCCCCGGTGGGCTGGAGGCCGCCGAGCCAGCCGCCGAGGGCGAGACCCGTCCCGCGCAGGCCGCGGCCGTTGTGCCGGCCGCTCTGCGCCCACTCCGCGCGGCCCTCCCAGAGCGGATGCGCGCCGACGCGCTCCAGCACCTCCTTGGCCCCGTTGCTCTGCCACGGCTGGCCATTGACCATCGGATCGCCTTCCTGGATGAGATGCCGCATCCGGAATTCGACCGGCTCCAGCTCGAGCGCCCGGGCGATCTGCTGCATCTGCGACTCGATCGCGAAGATCGTCTGGGGGGCGACGGGCGCGCGGTAGGCCGCGACGCTCGGCTTGTGCGTCAGCACCTCGAAGCCGCGGATGTCGAACGCGGGCCACTTGTACATGCTGCCCAGGAAGACCGCGCTCACGGCGAGGACAGTCCCGGAGAAGGCCCCGGCATCCAGGATGGTCTCGGCCTCGAGCGCCATCAGGGTGCCGTCGCGCTTGACGCCCGTCTTCAGACGGATGATCACCTGCGGAGCCGGCATCCCGGCTTCCAGCTCCTCACGCCGGGTCATCACGTAGCGCACGGGCCGGTTGGCGGCTCGCGCGAGGAGTGCGGTGATGGGTTCGCACAGCGCCCGGATCTTCGCGCCGAAGCCGCCGCCGCACTCCATGGGGATCACGCGGATCTGATTCTCGGGGATCTCGAGCACCTCGGCCACCTCGGACCGCGTGTTGAACGAGCCCTGGGTGCTGGCCCAGAGCGTGAGCACGCCGGTCGTGTCCCACTGGGCCAGCACGGCGTGCGGCTCGAGATAGCCCTGATGAACCATCGGGACGCGGTAGGTGTTCTCCAGCACGAGATCGGACTCGGCGAAGCCCCTGGCGACGTCCCCGCGCTGGAGGCGCGACTGCTGGGCGATGTTGACGGCCTTGGGCGGCCCGGTCTCGGTCGAGGTCACCGCAACCGCGGCATGGGCCAGCGCCTCGCTGGTGTCCGCCTCCGTCCCTGCATCGGCCACCGGCGGCGCGCCGGGCTGCATGGACCGGAGGGGATCGACGGCGACCGGCAGCACCTCGTATTCCACGTCGATCAGGTCGAGGGCCTCCTCGGCGATGGCTGGCTCGTCGGCGGCCACCGCCGCCACCGGTTGGCCGACGAACACCACGCGATCGATCGCCAGCACCGCGTGGGCGCGCGTCGGAGCCTTGCGCTTCAGCTCGGGAACGTCGGCGGCGGTCAAGACGGCGCGGACGCCCGGCAGAGCCCGGGCGCGGCTCACGTCGATCCGGGCGATGCGAGCGTGCGCGTGGGGGCTGCGGAGCAGCTTCGCGTGCAGCAGCCCGCGCGGCTTGAGATCGGCGACGTACTGGACCTGGCCGGTTACCTTCTCGGGTCCGTCCGGGCGGGGGATGGCGAGCCCGACTCCCCTGACCTCGCGCGTGGTCTTCATCGTCATGGTCGCTCAGCCCTCCCGAGGGGACGCGACGCCGGCAGCGTCGGCGATCGCCGTCACCATTCTCGTGTAGCCGGTGCACCGGCACAGGTTGCCGGCGATGCCGTAGCGGATCTCTTCGGCGGTGGGATGCGGCGTCTCGGCCAGAAGCGCGGCGGCCGCCATCAGCACCCCGGGAATGCAGAAGCCGCACTGGGGCACGCCGTGCCGGACGAAGGCGTCCTGGAGCGGATGGAGCGCACCCGGGCGGCTGAGCCCCTCGATGGTCCGGACGGCGCGCCCGCGCGCCTGCAGCGCAAGCATCAGGCAGCTCGCGACCGGCTTGCCGTCGAGATGGACCGTGCACGCCCCGCAGTCTCCGGTGCCGCAGCCTTCTTTGGGTCCGGTCAGGCCAAGATCCTCCCGCAGCGCGTCCAGCAGCGTGGTGTAGGGTTGGACCAGCACCTCCACCGGTTCGTCGTTCACCGTGTAGCCCAGGACCTGCTTTGCCATCAGCGCTCCGTTCTCGCGTTGTGCTCGGCTGTCATCATCACCGCGCTTGATCCTCGCCCGTTCACGACCGGACGCTCCCGTCGTCGTTCGCGAGGGACGCAGCGGGTCGGCTGGTGCGCTCGACAGGCGACCAGACGCTGGTCCACCGACCCAAGGGGAGCCGGGAGCTGCTCATGGTCGGTTTCGCTTGACTCGGGCTGCCGCTGATCACCCTCGAACGGTTCCTTGCTCGGTGCCGCGTGGGCCTTGCCACGTCCATCAGCCGTCGCTCGGGCCAGATCAATTGGTTGTTGCGGCCGGCACAGCTGTGCGTGCCGCGGGTTCTTTGCCCGGTCATGGCTTTCGCCGGCTCACGGGCGAGCCCGCTCGAGCGCGAGGCCGAGAGTACGGCGGGTGAGGACGCGGGCCAGGTGACGGCGGAAGTCGGCTGAGCCGCGCTGATCACTGATGGGCCGGGCGGCGCCGGCCGCCAGCTCCGCGGCGCGCTCGATCCGCTCGGCCGACACGGGCTGTCCCTCGAGCGCCTGCTCGGCGTCGGTCGCCCGGAACGGGATGGGTGCCACGGAGGCGAGGGCGATCCGCGCCTTCGCGCACACGCCGTCCGACAGCGTGAGCTGCGAGGCGACTCCGACCACCGCAATGTCAAGCTCGCGCCGCGGCGTGTGGCGCAGATAGCTCCCCCCGCTCCGCGGTCCCGGTGCGGGGACGGCCAGCTCGACCAGCAGCTCGTCCGGAGCAAGCACCGTGCGCCTGACGCCGAGAAAGAATGCCGCGAGCGGCACGCGGTGCTCCCCGCGCGGGCTGGCGATCACCGCTTCGGCGTCGAGCGCCAGCAGCGGAGGAGCCATGTCCGCCGAGGGCGCCGCGTTGCACAGGTTGCCGCCCACCGTCGCCAGGTTGCGCACCTGAACGGAGCCGACCAGCGCGCCGCTCTCGGCGAGGGCGAGATAGCCGGATCGGACCCCAGGATCCTGCTCAAGCTCCCGCGCCGTCACCGCGGCCCCGACCCGCAGGCCACCGCCGTCCCCGAGCTCGAGGACGCGTAGCCGCGCGACGCCGGACAGGTCAACGACCCACCTCGGCTTGAGCAGCCCGTTCTTGAGCTGCGGCAGCAGGTCGGTGCCTCCGGCCAGGAGCTTGGCCTCGGGTCCACGCTGGGCGAGAACCTGCAGGCAGTCGGACACGGTAGCGGGCAAGGTCAGATCGAATCGTCGCACGGGACGTCTCCAGGATGGTTAGTGTGCCACACCAAGCGCAGCGTGCCGCCACGCACGGTATACGCTTCCACGAGCGCAGTCAACGGTCGTCTCCCGGGCTGTCGAGCCCGCCCGCGCTGGGCCCAGGTCAGCGTGAAACTGGCCCGCCCCTCGGGCGAATAGGGCTGCCGGTTATCTCGCCGGAACCGAGACGACCGCGGGCGAGCCGATCTGCACCTGGCCGAGGTCCTGCTCGTACAGGTCGCCGATGACCCACACGGTCCGGAGATCGGCAACGACGAACAACTCGTGGCCTGCGCCGATGACCTGGCCCGGATTGACCGCTCGCGTGATTACCACCCCGTCCGCCTCCTCCCCCCTCGTTCTCGATCGCGCCAGCGAAACCGGCGCCCGAAGCGGCGAGACAAGCCTCTCGAGGTTACTCCCGATAGGCTCCTGTTAGAGGTACCTGGCTGGGATCGTCAGGCAGTGCCCGCTGATATGGGCTGTGTGCGCGCAGGAATGCGTGTCGAACCGCAGGCCCGGGACGGTCGACCCGCAGCGGACTAGGTTTCCGGCTCTCGCGGGGTGTCGAGGGAACCGATGATTTCCCGCAGGCAGGCGAGCGTGGACGGCAGCTCGTCAGGCCACAGCCAGGACACGTCGATCCAGAAGCCGGGGAGGACGCGAGAGTCCACGCGGCCCGCCGCCAGCGACCTCGAGGCATACCCTTGCGGCTCCTTCGTCTCCACCAGGACCTGCTGCTGGAACGGGTCCACGAGCCAGATCTCCTCGATTCCCGCCTCCCGGTACCGCGGGAGCTTCTCGCGGCGATCGAGTCCCGGGTCGCTGTCCGACGCGATCTCGACGACGAAGTCCGCCGGCCCGTCGAGGTGGGTCCTGGTCAACTGGGGCCGCTTGTCGGGACGGATGACCAGCAGGTCGGGCTCGGGGGACCAGCGCCCGTCGAGGCGCATCGGGTAACGCGAGCCCCGGACGATCCCGGCTCGGGTATAGTCGAGAAACGCGCTGACGAGGGTGAGCATGAACCGGAAGAGGTCCTCGTGCCGATCGGACGCCGGCGAGTGCATGACGATCCTCCCGTCGAGGTACTCCCAGTCGCTGTCCTCGCCGGCGTCGCGGTAGAACTCCTCCTCGCTCACGAAGGGCTTCACGATCAGGTAGGGCGGCTCCAGCACGCGCTCCATGCGGCGATTCTACCGCGCGCGGGGCGCCTTCAGCCGAGGCTCCGCAGCCGGGCGTCCGCCCGCTCGAGCCAGAACGTCATCTCCATCTCCCGATAGAGAGCGGCGGCCTCGGTGAGGTGCTCCACCGCCTGCCCGCGCCTCCCGGTCTTGGCATAGAGCGTGCCGAGCCCGAGGTGCGAGTGGCCGGCGAACGGGCGCGCCGAAAGCTCGTCGGCCCGGATCAGCGCGCGGCGATACCAGCCCTCCGCGACCTCGATGTCGGGGGACTCGCCGTGCGCATATACGTGGCCGAGGACCTGCATGGCGCGAACAGCCCAGACCCCCTCGCGCTGGGTCTGAGAGAGGTCGAAGGCGGTGTGGGCGAGCGTGGTGGCCTCGGCGGCTCGCCCGCCCAGGAGCCACACCTCGGCGAGTCCGGCGAGGATCCAGGAGCGAGCCACCACCAGCTGTGACAGCGCATCAGACGCCTGTTCGTACAGGGAGACAGCTTCGGCGGCGCGTCCGGCCAGGGCATACGCCATCGCCAGCAGATGGCCGGCGGCGCCGAACATGTTGCGCGTGCCGGTGATCCTTGCCAGCATCACGCGACGCCAGGCCCGGACGAAGACGCGCGGATCGACCGCGAGCGCCGGGAAGGGCCGGAGGACGGGGCTAACGGTCGTGACCAGGAGTCCCCAGGGCCTGGGGGAGATGACGAATTCGCAATCGTAGGCCGAGCCGCCCGAGTGCGCCTTCAGATGCAGGACCTTGAGGGACACGACTGCGTATTCGCGTCCCGCAATCTGCCCCTCCGCCTCGCCGAGGAGAACCAGCGCGTCGGAGAGCGGGAAGGCATGCTGGCACACGCATGGTGTTTGGAAACATCGACAGCCCCCTCGACCGGGCGCAGGGCGTCAACGTGAACGGCCTCGCGCCTCGTTCGCTACTTCACCATCCCCATCGTCCGCGGGAGCCACAGGACGATGGCGGGGAAGAGCAAGATCAGCAGCACGTTGGCGAACTGCACCCACAGGAACGGCATGGCGCCGCGGAAGATATCGGCCGTCGGGACGGTGGGTAAGACACCCCGCAGGACGTAGACGTTGAGCCCCACCGGCGGCGTGATCAGCCCGATCTCGATCATCTTCACGACCAGGATGCCGAACCAGATCATGTCAAAGCCGAGCTTCTCGACGATGGGCCCGAAGATCGGCAGGGTCAGCGCCATCATGCCGATGGCGTCGAGGAAGCAGCCCAGGATCAGGTACACCACCAGGAAGGAGACCAGGATCATCATCGGCGGCAGACCGAGCCCGAGGATGAAGTCCGTCGAGCGCTGGGTGAAGCCGCTGAAGGCGAGGAAGCGGCTGAAGATCAGCACGCCGGCGATGATGACGAAGATCATGATGCTGATCTTCCCGGTCTCGAGCAACCCCTCCGCGAGCGTGTGGCGGTTGAGCCGCCCCAGGCCGAGCGCGGTGAGGAACGTGCCGAAGGCGCCGATGCCGCCGGCCTCAGTCGGAGTGAAGACGCCGAAGTAGATGCCGCCGAAGACGACGAAGAAGATAGCCAGGAACGACCAGTTGCCGGCGAGGAACACCGAGCGGAGACGCCCGTTCCAGGCCACACGCTCCGCCGCGGGCGCGATCCGGGGATTGCGCTTGGCCATGACGTAGATGAGCAGCGCGAAGCTCATCGCCTCCGCGGAACCCGGGATGAAGCCCGCGATGAGCAGCGGGCCGATCGACGACTCCGTCAGGAGCCCATAGACGATCATCACCACGCTGGGCGGGATCAGCGCGTCCATGGCCGCGCCCGCCGCCACCGAACCCGCGGCCAGCTTGCGGTCGTACCCGTAGGCGATCATCTCCGGCACGGCCATCCGGCCCATGACGGCCGCGGTCGCGGTGCTCGAGCCCGAGATGGCGCTCCACAGCGCCGTGCCCCAGGTCGTCGCGATGGCCAGCCCCCCGGGCAGATGGCCGAGCCAGGCCTTGGCCATGCGGTAGAGGTCGGTGGTGATGCCCGCCGAGGCGGCGAACGAGCCCATCATGATGAAGAAGGGCACGACGACCAGGGCGTAGTTGGACACCTCGGAGTGCGGCACGGTGCCGGCCACCACGGCGGCAGCCCCGAACCCGCGGAGCATGGTCAATCCGGCCAGACCCACCGTGGCCATGACGAAGGCGATGGGCATCCCCAGGGCGACCAGCACGATCACGACGCCCATGCCGACCCAGGCGAGGAGCAGTGGATCCATCAGGCACGCCGCCGCCGTCCGGCCAGGACGCCGACATTCTCCGCGAGTTGCATGGAGAGCCGGATGCACAGGAGGGCCGAGCCCACGGCGACGGCCGCGCGAGACCACCACGTCGTGATGTTCGCCGTAGGCGTCACGTCCCCCACCTCCCACGCCGTCCAGGTGGACTGGGCGCTGAACCAGGTGAGAACCACGAACGTGGCGAGGGCCAGAGCGAGGGTGACGCAGTCCGCGGCGGCGCGCCCGCGTGGAGACAACTTTTCATGGAGAAGATCCATGCCGACGTGGCCCCGCTGCGCCTGTACCCACGACAGCGCCAGGAACACGGCCGGGGCGATGAGGAGCTGAGTGAGCTCCAGGTGACCAGGCAGGGGACGGTTGAAGAGGTAGCGCATCACGACCTCGGCGGTGACGTAGAACATGAGCCCGAAGAGGATGAGTGTCGAGAGCAGGGTGAGCGCGGTCTCCAGGCGTTCGAAGGCGCGGAGGGGGGCGGTAGGCACCAGCGATCGACCCGGGTGCGCGGAGGCGCTACCTCGCGTGCTCCTTGATCCTAGCCTGGACGAACTCCAGAATCTGCTTGCCCGGGAGTCCTCGCTTCTCTTTGTCCGCCACCCACTCCTGCCAGTGCTTGCCGGCGTTGGCGGCCAGCCGGGCGCGCTCGGCCGGCGGGAAGTTGATGATCTCGATACCCTTCGCCTTGAACTCGGGGTAGCTCTTCTCGTCGGCGGCCTTGAACGCCTGGATCGACGTCTGGATCGCGGGTTGGCGCAGGTCCAGCATGAGCTTCTGGTGCTGGGGAGCGAGCTTCCCCCACGCCGTCTCGGTGACGGCCCAGAAGCACGGCGCGCTGCCCAGTGAGATGTTGTCGATGTAGTACTTGGAGATCTCGTGCAAGCGGTAGGAGACGAAGCCGAACGTCCCGGGGAACGTGCTCATGTCCAGCACGCCCCGATCGAGCGCGGTGAACGCCTCGGGCGCCGGGACCAGCGCCTTCACTGCCCCGAAGTCCTCGAGGACCTTCGCCATTTCCCCGGACACGCGGATGCGCACGCCCTTGAGGTCCTCGGCCCTGGTGATGCGCTTCTTGCCCATGAGCTGGTACTGGGGCAGCGGGATCGGCAGGAGCATCCGGACTCCCCAGCGCTTGAACTCCTGCTGCATCGCGGGATGGTCGGCCAGCGCCATCTGGACTCGCGCCTGCGCCATGATGTCGTGGGGAGCGAGCATGGGCAGGTCGAGCACAGTGAAGAGTGGCAGCTTCGCTGGATAGTAGGAGGCGCAGAGGCTGGCGGCCTCGAACGCCTGGCCCTTGAGGCCGTCGAGCATCTCGGTGGCTTTGGACAGAGCCTCCCCGTACACGGGCTCGATCTTGAGCTGGCCGTTCGTCTTGGCCAGGACCTCCTTGGCCAGGAATTCGATGGGCGCGGTGATCGGGCGGGGCGGGCCGAAGATCGCGACCGTCCAGGTCACGGGCTGCGCACTTGCGGACCGGGCGAGCACCCCCGCGAGCACGAGGCCAAGCAGTGCCACGACGGTGAAGCGCTTCAGCATTCGCAGTCCCCCTTGTCCACGCATCGCGATCTCGCGGCCCAGTTGGCGAGCGCTCGGACGACGAGCGACAGGCATTGTAGCAGGAGACCCGGGCGGCGCGGTCAACGCTCCGCGCGCGTCTCGGTGAAGACCTCCTTTGCCGTCAGGAGCGCCTCGCGAACCAGGGGCAGGCCGACGTACCCGGACAGGTGCAGGAGCGCCTCGACCAGCTCCTCCTCGGTCCAGCCCTGGCGAAGCGCCATGCGCACGTGGATGGCCAGCTCGGGCGCTCGGCCCGTGGCGGCGTCGGACACCACGCAGACGAGGGTCCGGGTCTTCAGGTCGAGGCCCGGCCGGCTCCAGAGGAGACCGAAGACGCCTTCCGTGGCCACGTCGATGAACTCCTTCATCACCGGGTCCGTGTATACGGTCTGGCTCACGCGCTCCACGTACGCGTCACCCATGAGCTGGCGCCGCAGCTCGCGGCCCTTGCGGTAGGTCTCGCTTTCGGCCATCGCTCCCCTCCTTGGCTCTGTCGTGTCCCGTCGCGCACCTCTATCGCTCCACGCCTAGACTCCAAACCGCTCACACGCGCCGCCGCGTTCAATCGCTCTGGCGACTCGCTTCGATCGGTGACGACGATAATCCGCTCCCGACCTCTTGCCAATAGCCTCGGGGACGGTCTCGAGCTCCCGAGCCCCGACGTACCATCGGCCCCGGTCCCTCCGAGACAAAGGTGGTCAGGCGGCCTCGTCGAGCTTGGGACTGCGCACCCCGGTGCTCCCGCCGCCTGCGGCTCGTCAGCTCGTCCTCGCGCCACTTGTGTGGGGTGGCCGCGAACGGATACGCTCTGCGCACCATGACGACTGGAGCCGGACGCCCGCTCGACGGCATGCTCGTTCTTGATCTGGGGCAGATCTACAACGGACCGTACTGCGGGCTGCTACTCGGCTTCATGGGCGCGCGGGTGATCAAGATCGAGCCGCCGGAGGGCGACATCGTGCGTCGCCGGAAGCGGCACGTCGAGCCCTATCCCCTGGTGGCGCTCAACTCCAACAAGGAGTCGGTGGTCATCGACCTCAAGCACTCGGCGGGGAAGGCGCTGTTCCTCGGCCTGGCACGCCGGGCTGACGTAGTGGTCGAGAACTTCGCCGCGGGGGTCATGGACCGGCTGGGCATCGGCTGGGAGGTGCTGCGCCACGAGAACCCACGGCTCGTGTACGGCTCCGGAACCGGCTTTGGCCTGAGCGGTCCATACCGGGACCTCCCGGCGATGGATCTCACCGTGCAGGCGATGAGCGGCATCATGAGCGCCACGGGCTTCCCGGACCTGCCGCCCGTCAAGGCCGGGCCGGCGGTGTGCGACTTCCTCGGCGGCATCCACCTCTTCGCCGGGATCCTGGGAGCGCTGCTGCACCGCGAGCAGACCGGCCAGGGGCAGCTCGTCGAGGTGGCAATGTACGAGGCCGCGGTCATCGCGCTGGTCACCGCGCTCGGCGCGCTCATCGACGGCGATGGCAATGTGCCGGAGCGCACCGGCAATCGCCACCCGGCCCTGGCCATCGCGCCCTACAACACCTATCTGACCCGCGACGGCCACGTCGCGATCTTCACGGCGTCCGAGCGCCACTGGCTCAGCATCGCCCGCGTGCTCGGACGAGAGGGCCTCCTCGACGATCCCGACTTCGCCAGCACCCCGGCGCGGGCGGCGCGGATGGAGGAGATCGATGCGATGGTCGGGGCCTGGACGCGAGAGCGGAGCAAGGATGAGGTGATGGCCGCACTGACCGCCGCACACGTGCCGTGCGCGCCCGTGCGAACCGCCCGCGAGGTCATCAGCGACCCCCACCTCACCCAGCGCGGCCTGTGGGTGGACGTCGAGCACCGAAAGCGGGGGAAAACGCGAGTGCCGACCTCCCCGATTCGCCTGCACGGGAGCGCTCCCTCTGCAATCGAGCGCCCCGCACCCCTCCTCGGCCAGGACACGGACCGCGTGCTCACCGAGCTGCTGGGGCTCCACGCGAACGAGCTGGCCGCCCTTCACGCAGCGGCGGTGATCGAGCCAATGAAAGCCGACAGCTGAACCGAGCAGTCGTCAACAAGGCGGATCGGACTGCGGCACGACCGACGATCACGCGCTCTGTGGTAGGCTCACGGGAGCTCGAGAGGAGACCTCCCGTGACCGTCAAGCTCGGCATGTTCACGATGCCCTTCCATCACCCCGACCGGGACTATGCCGTCCTCCTGGCGGAGGACCAGCAGGCGGTCGTGCTGGCCGACCGCCTCGGCTTCTCCGAGGCCTTCGTGGGCGAGCACTTCAGCTCGTGGAGCGAGCGCATCACGTCTCCCCTGATCTTCCTGGCGTCGCTCATTAATCGCACCACGCAGATCCGTTTCGGCACTGGGGTCATCAACCTGCCCCAGATCCATCCCGCGACCGTTGCCGCCCACGCCGCCATGTTCGACCAGCTCTGCCGCGGTCGCTTTATCATGGGCATCGGCCCCGGCGGGCTCGTGAGCGACCTCGAGCTGTTCGACGTTGGCCAAGCGGAGCTGCGGCCGAAGATGGTCCTCGAGTCGATCGACATCATCCTCAAGCTCTGGGCCCAGGACCCGCCGTACGAGATCGACGGCCAGTTCTGGAAGATCAAGCTCACGGACAACATCTGGCCCGAGTTCAAGGTCGGCTACGTCCCGCGGCCGTTCCAGCAGCCGCACCCGCCGATCGCGCTCTCGCTCATCACGCCGAACTCGTCGAGCGCCAAGACCGCCGGCGAGCGGGGTTGGATCCCCGTGTCCGGCAACTTCTTCCACCGGCGCTACCTGCGCGGCCACTGGGAGCGTTACGCGGAGGGCTGCGAGCAGGTGGGTCGGCGTCCGGACCCGGATATCTGGCGGGTCTCGCGCAGCGTGCTGGACACCGAGACCGACGCCGAGGCCGAGGCCTATCTCGCGGACCCGCACAATGGGCTGTCGTTCTACTACACGTTCTTCGTGCAGAGCTTCGGTCAGGGGCGGAAGATGCTGTTCATGCTCAAGCCCGACCTCCTGCTGCCGGACGAAGACGTGACCGCCGACATCGTCAAGCGCGGCCTCATCATCGCCGGCAGTCCAGGGCGCGTGCTCGACCAGCTGGTGGCGCTGCGCGACGAGACCGGCCACTTCGGGACCCTCCTGATGGCTGGCCACGACTGGGACCAGCCCGCGCTCTGGCGCCGCTCCATGGAGCTGCTCGCGACGGACGTGATACCCCGCTTCTCCCGGCACGCAGCGACAACCCCGTCGAGGTGATGAGCCGGGTGCGCCGCGCGCACGTTCGGGCCGGAGCGAGCGCGATTCCCGTCTCGCCGGACGCCCCACCCTCCGCCGGTCACGCTGTCGGCCGCGATCTCACGCGTGACGAAAACGCGGCGGCGGCCCGCCGGCTGGAGTGACGCTACGGTTGCTTTCACGAGAAACGGTTTGAGGTCCGTCGCCCGGATCGGAGCGATTCCGCGCGGGCCCGTCAGACGACCCGGGCCTGGCTCGGGAGTCGAGATGGCCCCCCGCCAGGGCGCTCGATCGTGCCGCCTGGAGAAAGAGAGTCCGCTGACATGAAAGTCGCCACCTGGCGGGGAGACGCTCGCTTCACCGTCGACGAGGTGCCCGATCCCGTCCCGGGGCCGGGCCAGGTCTTGGTCGACGTTCACACCGCTGGCATCTGCGGCACCGACATTCATGCGACCCAGGGGCTCTTCCCGTGGACGCCGCCCTTGGTGCTGGGCCACGAATACAGCGGCGTCGTGCGCGATGTGGGACGGGGCGTGAACCGCCGCCTGGTCGGACGCGCGGTCGGCTGCGAGCCGTCGTACGGCTGCGGCGAGTGTGCCGAGTGCGAGGCGTCGCGCACGTCCCAGTGCCCGCGCTGCACTCGCGTGGGCGGCTTCGCCGAACGTGTCGTCCTGCCTGCCCGCTGCGTCCACCCGCTGCCTGGCGGTCTCGACCCCGCCACGGCCGCGCTCGCCGAGCCCGCCGCCTGCTGCCTGGCCGGGCTCGAGATGTTCCGCATGCCGGCGGCGGCGACCATGCTGATCATGGGCGGAGGCATCATGGGGCTCCTCACCCTGGCGCTGGCCCGCCGGCGCGGCGCCCGCCGCCTGGTGCTCTCCGACCCCATCGAGGAGCGCCGCGTAATCGCCCGGCGGCTGGGCGCGAGCGCGGTCGTCGACCCCACGCGCGAGAGCCTGCGTGAGCGCGTCATGACCCTCACGCGCGGCCGCGGCGCCGACGTTGTCGCCGAGGCGGTTGGCAAGCCGGAGCTCGTCGGCGAGGCCCTCACCCTGGTCAAGCCGACCGGCATCCTCCAGCTCGTCGGAGTGAGCCCCGAGGGGCGCCCTCTTCCGGTCGATCTGCACGACCTGCACTTCCGCGAGGTCAGGATCCTCGGAGCCTACGGCCGCGGCTCGGCCTTCCGCCGCGCGCTCGCCCTCATGCCGAAGCTCGGGGTCAAGCGGCTCGTCACCGCACGGTTCCCGCTGGACCGGACCGCGGAGGCCTTCGCTCACGCCACCGCCGGCAAGGGTGCGAAGACCGTCATCACCCCGAACGCGGCCTGAAACCGGGCCGATAGTCGAGCCCGGGCCCCGCCGGCGTTCGGCCATGCGCCACAACAGCAGGGCCTGCTACGTCCGTTCTCTCCCCGCTTCTCTCGATACGACCGCCGCTGGCCGAGGACCATTCAGTGCGAGGCGAAGTTTGCGATCGCGTTGGAGGGATCGTGATTCATCGATTCCGAGGATCCGATCACCGGTTCCAACCCAGATGGCTTGTCAGTAGCCAGACGTTCGGTGCGCTGGTCCTGCGGGGAGGATTCCGACCGAGATGACGGAGAGGCTACGGATGAGACCGTAGGAAAAGGTAGGAGAAGGCAGGCCGCGGCCCAGCGCTCTACTTCAGCGGTATCGCGGGTAGGCGCTTCAGCGTGCGGTTGGTCGGATCGATCGTGATGCCCACGGACTCCAGCGCCGTGACGCCGAGGAGCGGTTCCACGCCGTCCGGGCCGAAGAGAACCCGACCCGCGGTGACCTCGCCCATGAACTCGATTCGCGCGAGGCCGAACTCGTACTGCTGGAGCGTTCCGTCCGCCAGTTCGTACGCCATCTTGCCGACGGCGTGAACACCGATCCGGCGTAGCTCGGCGCCCGGAGCCAGCGAGTCAGTGGCACCGGTATCCACAAGAAAGTCCGCCTCGTAGGACCCGTTCGCCCCCTCCACCCGACGGAGCGACACGGTTACGTGGATGAGCCCCATCTCGATCCAACCCCTTCTTCCTTCCTCGCGCACTGTACGACACGCGATCGCTACCGCCCTTGACTGGACCGTCCGAGAGCGGAAGCGCCGGACCAGTTACCCCTCGGCCTTCGAGATCCCAGGGCGAGCGTACTCCTTCCCAATCACCAGCGTCAACGCCGCGCGTGGGCGCGCGTCGGGAGGTCCGATGCCATCGGACACCAGCCCGGCGAGGCGCCGCGACTGCATGCCGGCAAAGGAGATGACACCGGCGTGACGCGCGTGCGATTCTTCGGTGGCGCTACGGCCCCGAGACACAGGCGCGGGGGAAGCATGCGCCGGACGAGGAGGGCGTGAGAGTGGGCATGGGGGACCCGAGCTGGTCGAAGCACGTCGCGGACGTCCTGCGGCGTAACGGGATCCGGGTGTTCGCGACGGTGCCGGACTACATCGTGACCCAGGTGCTGGAACACCTGTGGGCCGACCCCGAGTGTCGCGTCGTCACCGTCACCCGTGAAGAGGAAGGGGTCGGCTTGCTGTCCGGCGCGTGGCTTGCGGGCCAGCGCGGCGCGCTCCTCATGCAGAACAGCGGTCTCGGCAACTCGATCAACGCGCTTGCATCACTCAACGTGGCGAGCCAGATCCCGATCGTCCTCGTCGTGAGCCACCGCGGCGACCTCGGCGAGTTCAACCCCGCGCAGGTGCCGATGGGCCAGGCAACGGGCGCCCTCCTCGACGCCCTCGGCATCCGCTATATCCGGCCAGGCGCGATCGCCGAGCTGGAGACGCAGGGAGATGGGCTCATCAAGCTCGCCTACATGCGCTCGCTGCCCGTCGCGATCGTTCTGCCGGCGGAGCTGACCGGAGGGAAGCAGGGATGACCCCGCTCAACCCTCGGGCCGGAGCGAAGCGGGAATGACGGATCGACTCACCCGCACCGCCGCCACCCGCCTCCTCGCCGAGCGGTTGACGCGTGAGGTGGTGGTGGCGAACTTGGGTCAGGCGACGTTCGAACTGCAACACCTCGCCGACCGGCCCCTCAACTGCTACACCTACGGCTCGATGGGCCAGTGCTCGTCGATCGGCCTCGGCATCGCCCTGGCGCGCCCGGACGTGCGGGTTATCTGTCTCGACGGCGACGGCTCGCTCCTCATGAACCTCGGCTCCCTCTGCACCATCGCGGCCGAGGCGCCGCGCAACTACGCCCTCGTCGTCTGGGACAACGAGGTTCACCAGACCACGGGTGGTCAGCCCACGGCCACGGGGGACCGCGCGAGCCTCGCGGCGATCGCGCTCGGCGCAGGGATCGCCAAGTCCGTCGAGGTACGCACCGAGGACGACCTTCGGACGGCCTATGACCGGATCCTGGGCGAGGACGGCCCCCAGGTGGTCTGCGTCAAGATCGCGCCCGGCCGTTCGGAGGGACAGCTCGACCGCGACATCCTCGGACACGTCCGGCGCTTCCGGAGCGCGCTGGCCACGCTGCCGGTCTCGTCACGCTCCGTCTAGAATCCCATCACTGGCCCAGCGAGCCGGTGGGTCGGATAGCTGAGACGACCAGGCGGGACCGCCGGGAAACCGCATCCCGGTCCTGCTGGCCCGATCTCCAGAACGCGACCGACGGCTACACTTCCGCCTGCCCTCCGATCTCCTAGCCTCCCGGCGCGCCGCTCGCTGTCGGCTGGGAATCGACCTGACTCAGAATTCCCTTGATCTGCTCGGCCTCCGGGATGCCGAGCTTCTCGGCGTCGAGAAGGGCTGAGCGCAGAAGCGCACCCGCTTCACCGCGATCGTTCGCGCGGCCTCTCCGCAGGAGAGCAAGCGCCATCTTGACCCTCCCGATCGTGAATGCGCGGACGTCCCCCAGCCGCTCGTAGACCGGCAGCTGCTCCTCCCGCCGGATCCGCAGCGCCTCGTCCAGCTCCCCGCGCGCTTGCAGCACGTCCGCAATCCTCCCCATCGTGATCGCCCGCCCGCGCACGTCCCCCAGCCGCTCGTAGACCGGCAGCTGCTCCTCCCGCCGGATCCGCAGCGCCTCGTCCAGCTCCCCGCGCGCTTGCAGCACGTCCGCAATCTTCCCCATCGTGATCGCCCGCCCGCGCACGTCCCCCAGCCGCTCGTAGACCGGCAGCTGCTC
>Ga0187892_10000449_pt1 | contig 106770 bp, 78 predicted proteins | sample MA1701073metaG_FD_139345 | JGI IMG/M metagenome (GOLD analysis project Ga0187892, IMG submission 139345) | Bio-ooze microbial communities from a basaltic lava cave in the Kipuka Kanohina Cave System on the Island of Hawaii, USA - MA170107-3 metaG ... | reverse complement strand
TCCGCCTGCGGCGAGCACTTGTTTGGTCGCATCGTCTTCCGCCATTGATCTGTTCCTCGATTGTTCCGCTAGCGCGCGGACGCGCACATCAACAAGTCGAGCGTGTCGCGCACCGGGCGGCTAACGCCCCACGCTCGCCGCGCGTGCGCTTGCGTGCGCACAAGACAATCGCAGCGCGGATCGAGCATAGGCGACCGCGCGAAGAAAGGTCAGGTCAAATTCGGCCACCCCCACCGTGGCAGGCATGCTCCGCATGCCGTAGCCGGCGCCGCCAATCAGGTGAATCCCAGGCGATTTACGACGTTGAGTCGTCGAGCGACGCGCGACGGCACGCGGAGCGTGCCTGCTGCGGCACAGGTGGCCGAAAGAATGACTTGACGCCGCCTGCGATGAAAAGAAGTAGCGAGACCGTCGTGCAGCGCGAACGCGATCCGTGAAGTCACGAACGCTCGGGTTGCGCCTAGCGCTTGTGTGGTGATTCTACGGCGCAGCCTGCATCAACTCGGCGAGCCTGGTGGCGAAGTGGACGGCTTCGGGGGGGAAGGCGTTGTCGTCGATGCTCCAAAGGTTGAGCGTGCCGCGCCTGCCTTGCCACTGGATGGGAATGTGGAGGCTGGAGCGGGCGCCCGCGTTTTTCGCCATGCGCTGCATGGCCGAGCCGGCGGCATCGGCCACGCGCTCGACGAGAACGGGTTTTGCAGCGGCGGCGTAGTCGGCCAGCGCCTGGCCCTCGGCCGCCACCACGGTCGAGGTGCTGCGGAGCGGGCCGCGGAATTCGTCGCGCTCTTCGACGCGAAAGACGCGGAGCTTGTCGCCGTCCACGTAGGTGATGCACACGCGGTCGAGTTGCGGCATCGCCTGCTCCAAGACTTCAGCAAACCCGTCGAACAACTCGGGCGACTCCACAAGAACCTTCGAGGCCGCGAACCGCAGGTTCTCGTCAAACTCGACTCCCTGCGCCTGGTAGAGATCCAGGAATTCCTTCGTGCGAACGATCGGCACGGCCGGTTTGCTGAGGTCCTGGTCGAGGATCGCCATTTCAAAGAAGCCGATCATCATCTCTTCCCACGTTTGATCGCCGAAGGCGACTTCCTTCGAGGGATCGGGGTTGTTCAGATTGTCGGCCGAGTTGTCGAAGTGCGCTACGCAGTGCAGCCGCGTTCCCTTGGGCATGACCTTCGGCTCGGCAAGCTGATAGAGCGTCTGCCAGCCAAAGTCGTAGCGCGGCACGTTCAGCAAGTCTTCGCTGCGCCCGTCCGGGTAATGGGCGACATAGCGGAAATCCTTGCCGCGGAGATGCATGTGCGGCATGAGCGCCATCAGCAGCGAATCACGACGAAACGTGTACTCCGCCTCCACTTCGTGGTTCGGCGCTTGCGGAGGAATGCGGAAGACGTAGTTTCCGGCGCTGCCCACGGCGATTTCCTTGCGCACCTGCCTTGCGTCGGCAAACTTGATGCCGAGGCAGCTACGGTCCTGCTGTTGGGTTCCAATAGGCGTGTAGTGCATTTGGAAAACGAGCTTCGACGCGGCGGGAACAAACCGCGCCGTGCCTTCCGGGAGGACCGTTTGACGATAGCCCGGCGCGAAGGCGGCGAGGAATTCAGTTCTCAGTTTGCCCTCCACGTTGAACCGGTAGCCCTTGGGCGGAATCACGAACACCAGGATGTGGTGCACCACGGCGCGGTTCTCCGGCCGCGGCTCGATCGCCGCGATCCAGCGGTCCTCCGTCCAGCCGGGGTCGACGACGAACTCCTGATACTCGACCACGCCTTCGGCCGGAATGGTAAATGGCTCGTCAGACATGTAGACGACCTGATCGGGCGTGGGAATGGACCAGCTCTCGTGGAACTCGTGGGGCGCCGGAAGCTGTGCTGGATCACCCTCGGGCGCGCCGTTTTGGACCCAGCGACGGATCGTTGCCTTGTCCGCATCGCTGAGCCGCGCGTCGTTGGCAAAGTGGCCAACCGCCGGATCGGCATGCCACGGCGGCATGCGACCCTGGTCGACCACCTCCAGTATCATCTCGGCCCAGCCGACCACCTCTTCGTACCGCGTGAGCGAGAAGGGTGCGATCTGGCTCGGCCGATGGCAATACACGCAGTTGGCATTGAGGATGCGGCTGACCTGGTTCGAGAAGGTGACGTCGCTCGTGGGGTCGGGCTGGCGGACGCGGCCGATGCGGCAGCCGGCGACGTCGGTCAGCGGCTGGCTGACCGACTTCCCGGCCAGCAGCTCCTCGAGCGCCTCGGCAAGATCGCGGCGGCGAGGCGCCGGCAATTGGTAGCCGGCCCCCTCAGGCGTGATGCCATATTGATCATCGATGCGGCCGCGGTAGCAGACGACGCGATCCTTATCGAGCACAAACACCTCGGGAGTGCGCTGGGCGCAAAAATCGTCGGCCACGGCGTTAGCGAGGTCCTTGACGAGCGGGAACTCGACGCCGTGGATGCGCGCAAAGGCGGCCAGCTCGGTGACTGAATCCTGCTGGTTCGACACAACGCCGAAGAAGGCAACGCCGCGCAGCGAGTACTGCTTCGCCAATTCGGCTAATCGCGGGGCGTAGAGCTTCGCCAAGGGACATTCGGTGCCGAGGAATGCGACGACCGTGAGCTTTGCCTCGTGGTTATCTGCAAGCGAATGGCTTTTGCCGCGGTAATCGGAGAGCGTGAACGCTTGAATGGTTTTGCCAATGGGTGTGGTGACCGATTTCTCGCCGGCAAAGGCCGAGGAGGATGCGACGATCAATGCGCACATGAACATGCCGGTTCGCATGGCTGATACCTCGATAAGCCTTCGTGGGTTCTTGGAGTGTCACGACAATCGCGCTCGCAAACCGAATTGCCGCTCGTAGCCGTACTGGTTCGCCAACATCCCTCGGCTTGCGCCTCGGGTTGGTGTGCCGGTACTTCGCCTGGGGGCCTGAAATCTTGGCGTCGGAGGCGGAATTCCACCAGTGCGGTTTCGCGGATGGCAACGATTATTCCAGTGGGGCGGCAATTTGTGTCGTAAATGTCATACGCCAAGGCACTTAGAACATCAAGTGCCTTGCTTGCCCGGTTGGCCGGCGAGCGTATCTTTCATTTGGAGGTGCAAAATGGCAACAGTTGCAAATTCGACCACCGTTTGGGTTGGGCGGCATTTTGTTGACGGGCAGTGGCAGGACTCGTTCGGCGACCAGTTCGAAAGCACCAATCCGGCGCGATTCGACGAGGTGGTAGGCACATATCCGCGCGGCACCGCGGTGGACGTGGACCGCGCGGTGGCGGCCGCGCGACGTGCGTTCGAACCGTGGCGGCGGATGAGCCGAATCCGGCGCGGAGACCTGTTCGAGCGGCTGGCGCAATTGATCGAGCGTGATTTGGACGCACTGGCCGCAGTCATCGCGCGCGAGAGCGGCAAGGTGCTCAACGAGGCGCGGGCCGAGGTGATCGAAGGGCTGCACATGGTGCAGTACGTCTTCGGCACCGCGCGGCAGCCGTACGGCGAGGTGGTCGCCTCGGAGGTCGAGGCCAAGGACCTGTACATCCGCCGCAAGCCGCGCGGCGTGGTGGCGGTGATTACGCCGTGGAATTTTCCCTTTGCCGTGCCGCTGTGGATGCTTGGCCCGAGTTTGCTCGAAGGCAACACGACCGTCTTCAAGCCGTCGGAGGAGACGCCCGAGATTGGCCAGCGGCTGGTGGCGCTGTTTGCCGAGGCGTGCTTCCCGGCCGGGGCGGTCAATCTGGTTCACGGCCTCGGGAGCGAAGCGGGTGAGGCGCTCGCGCGGCACCAGGGGGTTGACGTGATCGCCTTCACCGGCAGCTACGAGGTTGGATCGTTGATCCGGCGCATTGCGGCCGAATCGGACCGCAAGACGTGCGCGTGCGAAATGGGGTCGAAGAGCGCCGTGATCGTCTGCGAGGACGCGGCGCTGGAGCTGGCGGCCGACGCGGCAATCTTGAGCGCCTTCAAGACGAGCGGGCAGCGCTGCGTGTCGGCGGGACGAATTCTCGTGCACCGGTCACAGTTCGATCGGTTCGCCGAGATGTTTGTCGATCGCGCCGCGCGTCTGCGATTCGCCGATCCATTCTCGGCGAGCACGTTCAGCGGGCCGCTGATCAACCGGCATGGCGTCGAGAAGGTCGAGTACTACAACCGGCTGGCCAAGGAAGAAGGCGCGACAGTGCTCGTCGACGGCGGCCGGATGACCGACGCCGAGCACGCCGGCGGGTACTTCATGTCGCCGTTCGTTTACCGCCAGCAGTATCGGCCCGGCGTGCGCACGATCCGCGAGGAGGTGTTTGGGCCGCACGTGGCGCTCGTGCCGTTTGCCTCGGACGAGGAGGCAATCGCGATCTACAACGACACGCCGTACGGGCTGTCGATGGCGGTCGTGACCGAGGATTATCGGCGCTGGCGGCTGTACCGCGACGAATGCGATTACGGGATGGGGTATGTGAACTTGCCGTGCATCGGAGCGGAGGTGCACTTGCCGTTCGGCGGCGTCAAGAGGAGCGGCAACGGTCAGCCGTCGGCCGCGGCGCTGGTCGATGCGGTCACGCACCGCACGGCGTTCACGGTAAACCACGCGCGCTCGATCACCATGGCGCAGGGGATGAGCGCTAAAGTGTAATTATGTATTGATTGAGTAAACGATTTCGCAAGGGTCAACAGGAATCCCCTCTCCCCAAAGGGGAGAGGGGTTGGCACCGGAACCCAAGGAGAAGTTGATGGCAACCGGCTTCATGACGAGCGCCCCCGCCGCGCCGCAGCTTATCACCGCGTTACCCGGCCCGAAGGCGGCCGCTTGGATCGCGCGGGACGACCAGGTGCTGTCCCCTTCGTACACGCGGTTTTATCCGCTGGTGGCGGCACGCGGCGCCGGCTGCACGATCGAAGATGTTGACGGGAACGTGTTTCTCGATTTCACGGCCGGGCTGGCGGTCACGAGTACGGGGCATTGCCATCCCGAGGTCGTCTCGGCGATTGCCGACCAGGCCGCGACGCTGATCCACATGTCGGGGACGGATTTCTATTACACGCCGGAGATCGAGCTGGCCGAGCGGCTGGCGAAGATCGCGCCGTGGCACGGTGCGAGCCGCGTCTTTTTCACCAACAGCGGCACCGAGACGGTCGAGGCCGCTTTGAAGCTCGCTCGGCATCACACCGGTCGGCAGCGGTTCATCTCGTTCTACGGCGCGTTTCATGGTCGAACTTACGGGTCGCTTTCGGTTAACGGCTCCAAGGCGGTGCACCATCGTGGATTTGGGCCGCTGCTCTCCGGCGTTCACCGGCTGAACTACGACTGCGCGCGTGCCGAGCTGGAAGCGGTGCTAGATCGAGTAGCACCAGCGGATGAAGTCGCGGCCATAATGGTCGAGCCGATCCAGGGGGAATCGGGTTATCGCGTCCCGCGCCGCGAGTTTTTGCCCATGCTGCGCGAGGTCTGCGATTCGTGCGCGATTCTGCTCATTGTGGACGAAGTGCAGACCGGCATCGCGCGGACTGGCCGGATGTTTGCTGTGGAGCATTTTGGCGTCGAACCGGACATGATCTGCCTGGCCAAGGGGATCGCCAGCGGCATGCCACTCGGTGCGCTGGTCGCGCGGGCCGAGCTGATGGATTGGCCACCGGGGAGCCACGCTTCTACCTTCGGCGGTAACCCTCTGAGCTGCCGCGCGGCACTGGCGACACTCGACCTGGTCGAGCGCGAGTATCTCGTGAATGCGGCCCAGCGAGGCGAACAGTTGGCCGCCGGATTGACGGCGCTGGCTGGCAAGCATGCGTGCCTGGGCGAGGTCCGCGGGCTGGGCCTCATGCAGGCGGTAGACATTGTGGACAGCGGGGCGCTTTCGCACGAGCGGCGCGACGCGCTGGTGCTCGAGGCATTCAATCGTGGATTGCTACTGGTGGGTTGCGGCAAGGCTGCCGTCCGCTTCTGTCCGGCGCTGTGCGTGACCGCGGAACAGATCGACTCGGCGCTTGCCATTTTTGACGAAGCGTGCAGTTGCTAGCCGGGCGGCGTCGCCTTTGGTTGCGCTTCGGCTAGGATAGGGGCTCGCGTCGCTGTTGTTCGGAACCGCGCTTGCGCAGCGCCGATGCCCACTAACACACGAAGGCCGATTCAACACTCTGCCAGCGAGGCGGCCGCGTCGGCCTGGTCCGACCGGGATGCTCGCTCAGCGCTGAAGCTGGTGATGGAGTTGATGGCGGTTCCCGGTCCCAGCCGCCAGGAAGGCCGCATCGTCGAGGCGATCGCCCAGAAGCTCCGACGCGCCGGTGCACCGGTGTCCGCGATTAAGGTCGATCCGGTTCACCGTCGTGCGCCGACCAAGGGCGAAGTGGGCAATCTCGTACTGCGACTTCCCGGCAACATCCGCGCGCCGCGTCGATTGCTCATGGCGCACGTCGATACGGTCCCATTGTGCGTCGGCGCAAAACCGGTGGTGAACGATGGCTGGGTGGTTTCGGCCGATTCGCGAACTGGCGTCGGCGCCGATAACCGTGGTGGCACAAGCGTCATTCTCAACGCGGCGCTGACGATCCTCTCGCGAGATCTCCCGCATCCACCGTTGACCTTCCTCTGGCCCGTGCAAGAGGAAATCGGTCTGGTGGGCGCGCGGCACGCGAGCCTGGCACACCTCGGCAAGCCGAAGCTCGCCTTCAATTGGGATGGCGGTCCGCCCGAGAAGGTCACGATCGGCGCGACCGGGGCATACCGCATGACGATCACGGTTCACGGGCGCGCGAGTCATGCCGGTGGGGCGCCAGAGCTGGGTGTCAGCGCGATTGCCATCGCCGCTTTGGCGATCGCCGACCTTGAGCGAGACGGCTGGCATGGCCTGATTCGCAAGGCCCATCGCCACGGCACCAGTAATGTTGGCATCATTCGCGGCGGCGAGTCCACCAACGTGGTGGCCGACCTTGTGCAATTGCGTGCCGAGGCGCGCAGCCACGATCCACGCTTTCGACGGCGGATTGTCAGTGCGTTCGAGCGCGCATTTCAGACAGCGGCCGAAAAAGTCCGCAGCGCCGTGGGGGTACGCGGTCGCGTGGAGATCGAGCGGCAGCTCGATTACGAAGCATTTCAGCTCGATACCCATGAACCCTGCGTCACGGCGGCCGAGAATGCCATGCGCACCGTCGGGCTGGAGCCGTATCGCGCCGTCAGCAACGGCGGGCTCGATGCCAACTGGTTGACCGCGCGTGGCATCCCCACGGTCACGCTAGGCTGCGGGCAGCTCAACCCCCACACGCTCTCCGAACGACTGAACGTGGCCGCGTTCCAAGACGCATGTAGAATTGCCCTGTGTTTGGCAACCGCCAGCGAGCCGCCGCCACGTTAGTGCTACTAGACGGAAGATCGCGCGATCATGGAACTCGACGACGAAGTTTGCCTCTGCTTCCATGTGACCAAGCGAAAGATTCTCAACTTTCTCCGCGTGAATCGGCCCAAGCGCCCCGGGCAGCTCAGCGATTGCTTCGGCGCCGGGACCGGATGCGGGTGGTGCCGACCTTACCTGAAGCGATATTTCCGCGAGGTCAGCCGCGGCGAGACCGCCGCGGGCGCCGAGCTCGACCGGTGCGCGTACGCGTCCGGCCGCAGCCAATACGTTCGCCAGGGCCGAGGAACGCCCCCGCCGGGCGCGACGCCGATTGACGAAGAGCACGAAGAGCGGCTTGGCTAGCCCCGGGCGCTTCAATCGGTTATGATGTTGTTTTCGCCCTGGTCGCGGCCGCCTCCGCGTTGTACTGGCGGCGGCGATCGGTGCAAGCATCTGTAGAAAGCTCAGCATGGCCGGCAAACTAGCGAATCGCAAGGAGTTGCGAAGCCAGAGTGAGGCCGCGGAAAAGCTTCAGTCCGCTGGAAAAACCTCAAAAGGTGCTCGCGGGGCCGCCAAGGACGGCGCGAAACCGACCGCGCCCAAGCGCAAGAGCCGCTCCAAGACCGCGAAGGAAGTCCGCCTGAAGGCCTTCTGGGGCGTCTTCAATCAATCGTTGAAGCAGATCGCGCTCTTCGAGTACAGCCAGCGTAAAGAGGCCGACAAACGCGCGGCCGAGCTTTCCATTTCCCATAAGACTCCTCACTTTGTTCAACCCGTCAAGGAAGTGATCCACGACTGAGTGGCCCGACGCGGTCTATGGAATTCCTCGACGGTCATACCGTGGGGATCGATCTGGGCACCACGTTCTCCACGATTGCCCACCTCGATCCAAGCGGGCAACCCATCCCCTTGGCGAACGACGATGGCGACGTCGAGACGGCCAGCCTTGTGCTGTTGGCCGAAAGCGGACACGTCGTCGTCGGACCCAACCGCACACGCGCCGCCATGGAGAACCCGCGCAACGTCGTCGAACGGATCAAGCGCCACATCGGCACCGAGGAGCTGAAGCGAAGTTTCGACGGCAAGGAGCTCACCCCCGAGTTCATCTCCGCCCTGATTCTCAAGAAGCTGAGGCAGGATGCCGAACGGCGAATTGGCAAGATCGCCAACGCGGTGATTACGGTTCCGTACTACTTCAACGACGCGCGCCGCAAGGCCACGCAAGACGCCGGCCGCATCGCGGGGCTGAACGTCATCGACATCATCAACGAGCCGACCGCGGCCACGCTGGCCTATGCCTGGGACCGCGGCGAGCTCGGCGCCAGCAGCGTCTCTTTTGAGCGGCCGCACCGCGCGCTCGTCTACGATCTGGGAGGCGGCACGTTTGATGTGACGGTCGTGCAATACACTCCCACGCATTTTCAGGTGCTGGCGACCGACGGCGACGTCTACCTGGGCGGCGTCGACTGGAACGATCGACTGTTGGAACACGTCGCGCGCGAATTTCAAACGCGGCACGGCATCGACCTGCGGCAGTTGCCCGAGGCGGTCCAGATGCTTCGCCATGATTGCGATGTGGCAAAGATCGAGCTGTCCGAACGGTCCTTTGCCGTCATCGCCTGCCGGCACGCCGGCAAAGCGCTTTCGGTGCGTGTCACCGCCGAAGAGTTCCTGGAAATGACGGCCGATTTGCTCGAGCGCACCGTCGACACCACGCGGCTCGTGCTCGAACAAGCGCGCGTCAAGCCCGAGGAGCTCGATGCGGTGGTGCTGGTCGGCGGCTCGACGTTGATGCCGCAGGTGCCGCGGACGATCCAACTCGCGTTCGGTGTCGAGGCCAGGCACAGCATTTCGCCCCACACGGCCGTGGCCGAAGGCGCCGCGATCCACGCGGCTATTTTGGAAGCCAAGTACCGGGGCTCCGCCAGCCATATCGCCGACAGCCTCCGCAAACGCCTGGCATCGGTCAAGCAGGAGAACGTGAATTCCCACGGCCTGGGCGTGGCAGCGAAGAATCCCAAGACCGGCAAGACGATCAACCACGTGATGATCCCGCGCAACTCACGGCTGCCGGTCGAGGTGCGGCAGACGTTTCTTACCAACCACGACGGGCAGCAGCGCGTCAATATCCAGGTGATGGAAGGGGACGCGCCGGACCCGGCGGCCTGTTCGCTCATCGGCAACTGCCGCGTGCGCGATCTGCCCGCTGGGCTGCCCAAGGGTTCGCCCATCGAAGTAACGTATGCCTTCGACGAGGCCGGCCGCGTGTCCGTTCGCGCCTTCGACAAGACCGGCGGGCGTGAGGCCGCCATTGAGATCGAGCGCCGCGGCCGCCTCGACGACCAACAAATCGACTCGCTGACCAGACTGGCAAACGAATACAAAGTCGAATAGGTTGACACCGCGCACGGATTCGCCTACGGCGAACCCGTGGCACCCGCGTCGATTCGGCCGGGGAAGACCTGGTGTCGCTGGTGTTATGGATCGTCTGCCTAGCCATGCCCACCGAGATTGACGTTTATCGACAGTGGTTGGGAATCACGGAGACGGCGCGGCCGCTCAACCACTATCAGCTTCTGCGGCTGACGGCGTTCGAGGACGATGCCGCCAAGATCCGTTCGCACTACCGCAAGATGAACGAGCATGTCCGCAAGTTTGCGTCGGGAGACTATGCGCACCAGAGCCAGGAACTACTAAACGAGCTGGCGCGTGCCATGCTCTGCCTCACCGATGCGCGTCGCAAGGGGGAATATGACGCCTCGCTCGGCCGCCGCGACGACGGCGGCGCGCGCCGCCGCACTTTGGAAGAGCTGCTGGTGGGGCGAAAAGTCATTACCGCCGAGCACTTGGCCAAGGCGCGCTCGTACGCCTCGGCAGTCGGTCTGGAGATTCGCGACGCGCTGGTGCAACAAAAGCTCGCTCAGCCCGAAGTCGTCATGCAGGTGTATGCCGAATCGCTGGGGCTGCCATACGTGGACCTGGGCGACATCGGCGTGGACGAGACACTGCTGGGCCGCGTGCCGGCGGTGATGGCACGACAGCACTCGTGCGCCCCGGTGATGGTTGACGAGGGTCAATTGCTCGTGGCCTCACCGAATCCACTCGGTCATGAAGTGGAGGACCAGTTGCGCCTGCGCCTGGGGATGCCCGTTCGCACCGTCTTGTGTACCGCGTCGCAGATCAATGACGTGGTCGCAAAACATTACCCTAAATCCGCGGCCGCGGCGGAAATCGCCGCAAGCTCGGCCGCCCCGGCGGCCAGCTCGCCAGCGGCCGCGAACCAGTCCGACGCGGCTACCACTGATACTCGCACGCCGGCCGAAAAAAAACGCCAGCGGCTGATGATTGCGTTCATGTCCTTCAATTTCAGCTTCATGGCGATGATGCTCTATCAGCTTCGGCTGCTGCCGGTCGCTCCCAGCGGGCGGCCTGCTGGGTTCTTTTACTCGCTGGGCGTGTCGCTGCTCGTCGGCGGCGCGGTGTCTGGCATGGCGTTTGCCTTCCAAGTTATGCGCGGAAAGTGACGCCGAGCACCGCGCTCAACGAATCGCTTCGCCCAGGAACTCCAGCACCAACCTATCCATCAACTCGACGCGCCAGCACGTTTCATCCGCGACATGCATTACGCAATCCGCGGCAACTGTTTCATGATCCAACTCTGGAACCTAGCGCCCGAGAGCGGCTCCACGCCGTGCCGCTTGCTACAGATTTCCACCGACTCCCTCGGTTTCGCCGCCATCGCGCGAGCCGGCCGCCCACCAGACGCGCATCTCGATTTGCGGCGAGACGTGCGCCACCCGGCCGTCGCCCATGAGTACGTTCACGCCTCCGGGATGATGGCTACTGGGCGTGACCAGGTTCATCCCGTCGTCTTCACCGCCATACAAGTGGCAGTTGCGCGCGTTGATCGGCATCGCGTGCAAGTACAGGTTGCCCACGAGCGTCCAACCGCTGATCCACGCGCGGCCGTGGCGGATCGAGAACACCGGATCCGGCGAGGTCACCGAACCGCAATAGCCGACCCATTTCTTTAATGACCGAACCGCGCCACTCCCACCGCAATACGAGTGGAGACTCACGGGATCATCGGCCATGTCCTGGAACGTGACGGCGCTGGTAATTAACCGCTCGGCCACGGCGGCGGTGTTCGACAGTCCGTCGGCAAAATGCTTCACCGAAACGGCGCCCTGTTGCCAGGATTCGGGGAATTTCGGATTGGCCACGCCAACGAATCCATTGTGGCGCCTCAATGGCTCGCGGTTGCCGTCGATGCCGGTGGTTCCATACACCCAGCCGAGATTCCCCGCGTAGCTCCCCGGCGCCGGCTTGGCGCTTCCCATTACGTCATTGGTGACATACGAATCAGAAGGGCACAGAAACGTGGGCACGACCGTGGCCGCCGCATTCGCGTTAGGATGCGCCTGCGAGATGAAGAGTTGTTGATAGTCCGCGGCCCCAGCTTGGTCGCAGGTGTCCATCATGCCGACACGGAAGTCGATCGAATCATAGAGTGGCTCCTGGTCGAGCTGCGGCAGAATCAACGCCAGCCAGCTATAAAACCCGCTGCCGCAGCCACCCGGGGTAGGCTGGCTGCCGGTGGTGCTCATCGGAAAACAGTCGTGCGCGTCATGATAGTGATGTACCGCCACGCCGATCTGGCGCAGGTTGTTCGCGCAGGCAAGCCGCCTCGCCGATTCACGCGCCGCTTGCACGGCCGGCAAGAGCAGTGCGACCAGGATGCCGATGATCGCAATTACGACCAACAACTCGATCAGCGTGAATCCGTTTCGTTGACCGATTCCGTGCGGCGGCCCACGATGATCATTGCACTCGCTGGCCGGCCGCGCTCGCGCTGGGCTAAAGTGGCGTATCATCGCATTCCTCGGCATAACCAAAGGAGCCCGAGTGCCAGCACACTACACAGCGCAAGCGCCCGCGACGATGGCTCGGGAACCGCCGCGGCCGCCACGGGAACGCCGCTCCCGGGGGCATCACCGGTGGCGCCGTACTCGGCCTGCAAGATCAGGAAGTCCTGAAAATCCACGTCGCCATCGTTGTCCAAATCCCCGTCGCCGTGCAGTGCGTCGGAAGTCAGGCCGAAGTTTGCCTGCAAGATCAAGAAATCCTGAAAATCGACGCCGCCATTGCAGTCGATGTCGGCGATAAGTAAATCGCCCGCGGTGGTCGCGTCGCCGACCAGAAACGTATAGATACCCCACCCCGTGACGGGGCCGTCGGTCACGTGCACTCCATCGGCGGTAAACTCCAGTCGGTACACTCCCGGCTCGGTAAAGCCCCATTGGGTGTCATCGTGGCCTCCCGCCGGCAGCCCGAAAACATCGTCCGGACCGAGATCGTCCAATGTGTCGAATCTGACATTGACACCGAAGAATGTGTCCTGCCAAAGCGTGAAATACGAGTTTTCCGGCGCGCAAACCACGTCGGTCAGGGAAAACGTGATCGCCCCGCTCCAGTCGCTCGGCTCAAGCTCTTCTGTGGCAAAACCAAAAAGTGGAACTCCCACCAGGCCCGTCTGCGGCAGGCTCCACAAGTCATCGCCCGAATTCGCCCCGGTGAATTCGAAACCCGCTGGCACGATCGTGTGCCGCGAATCGGGCACGCGAATATAAGCCTCATCGGGAGCGAACTCACTGAACGTGATGTCGGTTTCGTCTTCGCTCACGGCATCGGCTCCGAAGTGCAAGTGAAAGTCAAGCTCGCCGGCCTCGTATGCCACCCCCGCATCTCCGTGTCCGGCCGTGTAGACGGGCCCGGCACGGGCAATGCGCACGGGCACCGCCGAAGCGGCGATAGTTGTCAGAACGAATAGCGTGATTCGAAATCGAGTGTATTTCATGTGAAGTATCTCCATGTGTTCCGCCCCGGCCGCGCGCCAGCGCACGCTTGGTCGGACCGCACGTCCAGCGCAACGGCCGGAGACGGAGTTACGTCTCGCTCATGTCGAATAGAAGCGGAAGCACGCCGCCGATATGCGCGCAGCGTGGACGCGCAATAGCGCACGGCAATCCTACGAGAAGCGCGCCGCTGAAGGAGGCGCCCGAGAACTGTATCCGCCGGTCGGAGCCGCGCGACAAACTGCCGCGGGAACCGCGAACCGAGAAAAGGAAACCAGGTGCGGCCGGTGTGTCGCGCCTACCGGACCTCGCGCTTTGGACTGCGTCAGAAACGCGCAGACCGAACAGTCATCCTTCGCACGCAGCGAATCGCCGCAAGAGGTCTGTGCGTGGCGCTCCGTCGGATCGCCGCCCACGTACTCGGCGTGCGCGTGCCGAAGCCCGTGCGAAACACCGGCTAGCTCATGCAAACCGTGCCCAATCAGGCACAGCGCCCCGAAGAAGAGGCAGAAGCACCAGCGAAAGCTCGTCGCAACCAGCCGCATACGGACCGCCAAAACAAGCGACGTGTAAGAACTGCCAAGCGGTCCGACCGTCGCGCATTATTGGGGGTCTGTGTTGGCATGTCAAGTCGTCCAAGACAGGGCGCATGCGTACGCTACCGGCCGGCTCACGCCGGCCGCTCGCCGCGCTTTTTGTTCTTGCGGCTTCGTTTAGGTCTCACCCGAGGTGGCAGAGTTGTTTGTCGGCGCTGGCGGTTGCTTGCCATACTTGGCCTCGTACTGAGCGGCAAACTCGGCTTCTCTCTCGGGATGGCACGCGAAGCATTGCGAATCGGGGCGCTCGTGTTCCTGGCACCAGTCCCCCTTGGCCTTGAAGTCCGTCACGAGCCTTGGGTCGCACAGCGCGCAGACGTCCTCGGGCACGCCGTGCTCGTTGCACCACCAGCCGCTGTGATCTTGCGCATCCGCGGAATCCGCTTCGACTGGTGCGGCACTTGGCGCCGTTGATTGGCTGCACCCAGCCAGCCAAAAGCTGCTGACCAACAGTAAATTCGCCACGGCCAAACTTCGAATTAACATCGTGCACTCCCTTCCCCTGATAGTGCCAAATTAGACCGACGCAACCTCGACTAGTTGATTCGTTCCTCCGCGTTCGGGCTCCGTCCGGCGCCGTTCCAGCGGCGACTTGAACACCAGGTACAACACGCGCAACACCAACAGCGACATCACCATCGCGGCAATCACGCCGCCAATTACCACCGTGGCCAAGGGCCGCTGCACCTCGGCCCCCATGCCCGTGCTGAACGCCATGGGCAGAAAGCCTAGGCTCGCCACCAGCGTCGTCATCAGCACGGGGCGCAACCGCGTATTGGCCGCCTGCATCACGGCGTCTTCCAGCGGGAGGCCCTTGTTGCGTAACTGCCGCACGTAGGAGACGAGAATCATGTCGTCCAGCACCGCCACGCCCGAGAGCGCGATGAACCCGATCGCCGCGGAGATCGAAAACGGCATGTCTCGCAGCCAAAGCGCGATAATGCCGCCCACCCAGCCGAAAGGCACCCCCGTGAACACGCGCAGCGCATCCACCAGGTTGTTGTACGTCATGTACAAAAGCGCGAAGATCAGCGCCGCGGCCGCGGGCACCACCAGCAGCAACCGCCCTCGCGCTCGCTGGAGATGCTCGAACTGGCCGCCGAACTCATAGAAGTATCGCCCCGGCGGCAGCGTTAGTTGACTGTTGATCTGCCGTCGCACGTCATCGACAAAGCTGCCGATGTCACGGCCGCGCACGTTGGCCGATACGGTGATCCGACGTTGTCCCCATTCGCGCGTGATGGTTGAGGGACCTTGGACCACGCGCAGGTCGGCTAACCGCGAAAGCGGTAGTCGCTCGCCCGACGCCGTGGGAATCAGGATGGCCCCGATCGCCTCCGAGCCGTTGCGCATGTTTTCGGGCAATCGAGCGACGAGCGGAAAACGAAGCTGCCCCTCGATCACCTCGCCCAGCGGCTTGCTGCCCACCGACTCGATCACGTCGGTGACGACTTTGGCCGGCACGCCGTAGCGAGCGAGTTGCTCTTGATCGAGCTTGATCTGGAGCACCGGCTGGCCGGTTATTTGTTCGACGCTGACGTCAGCGGCGCCGCGAATCCGGTTGAGGATGCTTTCGATCTCTTGGCCTTTCGCGGCCAGCACGTCAAGGTCATCGCCGTACAGCTTGACTGCCACGTCGGCACGTACGCCCGAGACCATCTCGTTCATCCGCATTTCGATCGGTTGGAGAAAGGCCAACCGCTGGCCAGGCAGGTCGCGCAAGTGTTTTTCGATTAACGCGGTGAGATCGGCCTGCGTGTGAGCGCGCTTCCACTGCGCGCGCGGTTTGAGCGTAATGAACATGTCGGTCAACTCGGTGCCCATCGGATCGGTGGCGATCTCGGCGGTGCCAATGCGGCTCCAGACGTGCTCGACCTCGTTTGGGAATTCGGCGAGCACGGCCTTCTCCATCCGCGTGTTGTACTGGATCGAATCTTCCAGATCGGTTCCCGTCAACCGCACCACGCTCACGGCGATCGCCCCTTCGGAAAGTCGAGGCACAAATTCCGCACCCAGGTTTGGCGCGATCAAAACAAACGCGACGAACAGCACGCAGGCGGCCAATCCAATGACCGCTGCCTTGTGGTGCATCGAGAATCGCAGGATCGGGGCATAGATTCGATGCACGATCCGCATTAGCAGCGGCTCGCGCTCATCGATCCGTCTCGGCAGAAGGAGACTGGCCAGCACCGGCATCAGCGTCAGCGACAGGATCATCGAGCCGGCAAGCGCCATGATGACCGTCAGCGCCATCGGCCGAAACAGCTTGCCTTCGATCCCTTCCAGCGTGAGGATCGGAAGGTAAACGATCATGATGATCAACTCGCCGAACATCGTCGGCTTGCGGACTTCCACCGCCGCGTCGCGCACCACGTCGATCATGCTCCGCCGCTGGTTGTCCCCATGCGCAACATGCCGCACGCAGTTTTCGACCATCACGACCGAGCTATCGACGATCATCCCAAAGTCGATCGCCCCGAGGCTCAACAGGCTGGCGGAAATCCCGAATCGCACCATTCCCGAGAAGGCGAACAGCATTGACAGCGGGATTGCCAAGGCGACGATCAACGCCGCGCGAATGTTGCCGAGAAACGCGAACAGGACGGCAATCACCAGCAGGCCACCCTCGAACAGGTTCTTCTTGACCGTGTTGATGACGTGATCCACCAGCTCCGTCCGGTCGTAGACGGCTTTTACGTCTACGTTGGGTGGCAATGTCGTCTTGATCTCATTCAGCCGGTTCTTCATCGCCCAGGTGACTTCATGCGTGTTTTCACCCATCAGCATGAAGCCCAGGCCCATGACGACTTCACCCTTGCCATCGGCGGTCACGGCGCCGCGGCGGATTTCGGAGCCGATCGTCACCTCGGCCACGTCCCCCACGCGGATGGGTACACCATCGGTGGCCGTGATGACGATGCCTTTGATCTGCTCGACGTTGGTGGTTCGCCCCAAGCCTTGAACGAGGACCGACTGCGTTCCCTGGCGAACGTTTCCGGCGCCCACATTGCGGTTGTTCTCTTCCACCGCGCGCACCACCTCGTCGAAGGTCAGGCCATGCTTGATGAGCAGGTTCGGATCGATCCGCACCTGATATTGCTTTTCGTAGCCACCCCAACTATTGATCTCGGCAGCGCCCTTGACCGAGCGCATCTTGGGCTTGATGGCCCAATCGTGAATCGTGCGCAGTTCCGTGATGTCGTCGCCGGTGCCCGAAACGATATAGTGGAAAACTTCGCCGAGTCCGGTGGCGACCGGGCCCATCTTGGGGCGACCGATTCCCTCGAAAAGCTCGACGCTCGCCAATCGCTCGTTAATGAGCTGCCGCGCGAAATAAATGTCCGTACCGTCCTCGAAGGTCACCACCACCTGCGAGAATCCGAACTTCGACACCGAGCGCATGTTCTGCAAACCGGGCAGCCCGCCGATCGCCTGCTCGATCGGGAACGTGATCCGCTGCTCGACCTCCTCGGGACCCAGCGCCGCCGCCACGGTGTTGATCTGCACCTGCACCGGCGTCGTATCGGGAAAGGCGTCGATGTCAAGATATCGGAGTGACAACGCGCCCACGGCGGCCAGGGCGACGACGCCGACGATCACCGTCAGCCGGTGCCGCAGCGAGAAGTCAATGATCCAGTTCAACACGGCCGCGCTCCTGTCGGCATTGCGTGCCTATCGCCTGGGCTCCGGGACCTCGCAACAGCCCGCGCCCAAGTTGCTCTTGAGCAACTGCGCCTCGAGCACGACGCTGTTTTTGCTGGCGACCACCTCGCCGGGCAAAAGCCCCGCGATGATCTCGGTGGCCTCACCCTGCTTGACGCCAGGCCGCACGGATCGGACGTGAAAGAATTTCGGGGCACCGGGTCGCAGGTAATCCTTATCGCGCACGAAGACCACGTTGCACGTTCCGTCCCAGTGGACTGCTTCGCTGGGAACGACCATCGCCTTCGGTTCGTCGCGAAGCACGATTCGGCCCGTCCCGAAGGTGTTGGCGCGCAATCGGCCGTCACGATTGGACAAGTCCACTCTCACTTCAACGGTGCGCGTTTGCTCGTCGGCCGAGGTGCTGATCCAACTGATCTTCCCCTGCAGTTCCGCTTCATCGTTGCCGTCGCTGGGGGTGAACAAGACGGTCTGCCCCAACGACAGATACTGGATTTCGTCCTGCCGCACATTGAGCGTCAACCACATGCGGCTGGGGTCGGCAACATGAAACAGCACCTGGGATGTATCCACCACTTCGCCTTCCACGATGTGTCGCTCGATCACCACTCCGTCCAACGAGGTTCGCAGCGGAAATAAATTGGAGGTCGTCGCGTTGGGATCAAGGTCGGACGCCATTTCCGCGGGCAGGCCGAGAAGACGGATTTGTCGCGCGATCTCATCGGTGTCGTCGTCCACATGATCCTCCGCGCGGACGACCAGCTCGAGATTGATCAACGATTGCTGGGTGCTTTCGACGCGAATCCGCGCTTGTTCATAGGCCGTCTCGGCCTCACTGAGAAACTTTCCGGGAACACCTCCGTCACCCGCCAGCGGCCGCAGGCGCTCGACTCTCGCTTTCTCCAGGCGCAACTGGGCGATCGCCTGGAGAAACTCGCTTTTGGCACGACCGACGTCAGCCGCGTCGATGATGGCCAGCACGTCACCCTTGCGAACACGGTCCCCCACCTGCTTCTCGACGCGCCAAACCGTGCCGGCGACGCGGCTCGAAAGATGGGCCATCCGATTCTGGTTGTAAACGACCTCGCCGTTGGCGGTGACCGCTTCGATGATCCGGCGCTCTTGAACCACGGCGATATCCAGGCCCGCCTTTTCGGCAGCCGCCGTCGAGGCGACCTGAACTCGCCGCCGATGCAGCTTGCAATGGCTGTTGTTCTCTGGCCGCGGTTTAAGCGTCAGCGCATGCTGCGCGCGTTCCAGAGCTTCGGAAGGAATGCTGGGAACGGCCTTTAGCTGCGCCACGTCGGGGTGCTCGAACGGGCATTGAGCCACACCGTGTTCTTTACACCAGCCGTAATCCCGCGCTGGAGGAAGGAGGTCGGGCTTGCATTCGATGCAGGCCGCTTCGGGTACGTTGTGCTCGTTGCACCATCTGTCGCCTTCCGTCGCTGTGTTGCCAGTGAGCCACGAAATTGTTGGCAATGTCCAATCGTTGACGTGACCCCATACGGCAATTCCGGCGAGCGCGCCGACGATGCCAATCGACGGCGCTGCGGTTCGCAGCCACCGCCAAACGCTCCGCCTGCTTGGCGCGGGCGGAGCCGGCGGCACCGCGGCCGGTTGTGCCGTCGGTGATCGTTGCGCCGCCTCGCCGCGCGCAATGGTCGAACCGAACATACGACAATCTCCCAAGAAAGCATCCACACGTGATCGCGATCGCCCCTTTTGAGTCGCCCGGTGTGCGCAGAACTACACACCCACGACCCCTTCGGGTCATCCACGTGCTGAGGACATCAAATCAAGAGGACTTGATGCACGAGATGAAGCCGCAGCGGCGGCTCGAAAATGGCGGGCTCGCGCCCCCGCTCGCTTAGAGACGTCAAATCGACGTGACGCTGGGCGGTGACAGCGGCGACGGCCAGCAGCTCGCACGGATTGACGTCCGGTGCCAGATTAACCCCCGTCTTTTGCGTCGGTAGATAAACGCAAACACCCGGGCACTGGAAGTAACACCGGCACGGCGCCGAGCGCTCCCCCTCGTCGCTGGAGCTGTTGTGATGTCGGCAGCAGTCGGACGAGGGTTCAGTGCGGCCGATCGCCTTGTCGCAGCTCGCGCAAAGATGCGAATGGTGCCAGCAGCAGCCGAGCACGGCATGGCTCAGCACTAAGGCGGCCATCACGTTGCAGACTGCTGCGACCATAAATTCCCCCTTCAATGATTGCATCCGTTGACGGGTCGGTCAAGCGCGCCGGGCTTCCTGGCACCTACGACTCGTCGGGTGAGGTCGCGTTCGGTTCGTCCTTGCGCTCCGCTGGGGTAGACGAGCCTCCGCGCTGCTCGTCGCCGTAAAACCGTGTGGTTTCTTCCGCGGCCAGCGTCGTGCCCAGCGAGTCGCATTTCAACTCCGTGCGGAAGATATGATTGCCGCTCATTTGAGCACGAGCCGTCACGCGCAGCACGAGCTCCTCGCCGGCCTCGATTGTCGGTACTCGCTGGAAAATGACCTGCCCAGCACCGATCTCGTGCGGAGAGCCTTCCACCGACACGGGATCGATGCCGTCCGAGAAGAACGACGCCACGTCCACGTCTTTGGCGCTCTTGGCGCCTCGATTGCGGATGTGTACCTCGTATACGACGTCGGTGTCGACGGCGACCGGACCTTGCGGATCGACCACCGAGAGCACCAGGTCGGCCAGCGCCTCGACCTCCGTGCTCGTCATTGCCGAATCGCGCAGCCCCTCATCCGCCACGCAGACGACCTGCGGGCGGTTCGGTCCCGGCTCGGTCAACTCGCATTTGAACTCGAACTCGGCTTCACCCCCCGCGCGAAGTGTGGTGAGGTTCCAGGTCACTTCCGCGGCGTCGGAGCCTCGGCGACCGCCGTTATTGCTCGACAGATACTTGCCTCCCGGGGGAATCATTGCCGCCACGTGGACGTCCTGCGCGTCGGCATTGCCCGGGTTAAATACGCGTACCTTGTACGTCGCAGTCGTGCCGGCGTATTGAAACGCCGGGCCCGTAATCTCCACTTCGACCTGTGCTCGCCGCACGGTCACTTCCTGTACGACGCTCGCGCGCAACTGCCCGCCGTCGGCCGTGGCCTCGGCCTTGATCGTCAGCGGACCCGATTCATGCGCCGTCAGCTCCAGCTCGATCACTTTGCTTTCGCCGGCGCGGATCAGGCCTATCCGGTGTCCCGCGATCTCTTCCTCGCCCGGACTGGCCGGCAACAGCCGCACCATCACGTTCTCAGCGTCCCCCGTTCCCGGGTTCGAGACGTTCAGTTTGTACGTCTCCTTCTCGCCGTAGAACACCTCGTCCGGGCCCGATATCGCCATCAGCAGCTTCGCCTCCTGCACGTCGACCATCGCCTGGGACGTAACCGGCGAATGCGCCCACTCGACCGCCAGGTCAAAGGGGCGGCTCTTTCGCGGGATAATCCGCAGCTCCAGCTCTTCTCGTCCACCGGGCTCCAGGCGCGCGATCGTCCATTGCAGGCCGTCGGCCTCGGGCACCGCCTTGGGCGGACGCGTGCTTCCGGTCGTGGGTTGAGTGCCGACGACCTCGGCCCATTCCGGCAAGCGGACCGTTACCAGCAGCTCTTCCGCAACGACGTCGCCCGCGTTATTCACGGTCACTTTGTACTCCGCGGGTACGCCGACCTTGATTTTTCGCGGGCCCGAAGTTTCGGTCTCGATAATGGGACTCTGACGGACAAACAGCAGATCGTCGTCGCCGGCCGGCGCGGCACCCTCTGGCCGCGCCGAGTTCATGGCTTGCCGCGGATGCGGCGGCCGGCTGACGCCCCCTGTGCGAGGCATCGGCCCGCTGGGCCTGCCGCGCGTTGCGTGCGGCGAGACGGCGCGTTGTGGCCCACTGGCAGGGGATTGAGTCCGCGGCGCATGCTTGCCGGGACCAGCCTGCTGAAACTCCGTCGAGCCATCATCGCCGCTTGCGACCGATTGTGCATTTTCGCCCGATTGCTGAGTCGGAAGCGGATCGCCACTGGACGAATTGTCACGGACTGCCGGCGCGCTGGTGCTTGCACCGGCTCCATCGTTATCAAGATTCGCGGCGGCACTGGCGGCGCTCGGTCTCTGGAGTGCACGAGCCGTCGCGCGATCTTCCGGCGCGGCCTGGTCGCCAGCGTGGGGACTCCCGGTGCGTGGCGACCGATCCATCGACTCAGATCGCCGTCCGCCGTTTGGTCGTTCGGCAGCGCGCGGGCTGCCCATGAACGGATCGGGCGACGGCGGAGTCGGTCGATATCCAGGCTGAGCCGATCGCCGGCTCGAACGTCGTGCCGGCTGCGGTAAGCCCGATGCGGTATTGGCTTGGTCGTCCTGGGACGCGGTGGACGATCCTTGGACCGGTTGCCGGTCGCCGACCGCTCTGGCCGTGGTGCGCATCGCTTGTGGCTGGCTGGTCATGGCGCGCGGCGCATAGGGGTCAGCCTCAACGAACGGATCTCCCCCTTGGCCGCCAAACACGCTACGCCTGAACGTCTCCAGCCGCTGAGGCAAGCTGGGCCGATCGGCGCTCGGCGCCGAGCCGGCCGCATGCTGAGCGAAGGCGTCGCCCTGAATTGCCCACGGAATAACTACTAGCACCGCGGCCGCAAGCACTTTTCGCGACATCGCTGTACCCTACGAGAAAAGATGATCCGCGTGGTCTCGCAGAGCAGTATCGGCTGTGCCGATCGGGGCGGATTAATTGACTTTACGCGATATTCCAGAACTACGCCCCCTAGCGCGTTTGACCTGGAACTCTCGGCAATTTGGGGCGTTGGGCATCCGCGATGGTTGCCCGGTGAGGCGCGCCGTGTTCCTTGTGGTCGCCGCCCGTAATGTTCGGATTCTCCCAGATTGTCACCCTGCGGTACGATACGTGCCAAATTGCCCATGCCCAAACGGATGCTAGCGCCGCTTGACCAGATCGAGCCGCGGCGGATTTGCGTGATCAAACCCAGCGCGCTGGGGGATGTCGTGCAGGCGCTACCGGTGCTGGCCGGGCTGCGCGCACGCTGGCCAGCGGCGGATATTGCCTGGGTCATCAATCGCTCTCTGGCTGAGTTGCTGGCCGGCCACCCCGAATTGGATCGCGTGCTGGAGTTCGATCGTGCCGGTCGAGCGCTCGGCCGAGTCGCGCGTGCCGCCAGCCTGTCGACCGAGCTGCGCCGCGCCCGCTTCGACCTGACAATCGACCTTCAAGGGCTTTTGCGCAGCGGATTCATGACGCTAGCCACTTGGGCGCCGCGACGCGTCGGAATGAACACAGCGCGCGAAGGAGCGCGCCTGGCATACACCGACACGATCAACGTGCCGACGGAGATGCCAGCCGTCGAACGGTATTGGCTCGTGGCAAAGGCGCTCGGTTGCCCAGGTTCGCCGCCAACCCCAAAATTGGGGATTCGCCAGTCCGACCACGCTTGGGCTGCACTGCGGTTGGCGAGCCTGCCGCGTCCGGTGCTTATGATTCATCCCGGCGCGCGCTGGGAGACGAAACGCTGGCCGCCGAAGCATTTCGCCGAGCTGGCGCGTCGCGCTCGGCAGTCGTTCGGCGCCGGCGTCGTGCTTGTCGGCGCGCCGGATGATTTGCACCGGTGCGCGACGATTGCAGCGGCACTTGAAGGCAATTGCGTCAACCTGGCAGGCCAGGCCGGGCTGTTACAATTGGCGGCGTTGTGCGCAGCAGCAGATGTGTTCCTTTCCGGCGACACCGGGCCGATGCACATGGCCGCCGCAGTTGGGACGCCGGTCGTAGGTGTCTTCACCTGCACCAGCACGACTCGTGCCGGACCCTACGGTGCAGGCCATCGCGTCGTGGCAACCGGGGTGTCGTGCGCGGCAAGCTATCTGAAAATGTGCCCCACGCTCGCGTGCATGCAAGAACTTGGCGCGGATCGAGTATGGCCGGCGCTAGTGGCGACGCTTGGCGAGGCCGTCGAGCGAGCTCGTGCGAGGGCGGCGATCTGAGATCGTGCGCCCGAAGGCCGCTTTGGCGTTGGTCTGCATCCGTGGTAGGATTGTCGTGGCGTCGCGAGAATCGGCTATGGCCATCGACCCGAACGAAATGCAACTGACCGTGGCACAGCGGCAATTCATCGCCGAATTGGCAGCGCGACAAGGACATTCGCCGCAAGAAGTTCTGGCGGACTTGATTACGTCGCCGAGCGTCCAGCGACCGAACGGCAGCCGGCTCACCGCGATGGAGAGCGCCCACGATCTTGGTCAGCGTCTCGGCCTGTTTGCAGGCCTCGAAGATGGTCCGCCCGATCTGAGCACGAATCGGCGATACATGGAAGGATTTGGCCAAAATGCTGACCGAACCGGTACTGATTGATACCGGTCCGCTCGTCGCCTACCTCAAGAAGCGCGACTTGCACAATGCCGCGTGTGTCGCGGTGATGCAAGAAATTACCTCGCCACTTTACACATGCTGGCCCGTGTTGACTGAGGCGGCACATCTGCTGCGCAGTCAGGGCGGTCTCCATCGGGTGGAAAGACTGCTCAACTCTCGCGGTCTTGGCTTTTTGGAGATTCTCGCATTGAATTCACCCGACGCTCATGGCATGGCACGTTTCCTCAAGAAGTTCCGCGACCATTCGCCGGACCTGGCGGATGCTGCTCTTGTCCACCTTGCCGAGAGAGAGCACATTGAAATGGTGTTCACGTTTGATGTGACCGACTCTTCGATTTATCGCACGGCAACTGGAAAGCAATTGGAAGTTCTGCCGGAGAGGTCCAACTGACTGGCCATCGAGGACGGGCCGCCCCACGCGCGTCGCGGGCGAGCCTTTATGACGAAACACCTCCTAAAGAACTCCTGGCGAAGCACACTGGCACTGGCCATGGGGCTGGTGGTCGGCACGGCGATTCTGGCATATGTGGCGACCGGGGTGGCGAACGGTCCTCGATCAGATCGGGCCCCGGTCGTTTCCGACCTGAGGAGCCAGGATATCCCGTTCGATGGCGAGCGTGCCTACGGTTATCTGAAGTCGATATGTGAACTTGGGCCGCGGCCGAGCGGTTCGCGCGGCATGCAGCGGCAACAGGCGCTGCTCGAACGGCATTTTGCCGACCTGGGCGGCCGAGTCCGCTGGCAGCGGTTCCGCGCGAGACATCCACTGGACGGCTCGCCCGTCTCGATGGCCAACCTGATCGTCGAGTGGCACCCGCGGCGGCGCGAGCGGATTCTGCTCTGCGCCCATTACGACACGCGGCCGTTTCCTGACGAGGACCCAGTCAATCCGCGCGGCACCTTCGTGGGCGCCAACGACGGCGCCAGCGGCGTGGCCGTGCTGATGGGCCTTGCGCACGAAATCCACTCGTTGCAGGGACGCTTGGGCGTCGACTTCGCATTCTTTGACGCCGAGGAGTTTGTGTTCCGCGACACGGACACGTACTTCCTTGGTTCGGAGTATTTTTCGCGCGCGTACGCGGGCAATCCGCCGCCCTACCGCTATCGCCATGGCGTGCTCTTGGACATGGTGGCGGACGCCGATCTGCAGATTTATCAGGAGCGCAACAGCGTGTGGTGGCCGGACACGAAGCCGCTGGTGGACGACATTTGGGCGACGGCCGCGCGGCTGGGCGTGCGCGAGTTTATTCCGCAAAAGAAATACGAAATCCGCGACGACCACCTGAAGCTCCGCAACATCGGCGGCATCCCCACGTGCGATATCATCGACTTCGACTATCCTTATTGGCACACTGAAGGAGACACGCACGAGCGCTGCTCGGCCCTGAGCCTGGCCAAGGTGGGCTGGGTGGTGCGCGAGTGGCTGCGTTCGGCTGTGGAATGATCGAATGGACCCGCTTCGACTGTGCATCGCATTAGGCCCCCTGGCCGCGTATCTGCTGGTGTTGGGCGCGATCAATTTGCGTCGTCGCCCCCTGGTCACGAGCGGCGTGCGCGACATGTTGGCGCTGGGCGTGGCCGCCTCAGGGATGGTCGTCGTTGGCCCGGTCGAATTGTTTCTTCCCGACGTGGCGGCGGCCCGATTTGGGCCGTACGTTTGGTTGTTTCTGCTTACTCTGTATGGCCTGTGCGTATTGTTGGCGGCGCTGGTGCAACGGCCGCGATTGACCGTCTACAACGTACCGGTGGCCGAGTTGGCCGACCTGCTCACCGAGGTGATCAGGCCCCTCGATGGTCAGGCGCAATGGATCGGCGAAAACCTGATTGTGCCGTCGCTCGGCCTGGAAGTGCGATTGGAAAAGCTGACCGTCATGCGCAACGCGATTCTGGTGGCGCTCGGGAATCAACCTAATCCCGAAGGCTGGAACCGCCTCGCCGCGGCGGTCACTCAGCAGCTTGGGCAACTTCAGGTGCAGCCGAACGCTCGCGGGGTCACCTTCGTGCTCATCGGCCTGATGCTGATCATCACCGTCGCCTGGGAATCGGTCAGCCAATCGCACGAGATCGCGCAGGCGTTCTTCGAGATGCTGCGGCTGTGAGTTATGTCGTGGCGCCGTTCTGCTCGTCAGTCATTCGATGCACAGCGCGACCGCGCACACTGACGCGAAGCGCTAGCTGAGGGATGCGCGACCTCACGCTTCGGCCCGATCGAACCGAACGCACCGACACTACAGGCCCCACCATCACGGTGAAGCCCCAGCCGCCAGCGCAGAACGCTTCCGCATCGCCACGATCACTCGGCTTACGCCTCGGGTTGGTGTGGACCATCCGTCGCAGCGGCATGCTTGGCTCGCGGCGCACAGGCCGGTAAGCTAATTGCTGCTTGGGTGGTGGTACCACCCGGACCGATGCCGCGATTCCAAGGAGAAAGCCGATATGCAACGCCGCGAGATGCTACTGACCACCGGTGCGTCGGCACTGGGGCTGTTGAATTTTCCCTTCGGATTCTCGAGCGCTGCCGACAGCCCGAAACGCCGCGTGCTCATGTTCACCAAGAGCGCCGGCTTTCAACATTCGGTGGTCACGAGAAAGAACGACGAACTAGCGCACGCCGAGAAAATCCTGACCGAGCTCGGGGCGAAGAACGGCTTCGACGTGACCGCAACGAAGGACGGGCGCATCTTCGACAGCGATCTCGGTTCCTATGACGCCTTCTTCTTCTACACGACCGGCGACCTCACCTCGGCCACGCCCACCGACAAAAGCCCGCCGATGTCGGCCGATGGAAAGAAGCGGCTGCTGGATGCGGTGCGCGAGGGCAAAGGGTTCGTAGGATCGCACTGTGCCAGCGACACGTTCCATTCGAAAGGTCAGAGCAACGAGCGGCAGAACCCGCCCGACGAGTACATTGCCATGCTCGGCGGCGAGTTCATCGTCCATGGCCGACAGCGCAAGAGCCTTCAGCACGTCGCCTCGCCCAAGTTTCCCGGCGCTCACGCGGCCGGCGAGGGATTCGAGCTGCACGAAGAATGGTACGCGCTAAAAAACTTTGCCGACGACCTGCACGTGATCCTGGTTCAGGAGACCAAGGGCATGGAAGACGAGCCCTGCTATAACCGTCCCCCGTATCCGGCCACCTGGGCACGCAAGCACGGCAAGGGCCGCGTCTTCTACACCTCGATGGGACACCGCGAAGACGTGTGGACGAACCCGATCTTCCACCAAATCGTCGTGGGCGGGCTGCGCTGGGCATGCGGCAACGTCGAAGCGGATATTACGCCGAACATCCAGAGCGTGACGCCGGAGGCGCATACGCTGAAGCCCAAAACGGCGTAGGCGATCGAGACGGAAATGCACTAATGCTATTTGCACTTGCCGGTTGGGCTGAAATGACGCGCGAGGAAATGGCCGGATTCGATCGGGTGGCCGTTGGTGCGTGGCTCATCATCGTTGGCGGATTGGTCTGTATGGTAATGATGGCGGACGTGGTAAGTCGTTATTTTTTCCGCCGTCGGTTCAGTCTTCAGCGGCTGCTGTGGTTCGTATTTGCATTGTCGATTGGGCTCGCCTTGATCGGTAACGGAATGCACCTGCAAAGAAGAGGTAACCTAATGATGAACTCGCGCGAAAGTGCCAAAACGTCTGGATACGATCGCTGAGTGGAGCTCGTGTTTCAACGATTTGATCACGCGGCGTTATGACACGTGAGGCGTTGATGGGGCGAAGAGCAGAGGAGCAACGGTAGCTGCCACCTGCTTTGCCGAATCCCAACGGGATTCAATCTATCAGCCCAGGGTAGCGGCTCAGCCGCTACCCTGGGTCATGGAAGGCCAAAGCCCATGATCAACCCTGAAAGGGTTGAATCAATCCCACACGTACCGCTCGTCAAACTCGATCTCGTACCGCCGAAGCAATGTCCTCATTTCATCCTGAAACGAAATCTGGCGGTGATGATCTTCTTGTTTGGCGATGTAGTTTCGCATTACATCGATTTGCGAGAAACCGATGGAGAAAATGCCGTAGCCGCTCTGCCATGCGAAGCTCTTCAAAGCCGCGCTCTTCGTCTTGATCCAAACCGACGAACCGCGCTTGACTTCCTTTACCATTTCTGACGTTTCACAGGTTCGCGATAGTGCGCACAGGAAATGAATGTGGTCTTCCACGCCGCCGACGATTATTGGTTGGCAATCCAGATTGGCCAGGATGCCCCCAAGATAGCTGTGCATTTCGTCTCGTAGCGCGCGATCGCGCAAATACGGGCGGCGGTCCTTCGTCGAGAAGACCGTGTGCACAAGGATCTTCGCGAGCGATTGCGGCATCTGCGCACGATAATATCGACCGACAATGGATTCAACCCTTTCAGGGTAGGCCCGATTCCGCGCTTCAGGACCCAGGGTGGCGGCTGCGCCGCAACCCTGGGCTGATAGATTGAATCCCGTTGGGATTCGGGGCATGCCAGAGGAACGATGACGAAGTAATGGTCCTTTGACTTTTTTGATCGCGTCGAGATCGGGGGACAGGTCCCTAGATACGCGACACATTGCGGATCTCGAAATTGTACAACTCCGCGATGTCAAGCGGTGACTTCGCTGCCATGTGGGCAAATCGACGATAGAGCCCGTCCACGTCGTCGACGCCGAGCGACGCCAATAGGCGGAACTTGTGCTCCAAGAGCGCATCAAGCTGGCCGCTCGTGTTGCGCGCGTGCCCGACCGGGTACATTACGAGCCCGCTCGTGAGGTTGCCCAGCTCGGCATGGTCGATCTCGAGCGTCGTGGGAATTCCGTCCGGGTATTTTTCGTCGTACTCGCGCCCCCCGTGGCGAAACTCGATGCGACGAATCAGGTCGCGCGTCAGCGGATGCACAAGCGCCTCGGGGCCATAATCGTCTGGTACGAGCATTAGCTCGCGCCAGCCGGCGTGCCGCAACTCGAATGCCTTGCGCAAGAGCGTGGCGATGATGTAGACCATCGAGTGGTCCGCGCTTTGGCGCGTGCGCGGGTCGCGTTTGGCCGGGTCGCCGATGATGCTGAAGGCCGGCTCGTAGATCGTGATCCGCGCGCCGCGGATTTTTTGCTGATCTGCCAAGAGTTCCGGATGTCGTTCCAAGAGATCCATCAGCCCACCGATCGCCCCGGCCGACTGGTGCTCGTAGAGCCCCAGCTTGAAGTGCATGCCCATCACGGCAAAGTCATCGCCTGCTGCTCCGAGCACCAGGTCGAACGGGCTGGCTCCAGTGGATGCGGTGGGTTCGAAGAGGCAGAAGATCGCCTGTGGATTGCGGAAGATATCCGCCGGACCAACAAAACCAGCCATCGCGCGGCGCATGCTCACAACCGCCATCTCGGCGGAAAGCGCCGCCGAAGCCCCCTTGGAATCCGAAAGCTGCTTGCCGGCTCGGATCGCTCGAAACGGGATGTAGTGAGCCACAACAAGCCCGATCGCCGATTCGATCTGCTCGGCCATGGCGCCTAGAACTGCGCCGTAGGTCGCGGCGGAAGCAATCGCCCCATGGACCACGTGGTCGATCTTGTGATCTTTGAGTGCGAAGACCTCGGCTAACCGCCCGCGGATCTCGTCCAAGAGGATCATCGCGCGCAGCGTGTCTCGGCCACCCAGCCCTTGCAACTGCGCCGCCGCCACGGCCACGGGATAGAAGTCGTTGTGGCCAAATTCGCCGCGCGTGTAACCGCGCGCCGCGTTAAAGCCGAAATTGGTGCCGTTGGCATCCCACTCGCGCACCGCCGAGCAGTTGGCCACGACCGCCTTCTCGGGCGGCACGCGCACGGTCGACCCAAAGCATGGCACCCCTGATCTTCCATCGCGCACCGCGTATTCGAGCGCCTCGCGCCGCAGCACGTTCGGCGCGTTGGTCCCGCAGGCCAAGGCGGATACGCCGCAGGCCACGCTGTCCAAATGAAACTGCTCGACCATCTGAAACACGCGCTCGTCTGGCTCGCCCAGCTTGCGCGACATGAAGTCGATCGCGTACTGGCCGATGCCGAGCGCTTGGTTTGTGTCGCGAGCGAGCGTCACATATTGGGCAGGCATGTTTCGCCAAAGAATGGGACGGGAAAGTTAAGCCGAGATTATCCGAGCGCGGAGGCCGCCTGTCCAATCGTCATGCGAACAAGCGACCAGCAGCTACCAGGGATTGAGTTCGTCGAGCAGATGCGAGATTGCGATGGCGCGAATGTGGCTGGCCACCTTGAAAATTTGCAGTCGACCATCGAATTTTCAAGGTACGACATCCACCACGGCAACCACCAGAAAACAGGGTAGGGGTTCGATACGATCCCTCGGCCAGCGCCTCGCGCTGGTTGTGACGTCGCGCGGCGGCGAGCACTGCCTGGAACCGCCGCACCCAACGGAATATCATGAAGAAACCTGGTCGCCGTTTGTCCTGTACCGCAATGCGTTTCAGCGGCGCGCGCCGCGCCACCATGGCCATCACCCAACTGGGCCCCTACAAAATCGGCCGCAAGCTCGGCCGCGGCGGGATGGGGACGGTCTACGAAGGTTGGGACGAGCAAGCTCGTACGCGCGCCGCCGTCAAAGTTCTCTCGGCCGCGCTGGCGGATCAAGAAGGCTTCCGCGACCGTTTTGTCACGGAAATCGAGACGCTCAAAAAGCTGCGGCATCCGAACATCGTCCGGCTGTTTGGCTACGGCGACCAGGACGGTCACTTGTTTTACGCCATGGAGCTGGTCGAGGGGACGAGCCTCGAAGACGAGCTGCAGAATCGCCGGCGGTTCGATTGGCGCGAGACGGCACAGATCGGCATCCAAGTCTGCCGGGCGCTAAAACACGCGCACGATCGCGGCGTCGTCCATCGCGATATCAAGCCGGCCAACCTGCTGTTGACCGCCGAGGGCGATGTGAAACTTTCGGACTTTGGCATCGCGAAGCTCTTCGGCATCAGTGCGCTGACGCTCGACGGTGGCGTCGTCGGTACCGCCGAATACATGTCGCCCGAGCAGGCCGACGGCCGACCGGTCACGCACCGCTGCGACTTGTATAGTTTGGGCGGCCTGCTGTACGCGCTCCTGGCGAGCAGGCCCCCTTTTCGCGCCAAGACACTACCAGAGCTGTTGCAGCTTCAGCGGTATGCCGAACCGGAGCCGGTCCGCCGGTACGCACCCGACACACCCGCCGAGATGGAGCTGATTCTGGCTCAATTATTGGCGAAAGAACCCGAGAGCCGCATCGCGAGCGCCACCCTATTGTCGCGCCGGCTGGAGGCCATGCTGCACGCGCTATCGGTCGATCGGAGCGATCATGATGAGGGGGATCTCGGTCCGACGGTCGTCGATCCAGCACCGCCGCGCGACGGCCAATCCGCTCTCCACGCCCCCACGATGGCGGCTGACAACGAATCTCACGCGAATTCCGCGCATTCCAGCTCGCTGGATTTCGACACCACGGCGGTCGATGACGTGGGAGGCCGTCCACCGCAGGGTTCGCAGGCCGAACGTCCAGCAGACAAGCCCTGGTCCAACGCCGGTGCCGCTGCTGAAGACGCCGCCAATTCACCCGCGCCGGATTCCAGAGGGGGGCGATTTACCTTGGTGGGCGACGAGCCGCCCATTGAGCGGCGCGTTGACGAAGAGACGCACTACGGCGCGCGGCTACGACAAATCGCCCTGTTGGCGGTGGCGCTCGGCGGCGTCGGCGCCTTGGGCTGGTATCTCTTCCAACCGCCCAACGCCGACGAGCTCTATGCGAAGATCGAATCACGCGTTGAATTAAAACAACCGGACGCGCTGCTGGCCGCGGTGGACGATATCAACCGTTTTTTGGCACGGTTCCCCAGCGACCCGCGCGGCGGCCGATTGCGCATGCATCTCGCCGAGGTGGAGCTCCTGCGCCTCGAGCGCCGCGCGGAGCGTGACGCGCGGCAATACGTCACCGCACGAAGACGAAATCCGGTCGAACAGGCGTACCTGGAGGCACTGCGACTTGCCCCATATGAGCCGGAGCGAGCGGTGGTGACGCTGCGCGCAGCGATTGACCTGTTTGGCCACGGAGCTCAGCCTGCTCCTGAAGCTCGCGCGGCGACCCCAAAGCTCTCAAAGGAAGACCAGCAGTGGCTGACGCTGGCGCGGCGTAAATCACGGCAGTTGGATGCCGACCTGGCGGCGCATTCCGCTGAGCAACTTACCAGGATTCACTCCCTGCTTGACCGCGCGGACCAAATCCGCGCGACTCAACCCAACCATGCGAATTCGATCTATCAGAGTGTGATCGTCCTGTATTCGGGGAAACCATGGGCGCACGAGGCCGTCAACCGTGCTGAATCAGGGATACGTCAACTCGCTCGGCCGAACGCTACTGGCGAAGGAGGGAACCACCCGAATCCATGATCCGTCGACCGCCAGACACGCGAGTCGCGGCCGTCGCGCTCCGTGTCGCGGCCCCTCTGTGGTGCGTGTCGCGCTACCGCAACCTGACTCGCCTGACGCGAAATATTGGCGGTGGCGGCGCAAGCTTGGTAGATTGTAGGCGTCGCCGGCCCGGTACGGGGCCGAGCGATCTCGCCCAAACAGACCTTCCCTGGCGCACGCGGATTCATCGAGCGTCCAAAGCGTCGCCATTGTGCACAGTTAATCGTCCGCCGAATAGATGAGCCGGTCCAATGTGTGTCAAACGGAATAATCGTCGGTGGGTACGACGTAGAACGCTTCCTGGGCGCGCTGCTTACGGGATCGTTCTCTTCGCGGCGATGGTTCCTGCCGCCGCGGCCGAGGAGTCGCTTGCACTCCTGCCCCCAGGGTTCACGCTGTTCGGCCCGGCGGCACGGCAGCAGCTTGTCGTCGAGCGCGTGCAAGATGGACAGTTCGTTGGACAGTGCGGCGAGGGGGTCACGCTTTCCAGCAGCGACGAAAAGGTGGTTCGGATCGAGGGCGACGTCGCGCTGCCGGTTGCCAACGGAACCGCAACACTCACGGCCACATTCGACGGGCGCACGGCCTGCGCCCAGGTCACCGTCGCCGACGTGGATCAGCCGTTCACCTGGAGCTTCCGCAACCACGTGCAGTCGGTGCTGTCGAAGGCGGGCTGCAACTCAGGCGCCTGTCACGGGGCGCTCGCCGGCAAGAAGGGGTTTCATCTGTCACTGCGCGGATATGATCCGCTGGGCGATTACCTGACGCTCACGCGCGAGGCTCGTGGACGGCGGATCATCCCCAGCGACCCCGGCCGCAGCCTGATTCTGACCAAGCCCACCGGCCTGATCCCACACGGCGGCGGACTGCGGCTGGAGTTGAATTCGCGCGAGTACCAGGTGCTCGCCGAGTGGATCGCCGCGGGAACGCCGCCGCCCGCCGATAGCGACGCGCGGGTCGAGCGGCTCGAAATCCTGCCGGCCGAAAGCACGCAAGCGCCGGAGATGACGCAGCAACTGCTGGTGCGCGCGCATTTCACCGACGGTCACGTGGAGGACGTTACGCGATGGTGCAAGTATACGGCCACGAACCTGCCGGTCGCCGAAGTCAATGACGAGGGGACCGTGCGCGTGATGGCCTCCGGTGAAGGGGCCATCACGGCCTGGTACTTGAGCAAAGTGGTTACCGCCACGGTCACCGCGCCCTTTGAGCAAGAGGTGGATCCGGCGATCTTCGAACGTGCCGAGCGCCGCAACTTCATCGACGAGAGCGTGCTGGCGAAGCTTCGCCGGCTGAACGTGCCCCCGTCGCCGCCGGTCGGCGACGCCGAGTTCATACGGCGACTATTTCTCGACACGATCGGTGTCTTGCCCACGGCCGATGAGACCCGCGCGTTCCTGGCGGACACGGCCGCCGACAAGCGCGACCGCCTGATTGAAACGCTGTTGGAGCGGCCCGAGTTTGTCGACTACTGGAGCTACAAGTGGTCGGACCTGCTCTTGGTGAATTCCGAGACGCTGCCGCCGGCCGCGATGTGGTCCTACTACAACTGGATCCGAAACAACGTGGCCGCCAACACGCCTTGGGATGCGCTGGCGCGCGGCATCGTCACCGCCATCGGCAGCACGCTCGAAAATGGGGCGACCAATTTCTACCTGTTGCACCAGGACCCGCGCGACCTGGCCGAAACCACGTCGCTGGCCTTCCTGGGCATGTCGATCAACTGCGCTCGCTGCCACAACCACCCGCTGGAAAAATGGAGCAACGACCAGTATTACGCGATGGCCAACCTCTTCGCACGCGTGCGCACCAAGAACCTCACGAACGACGCCAATCGCATGGTGTATTGCGCATCCGAAGGGGACCTGGTACAGCCGCTCTCGGGTAAGGCTCAGTCGCCGCAGCCACTCGAAGGCAAGGTGCTGCCGATCGAATCGCCGGAGGACCGCCGGCTGCCGCTGGCCGACTGGCTCACGTCGCCCGAAAACCCGTATTTCAGCCGAGCGATCGCCAACCGCGTGTGGGCCAATTTCCTGGGCGTGGGGCTCGTGGAAAACGTGGACGACATGCGGCAGACGAACCCGGCGAGCAACGAGCCGTTGCTTTCCGAGCTGGCTGCGTTTCTGGTCGATCATCGGTACGATCTCAAGGCACTGATGCGCGTGATTCTGCAATCGGGCACCTATCAGCGATCGAGCGAGGTGCTGGAAGGGAACCGTGCCGACGAGCGGTTCTACTCGCGTTATTACGCGCGGCGGATGATGGCCGAGGTGCTGCTCGACGCCTATTCGCAAGTCACGGCGGCCCCGACCAAGCTGGGTGACTACCCGGTCGGCTGGCGCGCCTTGCAACTACCCGACTCGAACGTCGATTCGTACTTCCTCAAGACCTTCGGCCGTCCACAGCGGATCATCACCTGCGAGTGCGAGCGGACCGCCGAGCCGAGCATGGTGCAAGTGCTGCACATCGCCAACGGCGACACGCTGAACACGAAGCTGGCGACCGACGGGAACCGCCTGGACAAGTGGCTCTCCAGCGGTCTTTCGGACGAGCAATGGATCGACGAGGCATATTTGACCGCGTATTCGCGTTTTCCGACTAAAGACGAGCGAGCGCGAATTGTCACGGAAATCGCGTCGGCCGGTGAGACCCCGAAGCGCGTCTTAATGGAAGATGTGCTTTGGAGTCTCTTGAGCAGCAAGGAGTTCTTGTTTCATCATTGAACCGCGCCAGCGCGGGCACTCCGGCGGCTGACGCCGCCGGCTCAGCGAGGAGATTTATTTGGTCATGAGTCGATTCTGGCTCTGCCTGATGCTTGTGTGGTCCGTGCTGGGCTCGGCGCGTGGACAAGAACCCGCACCCGCGCCCGACTTCAATACGCATGTTGTGCCAGTCTTTCAGAAGTATTGCGTCGGGTGCCATAACGGCGACGACCGAGAAGGGAAACTCGTCCTGGAAAGCTATGAGACGCTGCTGGCCGGTGGTGGGCGTGGACCCGCGATCGTGCCGGGCCGCAGCGACAGCAGCCGGATTGTGCTGGTCCTTGAAGGGCGTGCCAAGCCGGCGATGCCCCCCGAGGGTAGCGAAGCCCCCACCGCCGAAGAGATCGCGCTCCTGAAAGCCTGGATCGACGCCGGCGCGAAAAGTCCCACGGGCGCCGCACCCGACCCAAGGCAGCTAACGGTACCGCAAATCAAGCCGCGCGTGCCGCCGCGTGCCGCCATTCACGCCGCGGCCTACTCGCCCGACGGCAAATTGATCGCCTTGGCTCGCTATCGCGAGGTGCACTTGCTGTCGGCCGAGACGCGAGGGCTGGTGCGTAAGCTCGAAGGCCATGCCGGCAACGTGACCGCCGTGCGATTCTCGGCCGACGGTTCCCAACTGGTCGCCGGCGCCGGTGAGCCTGGCCTCTTCGGCGAGGCGAAGCTGTGGAGCGTGGCCCAGGGAACGCTCGTCCGCACATTCGAGGGACACAAGGACAGCCTGTACGCGGTCGCGCTTTCGCCCGACGGAACGACGCTGGCCACCGCCGGCTACGACTACGAAATCCGTTTGTGGAACCCACAGACTGGCGAGGTCCTCGGCACGCTCGCCGGGCATAACGGCGCGGTGTACGAGCTGGCATTTGGGCGCGACGGCCGAATCCTGGCCAGCGCCAGCGGCGATCGAACGGTGAAGCTTTGGGACGTGGCGGCTCGCGCACGACTCGAGACGTTCAGCCAGCCACTGGAGGATCAGTTTACGGTCGCCGTCAGTCCCGACGGCAAACAGGTTGCCGCCGGCGGCGCCGACAACCGCATTCGCGTGTGGCAGTTGAGCGAATCGGCCGAGGAGGGCACGAACCCCATCCGGCAGGCACGTTTCGCCCACGAGGGGGCGATTATCCGTCTCGCGTATGCGCCCGACGGTCGCACACTGGCCAGCGCCGCCGACGATCGCTCGGTCAAGCTCTGGGAGCCGGATTCGCTCGTCGAGCGACACCTGCTCGACTGGCCGGGCGACTGGCCCACTGCGCTCGCATTCTCGCCCGACAGCAAGACGCTCGTCGTGGGCGGACTGGACGGAACACTCGACTTTTACGACGCGGCGAGTGGCCGCGTCGTTCCGCCCGCGAAACCGGAGCTCGCCAGCATCGAGCCGCGCGGCGTGATGCGCGGACAGGCGACGCGCGTGCGTGCTAGCGGAAAGAACCTCGCCGGCGCGACCGCGCTGGAATCGAATAGCCCGAAGCTCACCGGCATCGTCGTGCCCGATGGCAACACCCGCGCGGAAGAAGCGTGGCTCGAACTTACGCCTGCCGCGGATCTTCCGCGCGGCGCGTACGAGCTGGCCGTCGTCACACCGGGCGGCACGAGCGGCAAGCTTCGCATCGAGGTGGACGATATCGCGCAGGTCGTCGAGGCCGAGCCCAACAACACACCCCAGCAGGCGTCGACGGCCGCGCTGCCAACCAGCCTTTGGGGCGCCATCGCCGACAAGGGGGACGTGGACTGTGTGCGCTTTGAGGGCCGCGCCGGACAGACAATCGTCTTCGATCTGGCCGCCAGCAGTCTCGGCTCGAAAGTCGACGGCGTGCTCACGCTCTTCGACGCGCTGGGGCACGTCGTGGCCAGCAACAATGACTTTGACGGGGCCGAAGATCCGCTCTTGGCCTATCGCCTGCCCGCTGACGGCACCTATACCGTCAGTGTCGGCGACTTGCAGTTGGCCGGCTCCGCCGACAAGCATTTCTATCGCTTGTCAATTGGTCCATTCGCGTACGTTACAGGCTGCTACCCACTGAGCGTCCCGGCGGACGTGCAGAGCGAGGTGGAGTTGGCCGGCTACAATCTCCACGAGCCGTCGCGTGTGACCGTTCTGCCGGCCAAGGAGGGTGAAATCACGGTGCCCTTGGACGGCGAGCAGTTCCGCAGCCGGCGCGAGCTGAAGGTCGTTGTCGGCTCCTTGGCCGAGCAGCTCGAGGCCGAACCGAACAACACACCGGAAGCCGCCACGGCGCTCGCCGCGCCGTGCACCATGTCGGGCCGAATGTTCTCCAAAGGTGGCGATGCGCCGGACGTTGACCTGTTCCGCTTCGATGCGAAGGCGCGCCAACGCTGGATCATCGAAACCGATGCCTCGCGGCGCGGCTCGCCGATCGACACGCGAATCGAGGTGTTCGACGCCTCGCACAAGCCCGTCGAGCGCCTGCTGCTGCAAGCGACGCGCGACTCGTACATTGAGTTCCGCCCGATCAATTCCACGATCAGCGACGCGCGCGTCAAGAACTGGGAAGAAATGGAGCTCAACCAGTACATGTACATGCAGGGTGAGGTCTGCAAGATCTTCCGCATGCCGCAGGGGCCGGACTCGGGTTTCTTGTTTTATTCGCTGGGCGGCCAGCGGATCGCGTATTTCGACACGAGCTGCACGACGCACGCGCTGGAAGAGGCTTGTTATATCGTCGAGCCGCATCCCCCGGGAACGAAGCTTGTTCCCACCGGGCTGCCCACGTTCACGCTCCACTACGCGAACGACGACGATGGGTGGCGGAGGCTGGGACGCGATTCACGTCTCACCTTTACCGCGCCGGCCGATGGTGCTTACCTGGTTCGCGTAACCGACGTCCGCGGCCGCCAGGGAGACCGGTTCGCCTATCGGCTGACGGTCCGCGAGCCGCGGCCCGATTTTCGAGTGAGCGTGGCCGGCACCAACCCCAGCGTCCGCGCCGGCAGCGGAACGAACCTCACCGTGACCGCCGAGCGGATTGACGACTTCGACGGCGAAATTGCGGTTGAAATCGGCGGCCTGCCACCGGGATTCCAGGTCTCAAGCCCCGTCGTGATCCAAGCGGGCCATTTCCAGGCCGATGTGACGCTCTATGCAAGCGCCGACGCGCCCCAACCGACCGACGAGAACCGCGCCCAGAGCAAGGTCACAGCCACGGCGAGCGTGGACGGTGCGACGGTCACGCGCGACGCCGGCAGCCTGGGTCAGATCAAGCTTGCACCCAAAGGCAAGCTGCTCGTGCGGCTGGAACCGAGCGAGTTGGTGATCGCGCCCGGCGGTACCATCGCCGCCACGCTCAAAATCGAGCGCAACGGCTTCGACGACCTCGTCACCTTCGCCGTGAACAATCTGCCGCACGGCGTCATCGTCGACAATATCGGGCTCAACGGCGTCCTGATTCGTAAGGGTGAAAACGAGCGGCAGATTTTTTTCAACGCGCGAGACTGGGTGAGTGAGACCGAGCGGCGCTTCCACGCGGTGGCCAACGCCGACGGCGGGCACGCTTCGCCGCCGGTGCTGCTGCGCGTCCGCAAGCCTCAAACGTTGGCCCAGGCGGCCGATGGCAAGTAGGTAGCCGATGGATCCGTACGCAGCCGATCGCATGGTGACCGGTCAGGCCACCGCGCAGAGTTTTCCGACGACGCGGCTGCGGCGGTTGCGGCAGCACCCGACGCTGCGCGAAATGGTTCGCGACGTCCGGCTTTCGCCACGGCAACTGATTCTGCCGCTGTTTGTGCGGCCGGGCACGCGCGTGCGGCAACCGATTGCATCGATGCCCTCGCAGGCACAGCTTTCGCCCGACGAGCTGGCCGTCGAGGTCCGCGAGGCCGCGCGGCTCGGGCTGGGCGGCGTCATCCTGTTCGGTATTCCCGAGCACAAGGACAGTCAAGGCAGCGACGCCTACGACGACGACGGAATCGTCCCGCGGGCGATCCGCGCGGCGAAGAGCGCCGCCGGCGACCTGCTGATCATCACCGACGTCTGCTTCTGCGAATACACCGACCACGGGCATTGCGGCATCGTCAACCGCGACACCGGCCGGCCGGACGTAGACAACGACGCCACGCTTGAGCTGTTGGCGCGGCAAGCGGTCAGCCATGCACGCGCCGGGGCCGACATGGTCGCGCCCAGCGGCATGATGGACGGTATGGTCGCGGCGATCCGGCGCGGACTTGATTCCGAAGGCTTTTCGCACCTGCCGATCATGAGCTATGCCGCGAAATACGCGAGCGCCTTCTACGCCCCGTTCCGCGAGGCGGCGGAAAGCGCCCCGCAGTTCGGTGACCGCCGCTCATACCAGATGGACCCGGCGGCCGACGCGGAGCAGGCCGTGCGCGAAGTCGAGCTCGACCTGGCCGAGGGGGCCGACATCATCATGGTCAAGCCGGCCCTGGCCTACTTGGACATCATCCGCCGCGTGCGAGACCGCTTCCCTGGCGTGCCGCTGGCGGCCTACAACGTCTCGGGCGAGTTCAGCATGGTGAAGGCCGCGGCCGAACGCGGCTGGATCGACGAGCGCGCGATCGTGCTTGAGTCGCTCACTTCTATCGCGCGAGCCGGCGCAAGCATCATCCTCACCTACTGGGCCAAAGATGTCACGCGCTGGTTACGAACGACGTAGGTCATGCACTCTGTGCCGGACACAGCGCCTCGTTCACGGCCCGCAATGACCAACCAAATTGGTCGGGCGCGCTTGTGGTAAGCCTTTTCGGTAGCGCTGGTCAGGCACAGAGTGCCTGACCTACATCTACGCTGCGCGGCCGTAAATGCCATGCTATGGTATTACGGCGTTCCAACAATTTTCTCCGTGCCTCCGTGTCTGCGTGGTGAACAATTAGGGCAACGACCATGACGAAGGACGGCGCCGTCGTGGAGCCCGGTAACGAAACAGAAGAGAGAATCGCATCGAGCGCGCCGGAGATCGACTGCCTGCTGCTCGAGGAGCTCGGTGCGGATGGCGGTATCATCGCGCCAATTCGCGCCAACGCCAGGCCGGTCTGCATACTCGGCTTGCGCTTGGTGCCCTGGTCGACGGAGCAGGTGCTTGAGGAAGTTGACCGCAGGATCGCGCAGCGCGACCCCTGCTTTTTCATCACGGCCAATCTCCATTACGCGATGCTTTCGGCTCGCGACGAGCGGCTGCGGCAGGTGAATTCCAAGGCCGCGTTCCTGTTGGCTGACGGCATGCCGCTGGTGTGGATCGCGCGCTGGAAGCGTACGCCGCTGCGAGTGCGCGTCGCCGGCGCCGATCTCGTTGACGACCTGTGCCGGCAGGCAGCGCGGGTGGGACATCGCGTTTTCTTGTTGGGAGGGGCGCCGGGCGTGGCCACGGATGCGGCGCGAGTGCTGTGCCTGCGGCATCCGGGGTTGCATATCGCCGGAACCGATTCGCCGCCGTTTCGCGAGCTTTCTCCAGCCGAAAACGCCTCGCTCGTCCGCCGCATTCGCGATGCGCGCACCGACCTGCTCTTCGTCGCATTCGGTCAGCCAAAGGGCGAGATGTGGTTGGCCGAGAACGTCGACGCGCTCGGCGTGCCGGCATGTGTGCAGGTGGGCGCATCGCTTGACTTCGTCGCGGGCAAGGTTGCTCGCGCGCCGCGCTGGGCACAGCGGCTGGGGCTCGAGTGGCTGCACCGGATCGCGTGTGAGCCGGCGCGGCTCGGACCGCGCTATCTGGCCAACGGCTGGTTTCTCGCATGGGCGCTGTTGGCGGAATTGCCCAACAAGCGATCGTAAACGCGAGCCACGCCGGCGGCCATGCTCCAGTCCGAGAAATGCTGGGCCTGGCGCAACTGGGCGCTGGCTCGCAGTGCGGTCCAGTCGAAGTCGCCACGTATGACGCGCTCGATTTTTTCGGCCAGGCCTTGGCTATCTCCTGGCTCCACGAGCAGCCCGTCTAAAGAATCGCGGATCGCCTCGCCGACGCCCTCGACGCGCGTCGCGACCACGGGCACGCCGGCGGCCATCGCCTCGAGCACGACCATGGGCAAACCCTCGCCAAAGAGACTGGGCAGGACGAACAGGTCCATTTGGGCCAGCTCGCGATCGACGTCGTGGCGAAACCCGGTCCAGTCGATGTCGTCTTGAAGGCCCAGTTGGGCGACCCGTCGGCGAATTGCGGCTTCGTAGTCGGGGGTCTCGAAAGTTCCCACGGCTCGCAACCTTGCTGCCAGACCATGCGATCTTAGGATCGCCAGAGCCTCCAGTAGTACCTCCAGTCCCTTACGCGGGCGGAACAGGGCGATCGTGCCGATCGTCCAGTCGACCGCCGGGGGCTGGCGTCGCGGCAACGCCGACAACTGCGGAACGCCATTGTGCACCACGGCCAATGGCGAACTGCTGTAGCCCTGCTCGCGCATCCATTCGCCGAGGCTGTCGGAGACCGCCACGAGCGCAGCGGCTCGCCCGACACAAAGCCGCTCCACGGCCGCGCCCAGCCCGTTGCGCGCTCGCTGAGTCGAATCGCGCGCCGCCGGGCTGTGCACGTGGTAAACCAGCGGCACACGCGCGAGCGCCGAGGCGATGCGGCCGACGAGCGCCGCGCGCGGCGTGTGAGCGTGCACGAGTGCATAACGACCCTCTCGCAGGAGCCGAGCGAGCCGCCAGGCGGGGCGCACATCGGCCTGTCCGCGCATGGGCATCTCGAGGAGCCGCGCCCCTTTCGACCGCCGCGCCTCCGGAAAGCGACCCGGCTTGAGGCATACCAGTGTCACGTCATAGCCGAATTCCGGTAGCCGCATCGCCAACAGGTCTTGCACACGCTCGGCACCCGAATAGTGCTCGCCGTTGATCAGGTGCAGGATTGGGCGCGTGGCGGCAGCTCGCGCGCCAGCGACCGCCCCGGCGTCGCTCGATGCGTCGGTACAGCTCGCGGTTGCCATGTTCACTACCGGGTCACATACTTTTCGCACCGCGATCGACCTGCCGATCCTTGTGCGGCGCGCTCGCTACAGCACAACTCTAACTTATGAAACGAATGCGCGGCCTCGATTCACCAAGGTCCACGAGCGCCGTCTCGCCATTCCAACCGGGCGCCTGGCGAGCGAGTGCGCTGGTGCTATTGAGCGGCTCGACGGTGCTGCTGTTCACGTCGCTTGGCCACTATTACTTGTGGACCGACGAGGCGGACACCGCGCTGTTGGCCATCGGTGTTTGGAACACCGGGGACACCAGCGCCCAGATCGACGAGCGAAATATTTTCGCCTATCAGTTGGGCGCGCATCTGCGGATCCTGAAGAACCGCTATACATCGCCGCTTCAGTATTACCTGGCCGCGCCGATGTACGGACTCTTTGGGCGCGATGCGTACTGGGCGCGGTTTCCATTTGCACTCTGCGGTCTGCTGTGCGTCGCGATGATTGCGCTCTGGCTCTGGCGCGATCGCGCCGAAGAGCGGATGTGTTGGCTCGTGACGCTCGGCGTATTGGGCAACGTGTCGTTCTTTCTTTTCTGCCGGCAGTGCCGGTACTACGCGCCGGCCATACTGCTGACGGTGGTCGTGGCATACCTGTACTGCCACTGGAACGGAGGGCGCTGGACGCTGGTGGCGATCTCGCTGGCCGCCGCCTGCCTGTTCGCGTCCCATTACCTGGCGTTTGCGGCACTAGCCGCCTGCGCGCTGGTCGACTATTTCATCTGGGGGCCGCCCACGCGCTTGCGTGGCCTGCACAATTGGCTGCTGCTGCTGGTACCGCTCGTGTTGATCGGCGGCACGGTCTTGTGGATCTGGAATCCGATCGGCAAGGAAGTCTTTGCGGCAGGAGAGGACCGCAATTGGTTTCTCGACCGCGTGATCTTGTCCTGGTGGATGCTGCGCGACATCAACGCCTGCGAATTTGGGGTCGGCACGCTCATGCTCATTGCGCCCTTGACTGGAGTCATCACACGCGATCGGCGCTTGTGGCGCGCGTCGACGGCGCTGGCGGTCTACGTGCTCGGCGTCGTGATCATGTCGCCGCAACCCATGCACTTGTCGGAGTTCGCGGCCGTGCGGTACGTGGCGCCATTGATTCCGCTGTGCGTCTTTATCGGCGCGTGCGTCATGGCCGCAATGACGCGAAGGTTGTCCTGGTTTTTTTGGCTTCCGCTGGCGGTCATAGCATTTGGTACAAACGTGCTGCATCACCCCACCACGCCCCAGCGGTGGCGCGCCACGCCCATCTGGTGGGTCGGAGAGCTGCGCCAGCAACGTACGACCCCCACAATGGTCATTGCACGGTGGATCCGCGCGAACGTTCAGCCCGGCGAAAGCGTGTGGGTGCAGCCGGGCTATGCGACCTACCCGCTCATGTATCATGCGCCACAGGCGCTGTATGCCTGGCAGTTGCGTTATCGTGGCGACCCGCAGTTTGAACATTTGCCTCGGATTCAGTTTTACGGGCGAGCGCCGGTGGACGTGATGATCGCGATGGGAGACGGCAAGAAGGCCGTGGAAACGGCCATCGCGCGGAGCCGCCGACTGGGGGTCGATTATCACCGCGTGGCGACCATCGAGCGATACTGGGATGACCTGATACGCCCCGAATTGTTGTGGCGATCGTTCGTTCAGAATAAGAATTTCGACTCGGTGACCGAGTCCGTTTTCATTTACCGTCGCACCGACTCAGACCGCACAAGGCATGGATCGGATGCGCGCTGAAGGTGTTCAACGCAATGAGACATCGTGGCGCGCGGTGTTGTTGCTGGCGGTCATCTTCACGCTCGTCAATAGCGCCAAGCCGATGCACATGGACGACCCGTTCTACTATTACAACGCACGCCGAGTCGCGATCACTCCGCTCAACCCGTACGGCGGGCAGATTTTTTGGCAGCAGTGGCCCAAGCCGGCCATCGAATCACTCTCGCCGCCCGTCTTCACCTACTGGTGGGCGCTAGGGCTGCGGTTGCTGGGTGAGCAACCGCTCTTGTGGAAGTGGTGGATGCTGCCGTTCGCGGTGCTGCTGGTCCACGCGCTACACGTGCTGTTCGAGCGGTTTGCGCGGCCCTTGAGCCTGCCGTTGCTTTGGGCAGCAGTGCTTTCGCCGGCGCTGCTACCCAGTTTCAATCTGATGGTCGACATTCCGGCGCTGGCGCTGGGACTTTGCGCGGTTGTCCTGTTCATGCGTGCCGTGGACGACTCGCGGTTGCCGCGCGCCGTCGCGGCGGGGGTGGCGCTGGGACTCGCCGTGCAGACGAAATACACCGCCATGGTCATGCCCGGCGTCATGCTGGCCTATGTCGTGACGCACGCGACAAGGCGCTTCGGCGCGTACATCGCGTGGTTGGCGGCCACGGCGATTGCCGGCGCGATGTTCCTGGCGTGGGAAGGAATCATCACGCTCAAGTACGGCAAGGCCCAGTTCTGGTGGCAGTTTCACCACGGTTTTCAGATCGAATGGGATAAGCCGACCATGGCCGCCGCGCTCTTGAATATCGTCGGCGGCATGAGCGGCGCGACGGCGCTAGTGGCCATCACCGCGCTCGTGCGGCGGTGGTCGACGCTGGTCATCGGCGTCGGTGGGCTTAGCGTGGCCTATACGCTCATGGCCACCACGTCCCACACGGAGAGCGTATTTACGGTGCTGGGAGCGATTACTTCGGTCGCGACTCTGGCCGCGGCAAGCCGGCTATGTCTGCGACTATCTTCTTCGTGCCGGCACGCGAACCGATTGAGGACGGATCGCGACACCTGGTTTCTCGTGCTGTGGCTGGCATTGGAGGTGGCAGGTTATTTCGCGCTGTCTCCCTTTCCGGCGGTCCGTCGAGCCTTGGGCGTGTTTGTGGTGATCGCCTTGATCGCGGGACGACTGGCGGCACGTACGTGCCACGATCGGTCACGGCGGATGTTGGCCTGCGTGGCGGCGCTGGTGGGGATCCCACTCGGCCTGGCCTATTTCGCGATCGACCTGGCCGAGGCGCGTGCCGCTCGGCAGGGCGCACAGGCGGCCGCCAAATTCGTCCGCGCGCGGGACGACCGCCCGACCATCTGGTTTCTTGGCCACTGGGGGTTTCAGTTCTACGCCGAACGCTCTCGCATGCGACCCTTGATTCCGGATCATACGCGCCTGCGCCGAGGGGACTGGCTATTGAGAGCTCGTGGCGTTCACGCGCCGGCGGTCAGGCTTTCACGGAGCTCGGCACGCAAAGAAGAGGAGTTGACGATTGCCGGACGCGTGCCGCTGTCGACCGTGCCTGCTTTTTACTCCGGCGATGCGCCACTGGAGCGCCTCACCAGGCCGAGAATCTCCGTGGAAATCTATCGCGTGACATCCGATTGCATCGCGAGGACGGCCTGGCCGGTACGTCAAACGGCACAGTGGTCGATGGCCGCCAGCGGTGCCAGCGGTGCGTTTGCGTTGCCGGCGCTGGTGCGCGGCCTGCGGACGCGCGACGCGCAGGCGCGCGGGCTCGCCGCGATCGCCATCGCAAAGTATGGGGCGAGGGCGCGACCGGCCGTGCCGGCGCTCGTGGCGGCACTCGACACGCAAGATCGGCGATGCCTGCGCATGCTCGGCAATGCACTGGCCGTGGTGGATTCCCGTGCTCTCATCGCAGCCGTCCAGCACGAGCGTCCGGAAATCCGACGGGGAGCCGTTTACGCCATCGGCAGCTTGGGCAAGGGCGGACGCGCCGCCGCACCGGCGTTGCTTCGCGCACTTGAGGATCCCGACGAACAGGTCCGTCGAGCGGCGCGCGAGGCACTCAAGGCGATTGGTCCGCTGGCCGACGGCAGGGCCGCCAGCGATCGACCTCATCAACGCAATATGCAATAGCACCAGCGCGCCAGATTCGATATGTCCGCACAATTCCGCGAAACACGCCCACGGCCGTCCCGTCGGTCGCTTCCGGCGGCGCTGGCGTTGGCGATGACGCTGCTGGGGGCGGTGAAGCCGTTGCACGTCGATGACCCGTTCTACTACGAGCATGCGACCCAGATCGCCGCGAACGCGCTTGATCCGTTTGGGCACGAAGTCTTTTGGCGACAGTGGCCGAAACCCGGCATCGAGTCGTTGGCGCCGCCGGTGGTCACGCACTGGTGGGCGCTGGCGATTCGGCTGTTTGGCGAGCGGCCATGGGCCTGGAAGCTGTGGATGCTGCCCTTCAGTGTTCTGCTGGCGTACTCGCTGGAGAGTTTATTCCGCCGGTATGCGCGTGGGCTGGAAGTGTCACTGTTGTGCATGGTGCTCGTCTCACCGACCGTGTTGCCAAGCCTGAACCTGATGATCGACGTTCCGGAGCTGGCACTATCGCTTGCGGCGCTGGTGATCTTCATGCGCTCCGTCGACGCACGCTGCGCGGGACGCGCCGCCGTGGCGGGCCTGGTGGCGGGCCTGGCGATGCAAACGAAATATACGGCCCTGCTTGTGCCGTGGACGATGCTCTTGTACGCCCTGTCGGTCAATATCCGGCGCGTCGCATTGTGGCTGATCACCGTCGTCGTGGCGGCGAGCATATTCATCGCCTGGGAGCAATGGACGTCGTGGCGATATGGCCACGGCCAGTTCTTGTGGCATCTGCAATACGGCTTTCCGGAAAAGTGGGGCATGCCACGGATGACCACATCGCTCGTGATGATGCTTGGTGGCTTGGCCGCGCCGACGGCCCTGCTGGGGCTGGTTGGACTGGGGTGCGAGCGCACTGTCGTCCATGCGGCAACGGCGGCGCTGGTGGTCTTGTACCTTCTGGTGATCGCCGCGCCGGTGGAGCACCTGGTTTTCGCCCTCAGTGGACTGGGCGTAGCGGTCGTCATGCTTCTGGTGGTCTGCCGGCTTTGCTGGCCGTTTCGTGTACGTCGCTGGCGCAGTGGACGATGGCGCGCCGATCGGCGTGAATGGTTCCTGGTGGCGTGGCTGATGCTCCTGGTGGTGGGATATTTCGTGCTGTCACCGTTCGGGGCAGCGCGACGCCTGCTGGCAATCTCGGTCGTCATGACCATTCTGCCGGGGCGGTTGGCCTCTCTGAGGCGTCGCGCGCACCCGGGGGGCGCCATCTGGCCAGCGGTCGCGGCCAGCACGCTGTTGGGAATGTTGTACTACACCGTTGACCTGACCGAAGCGCTCGCCTTGAAAAGCGGGGCGCAAGCCGCCGCGCGAAAGATCCGCCAGCAACACCGCGACGCGACGATTTGGTTCGTCGGTCACTGGGGATTCCAATACTACGCCGAGCAGGCGCGAATGAAGCCGGTCATTCCTGACCACACGACCCTGCGCCGCGGAGATTGGCTAGTACATCCGCTGAGAATTCATCGACCCTACATCACGCTGATACCCGACGCGGTGGAGACCGTGGACAAACTGGTGATCGAGCCGATCGTCCCAATCGGTACGTTGCCCCATTATTACGGCGGCGAGACGCCGCTTGCACACCTGGATCGCCCGCTCTTGGAAGTAATGGTTTATCGGATGACCGCCGACGTCGAGGCAGTCACGTTTTGGTCGGCGGAAAGAGTCGTGCAATGGGCGCTGCGTCACAGCGGCGGCACGCTCCAGCGCGCCGCTCCGGCGCTCGCGCGAGCGCTCAGCTCCGAGAATCCCGAGACGCGCCGATGGGCCACCTACTGCCTGGCGCGGATCGGTCCAGCCGCCGACTCCGCCATACCGGCGCTGGTCGGCATGTTGCGTGACGAGAGTCCCGACTGTGTACAGGCCGCCGGGTGGGCGCTGGCACACATTCAGCCCACGGCACTGACAGGAGCCTTGCAGCACGACGACGCGCGAGTTCGCGAGGGTGCCGCGCGGGCGTTAGGCTCGATGGGGCCACGCGCGCGCACCGCAAGGCGTGCGTTACGTCGTGCACTCGACGACCCGGACGAGGGGGTACGCCGCGCGGCCGTCGAGGCACTTGAACAGATCGATGCCGTGTCGGGACCGCAATCGCCGTAGCGGGTGGAAGTGAACGCCAACCTGTTCGATGCCGCGCCCCGTTGACGCGTGTCGTGCCGGTTTGTGCCCCCACTCGCCGCGAGCTACGTTCCTCTAGTGCGCCAGCGGACGTCGTCATGGCGCCGGTCCGATTGTATCGGTTATCACGACGAGCGCGGCAAGTTCTGCGGAATGGACGGCAACGTATTGCTCCTAGGGACCACGGGGTTGCTGGCGGCCCTGGGTACGATTGAGGCCCAGGCGCACCGGCGGCGGCTGGCGAGCCTGCCGCTGCGCGTCCATGTGAATGGCACGCGCGGCAAGTCGAGCGTCACGCGGCTGATCGCCGCGGGGCTGCGCGCCAGTGGCCGACGGACGTTCGCCAAGACCACCGGTACGCTCGCACGCATGATCCTGCCCGACGGCCGCGAATATCCCATCGACCGGCCGCGCGGCGCCAACGTGATCGAGCAAATTCGCGTGATCGAGCGTGCCACCCAGTGCGCGGCCGAGGCGCTCGTCATCGAGTGCATGGCGCTGCAACCCCACTTGCAATGGCTCTGCGAGGCGAAGCTGGTCCGCGCCACGCACGCGGTCATCACCAACGTCCGCGCCGATCACCTGGAAGTGATGGGGCCAACCGAAGAAGACGTGGGCTGGGCACTGGCCGGAATGATCCCCAAGCGTGGCAAGCTCTTTACGGCCGAGCGGCGGCACCTGGGCCTGTTGCGTCGCGCGGCGGCCAGCCGCCGCGCGCTCATCACGCCGGTGGGGCCGAACGATGTCGCGGCCGTCACGCACAACGAAATGCAGAGCTTCGCCTATGTGGAGCACCCCGAGAACGTAGCCTTGGCGCTGGCCGTCTGCGACGACCTCGGAATCGACCGCCAGATGGCGCTCGAGGGCATGTGGTCGGCCCAGCCCGACCCCGGCGCGCTCACCGTGCATGAGCTCGATTTTTTCGGCCACCACGTGACGTTCGTCAACGGCTTTGCCGCCAATGATCCCGAATCGACCGAGCACATCTGGAACCTCGCGCGGGATCGCTACCCCTTCGTCGAAAGGCGGCTGTTGGTCGTGAACTGCCGCGGCGACCGAGCGGAGCGCTCCGAGCAGCTTGGCTCGGCCTGCGCCGCCTGGGAGGCGGCCGATCATTACGTGCTGATGGGCTCGGGGACGGCGGTCTTCGCGCGGGCCGCGGCCGCGGCCGGGATCGAAGAGTGCCAACTCGTCGCTCTGGAAGACCAGCGCGTCGAAGAAATTTTCGAGACGATCATCGAGTTGGTCGGTCACTCCACGCTGGTCGTGGGCATTGGCAACATCGGCGGCCAGGGGATGGATTTGGCGCGCTACTTCCGCAACCGCAGCACCAGCGTCGGAGTCACCGTATGATCGAGCTATTGCCTCTGTCGATCGGCGTCGGGTTGGCCGTGAGCCTGTTGTTCTCCGAGCTGTTTGGCCTGGCCGTTGGCGGCATGGTTGTGCCCGGCTATATCGGCCTGGCTTTGACCAGTCCCGTGGACGTGCTGGTCACGCTCGCGGCCGGCCTGGCCACGTATGGCCTGGTGCGGCTGCTCTCGATGGTGATGATCGTCTACGGCAAACGCCGAACGGCCTTGACCATCCTGGTCGGATACCTCATTGGCGCCTACCTGCATATGGTTCCGCTGAGCTTCACCGAGACGCCGGAGGGGAACGGACTGGGCGTCGTGGGGTTCATCATTCCCGGGCTCATCGCACTGTGGATTGACCGGCAGGGCGTGATCGAGACGTTCAGCTCGCTGGCCACGGCGGCAGTGGTCGTGCGGCTGGTCCTGATCTTGTTCATTGGCGGCGAGCTGCTCTCATGAAACGCATCTTCTGGCGGCCCATAAAAGCCTCGCGAGCGGCACTCGTGCTGATCGCCGTGCTGGCGCTGGTGGGAATTACGGCGGTCGAATGGCTGCGCGTCACCACTCGGCAGCCCGACTATGACGAAAAGCTCGCGGCCGCGTCATTGGCCGAGGAGGCGATGACCGCCATCCGCGAAGAGCGGCTCATGCTCGGCCGGCTGATCGACCCGCACGCCGATCCCACCTGCTCCGGCCTGGTGGGAGTCGTCATGACGCCCATGACGAGCGAGCCCGCCAGTTGGCGAGCCAAGCGCACCAGCGTCAACCCGAATTTCGCCGCGGTGGTGATCAACCTGTTGAAGCAGGCGAAAATCAAGGACGGCGACTGCGTGGCGGTGGGCGTTTCCGGCTCGTTTCCGGCACTGAACGCCTGCGTCTACGCGGCGCTCGAAACGCTGCGAGTCAAGCCGATCATCATCGCCAGCGTCGCTTCGTCACAATGGGGCGCCAACTTGCCCGACTTCACCTGGCTCGACATGGAACGTGCGCTCTACAACCGGCACCTGGTCTCCTTCCACAGTGAGGCCGCGTCGCTGGGCGGCATCAACGATCGCGGGCTCGGCATGTCGCAGGAAGGCCGAGCCGTGCTCCTGGCGGCCATCGAACGAAACAAGCTGCCGCTGATCCGTGCGAAGACGTACGTGGGAGGCATCGACGAGCGTATGAACCTCTTTACCGACAAGGCTCGCGGCGCGCCGATCAAGGCCTACATCAACGTGGGCGGGGGCACCGTGTCAGTGGGCAAGAGCGTCGGCAAGCGCGCCTTCGCCTCGGGCATCAGTGTTCGCGCACCGAAGGGGGCCGACATGATCGACTCGGTCATGGGGCGCTTCGTCAAGCGCGGCGTGCCGGTGATTCACCTCGTACAGGTCGAAGAGCTCGCCGAGCGCTACGGCCTGCCCATCATGCCCGACGTGCTGCCGGCGGCCGGCGAGGGGACCGTCTTCGCGCGCCAGGAATACAACCGCCCCCTGGCGGCCGCCACGCTTGCGGCCATCTGCTTGGCGCTACACGGCTTTTTGCGGTGTGACTGGGGAGTGCGTGGCAGCCGGCCATCGACCGCCGAGGGTGGCTGGGGCTAAGCGAGGCGTGCCCCAGCGCGCCATCGTCCATGCTATGCCTCGCATCTTTTGAGCAGAGCGAGCGCGAGTTTGGTCCGCTAATTCGCCGCTGCTGGGGCACCGGCCTTTCGACCTTAGCCCCAGTCACATATTTCACATCGCACGTTTGGCGAGCGGCCGGTGTAAGCCGGCCGGTGGCGCAACCGGGGGGGCTCACACCCCCCGCTCGCCGTAATTGGTCAGGGTTCGTGCCGCGCTTGTACCTAATCTCGCCAGCGCGGCTGCCGTTTTTCCAGGAACGCCAGCATCCCTTCGCGTGCATCGTCTGCGGCGGCGTTTTCGACCATGGCCTTCTGCGCCAACTCGTAGGCGCGCGAGCGATCGAGCGCAAGCTGCTCGTAGAAGGCGCGCTTGCCCAATCCCAATGTGTAACCACTCGCATCGGCGATTTGTGTCGCGAGTGCCAGCGTCTCTTCCTCCAGCCGCTCGGCCGGAACCACTCGGTTCACCAGGCCAATCCGCTCGGCCTCCACGGCCGGAATCGGCTGACCCGTAAGCAGCATCTCCATCGCCTTTTTGGGAGCCACGGCGCGCGAAAGCGCCACGGCCGGAGTCGAGCAGAAGAGGCCGATCTTCACGCCCGGCGTGGCGAAACTCGCCTCGCGCGACGCCACGACCAGATCGCAACTGGCCACAAGCTGGCAGCCAGCCGCCGTGGCGATCCCCTGCACCTGCGCAATCACCGGCACCAGCGCGTTGCGGACCGCCTCCATCACCTCCGTGCAAAGCGCAAAGAGCGACTCGCGTTCCTCCGGTGATGCCTCAACAATCTCACGCAGATCGTGCCCGGCGCTAAAGGCCGGCCCCGCCGCGCGCAGGACGATACATCGGACGTCGGCGTTCGATAGTGATAACGACTGTGGGCCTCGTCGCACGGGTTCGGCTGAGGCCGAACCCGTGGCACCCGAAGTTTCCGGCGACCGAAGCAGTCCAATCAACCCATCGCGGATCGCTACGAGCATCGCGCGCGACAACACATTCCGCCGCGCCGGATTTTTCAGCGTAAGAATGCCGACGGCGCCTCGTCGCTCCACGATGACCAAAGGTTTGTTCATCGCTCACCTGGCGACGTCGGCGCCGAGGCCGAACTGTAGCTCCGCCATGTGGCGGTATCGGGGGCTGGCGGCGAGTAGCTCTTCGTGCGTTCCTTCTTGCACGACGCGGCCCGCTTCGAGCAGGAGGATGCGGTCGGCGTGAATGACGGTACTCAGGCGGTGCGCGATCACGAAGCTGGTCCGGTCGCGCATCAGCCGCCGCAAACTCTCTTGAATGAGCCGTTCGCTTTCGGTGTCGAGGTTGCTGGTCGCTTCGTCGAGGATCAGGATTCTCGGGTTTGCCAGCACGGCACGCGCGATGGCGATCCGCTGACGCTGGCCGCCGCTGAGGCGTACACCGCGCTCGCCGATTACCGTTTCGTATCCATTGTCGAGCGCGAGGATGAACTCATGCGCATTGGCCGCCTCGGCGGCTCGGCGGATATCGTCCGGCCGCGCATGCCGCACCGCATAGCCGATGTTCTCGGCCACGGTGCCGTCAAACAGAAAAATCTCTTGTTCGACGATGCCCAAAAGTCGGCGGTAGCTCTCCACGTCGATCTCGCGGAGGTCCACGCCGTCAAGCTCCACCACGCCCTCGGTCGGATCGTAGAACCGCGCAATGAGGTTCGTGAGCGTCGTCTTTCCGGCGCCGCTCGGACCCACGAGCGCCACGACCTCGCCGGGCTGGACGTCGAGATTGATATCCCTCAGCACCAGCTCGCTCGAGGCCGGATAGCGGAAGCTGACGTTCGTGAGCGTGATGCGGCCGACTACGTCACTCGGCCGGAGCCGGATTGCCCCCGGCTTTGGCACCATTTCGCGCGGCTCGTCCAAGAGGTCCAGCACGCGGTCCAGCCCGGCCAGGTTGTTCTGGAACTGCGTGGCGGTGCTCACCAAGACCGCGATAGGGCCCAACAGCATCGCCAGGTACGCCAGAAACATTGTCAGGTCGCCCAGCGTCAGCTCTTTCGAGAGCACCTGCCGCCCGCCGTACCACAAGAGCGCCGCCGAGGCGACCGGCAGCACCAGTTCCCACGTCAGCTCAACCCAGCGCGCCCACCACCAGGCGCTGAGCTCTTGCCGCCCCATCAGGTGGTTGGCGAACACGAATCGACCGGCTTCGCTCCGCTGCCGGCCGAACGCGCGCACGACGCGCATCCCGCCGAAGGCCTCGGTCGCGTGGCCGTCGATCTCTTGTCGCCGCAGTCGAATGTCGCGATACAGCGGCCGGATGCGGCTGATCCACGTGCGGTGACTGAGAAACACGATCGGCAGCAGCACGAACGAGCCGATCAGCAGCCGCCAATCGACCCACGCCAGCACAATCAGGCTGCCGACAAGCTGCACCACGGCGCGCCACGGGTTGTACAGCAGGCTGAAGACCAGCTCGCCCACGCCGCCGGCGTCTTCGCGGAGAATGCTGGCGACGCCTCCAGACTTGAGCCGGTAGACGCGATCGAGCGGCAGCCGAACCGCATGCTCAAACACGCGGCGGCGGACCGACATCTGAATTCGCTTCGTAACTCGCGTGGCGTACCAGCGGCCCCAGAGGTGTATGATCGCCTCGAGCGTCGAGATCGCGATCACGGCCGCCGCCACGAGTGTCAAGATCGTCGCCTTGTCCAACGCCAGCACGCGCCACGACGACCAGGCTTGCGGCCAGGGATGCCCCAGCAGGATGTAGTCGATGGTGATCTTGGTCGCCGCGGGCGGCACCAGGTTCAAGAGCGTCGAAAACGTCAACGTCGCCAAGGCAAACGCGATCGCGCCCTGATACTCGGCCACGAGCTCTCGAAACGCCAAGAGCAAGGCCACGAAGGAACGATGACGGGGCGCGTGCGGCGCCCCGTTACGCTCGGCCAGCTCCGCGGCGGCCGGCTGCTCGTTGCGGCGGCGTGCGATCAGCCGGCGCCGGTACTCATCATAACGCTGGCGGCTGGCTTTGGGGCGAAACGCCATGGAGGGATCAAACCACGCGACAGATGAAGCACTTGAGGTAATCGGTTTCCAGGCAGGTGGCGCTGGTGGGGTGATCGGGCGAAGCGCCACGCTGCTCGAGGATTTGCACGTCGCGCCCGCTCTTCTGCGCTACCCCTACAAGCATATACAGGAAGTCCTCGCGCGTCACATGTCCCGAGCAGCTACAGGTCACCAGCACGCCCGACGGGTCGAGCAGCTCGATCGCCAGCCGGTTCAGCCGATGGTAGGCACGCAGCGCCTCATCGGCCGCGCGGCGGCTTTGGGCGAACTTGGGAGGATCGAGAATGACCGCTCCAAACCGCTCGCCGCTCTCGCGTAGCGCCGCAAGCGCTTCGAAGCAGTTGGCCGCCTCGAACCGCGCGCCGGACACACTGTTCAATTGGGCATTGGCGCGAGCGAGCGCAATCGCCTTTTCGCTGGCATCGATGCCTAACACCTCGCGCGCCTTGCCAAGAAGGAGTGCCGAGAGCGAGAAGGCGCCACTATAGCAAAACATGTCCAGCACGCGCCGGCCGGCGACGTACGTGGCCGCCGCACGGCGATTCTCGCGCTGGTCAAGATAAAACCCGGTCTTTTGCCCTTCCGCGAGATCGACGCCGTAGCGGATGCCGTGCTCTTCGATAAAGACCGGCCCCGCGTGCGTCTCGCCCCAAGCGACTCCCGCAGGCAGCTCGATCCCTTCCAGCCGTGCCACGCCTTTGTCGCCACGGACGAGTACGCCGAGCGGCCGCACGAGCTCGACCAGCATCGGCACCAGCCGCTCCAACCGCGCCAGCATCGCCAGCGCCGTCACTTGCACCACGAGCCAGTCAGCGTACCGGTCGACGACCAGGCCGCTCAGCCCGTCGGCCTCGCTAAACACCAGCCGCGCTGCGCCCTGTTCGCGCACATATCCAAGTGCATCGCGCAGCGAGATTGCTCGCTGGAGCCGCGCGTGCCAGAACGCGTCGTTCAATTGCTCGGCGGCGTCCCAGCTATAAAGCCGAACGCGAATGCGGCTCTTCGAGTTGAACACCCCTCGTGCGACCCATTTCCCCTTGTCGGAGACGAGGTCAACGACATCGCCGTCGGTCGGCTCGCCTTCGACTCGCTCGATCGCGGAATCGAGGACCCACGGATGGCGGCCATAGAAGGGGGCCGCCTTGCGAGGCTTAAGAACTACCTGGAGCAACTGCGATCCAATGCACTAAACGCTCGCCGAGCCGGCTGCCACTCTATGCCGTGGACCCTCATTGAATCAATCCGCAGATTGCACAGATTTCACAGATTGCAGACGGAAATAAGGGTCGTGCACACCGCACCGCTTGCCGTCGCCGGGTGCCACTGGTTCGGCACGATGCCGAACCAGTGCCTTGTGCGTGTCATCGAGCGAGCAGCTCCACGCCCACCTTCCTGGTGGCCTTGCGTAGTGCGTCATCGAGTGTCGCCAAGGGCAACCGCCGGCGAATGGCGAGTTCGAGGTACATCGCGTCGTAGCTGGTGAGCTGATGCGCTCGGCAAAGAGGCAGCAGGTGCTCGAAGGCGCGCTCGGGGCCTTCAAAGTCTAATTCGATGTTAAGACTTTCGACGAGCGCAATGAACTCGTGCGCCTTTTCTCTGCCAATCCTCCCGGCTCGCTCGGCCATCGCAAGGACGTTCGTCAATTCGATCCGCCACCACGCCGGCGCGAGGGCGGTCTCGCTCGCCATGCGTTCGAACAGCCTTTTGGTTGCCGGCGCAGCCTCGTCAAGGAAACACCATGTCATTGCCACCGAGCAGTCGATGACGAAGGCTGCCGTCACCGGCGACCCTCATTGATCATATCGCGAATCTTCAGGCCGCCGAGTGACAGTCCCTTGGATAGTTCGATCCAGCGCTCAATCGCTGCTCGTCGCTCTTCGACAGTAGGCTTCCGTTTGACCGGCACGAGGCGCGCCACTGGCGTCCCGTGCTTGGTGATGGTGATTTCCTCGCCCGCGGCCACCTTTTCCAGCAGCTCGGAAAAGTGTGTCTTGGCGTCGTAGGCGCCGACCGTATGACCCAACTCTGTGGCCATGGGCGATGACCCTGTTTCGACTAGTATCAGACTAGTCTAAACATGTAAACTGGGATTTGTCAACAATGCGCGACGCGGCGGCGAACCTCCGGTCACCCACGAACGATCTCGCGGGTGCCGCTACTCGCCAAAGGGATCCTTCGATTCCTCGGACGAATCCTTCTTTGCATCCTCGGGCTTCGCTTCGGTGTCCGCCGCCTTCTCGTCAGAACCGGCCTCGGTCTTTTGATCGCCTGTCGGTTCGGCGAACGGGTCGCTTGAATCACCCTCGGCGGCAGGCTTGGTCTCGGACGCCGGCGGCTGATCTGCCTTCGGCGCCGCGGTGTCGTCGGCCGGCTTTCCTGCCTCGGGAGCCGGCTTGGTTTCTTCGCCTGCGCCGGGCGCAAAGGGGTCTTCTTCGGCCGCTGGTGTTGGTGTGGCGGGCGCCGCTGGTTTGGCGGGCACTGGCGTGGGCTCGGCGAACGGGTCGTCCGTGGGGACTGGCTCTTTTTCGGCCGGCATTTCTTCTGCCGGCTGCTCTGTCGCGCTCTCGATCGGTGCTTCCGACGGAGGAGTCTGAGGCTCGGCCGCAGCCGGCTCTGGCTCGGATCTGGCGACAGGTGGCTCGGCGGCCTCTGGTTGTTCGGCCACCGGTGGTCGCAAAAGTGGACGCAGGCCCCCCGAGCCGCTGTTTCGTTCTTGACGCAAGCGCTCGCGTTGCGACGCGGCGGCCAGCCGCGCTTGCGAACGATACTGCTCGATCACCAGCCGCTGGTATCCCTGAATCCGTTCCAGCGACTTGCCAACGTTGTACAGGCCGGCGCTAGCGCTGTATTCAAGGTGCGCGCCGCGCGCGAAATCGGCGCGTGCCGCGGCGTCGTATCCGCTCATTAGGTAGCTCATTCCGCGGAAGTAATAGCAGCGCGGATCCTGGATGCCCAGGCGAATCGCCTCGCTGAACAGTCGCTGCGCCTCGCCAAGGTTGCCGGCAAAATAGGCGTGCACGCCGTTGCCGTAAACCTGTTCGAGGACTTCGTTCTGGGCGAGCGCTGTGCCGGAAGCTGATCGAGCCGCCAAAGCGAATAGTAGTGACAATGCGAATCTATGGTTCATGAGTACGCTCCTCGTTGCATCGGTTCACCAGGAATTCGCTCCATGCGCGCCGACGGATTTTCCCCGGCCGTTGGAACATTGGCGTGGATCACCCCCGCCGCTCGCACGGCAGTTTAGCGCGCCGCAACGTTTAATTATTGCTCGCCGGCAGCGGTTTGACCATCAGCTTTCGGTAATGCACGACACTGCCGGGATCGTGTTGTTGCAACGCCAAATGCCCTTTTTTGTAGGTATTGGCCTTGTCGACGAAGTCAACGACCACTTCGTCGTTCACCTTGATCACGATGTGGTTGCCGTCGGCGATGATGTGCTGCGTCCACCAGGTGTCGTCCTCAATCAGCTTCTTGCGGACATCGACGAAGTTGTACAAGCTGCCGGTTCGTTTCGGGTCGACGTGACTGTTGTTCACCTGCGCCTCGTACCCCTTGGGCCACGCCGGTCCGAACTCCGTGCGGAAATACATCCCCGAGTTGCCACCCTTATTGAGCTTCACCTCCACCTTGAACTCGCAGTTCTCGAACTGCTCGTCCATATAGAACAAGTGGCTGCGAGGTCCGCGGCCGACGATCGCGCCCTCCTCGACGGTCCAGTTTTCCGGGCGCTCGCTGGCTTTCCAACCATTCAGCGACTGGCCGTCGAAAATGCTCTTCCAACCTTCTTCCTCCGCCGAAGCCGCCGTACGATTGGCCATCGCTATGGCAATCAAGGGAACTGCGGTCACAATCCAGAGTGTGCTTGGGCGCATCATGTGTGCATTTCTCCGTTGTTCAAGTGTCGCCTGCTGAATGGAAAAGGCGCTGCCTGCGCGGTGACATAGTTTGACCGCTCAAAGGGGCGATGTAAACGATCGACCCCAATCGGCCAATCATTGCATCCGGAATCGCGGCGCGCAGTAGCTGGGCGCTAGAGATTGTGCCACAACCGTCGTTCAGAGGTGATCGGACGAAGCAGGACCGCCTGGTCCGCACTGCGGTGCCAGGTTTGCACGCCACCCAAATGGCTCGAGGGAAGCGACTACCTCGATCCGCTCACCTGGTGCGGTTGCTTACCTGACGGTCCTGCTCCGTGTTCGATCGCGACACTCACGACTCGCGGACGCGCACCCCTGCACGTACCGCGAGCACAGATTACCTAGCGGCGGCGATCTTCCTGATCTGCCTCCGCAGCCTATTCATCGAAAAACGCCCTGGTCGATAATCGCCGCTTTTTCGCCTTTATAGGTATTTCTTTCGAGGACAGCCCCACTTATCGCAATCTTGCCGGTGATGCCGGTAATGCGGCCCGACGGGTGCCCTGAATTGCGAGGCTCGCCGACAGGCGCCCTTCTTTGGCGAGCCCGAGGCGTTAGCCTCGGGGTCTGAACCGCTTTCGGCTCCACGCACGCGGGGGCTAACGCCCGCGGCGCGCCAATCTTTGGAACGTGTGGCGGATCGCGGGAGCCAGACCTCACACGCCGCCCAGCCAGCGCCGCACCGAGTCCCACGTCCGCTCCGCCAGCTTGCCCGAGACGAGGTCCTCGGTCAGCGTTGGCCGGTTGCTGGCAAAGTTGAGCCACAGCGCGTCGATATATGGGGCGCTGTTCTCGGCGAGCGTCGCGGCAATGCCGCGCGCACGAACGTCGGCCAAGGCATGGCGATAGTGATCCAGGATATGCCGGTCGACCAGCATGCTCGCGACCTTCACCGTCGAAAGCGCCCCGCGCGCCACCGTGCCCAACTTGGCGAGCGACTCGAGCGTAATCGCGCCGGACAGCTCGATGATGCCCACCCCCTCGCGCTCGGAGAGCTGGTGGATCTCGGCCCAAAGTCGAGCGATCTCCGCTTGCGGGATGATCTTCGTGGGGTCAACGCTCCGCACGGCCTGCCGCGTTTGCTCGATCGTTTCGCGCAGGCCATCGACCGACAGCGGCGGCGTGTCGAGCGCGGCCGCGGAAGTCGACGCCGCGGCGGCGACTGCCGCCAAGAGATCATCCGCATCGTCGATCGTCGATCGCTCGTCGATGATCCCCTGTCGCTTCAGCTCGGCGCTCAGCTCCTTGAGATACGTCTGTGAGCCGTATGCCACGTCGCCCAGGATCGCCAGCACCGTCAGAGGCGAAAGATGCAGCGTGGCCAGCGAAGCCATCTCGATAAAATTGCCCACAGCCTTACGCGCGACGAAGTTCTCCACTCGCCGGGCTTCGGCCGGACGGTTCGGCCGCGCGACGCCTCCCACGTCCTCGACCAGGTAGTCGAGCATCTGGCGGATCATCGCCGAATACGTCCGCGAATTCTGAAACGCCTGCGGTACCAACAGCGACGCCGACTCGCGCACCGCCCCGCCCACCATCACCACGGTCGTCCGCAGCGCCCGCTCGGGAATCGATAGCCCGTAGGTCAGGTATCGATACACGCCGGCAAAGCCGGGATCAGAATCCTTGTCGCCGGGCGACTTGTCGTGCACCATCGGAGATCACCGGTTCGTACTTCGTCGGCACCGAGAACAAATTGAAGGACGAGGGTGTGTCGAGCGCGGGCGCGTAGGGTACGTCGATGGGTAGCCGCCGAATTCGGGTCGACGAAAAAGCACCGCGTCCCGTGCTGAAAGGGCCCGCAGCGCGATCTACCGCACGCCCAAGCTCCGTTCAATTTCGCGCGCCTTCGAGCTGGCGCCAAACCGTTCACCGATTGTCGAGTCGCGAGGCCGCTCGAAGTCGTCATGCTGGCGGAGCTCGTCCGCCGAGCCGGACACATTGTGCCAGCGACCGCAGCCGAGCTGCGCCACCGCCGAGAACCATAGCACGGCAACGGCAAGCCGTAGAGCACGATACCTGGACATGGTCCGGCACATCCACTGGCCGACTGACCGGGGCCGAGAAAGGCCGGCAAGTTTGACGAATCGTCGGCTACGCGTCCACCCCAAATGCCCGGCGGAAACCGCCCAAACTGCGCGGCGGCCGCGGTCCGGGTGATCTTGACAACGGTTGCCGAAAACTGCTAGTGAGTCGCGCCCCCGCCGCTGTCCGGCCGGAATCCGGAGATGTGAACCATGCCGCGCCGACCACCCAGCGATGATCGCCTCGACTGGCCACTTGCGCGCAATCAGGTCACGCGACGGGACCTCGACTGCGTCATCGAGCTCCTCGGCCAGGCGGATGCCACTCTCACGCCCTCCAGCCACGTACGGGAGCTCGAGCGCCGCTTCTGCCAGCGGCTGGGCGTCCGGTACAGCGTCTTCGTCAATTCGGGTTCATCGGCCAACCTGCTCACCTTGGCGGCGCTGCGGGCTGCTTATGGGACCGGCAAGGTGATCGTGCCGGCCGTGACGTGGGTTTCCGGCATTGCCGCCGTGCTGCACCACGGCTTTACGCCCGACTTTGTCGACATCCACCCGCCGACCTTGGGCATGGACCACGATGACGTGATTGCGAAGCTCACACCCGACACCAAGGCCGTGTTCCTCACGCACGTATTGGGCTTCAACGGATTGTCGCAGAGGCTGCTTGACGCGCTATCCAAGCGGCGGATTACGTTGCTCGAGGACGTCGGCCAGTCGCACGGCGCCACGTTTCTTGGCAAACCACTCGGCAGCACCGGACAGATGTCGACCTTCTCGTTCGGTTGCTCCGAGTTCTCGAGCACGATCGAAGGCGGCATGATCTGCACAAGCGACCCGGAGCTTTACGAGATCGTCCGCATGCTCTGCTCCGAGGGAATGGTCCGCGCAGCCACCTCCGAAGCCGTCAAGCAAAGGTACTGGGCGGCTCAACCCGAACTGCATCCCGACTTCATTGTCGCCTACCCCGGCTACCAGGCACGCGGCACGGAAATTCAGGCGGTACTAAGCCTCGCGCAGCTCGAACGACTGAACGATTCGGTGGCGGCGCGCAATGAGAACTGCCGACTGTTCCTGAGCCTGCTGGACGGAGCGCTGTACCGCAGCGACTTCCACCTCGAGGGGTGCAGCAACCAATGCTTGCCGCTTGTCCTGCGCCACGCGGATACAGTATTGCGCGACCGCGTGAAGGCGACGCTGCGGCGCCTGGGGGTCGGGTTCCGCCGCGGCATCGTGGGCGGCGGCAACCAGCTCCGCCAGCCCTATCTTCAGCGCCTCGTCGGCGAAAAAGAGTGCCAGCGCTACGCGGAAGCAGAACACGTACATTTCTACGGCTTCACGCTGGGTAACTACCCAGAGCTGGAGAAGGAAAATATCGCGCGACTGTGCTCGAGCCTCAATGCGCTGACCACACGGCAGGCGGCGGCGTAGCTGGTCCTATCCAGCCTGACGGTCGCGTCGAAAAGCCGTGGACTCACACGCGGTTCTACGTCACGGCATGACGCGCAATGAAGCACTCAAGTTTCAAGGTCATACGGTTGGGCGGATGATAGCGACTTTGCAACCTCTAAACACACCGACGACTGCTGCAGTCCCCTGTCCTGCTCGTCGAGCCGCACCAGCACCGAAAGCACGCGCTGTTCGTCAGCGAGCGTCGTCAATGCGGCATAATCCAGGTAATCCCGGAGCGCATTGCGCGAGTAGGCAAGAAACGCCTTAATTCCCAGGATCGCGTCCAGTGTCGGCACCACCAAATCGCCCTCGGAAATTGAAACGCGGGTCGTCTCGATCGGCGTCGTGCGCCTTGGCGCGCGGAAGCCAATCTGGACATCACCAAGCGTTCCAAGAATGAGTACCGGTCGCTGGATGCGGTTCGCTCGCCAGGCGGCATCTTGTTCGAGTGAGTACAAGGCATCGTCGAAATGCTCTCTGAGTCCACGAACCAGATAATGCACGTCTCCGGAGATTCGGTGGCCCGCGTACAGCGCGGCCACCGTGCCGCCCACGGCGACCGCCGCGGGTATCAGGCGATTGGCGCGAACGCCTTTGCGCAGCACGGCCTCCCACTGGGCGCGATCGACCGCCGACAAGTCCGCCCGCTGTCTGGGAAGGATTGGTTGCCATCATCGTTTTGCTGCGGTCGATTGGTTCAAATTGATCGCCCGTTTTTCAACCTACCACGAGAACCGAGTTGGGTCACGATACGCCGAGCGGGTGTACAGGTCGGCCTGGAGAACCAGCCGGCCTAGGCGCGCGGCTCGCATTACGCCGCGGCGCGGGTTTGGTAAGCGCTTTCGCGGTAGGCGGCGATGATGCGCGAGGTTTCGCCCGCCTGGCGTATCTGGGCGTGGTCCATCCAGACGGCGCGGTTGCAGAACTGCTCCAAGAGCGCCAGGTCGTGGGCCACGATGACGATGATCCGCGCCTTGGCCATCATCTCCTGCATCCGCCGGCGCGATTTTTCCTGAAACGCCAGATCGCCGGTGCTGAAGACCTCGTCGATCAAGAGGATCTCCGGCTCGATGGCGGTGGCCACCGAGAATGCCAGCCGCATTAGCATACCGGTTGAATAGCAGCGCACGGGCAGGTCGAGAAAATCGCCCAGCTCGCTGAACTCGGCGATCGCGTCGCGCTTGTGCCGGATGCTCTTGGGCGTTTCGCCCTGCAGGTATCCGCGGTAGTGAATGTTCTCCCAGCCGGTGGCTTCGCGCTCGAAGCCGAGCGTGATGTCGAACAGCGAGCAGATTTGCCCCTCGACGCGGCGGCCGCCGCGGTCGATCGGGTAGACGCCAGAGATCGCTCGCAAGAGCGTGCTCTTGCCGGCGCCGTTGTGGCCGATGATGGCCAGCCGATCACCGTCCTGAAGGCGCAGCGTGATGTCGACCAGCGCACGAACCTCCCTCATGGCCGGTTTCTTGTTGCGAACGAAAATCTGCCGCGTCAAGAGCTCCTTGAGCGTAATGCCCTTGAGATGTCGCAACGGAAAGGTAAGGCAGGCGTCGACGAGCTCGACCGAGGCCATGGAGCTTCCTTGCACAGCCAAACCGCTACAACCAAAAGATCAGACGTCGCTCCAGCCATGACAGGCACAAGACGGCCGCGACCATGACCACCAGCACGCAGGAGGCGGCAATTGCCACGCTTGTCAGAGACGGCAGCGTGCCATCCAGAATGGGTCGACGGAAAAGCTCCAGGAAGTAAGTCAACGGATTGAGATCCATCAGCCAGGCGCCGCGGCGGCTGGCACGCAGTGCCTCGGGCGGGTAAATGATGGGTGTCAGGTAGAATACGGTCTGCAAAAATACTTCCAGAAGGTGCCGTGCATCGGGAAAGTGTACGTTGGCGAGGCCCGCCAGGATGGCCAGCGACCAGCCAAGGAAAAAAACCATCATGGTTGTTGGCAGCAGCGTCCAAAGAACCGTCAGGTCCGCGACGCCGCGGAGAATCCACGTCGCGCCGATCGCCACGGCAAACGACGCCAAGGCATGGAATCCGGTGCCCAGGATCGTGCGCAGCGGCATGATGGCCAGCGGCACCGGGTGCTGGCGGATATAGGCTTCGCCGGCGGCGAAGGTGTTGCAGCCCGAGATGATCGCCTCGGAAATAAACCCCCACAGCGTAAAGCCGATCAACAGAAAGGGCAGGTATTCACGGACGTTGTTGTTGAACAGCTTGGAAAAGACAACACAGATGACGATCGACAGCGCGATCGGACGCAACAGCGACCAGCCGATCCCCAGGAACGATCGCTTGTAGCGCGTCCGCAGGTCAGAGCGGACGAGCGAGAGCCAGAAATAGCGGTAGGCCCAGACACCCTCCAGGTAGTTCATGACGGCCGTGGCACGCTGGGGAATTGGCATGCGACTGGCAATTTCAATCAGAATAGGCAATTGTGCCGAAGGGGGCCGAGGGGCGGACAATAGCCAAGCTAAAATGCACGGTCAAGGCCAAGCCCCGCGCGGCATGGCGCAGGCTGGCGGGCGCCGGTGGGAGAATGGCGGATTGCACGAGGTCAATCGGTCATGAACCATGAATCGGCGACTGCTGCGACACCGCTTGCCGGCATTCGCGTGCTGGACTTAACGCGTGTGCTGGCCGGTCCGTTTGCTACCATGATTCTCGCGGACCTGGGGGCCGAGGTGGTAAAGATTGAACGGCCCCCGTCGGGCGACGATGCGCGAGCGTTTGGGCCGTTTCTTCCGTCGGGCACGAGCGCCTATTTCGCCAGCCTGAACCGCGGCAAAAAGAGCGTCTTGCTCGACCTGAAGGGCGCCGCCGACCGTGCGACGTTCCTGCAACTGGTTGAGCGTGCCGATGTGGTGGTGGAAAACTTTCGGCCGGGCGCAATGGACTCGCTGGGGCTGGGAGTCGAAACGCTGCGGCAGCGGCATCCGCGGCTCATCTACACCTCAGTGAGCGGCTTCGGACGCGACGGACCCCACGCCAGCCGCCCAGCGTACGACATCGTGATTCAGGCCACGAGCGGCCTGATGAGCATCACCGGCGAGAGCCAATCGTCGAGCGTCCGCGTGGGGACCTCGATCAGTAACCTGCTCGCGGGCCTGTACGCGGTGATCGGCATTTTGGCAACGCTGCGGCGACGCGACGTGACCGGGACGGCAGCCGACCTCGATCTGGCAATGCTCGACTGCTCGGTGGCGGCGCTAGAGAACGCGATCAGCCGCGCGGACGTTACCGGTATCATTCCCGAGCCGCTGGGAACTCGGCACCCGTCCATCACGCCGTTTCAGGCCTTCGCCACCAGCGACCGCCCGCTGGTGGTTGCCGCCGGTAATGATGCACTGTGGCAAAAGCTTTGCGCCGTCTTGGGGTGCCGTGAACTGGTTCGCGATCCTCGATTCGCATCGAACGAGTTGCGGACTGTGAATCACTCGGAGCTCGAACGGTTGCTGGCCGAATGCTTCGCGCGCGATCCGTGCGCCGCTTGGCTGGCTAAGTTGGACAGCGCAGGTGTTCCCGCCGCGCCGGTCCGCAACATCGTGGAAGTGATCGCCGACCCGGACCTGCGCGCGCGGGGAATGCTCCACACGATGCATGACGTCGATGGCGCGAAGATTCTCACAGCGGGTTCGCCTCTACGGTTCGATGGGCGCGAGCTGGAGTTGTCCTCGCATGCTCCAGCGTTGGGTGAGCATACTGAGGAGGTGTTTCGTGATTGGCTTGGGAGCCGGAGGCACGCATGAAATTGTCTGAAGAAGTGGGGCGTTGGCGACATGAGCGAACGACGCCAGCCGAAGGTATTGGACCTCGTGGCAGTGACCCATTGTCCCCCGGCCGCGGATGTTCAAGTCGGCGACGTGGGGACGGTCGTTGAACTGCTGCCCCCCGACGCCGCTGAGGTGGAGTTGCTCGACCGCGACGGTCGTACCCGTTGTATTACGACGCTCCCTCAATCCGATCTGCTCGTGCTGAACCGCGAGCGCACGAAGGTAGCCGAAACCATCCGCATGGTTCACGCGTGAGGATCGTGTAACGGCTATTCGGTCGCGACACCTGTCCCAAGTTTCATTTGACCGACCAGCTCGGTGACCCATTCGTCGATGTCTTCGACCTCGGCGACACGGAACACATGATTCCAAAGTTTGTCGCGCTCAGCGTGCAAGAGGCGCTTGCTCGTGAGCGCGTCGAACTTCCGCCGGTAATTCTGGGCCTCCGGATGATACGGCTCCGTGAGCGCCGCCAGTGGATAGCTTGCCGATAGCGTGCGACCGTCCGCAAGGCGAATGGCGACCTGCCCGATGCGCTTCGGGTCAGTGACGGCTCGCACCTTTGCGGCCGTGGCCAGCACCTTGGGATCGAGCAAGGCGTCGTCTGTAAAATCGTCGACGAAGACGCTGCGCCGCTGGAGCAGCAGGCCGACACAATAGTTCACGCTAAGCTGCGCGCCGATAACGCTTGTCGGGGCGGTGAAGTCGTTGATCTTTCTCAGATAGGTGCTCTCGGCGGGCTGGTCGACGTAGAGCACGATTTCGCGTACCTCGTTAGGTGATAAGTCGCGCGCTTCGACCAACGGCGCGAGCGCCTCGAGCCAGGGAATGACCCCCTGCGAGCACGAGTAGAATTTCGGCTTGACGTGCAGCACGCCGTCGAAGCGGTGGAAATCGGCGAGCAGCTCGTCGCGGCGGACCTCGAACGCCAGCGCGGCGATCAGTCCGGCCGCTCCATCAATGCTCCCCCGCGCGCCGCGGAAGCCCAGCTCCGCCAGGCGCACGCTTTCCACGGCAAGCTGCTGCGAGCGTGCCACGTGAATCTTCTTCTCGTCGGTTCCTTCGAGATAGTATTGAAACAATCCGTTGGCGCCGCCGGCGGCGAAGGCGATCGCCGAGACAAGCTGCTCGGATGATAGGCGCGACAGCCTCCCCGCGCCGGCGGCCGCCCCCACCCCGCCGCAGACGCTCGATGGCATCCAGCCCTTGCGGTGCAGCGCGCCGGCCGGCTGACGGTTCAGATAAGTGCCCAAGCGGTCGGTCACATGGTAGGAGGCGGCCAGGCCGACCAGCAACTCGCGCCCGGTGGCTTTGCGTTTCTGCGCGCAGGCCAATACGGCGGGTATGGCGACACAGCTTGCGCGGACCTGGTTGCGCAGGTTGCTATCGTCGATCTCGTAGCCGTGAATGGCGAAGGCGTTGATCGCCGCGGCCGCACCGCAGGGGACGCGGCGGCCGGTGACCAGCTCCGTGGCCTCGGCGTTGCCACCGTCGTCGGTCGCGTCTCGGTAGCGGCGCACCTCGTCTAACTGGCTGGTGTAGACCATCACCCCGATCGAATCGCAAAGCGTGTAGCGCAGCTTCTCGATCACCGCCGGGGAGAGCGACTCGAACGAGAGCTGAACGACCTCATCCGACCAAACCTCGGCAACGGTCGGCTCCGCCGCGGCGGCGATGCGGCACCACGTCACCAAGAGGAGGGGAACGAGACCGAGCGCGTTGGTTCGGCGCCGGCCGGCCGTTCTACTCGCTCTGCCGCTCAAGCAATTGGTGAAGTTCGGCGACACGATCAAGATCGATCCCTTCGGGACGTCGGTCCAAGAGCCACGCGGTGTCCTGGCGCGCACCGGCGGCATCTCCCGATTGAAAACGCAGCACGGCGCGGACCCAGCGCTGGCCGGCATCATCGGGCGTGACCACGACCAGGGCATCGCTGTAGCGCAGCATGCCGTGACCGTCCTGCGCTTCGCGAGCGACAGCCAACAGATTGTGCAGCAGGCGCGCCAGGATGGCACGGCGGCTTGCCGGCTGGAAATCGTTCTCGGTGAGTGTTTGCCCGCTGGCGGCAAGGACCTTTTGAGCGGCTTCGTCTCGACTGAGCGGCCGTGCCGAGTCGAAGACGTCGAGCAATTGCGCCGGGCCGCCGGCCGGCCGGTGCTCGACGACAAAATGGCCGGGGAGGCCGATCCCCACGACGTTCAACCCGATGCGGCGCGCCAGCTCCATGTACAGGATCGACAGCGTCAGGGGCAGTCCTTCGCGGTCGTCGAGCACGCGGTTCAAGTAGCTGTTCGCGCGGTTGTAATAGTCGGTGCGGCTGCCGTGAAAGCCGTTTTGCTCGAACAAGTACGCGGCGAGCGCCATTCGACGCGCCGTCTCGTCGGCGCTATCGGCCACCGTTTCGGCCAGCTCGCGGCCCATGCGGTCGATTTCCTGCCGATAGGCGGCGACATCCAGATCACCGTCGTCCAGGCTGGCGATCAACATCGCCGCGTGGACCAGATCGAGCTGATCGTCAGGCGCCTGCATTGCCTGCTCGAGCGCGGCGAGCGCGGCGCGGTGCCGCACGTCGGCGGCCAGCTCGCGCAGCCGAACCGAGTATTGCGCGAGCTTCAGCGCACGCTCACGCAAGAGCGTCACGCTGGAGACGGGATCTTCCAAGAGCTCCGCCAGGTGTGCGTCCACCTCGTCGGGCACCGATGGCGCGTCTCCCAATAGCGCGGCGAATTGTTTCGTGCGCGACTGGGGAATCGCTGCGGCGGGCAATTTGTCGGCAACGCGGAACTCTTTGAACTGCGCCTGCGTGTCGCGGAACTTGGCCAGGCCGACCAGCCCCTCGCGGAGCGTCGTGTCGGTCGATTCGATCACCAGTGCATCGTTTACATAGCAGAGCGTCCGCTCTGGCTCGCGGCGCACCTTGATGCGGTTCCACTCACCGGGGCGGTAATGCGAGCTTTCCTCTTCGGCCAGAATGGTCCAGGAGGAGACGTCGGGGCCGGCGAATCGCGTCAGTCTCAGCCGCGCGCCGCTGGGGTAAAAGCCGTAATGCCGCTGCTCGCCATCGGAGGCAAAGATGAGGCCCGCCGCGCCCGCTTCGTCGTCCAGCCGCACGGTGACGGCGAGCTCATACGGCGACTGTGGCACTTGGATCGTCGACAGGCAAAGTGATCGCCCGCCGAAACCATCGCCGACGCCATCCACCACGACGCGCCCCGGCCGGCGCCGCCAGCGCGCACCGAACCGTGGGGACCATTCGGCAGGGTCGAGCGCGCCCAGCGAGAGCCAGCGGTCCATGGGGACCGGATTGGGTCGAGCCAAGAGCGACTTGAGCGAGTTGATGGCCACGGCGAAACCGAGATTCGCCGTCACCTGCGACTTCATCGAGAGGATGCCTTGCACCTTGCCTTCGAGGTCCAGGAGGGGTCCGCCGCTATTGCCCGGCTCGACCGGCATGGCCACTTGGATCATCGGCTGGCCGTCGATCACGCGCGTGGCCGAAACGACGCCGGAGGTGACGCTGTATTTCCAACCGAGAGGATTTCCGAGCGCGAACACGGGCCGACCTTGCACGAGCGCGTCCGAATCGCCCAGTTCGAGCGGCGCCAGGTCGCCGGCATCGACGCGCACTAGCGCCAAGTCGAGCGTGCGGTCGGAGGCATGAATGCTGGTCACGTCGAGCTGGCGACCGTCGGCCAGTTGCACGCGCACGGGGCGACCCTCGCCGATGACGTGCAGATTGGTGGCGATCAGCCCATCGGCGGCCACGACGAACCCGGTGCCGATGCCCTGGCTTTTTCCGTCACGGCCGCTGCCGTTCATCACAACGACCGACGCACGGCAGCGCTCGACAAGCTGCTCAAGCGAGGGGGCCGCGGCAGCTACCGCTGGAGCCTCGCCATCGGATTCGACGTCGCCGGCCGCGCGGTCGGCTGGTGCCCGTGGCTGTTGAGCCATCGCCCAGGGCAGCCACCATCCGAACACCAGCAGGACGCTGGCGATGGCCAACGCACTTGCCACCTTGCGTACGATCATAAAATGGGCGGCTCCGCCTGGTCTGAGCAATGTTCAGCCGCTCATTATTCCGCTCTGCTCGAACCGCCGCAAGTTTGCCAATTTTGAAGCCGCGATCGCGCGGCGCCTCCAGCGGAACTGGCGGCGTTAGCTGGTGTTAGCCTCAAGAATGCATTGCTATCAGGGCCACGTGCCAGCCCAACAGCCGTTTTATTCCGGCCGCCGGCTCAGCGGTTCAGCAGCGACTTCTTCGGCCAACGCGCGGCGCGCCACGCCGGTGATGTACCAGGTGACGGCCAGCGTCGCGATCAGTCCCAGGGTGAGCAGCAGGCCGCGCGCAAGTTGACCTTCGGCGCGCGTCGCGGTTGCCTCGGCGAGTGTTCTGGCCGTCGAGCCCGCGTACACGTAGACGACCGTCGCGGGCAGCATGCCGATCCAAGACGCCAATACGAAACGGACGAGCGAAACGTTGGTGAGCGCCAAGGCGTAGTTGAGAGCGTTGAACGGAATCACGGGCGAAAGCCGCGTCAAGAGCACGATCTTGAAACTCGCCTTGGCCACGGCGCGATCGATCGCATGGAACTTGGGCGATTGGGCGATGCGCTGCTCGACCCAATGGCGCGCGATGGTTCGGCCAATGACGAACGCCGCCGTAGCGCCTGCCGTGCTGCCGATCGACACCGCGATGGTGCCCACGAGCACCCCGAAGGCGTATCCGGCTCCGACGGTCAGCGGCCATGCGGGCAGAAACAAGACCGCGGCCGGAATGTACGCGAGCGCCAGGATCACGGGGCCCCATGCGCCCAAGCGGCTGACCGACTGGACCAAACGCTCTTGCCATGTGTTGATTGGCAGCAGCCAAAGCGCAATGCACGCCACCATGACAATCGCGAACAGCGCGACGAGGCGCACAAACGACGTAAAGTTCACGGCCGAGGCGGACCAGGATCAGAAACGGTCGATGCTTCAGCGTGATAGCCTGACGAAGCACTGCTGGCAAGCCAGCAGTGGCACCCAAATGAGCAAGTCAGCAGTGGCATCCAAATTGGGCAAGCCGACGGTGACACACTCCGCGGTTCGTCACGCCGGCTACAGTTTGGTCTTATCTGCGTGGTTTTATCTGCGCCGGAGACGCCGGCGAAGGATCGGCACGAGCCCAGCCAGTCCGAATGCCAAGAGGATGACAGTGCCAGGCTCGGGAACGGCGGAGCTTGCGTCGCCGCCGGCTCCGAGCGCATCGCTCGTGTTGCCATAATTGGCCTGTAGCACCAGAAAGTCCTGGAAGTCGACGTCCTGGTCGTCATCGAGGTCGCCGTCGCTGCGATCGGCTCCGGAGGTGGTTCCGTAGCCGACTTGCAGAAGCAGAAAATCCTGGAAGTCAACGTCGCCGTCGCAGTCGACGTCGCCCGCGATGCAGGGTGGCGCGATCGTGATCATCTTGATCCCGGAGGCAGCAAAGAGCCCAATAATTGTCCCGTCGACTTCCACCGGGTTGGTGATGATATCCTCCAGCGCGATATTGACCGGCAGGTTGACCGAGATGATGAATTTCTCGGGATCCACGGTCGGCGTCTGCATGATGGTGAGCGTCGACCCGGTGGGAAGCTCGGCACTTTCGGGATTCGCGCCGAAGTCGAACTCGCCAGTGCCGGCCAGGCTTCCAAAGGTCCCCTCGCCCTCGTACGTCAGGTACCCGTCGATGACCGAGAGGGTCGTGCCGCCGAAGTCGAACTTCGCCTTGCCGGTCCCGATCGTGGTTCCCGTGAGATGGGGGCCGGTCGCGTTGATCTTGACATCCTGGATTAAACCGAACAGCGACCCTAAGTCGCCCGCGTTGACGGTCAAGCTGGCGTCGCTGACCGTGATGTCGGCCGAGGTGATGCTGATCAGGTCGGGTACGTGTCCGAACATCGGATCTTCGTGGCATCCCACCCAACTCATGATCGTTCCGCTGATCTGGGTCGAGACCGAGGTGGTGATCGTGCCGCTGGAGGCGGAGATCGTAATGGTCACCTTGCTGTTGGTGCTGAGCGTCATCTCCACCGCGGACATCATCGACGCCGTGGCCGAACCGCAGAACGAGCTCAGTAAGGCTAGGACAACTGGCGTGGCAAGAATGGATCGTTTCACGATCGGCTCCTGCAAATGGGCGCGAACAGGAAGGGTGTAACGATTTTGGCCGCGCATACGCACCGCTCAGGGTCCGTTATGGCACCGTATCGTTGCAGATTTGATCCGCGAATTCAACAGAAATCGCAAGGAGTCGGCATTTTTTCTTGGCGGTGGAGAATTGGCCACTCTCTGATGCATTACCGGCCGGCTAACGCCGCGCGCTCGCCCAAGGGCACGGTATTGGCGCGTTATGTGACTCCCAGCGCTCGGCAGGCGCGGCGCAGCTCGGGCAGGACATCGGTCTCAAACCAGGCGTTTTTACGCAGCCACAGGTTGTTCCGTGGTGACGGATGCGGTAGCGGCAAGTACCGCGGCCGATAATCGCGCCAGGCTCTGACCGTGGCCGTCAACGTGGGCTTCCGCCGCGAGCCCAGATAGTGGGCCTGCGCGTAAGCGCCGACCAGCAGGATCAATTCCAGGTTTGGCAGATGCGCCAGCAGCTTCTCGAACCATAGCTCGGCGCACTCATTGCGCGGCGGAAGATCGCCCGACCGCCCGCGGCCCGGATAACACAAGCCCATGGGAATGATCGACACGTGCCGCTCGTTGTAGAACTGCCGACGGCTGACGGCCATCCATTGGCGAAGCCGGTCGCCGCTCGCGTCATTCCAAGGGATGCCCGTCTGGTGAACTCGCGTTCCAGGGGCCTGACCGACAATCAGCAGGCGCGCTCGCGGATGAGCGCGGAGAACGGGTCGCGGTTCGAAGGGCAGCTCGGCCGCGCAGCACCGGCAGGAGCGCACCTCGCCCAGCAGCACATTGAGCCGCCGTGTCAGCGTCGCGGTGGACAAGGACATGGCATCGGCCACTCCGCAGGCGAGCGTCGCCGTAGGTCAGCCGTCCTCACCTGACAGCCACCGTAGGTCAGGCGCCCTCGCCGGACAGAACGACTACAGCGTTCTCAAATACACCACAAGGTCACGAATCTCCGCGTCCGAAAGCGCTCGCGTGCCGGATACCGCTTGCGGGCTGTGCGGGCCCGACAGCAGATCTTCGAGCGATTTCGCCCTGCCGTCGTGCAGGAAAAGCACTCGCTGATAAAGGCCAACGAGAGACGGCGTATTAAAACCTTGGTATTTGTCGTCGCGCGATCCGAGCCCGACGTCGTGGATCTTGCCGTCGGTGAAAAGCGGTCCCTCGTGGCAGGTCGCGCATGCTGCCTCGGTACTTTCGAAGATGGCCTGGCCACGGCGGACGGAATCGGCGAGCGACGCGCCGTCGACGACGAACGGATTGGGCGGCGCGGGCACGGTGTCGAGGTATGCGATCAATGCGCGCACGTCGTCGTCCGAGGGTGGCGGCGCCTGCATCGTGTCGTTGATCGACTTGCGCATGGCGGCTTCGAGGTCGGTTTGCCAGCCGTGCCATGTCCAGGGACCGGTGTGAGCGACCCCGCGCAGACTGAGGACCGTTTTGTAGGTGTCGAACGAGCCATCGTTGCGTGTGTCCATCGTCACGCGGTTCGTGCCGCCTTCGTAGTGGCAGCTATGGCAACTGTACCAATGCTCGAAGCTGCGCCGCGCGTCGTAAAAGATCGCTTCGCCGCGGCGAGCCAAGCCTGGCTCGGGCGCGCCACCCAAGTGAATCGTGCGGGCTACAGCGCGCTGGTCGAGATCCACGACCTGCACGGTATTGGAGAGGTAATTGGCGACGAACACACGGTGTCCGTCGCGCGCCATTCGCACGGACATCGGCCGACCACCCAGCGCGACGCGGAAAAAGTTGTTGCGGTCGGCGGCCAGCGCCGGATCCATCGTGTCGCCGGGCCCGCCGTTCTGCTGAAACGCGAGTGCCGACATGCGGAAGACGAGCAACTCCTGCGTGCCGGAGGCCGTGACCACCATCCACTGCTCGTCCGGCGTGAGCGCCAGACCGACCGGGTCTCCGGCGGCCTCGCCCGATGGGTCGAGTGTGATTGCCTCGCGATGCGCCTCGCCGTCGAGCGCAACGCGCGCCAAGCGATTGGCCAACACCCAGCCGCGGCGGATGTTGCCTTTGGTAATAGGTGTCTCGCCGTACGCCATCCAGGGAAAGTAGACGTATCGGCCGTCGCGCGAGGTTTGCATTTGCCCAATGTTCAGCGCGGCGCATTTCGACGTGTAAAGCAGCTCGCCAGAATGCACATCCACGACCGCGATGCCGCCGTCGCCACTGGCGCCCACGGCCAGACGCGCACCGTCCGGCGAAAGAGCCAGCGTTCGCGGCCAGCGGCCGACGTTGATCCGCCGCATCACTTCCAAGCGGTGCAAGTCCACCTCCGCCACTGCCGACGCAGCGGCCAGCGCCACGTACGCGCGCTTCCCGTCCGGTGTCACGACCACTCCGCGCGGCTCGAAGCCCAACGTCACTTCGCCCTTCCGCACGAGATTCTCCGTACTACGCTCGAAGACGACGAGCGCTCCGCCGTAGGCCGCTGTCACCAGCACGCGTCCGCCATCGGGCGAGATGGCGATCGACGAGGGGCTCGCGCCGCAGGCAACCTCGGTCAGGACTCGGTCGGTCACCAAGCTGACCAGGGAGATCGAACCGGAAGTCTGATTGGCGGTCACCAACCAAGACTCATCGGGTGCCACGGCCAGGTCCACTGGCGAGCGGTCTGGCTCACTGCCACGGCTGGCAACACTCATCGACAACGCGATGGCAGCGACGATGACCGCTGTCCACGCACCCGCGCCGGCAATTCTCGCCGCGTGCCGCGACACATCGACCCGATTTACCTGGAATTGACTCCAAGACTCGTTCATTGAATGCCATCCACCAGTAGAGGGGTACCGCTTACCGGACTCCGCGAATCGCGATCATTTTTTGATTTTGCTTGACACCCGGCCGACAGGGCGACAGACTCAAGCGCGGCGAGTCATCACTCGTCGACCGCGTATTAGCTTCTCCGTTACGCAATTCTTCGTCAAGGAAAGCTAATGCCGCACTCGAATGCATGCCGTTCGCGCTGGCGCGGCTTCTTCTGCACTTCATCGCGCCCGCCTCTGCAGGGAGCATAACCATGAGATACCATGTGCGTTCATTTGGCACGAGTGTGCTCGCGCTACTGTTGTGGTACGCGTCGTCGGCGCTGGCGAATCATCCGATTCCCGAGATCAATTTTGACGAGGCCGGCGACGACTTTGAAGATGCGACCGACGTCAATCGCCAGATCGCGATTGTCGGCGGCGGCGGCAGCTTCATACGCGACCCGCTGACCGATTTTGATTTCGACCCCGCCTTGCCAGTCAGCAGTGGCGGCGACAAAGAGCTCCTGTGGGACAACGGCTTCGTCGCCAATGGCAGCCTTGCTCTGACCGAAGACAGCGATGAGGGGAACTACAACTTCACCGACGTGCGAATGCAGATCGTGTTCGCGGCGCAGGGCGATCTGCCGTCGGCGCAGCCCAAGGCCGGCGTCGTGGTGCGGCACACGGGGCCCGAGGACGTCGGCCCGCGGAAGTTCTACGCGGCCTACGGGCATGTGTTCCTGGACGGCGGCGAACTGAAGATCCAGTTTCATTTGGAGAAGTGGTTTGGAACAGCGTTCGAGGATCTCCAGTCGGGTCCCGCGGTGAGCGATCTGTTCGATTTCGATTTCGCGGAGAATTTCCGCGTGACGCTGGAGGTGAGTGGCCCGGATATCGACGGTTTCAACCAGCTTACCGGCACGTTTGAGCGTGTTGGTGTCGTGGCCGGCGAGGCGGTGTACACACCTCTGGTCGAATTGGCCGGCACCGACCGCGCGCTGACGCTGGGGCAAGTGGGTCTCTATGCGGAAGCGGCCAGCGTCCACACGATGATCGCCTTTGACGAGGGGAGCCTGGCAGTGCTTGGCACACACCACATCCCGGAACCGCCAACACTGGTGCTGGCGGTGATCGCGGCAGCCACGTTGTGCGGCTTCAGGTGGCGTTTGCCACGGCGGCCGCGCTCTTCCGTGGGCTAACGCCCACGGCTCGGCATCATCGCCGCGCCAGTGACAGTCGGGCCGGTCAGTTTGCGTTGACTGTCGCAGCTTGCTTACTGCCCACGATCTTCACGTTCGTCGAAAGGTAGTATTTCAGGCCGTCCTGCTCGTAGACGGCTTCGCCGAACATGGCGGCAAATCCCTGCTCGGGCACTGGCAGCTCGTAGCGGTGGGCGCCGTCGACGAGTTCGGCCGGCTGTGAGGTCCACTTCACGTCGCGGAAATCGCGCGTGCTGGCGGCCGAGGTCCAGGCCGCGACCTCCTTGGGCGCAATATCAGACCGCACGGCGAGCCTCAATCGCCCGTTCGCTTCCGCCATGTCCCAGGTGAGCTTAGGCAATTGAAGCCGCCCGGCGGCCTTGCGGTGCAGGGCGCCGATCGAGCCAGTAAGCCGCGCCACGTCGTTCACGCCGTGCCCGTTGTTGGGGATGTACAGGATGTACTTCTCGCCGGACAGGTCGTTCCAATAAATGTTCAATGCGTCGAGCGGCCAGTAGCGGTCGTTGGTGCCCATGACGATCAGCTTGGGCTGCGACAGATCGTGCCGATAGCTGTAGGGATCGACGATCGCGTTGAGTGCCTTGCCCTCTTCCGTTTCGTCGTAGAGCTGGATGCCGAGCTTCGTGTAATCGTCGATCATCTCCGAGTATTTGCCCCAGGTGGCCAGTTGGTGCTTCATCTGCACGGGCATGTTCAGCACGTCGATCACGATCGGGGCGATCGCGTCGGCACGCGGATCGACCGCGCCCACCAGCCACGTCGTCCAACCGCGCTTCGACCCGCCGGTGACGGTGAAGCTCGCAATGTCGAGGTTCCATTCCTTCTTGCCGAATTCCTGCACCGCGTCCATGGCGCGGACCGCGCTCTTGGTCATCGGCAAGAGGAGCGGCCACTCAGGGTCGCGGCTCTTGAGGTATTCGACAAAGGTGTAGGCGATAATCTGGTCCTCGACCTTGCCGTCGAAAATCGGCTGATGGGGCACGTGCGAAAGTATCGCCACCGGCGATTTCAGGCGCTTGACGGTTGAGGCCAGAATCGCCGCCTCGGGCGGCAGCTTGTCGCGCGCCGCATCGGCGGGGCCTTCCAGCTCACTCTTCCAGTCGCCGCCGCTGATGAGCAAGAGCCCTCGCGCGGGCTCCTCGACCTCCTCTGGCCTGAGCACAAACAACTGGTGTTTCCAGGTAATTCCGCGCCACGTCTGCGAGGTGAGGATCAGTTCGGCGAACTTCACGCCCGAGACGTCGCCCTCGCGCCGCTTGGCCCAGGCGTAGCTGGTGTCCTCCTTGGCGACATAGTCGGCCAAGGGGCCGGTCTTCACCTCGGCGACCGCGTGGCCGACGACAACCACGAGCAATACAAAGGTCAAGAACTGTACTGAGATCCGTTTCATGGTGATGTTCTTCAATCGTTACAGGGACACAAGAAAAAAAATCGTCGTCGCTTCGGCCAGCTAGCGCATCTCTTCCTCCCACTTCGACCCGACTCCGATCCCGATGATGCGGTCCGGCAGCGTCAGGTCCCAATTCCCATCGAAGCTAGGATCGCCTGGAACATGATCGCAAAACACGTGTAACACGCGATCCTCCGAGAAGGTCAGGTGCAAATCCCAACCAGGCAAGTCAATTCGCACGTCGGCAATTTCCCTTCCGATCAGCGCCTTCAGAGCAGGTAGGACGTGCTCGGACATATCGTCCGAGCTTGAGAGCGGACCACTTGAACTGTCAAGGCGCCACGAGCACCAAACGAGCAGATTGGCCTCTCCCTCAAAATTATCGAACTCATCATGATACACGCGATTGGGGATCGCCTGACGACGTGGCAACTTATCACCAAGCGCCAATTGAAACGTGTTCGCGGCCGAGCCGCCGCAGCTCACATACCAGCATTTCTTGTGAAGCAACGCCGCTTCAATGACGTCGGTACGGAGCGCCGCTACTTGCTGTGTCACAATTGCATCCTGCTTCTTCGGGTAAAGCTCCTTGATCGTCTTGGCGAGCGCCTTCTTCTCTTCAATTGTATAATTCTGCTTCGTGATTTGTCGGTGCAATAATTCCCGTTGCGCCCTTGTCAGCCCCCCCGACCTCTTTTACGATCCGATCAATCTGCTTGAGGTCCGGCTTCCGAACCATATTCCCACGATCGCTTCCGCTCCGGTTGGCAGGCAATCTGGCCTGGCTTTGCACCGCGGTGAGGATGTCATCCTAGTATCACCGCCGCCCTCCATCAACTCTCTATCCCTTGCGGAACGTGCCGCTTTCCAGGCCATGGCCCTTCATCAGGCGGTAGAGCGTGCCGCGTGGCAGCTTGGATTCGAGCGCGGCCATCTTCACGTCGCCGTGGTGGCGCGCCAGGAGCGACGACAGGTATTCGCGCTCGAACCGCTCGACACATTGCTCGCGAAGCTGGAAGAACCCGAGCCCCTCGCGGTCGGTCCGCTGGTCAGCGCGGGCCACGACCTCGTCGGGCAGATCGTCCAGGCCGATCATCGAATCGGTCGAGAGCGCGATGCCGCGGCGGATCACGTTCTGCAGCTCGCGAACATTGCCGGGCCAGCGGTAATGCGCGAGCACCTGGAAGGCCTCGGGGGTGATGCCGGCCAGCGGCTTGCGCATCTCGCGGCAATAGCGCGTGGCGAAATACTCGGCCAATAGCCCCAGGTCGTCGCCGCGCTCCACGAGCGGCGGCAAGTCAATCCGCACGACATTGATGCGGTAATACAAATCCTGGCGAAAAAGCTTCTGGTGGATCATTTCTTCGAGGTCGCGCGCCGTGGCGGCGATCACGCGCAGGTCGACCTCGATCTCGTCTCGTCCGCCCACGCGGCGGACCTTCCGCTCTTGCAGCGCGCGGAGCAGCTTGGCCTGCAGCACCAATGGCAGCTCGCCGATTTCGTCCAGGAACAGGATTCCCTTGTCGGCAAACTCCGACAGCCCGATCCGCCGTGCTTCGGCGCCAGTAAATGCGCCTCGCTCGTGCCCAAAGAATTCACTCTCCATCAAGCTCTCGGGGATCGCGCCGCAATCGACCGGCACGAAGGGGCCGGCGGACCGGCGCGATCGCCGATGAATGGCACGCGCTACGCGCTCCTTACCGGTGCCGGTCTCGCCCATGACCAAGGCATCAATGTCCACCTCGGCCACTTGTTCGATCAGCATGAACACCTTGCGCATTGCAGCGCTCGTGCCGATCATCTCGTCGAAGCTATAAGGCCGCTCCAGGGACGGCGGCTCCGTCTCGGCACCTAGCCGAAGTTCTTCAAGCGCCTCCTGTTCGCTGAGCGCACGCTTCTTCATCGGGGGCGCCCTAGCCGTAGCTTTCGCGGTGGATCTGCTCTTTCTTGACGCCGATCGCCGACAGATGGGCGAGCACGGATTCGAGGAACCGCGGCGCGGGCTCTTCGCCGCGTTCGCGCGACCGTTGCCGATCGAACTTCGTGATGCCGGGCCCGCAACAGTAGAACTCGGCGGCCGACGGGTCGGGCACGAGCTCGCGGATTAGCGCCTCGGTAACGCGACCCGCTCGAAAGCTCGCTCCATGGGCGCTTGCGTTGGGCTCGCGCGTCAGATTATGGATCACGCGCAACCCGTCGGGATGTGTCTCCTCGAGCTTGACCAGGTCGTGCCGATAGATGACGTCGTCCCACGTTTTGTTCGTGTAAATCAGCGTATGCCGCAGCTTTGGGCAGTTTGCTAGCGCATGCTTGATGATGCTGTAGTTCGGCACGATCCCGGACCCGGCACACAGGTGCACGAGGTGACTGGTCCTCCCTTCGACCTTCTCGTCGAGCACGTAGGGGCCCGTGAAGCCGGTGATGACCATGCGGCTGCCCGGCGAGATGCGGCGCACCAAGAGCGGCGAGAGCAAGGGCGGGTACTTGGTTTCGTTGGTGACGTAGTTCTCTTCCTTGATCGTGATGGAGAGAGACTTCTCGTGCGGAGCCGAGGCCATCGAGTAGGCGCGGGGAGGCTCGCGTTTTCCTTTTTGGTCCTCCAGGTACCGCGTAAACCGGTCGAGCGCGGGGAACTGGTGCGGGTCGATGGTGAGAAAGTGGCCGGGCAGGTAATCCAGCCGGTCGTTGCCGGTAAAATAAACGATCGTCGTCGTGTCGTGCGTCTCGGTGATGGTCTCGGCCACCATCACCTCGAGCTCGCGGATGCGCTTGCGTTTTTCGCCCGTCGGCTCACTGGGCTGATTCACGACCGTCGCTCCCAAAAAAGAGCTATCATCGGGCGCAAACGACCTGTTGGCAACCGTCCGAACGTTGAGCCGAGAATATTCGGCGGTTCCACCGTCCGCATCGGGCGACATTGGTTTGAGATGTCGCGGTGTTGACGGAGAGGAAAGTGGTGCTTCGACAATCCTCGCGCTCTTTCGTAGGATGACAGACGTTTGTTGCCAGGGACTTCAGTCCCTGGCTGTCGAACCACTCACTTCTCTTCCGCCCGGGGGGCGAGCGAGTCTCACCCAATCGAAGTCTCGCGCGCCCTCCGGGCGCAACAAAAAGTGGGTTGAAGGGCATCAACTTCCAGGGACTTGAAGTCCCTGGCAACAAACGTTCGCCCTCCGGGCGTAGGGCTTTCAAGCGATTAGCTCGTATATCACTCGGCCATGAACATCGGTCAACCGCCTCTCGATGCCGTTATGGCGGAAGGTGAGCCGCTCGTGATCGATCCCCAACAGGTGCAGGGTCGTCGCGTGCAGGTCGTAGCAATAGGTCGGTTTCTCCACGGCCTTGTACGACCACTCGTCGCTCGCCCCGTAGGTCACACCCCCTTTGAATCCACCGCCGGCGACCCAGGAGGTGAATGTCTCCGGATTGTGGTCGCGACCCTTGCTCCCCTGGCTACATGGCATGCGGCCGAACTCGGTCGTCCACAGCACGATCGTTTCGTCGAGCAGGCCGCGCGCCTGCAGGTCGCGCAGGAGCGCCGCCGCCGGGCGATCCATGCTTGCCCCCATGTCGGCGTGGTCCTTGGCGATATCCTCGTGGCTGTCCCAGTTGCGCCTCGGGTGGCCGTTGTCCGCTCCGCTCCAGACTTGCACGAAGCGGACGCCGCGCTCCAAGAGTCGCCGCGCGATAAGGCAACTACGGCCGAAATCGGCCGTCGCCGGTTGATCCAGCCCATACAGATCGCGCGTCGTCTGTGTTTCGCCACTCAGGTCGAGCACCTCCGGAGCGCTGAGCTGCAACCGCGCGGCCAGCTCGTATGAGGCGATCCGCGCCGCGAGCCGCGAATCCCCCGGCCGCTCGGCCGCGTGCGCGCTGTTCATGCGCGCAAGCCACGCTCGGCCCGCCGTCTCGCCGGCAGTCGCGACCGTGCAATCAGCCGGCGGAAAAAGATCGTGGATCGGGTTCTCGGCCCCCGGGCGAATCATCGTTCCTTGATGCGCGGCCGGCAAGAAGCCCGCCGACCAGTTCGCTGGGCCATTGGGAGCGAAGCCACGCGAATCGGGCAGCGCCACGTACGTGGGCAAGTCCTCGTTCATGTTGCCCAGCGCGTAGCTGATCCACGCCCCCATGCTGGGAAAGCCGGGCGATACGAACCCGGTGGCCTGCATGAACGTGGCCGGGCCGTGAACGTTGCTCTTGGAGACCATCGACGGGATAAACGCCATCAGGTCCACGCACTCGGCGAGGTGCGGCAACAGGCTGCTGACGTACTTGCCGCACTCGCCGAATTGCTTCCACGTCCAGGGGCTTTGCATTACGGCGCCGGGCGAGCTTTGGAACAGCTCAATCTTGCCGCCGGGCTCGAACGGCTGGCCATTGCGCTCGATCAAGCGCGGCTTGTAATCGAACGTGTCGACCTGGCTGGCCGCGCCCGACATGAAGAGCTGCACGACGCGCGTGGCCTTGGCCGGGTGATGTAGGCCGGGATTCGGCGACGCCGCCTGGGTCGTGCCATCCAGCAAACCATCGCGGCCCAGCAGATGAGCCAGGGCAATGCCGCCAAGCCCCCCGCCAGCTTGCCACAAGAAATCACGTCGTGTGAGGGGATGTTGGCTCATGAGCTTTGCCATCTACTTGCGATTCTCTTCTCCCGTTCAGCGAGAGAGTAGAGAGTAGAATGCAGGTAGTCGATGCGACCTGGCCTTCCTCCGCCGTCTACGCTCTACTTTCCACTTTCCATTCTCCGCGCTTGTGCGGCGAGTTCCCTTCGGCGGGGCTAGTCGATAAATTCGAACTCATTGGTGTTGAATAGCCAACGGCAAGCGCACGTAAGGCCGAACTTGTTAATGAGTTCAAGAATTTCCGCGGTTTCCAGGGCACTTGGGCGCCGCCCCAACGCCAGGCGAAACGCGACGTCAACTTGTTCGGCCGCGTCGTTGCTAACCGACGCCAGCCGCTCGGCGAAATACTCGGCCTGCCGCAGCATGAACGGATCGTTCAACATCACCAGTGCTTGCAAGGCCGTGATCGTGGTGTTGCGCACCGGGGTGTTGAGCGACGGATCGGGGAAATCGAGTGTCTCGAAGAACGGGTCCGGCACGCTGCGGACGATGAATCGATAGACGCTGCGACGCCAGGCGCGCGGCTCGTCGACGGCCGTGTACTTGTAGTGCGGCGAGTGGTCGTCCTTAAAATCAAACAGCTCGAAGCTCGGCCCGCCCATTGTCAATTCGAGCTTTCCGCTGACCGAAAGCACCGCGTCGCGCACTGCTTCGGCCTCGAGCCGCCGGCGGTTCATCCGCCAATACAGGCGGTTTTCATCGTCGCGCTCAAGACTCGCCGGGTTGTGAGCGCTCGACTGGCGATAGACGGCGCTGGTGACAATCAGCCGGTGCATCGCCTTGATCGACTGGCCGCGATCCAAAAACTCCGCGGCCAGCCAATCCAAGAGCTCCGGGTGCGTGGGCCGCTCTCCGTGGCGGCCGAAGTCGTTGGGCGTATCAACCAAGCCGCGGCCGAAGTGGTAGTGCCACAGCCGATTGACAATCGACCGCCAGGTGAGCCCGTTTCGCTCATCGGCCAGCCAGTCGGCTAGTGCCGCGCGCCGCGCGCCTTCGTTGTTGGGATCCGACAGTGCAAAGACGCTGTCCGGTCCGACGACCGCCGAGAGCGCGCCCGGTGCCGCCTCTTCGCGCGGCGCCTCGACATTGCCGCGCGCCAGGACATGGACCGGTCGCGGCGGATGCGACTGGACCGCGTAGACCACGGCCCCGTCCGGGCGAGTGGGATCGGGGTATGGCCGATCCCCACGGTCGACGCCCGCGAAAACTGCTTGCAGCCGGTAATACTCCGCCTGCGGGATGGGGTCGAACGGGTGATCGTGACATCGCGCGCAATGGGCCGTGACGCTGGCGAAGGTGGACATGATGTTGGCGACCATGTCGTCACGGTCGATGAGCCGCGTCTTGGCCTTCTCGACGCTGCCCTCGGCCAGCTCCACGTGCCCGACGAAATCCCAGGGCCCGGCGGCGATGAACGCGGTGGCGATCGTGGCCGTGGGATCGTCGGGCCACAGGACGTCGCCGGCAAGCTGCTCGCGGATGAATCGGCCGTAGGGCTTGTCTTCGTTGAACGAGCGGATCACATAATCGCGATAGGGCCAGGCGTTGTCGCGCCGCTTGTCCTTGTCATAGCCGTGCGTCTCGCCGTAGTGGACCACGTCGAGCCAGTGCCGGCCCCAGCGCTCGCCATACCGCGGCGACGCGAGCAGCCGATCCACGAGCCGTTCGTACGCGTCCGGCTTGTCGTCGGCAAGAAAGTCGTCGATCTCGTCCGGCGTCGGGGGCAGCCCGTGCAAGTCGAAGGTGAGCCGACGAATCAGGGTGCGACGATCCGCTTCGGAAGAGGGGGTGAGCCCGGCCGCGGCGAGCCGCGCGAGAATGAAGGCGTCGATGGGCGTGCGGACGAAGTCGGACACGACCTCCGGGACCACAGGCCGTTGAATCGGCCGCAACGACCACCAGGTCTCGCCGGCGGCATCAGGCGTAAGCACGCGGCGCTCGGGCCAAATGGCTCCATCGTCGATCCATTTGCGGATTGCCGCGATCTCGTCGTCCGCCAGCGGCGGTCCCTCCTTGGGCATCTGTGGCTCCTGGCCGGAAATCATCGCCGCCAGCAGGCTGTTTTCGGCGCTTCCCGGTTCGATCGCCAAGCCGCTGTCGCCGCCGGCGAGCATTGTTTCGCGCGTCGAGAGGTCCAAGTGCGCCCGCGCCGTCAGCCCGTGATGGCAGCGCAAGCACCGTCGCTCGAGGACGGGCGCCACGCGCTCCTGAAACAGGTCACCGGCTGCCGCTGGCTCAGCGCGAACCAGTAGTGACAAGGCGAACCACGCGAAGGAGCGTTTCATGATTGGCGTCGGGCCCGTAGATGCAGTCTCCAATGTATCCGTCACCGCCAATCGCCTCAATTTCGTGCCGCGTTTGCGGCGGGAGCACCCAGGAGAGGAACTTGACAGTTGCCTCGCCAATCTCGACAAAGGCTGGGTGGCCCGTCCCCGAAAGAATCAATGGTTGACGTGCAATCGCCATTGAGCGCCGACTGAAACATGAATAGCCGCTATCTGCCCACGCTGATCATGGCTGGCCTGTTTGTCTGGGGGGTATTCCTGGCCATTGGGGCTTATCGGTTCAACCACGATCTTCGCCGTGCCGTGTTCGTGCTGGCCTGCACACTAGGATTTATTTTGGCCTGGATGTTTCTACTGCGGCTGCGGGCGCGTAAGGCGCGCTAGGCGCCGAGTTGGTTGCCCGCGCACTCCGGCGGCTAACACCGCCGGCTCAGCGACCTGGCGCAGGCAAGGCGGAGTAGCCGCGCGGCAGTGGAATCGCCCAACTGTCCGTTGGGTTATGGCCGTTGCGTCGCCGCGGCGGCCAGCGCGCACGCGCGGATGGCCGGGCTCAAGCAGTTTGCTGCTCGGGCGTTACGCCTCGCCACGGGCCGGAAAGACACTCGTTTGGTTACGGGCGATCCAGTCCTCGCCGCAATCGGAATTGCCGCCTATGGTTAGAGTAGGGATAATCCGCCGCGCGGCAACATTCATGGAGAGCAGAGAGAGAGGGCCCACTATGTCGATCGTCGATACCGTCCCGCGAGGAATAAGGCCGTCAGCGGTCGAAACGCCCAAGCCCATCGAGCAGCTTTCGATCGGCGAATACCTCATCCGCCGGTTGCAGGACTACGGCATTCGCCACGTTTTCGGCATCCCCGGCGATTATGTGCTGGCCTTCTACTCGATGCTCGACCAAAGCCCGATCCAGGTGGTCGGCTGCTGCCGCGAGGACAACGCCGGGTTTGCCGCCGACGCCTACGCACGGATCAATGGCATGGGGGCTGTGTGCGTCACCTACTGTGTCGGCGGACTGAGCATCTGCAACTCGATCGCCGGCGCCTATGCCGAAAAGTCGCCCGTGGTGGTGATCACCGGCTCGCCGGGTCTGCGCGAGCGGTTCAACAATCCGCTGTTGCACCACCGGGTGCGCGATTTCCGCACGCAGTTCGAGGTGTTCGAGAAAATCTGCGTCGCCGGGACCGAGCTGGCCGATCCGCTGAACGCCTTCCGCGAGATTGACCGCGTACTGGATGCCGCGGCACGTTACAAACGGCCGGTGCACATTGAAATCCCGCGCGACATGGTGGCGGTGGTGCCGGGACAGCCCTACCGGCACCAGTGCACGCCGCCGGTGAGCGACCCGGACGCGCTGCGCGAGGCGGTGGCCGAGGCGGCGCACCGCATCTCACTGTGCCAGTTGCCGGTCATCATCGCGGGCGTGGAGATCCACCGCTTCGCTTTGCAGGATGAGCTTTTGGCGCTGGCCGAGGGGGCGCAGATCCCGATCGCCGCCACGATCCTGGGTAAGAGCGTGATCAGCGAAATGCACCCGCTGTATGTCGGCCTCTACGAAGGGGCAATGGGGCGCGAGGAGGTGACGCGGTATGTCGAGGAGAGCGATTGCGTCATTTTGCTCGGCACATTCATGACGGACATTAACCTCGGCATCTACACCGCCAATCTCGATCCCGGCAAGTGCATCTATGCCACGAGCGAGCAGCTTCGCATCCGGCACCATCATTTTCATGGCGTGATGCTGGGGGATTTCATTCGCGAGCTGGCGGCGCGGCGGCCGACTCCGCCTCGGCGCGAACTGCCGGTGCGCGCGGCCGCCAACGGTGCTGCCGCCGAGCTACGGCCCGAGCAGCCGATCACGATCACGCGGCTCATGTCGATGCTCAACGAGAAGCTCGACGCGAACACGGTCGTCATCGCCGACGTGGGTGATGCGCTCTTCGGCGCGACGGAGCTGGTCGCTCGGCAGCGAACCGAGTTCATCAGCCCGGCCTATTACACCTCGATGGGTTTCGCGGTGCCGGCGGCGCTGGGGGCGAACATGGCGCGGCCCGACCTGCGGACCGTGGTCATCGTCGGCGACGGCGCGTTCCAGATGACCGGCAACGAGCTCTCGTCAATCGTGCGGCACGGGTTCAACCCGATCGTGATCGTGCTCGATAATAAGGGGTATGGCACGGAGCGGTTCCTGCACGCCGGCGACTTCAACGACATCCACCCCTGGCGGTATCACAAGCTGCCGGAGGTTTTCGGCGGCGGCACCGGCTACGAGGTGCGGACCGAGGGCGAATTCAACCGCGCACTCAACTCGGCCTGGTCAGAAACTCGCGCCATGAGCCTCATCCAGGTCCACATCGACAAGCAAGACGTGAGCAAGGCGCTGGCGCGGCTGGCGGAGAGGCTGAAGCAGCGAGTGTGAATGCCATTACCTGGTGCTCAACGCCCTCTTACGTCGATGCTTGACCTTTGGTTCGGTCTCCAAGAGAATTAAGCGGGCCGATCGGACGGTTGGCGGTTTCCTGACCTGACTGGTGACGTTCGTGGGGAAAGTCTCCAAGCCGATCGTCATCTCCGATCATGCCAGCCAGCGGATGGCGTTACGAAGCATTAGTCACAACCAGCTCGTCAACACGATTCGGCAACCCAAATATCGGCGCGCAGGCAATGCAAGTTATACCCAGCGCCTTGAGCGAGAATTTCCACCCAATCGATTGTTGGTTGTAATGGTTGAAGAACTGGGCGACTCAATCCAAGTGATTACAACTTATTTTATTGGGCGCCACTTGCCGGTTAAACCCATGGCAATGTCGATCGAGCCGGCGTCGAGCGGATTTGGGTTGACCGTCAGTGCGCGCGAAGACGGCAGCTTACGTGTAGCTTACGTCCAGATCTCCGCAAACCAGGTCGCGCGCACGGAAGAGCTGGTTGAGTCGACATTGTTGATCGACGTCGATCATGACGGAAAGGCCGTGGGCATCGAGATCCTCGCACCAGTCCGAATGGACGAGATCCTGGGACTGGCGGAGCGTCTCGATGTCTCTCAACGAGAGGCGTTCAAGAACTTCATTGCTGGAAGCGTGCCGCCCGCTTTGGTCACGACATAGCCAGGCATTTCGTGTTGACAATCAGGATTCGTACCATGCGATCAAACCGGAGAGCTTGCCGCGTGTTGGGGATTGGGGTGGTTTTCTTGTTGGGGATGACATCCGCAGCCGTGGCCGAATCGAACTGGCCCCAGTTCCGCGGCGCAGAGTCATTGGGTGTGGCCGAATCGGCGAACCTGCCGGATCGGTGGTCGGCGACCGAAAACGTGCAGTGGAAGCAGGATGTGCCGGGGCTTGGCTGGTCGTCGCCGATTGTGTGGGGCAATCGCGTCTTTCTGACCACCGTCGTCAACCAAGGCGAGACCGAGCCACCGAAGAAAGGCCTCTATTTCGGCGGCGATCGAAAGGACGCGCCCACATCGGTTCACCAGTGGAAGGTCTACTGCCTCGATCTGGCGAGCGGCAGCGTCGTTTGGGAGCAGACACCGCACGAAGGCGTGCCGGAGAGCACTCGCCACCTGAAAAACACCTTCGCCTCGGAGACGCCCGTCACGGATGGCGAGCTCGTGTATGCCTACTTCGGCAACCTGGGGCTCTTTTGCTACGACCTGGCCGGCAAGCCCCTCTGGTCGGTGAAGCTGCCGGCGTACAAGACGCGTTACGGTTGGGGGACGGCCGCTTCGCCCGTGGTATTTGAGGACCGCGTGTATCTGGCGATCGACAACGACGAGCAGTCGTCGCTCGTAGCGCTTGACAAGCGGACCGGCGAGGAGGTCTGGAAGGTCGCGCGCGACGAAAAGAGCAACTGGGCCACGCCCTATATCTGGAAGAACGAAAAGCGGACCGAGATGGTCATTCCCGGCACCGGGGCGATCCGTTCGTATGACCTGGCCGGCAACGAGCTGTGGCGGCTGGGAGGCATGTCGAGCATCGCCATCCCGACGCCGTTCTCGAAATTCGGACTGCTGTACGTCGCCAGCGGCTACATCATGGACAAGAAGAAGCCGCTCTACGCGGTGCGGCCCGGGGCATCGGGCGATATCTCGCTAGCCGACGATCAATCGACCAACGACTTTGTGGCCTGGAGCGAGAAGATGGGCGGGCCGTACAATCCCTCGCCCTTGATCTATGGCGACCATCTGTATGTGCTTTTGGACCGCGGGTTCCTTGAGTGCTACGACGCCAAGACAGGCCAGCGATTGTACGAGAAACAGCGGCTGCCCGAGGGGAAGGCGTTCACCTCGTCGCCCTGGGCCTATAGCGGCAAGATATTTTGCATTAACGAGGACGGGCTGTGCTTTGTGGTCAAGGCGGGCCCGGAGTTCGAGATCCTGCACACGAATGCCTTGACCGAGGACGACATGTGCATGGCCACGCCGGCGATCGTGGGCGACAAATTGCTGGTCCGCACGGCGCCGCGCGTCTACTGCATCGCGCAGGGCAAAAAAAGCCGTAGGGCGGGTCGAGCGAAGCGAGGCCCGCCGAACGTCTCAACGTGGTGCGTCAGCGCTGCGCTCGACGCACCCTACGTTCCGCGGCGCGGACAGGTATCGGCCGGCGAAGCCGTCGATGTTGACGCCGACTCGACCCGGCAAGTATTGCTGGGCAATACGGACCATCTCGTCGCGGTACGCGAGTTCAACCGCTCGTGGCTCGAGTCGCGTGATCGCTTCCACAAGCGGCGTGCGACGCGTGCGGCTGCCGTCCGGCGTGCCGTCTCCTTCGATGTAATGATCGAGCACGACCGCGTCGGCCGATTCGGCAACACGCCGGAAGAAGCAGTCGGGTTCCGCAATCGGCAGTAGCGGCGAGACGGTAATGACCGTGCGAATCCCTTGCGACTTGAGCGTCGCGGCGGCCTCGAACCGCCTCTCGACGCTCGAGGCATGCGGCGGCAAGCCGTCGATCTTTTCGCGGTCCGTCTCGATCGAAACATGCACGCGCAAGTCACACCGCGGTTGAAGCTGCCGATATAGATCGAGGTATTCGATCACGCGGTGCGAATGCGATTGCAGGATGAGCAGGTCCGGCGGCTCGTCGAGCATTGCTTCCAGAATCGCGCGAGTCACTCGATGGCGGAACTCTTGCGGCAGGAATGGCTCTGTCGAGCTGGACAAGAAGATGCCAAACTCGCCGCGGCGGCTCCGCGCCCAGCGCCGCTCGCGCTCGACGTTTCGCAGGTAGCTTTCCGCGGCGCTGGCGCGCACCTCCAAAAAACCGCCCCACAGCCGCCCTTGCGTCACGTGCCGAAAGTGTTGTACATAGCATCCCACCCCGCACAGCGAGCGGCCGAGCGTACACCCACGATACGGCTGCACCGAATGTGACGCGACGGTGGTCAAGAACCCCGACGTGCGCGTGAGGATGTTCTTCACTTCGACGAAACGGACGTCCATCGCGGTCGGATGTTGTATTGGGTCAGCATCGCTTCGACCAGCTCCATCGGCAGGCCGACGACGTTCGAGGGGCTGCCATGAATGATATGCACCCAGCCGAGTTGGTCCTGGTAGCCGAAGCCGCCGGCCTTGCCCTGCCAAGCGCCGCTTGCCACGTACGCATCGATCTCCTGCTCGCTCAGCCGATCCATCCGCAGAACGGTCTCGGCATCGGCAAGTGAGAGCGTTCCCTCCGGAAGCGGCCAGAGACAAACGCCGCTAATGACACGGTGCTCGCGACCGGAGAGTGCGCGGAGCATCGCGCCGGCATCGGCCGCGTCCGCGGGCTTTCCCAGGATTCTCCCATCGCAGTCGACGACCGTGTCGCACGCCAGGATGACCCCCTCGTGGAGCCGCCGCGCCACGTCCGCCGCTTTTTGCCGCGCCAGTCGGCAGACGAGCTCACGCGGGCCTTCCCCATCGGCCAGCCGCGGCTCGTCGTCGACTACCGGGGGACAGACATCGAATTCGTAGCCGCGCTCGGCCAATAGCTGGCGCCGTCGTGGACTTGCGCTGGCCAGGATCAATTTTGCTGTGTGGACGGACATGACAGCGATCGTGGATGATTCGCTCGCGGCGCCGCCGACGAACTGACAGGCTGGCGCGTGCCACTCACGTTGCGATATTCTAAAAGGCGCCGCGATCGTCGGACAGCCCGCGTATGGCCAGACCGCATCCACAACTTGAAATTCTTTATCTCGACAACCACTTGCTGGCGGTGAACAAACCGGCCTGCCTGCCGACGATGGGGGCCCCCAGCGGCCAACCCAGCCTGCACTCCTTGGCCAGGCAATACATTCGCCGGCGGTTCCACAAGCGCGGCAATGTTTACCTTGGGGTCGTGAGTCGCTTGGACGCGGTGGCCTCGGGGGTGGTGATCTTTGCGCGGACCTCGAAGGCGGCGGCGCGATTGTCCGAGCAATTCCGCTCGCGCTCGGTCGAGAAGGTTTATTGGGCGATCGTCGAGGGCCATATCTCACGCGAGAGCGGCACGATGGTCGATTGGCTTGTCAAGGACGAGGCGCGGCAATGCATGCGCGTGACGAAGCGCGGCACGGGTGCTCAAGAGGCGCGACTGTCGTATTGCTGCCTAGAGTCCGTGCCAATTGGAACGCTCGTCGAAATCAGCCTCGAAACGGGTCGCAAGCACCAGATCCGCGTTCAATTCGCCAAACGCGGCCACCCGATCCTGGGGGACCGCAAGTATGGTAGCCAAGCGGATTTTCCAGGCGCGATTGCGCTGCTCGCGCGAAAACTCGTCCTGAAACATCCGACAACTGGTGCAATGATCGCAGTGGTGGCGCCGCTGCCGCGAATTTGGCGGCGATTGGGCGTGCACGTGCCTGAGTCGGATTAGCATAGGCGCGAGATTTGCGATGTCGATGCCTTGGGCGATGATTCGCCCGGAGGGCGCGCGATTGTTGCCAGGGGGCCTCCAGCCCCTGGGTCGTTTCGGCGCGCCGGCCTGCCGCGTTTGCCGCGTTTTCAGGCGCGATGTAGTATTGACCAAAGTCCATTTCTGACCGTTTTTACCTCGTCAAGGCTCGGTAAAGGTGAGCGATTCGTCGGGAAATCTGTTTCGCGACGCGGCGCTGGCCAGTGGGCTCGTCGCCGAGTCGGACTTGACCGCGGCCGAAGCCGTGCTCGCCGCTGTGCGCCCGGGCATCGCCGAGAATGATGAACAAGTCGGCCGCCGCCTGGCGGATCAGTTAGTCAAGATGGGCCTGCTCAACGACTGGCAGGCCTCCCAGTTGCAGGCCGGCCGCACGCGGTTTCACCTGGGGCCTTACCGCGTCGTCGATTCGCTCGGGCAGGGCGGAATGGGCCAGGTGTTCAAGGCCGAGCATACGCTGATGGGTCGTATCGTCGCCATCAAGGTGCTGCCGCGCAGTAAGTCCACGCCCGAGGCCATCGCCAGCTTTCAACGTGAGATCCGCGCCCAGGCCCAGCTCGACCACGAGAATCTGGTACGCGCGCTCGACGCGGGCCACGACGGGAACGTGCACTTCCTGGTCACCGAGTTCGTCAACGGCATCGACCTGCGCAAGCTGGTGCGCCGCGGCGGGCGGCTCTCGATGCACGCGGCCGCCTGGATCATCACGCAGGCGGCGCGTGGCCTGGAGCACGCACACGCCAAGCGCATGATCCACCGCGACGTCAAGCCCGGCAACCTGCTGGTGAGCACCGACGGGCACGTGAAGGTCTCGGACCTGGGGCTGGTTGGGTTCCTCGAGTCGGCGGGCGTCTCCGATCCGACCATGAAAAAGGTGGTGGGCACGGCCGACTACCTCTCGCCGGAGCAGATCACTTCGCCGGCCGACATCACACACACCAGCGACATCTATTCGCTGGGCTGCACGCTCTACTACGCGCTGACGGGCAAGGTACCGTTCCCGGGCGGCACCTCTCGCGACAAGGCACGTGCGCACACACAGCTGCAACCGCTCGATCCGCGGCGGCTCAATCCGCAGCTCTCGGCCGAGCTAGTTGACGTGATCGCCGACATGATGGTCAAGGACCCGCGCGCGAGAATTCAATCAGCACGCGATTGCATCGACCGGCTGGCGCCCTGGTGCGGTGTCGATCATCGCGCGGTGATCGCCGAAATCGCGGCGGCCATCGAACCGGGCGTGGTCGACACGGCAGCCGCGAGCCTCGAAGCGAGCAGCAGCTCGAGCCAGGTCTCGCAAGGCACCCTGCCCGACCCAACGGCCAGCCAAGACACGCTGCCGGCCTTGGAAGCCCCGCCGCGGCGCGTGGGAACCACCCTGGTGCGCCGCGCCCGTGGCGTTGTACGCGGGGCGGTTGCGCGGGTGGTTGGCTGGTTCGCGCGGCCGGACGTGGACCGCCGCGATGGACCGCCGGGTTAAACCCGGCGGCTCTCCGGAGTATTGGCGGCGGCTCGCTGGGTAATTGGCGGCGGCGCTTGGAATTATCGGCGCGCTGGAGTGTTGGCTGGTTTCGGAGTAGCTGGCGCGGATGGCGCTTTCGTGCCGGGTGGATTGGTGCTTGGGCGTGATCGGCTCGCGGCGACCAGTTGTCGCTCCAAGCGCGTGATGGGGGCCGAGTCGAGGTACCGCGCCAGCAATTGTCGCGTGTCGCCGAACATTTTGTCGATCTTGCTCTGCGTGCGCGCGTCTTGTGCCACGAGACGCTCCTGCTGGCGACGCATGGCCAGATCGAACAGCTGGGCGTCCCGAAGACGGCGCAGTTGTTCGATCAAGGGCCGCGCCTGTTCCAGCTCGCCGTTCTCGATGCGGTCGCGTGCCCGCGCGGTCAGCACCTCGCGGCGAACGACCAGGTCGACAAGCTGCTCCTGGATGCCGGTGATGATTCCTTCGACCTCCAGGCGCTGGTCGTCGTCCGGCAGTTCGACCTCGGCCGTCGGCAGCAATCCCGGCGCCATGGGGAGCCGCGCGAGCCAGTTTAGCCCGTGTTTCACCAACACGATCGACAGCGGCGCGTCGGCCCGCGCGATGTAGAGCGAACCGTCGCGGTCGGTGCGCCCCAGGAAGCGAACCTGCCGCGCATCGGGCAATCGCGCGTAGATTTCGTAACCGGCAAGCGGCTTGCGGGGCTCGGTCGGGGCCACGAGGCGCAGCCGCGTGCCTGGGCTGGCGGGCCGCGCTATGAGCGCCAGGCGTTCGAAGCCTGAACGCTGCCGTCCGCCCAGCGCGCTGCGCAAGCCGGTGAACACGCGGCAGACGACGCGCGAATTGGTCGTCTCTTCGGTCCGGAGCAACGTCCAGTCCACAGCACGCGCGCTGTGCAAACGGCCCTGGCGGTTCTGGCGTACAATCGGAATCCAAATGTCGCCCGCGCGGCAAGGCGCGAACGAGGCGTCGCGCACGGACAGATCGCCTGCGCGCAAGCGCAGGGTGGCGCGGCCGCCGTCGACGGACTCGATCTGCGCCAGCGGCGAGAATGCCGCCAGCAGGCAACCGAGTGTCGCCTCGACCACGGCGGCTCGCTGGGCGACGTGGCGATGAACGGCCGTGCCCCACCGTCGCGTGCGCAAATCCAGCTCGCGCGCCTTGACGTGGAGGCCCTTCGCGCTGCTTTCGATGGCGACGATGATCAGCTTGTCGAGATCGTCGACATCCATTCCCAACTCTTCGGCCGTAAGCGGCTCACTGGCGTGGGAGCTAAGGGCCGCCAAGAGCGCCGTGCGGGGAGACGTTGCTGGCGCCGCCACGACGTCAAACTCCCACGCTGCGCCAACCACCGCCTCGACGCGCTCGGCGAGCTCGCGATGCAACCGAGCGGCAAAGGCGGGCGAAAGCAGGGCCGAATCGTCCGTGACCGTGACAGCGCGCACGTGATAAGGGGCGAGCTCCCAGCTCAACGGCGCAGCGGCACGGAGGGGACACGCGATGGTGGCCAACCACGCCAAGAGTGCCGCCAGCAAGCCATCGCGCCCGCGCAGCGCGCGCCCACCGTGCGTGACTCTGGTGAGCCTGCTCATGGTGCATCCGCCGGCAGCCAGGGCGTTCGGCGCCACGCATCGACGTGCTGGTAAAGCGTTACAGGGCGCGGTCCAATCCCTGCGAGCCGCGAGTCGTAGGCAAAGTGGTCCGCCAGTTGCCACAGAGGAACGATCAACGCCTCGTCGGCGATGATACGGTGAACCTCCAAGAGCCGCTCGCGCGCTGCCTTCCAATCGCTCGCGGAGGCCAACTGTTCGAGCGCCAGATCCAGGTACGGACTCGCCCCGGCCAGGGGGCCTTTGGACCCAAAGATGCGTGGCGCGTCGACGATTGCATCCCAAATTGCTAGCTCCGCGTAGAGAAAGTCGTACTCGACGGCCCGATCGCGGCTGGGGGGTAGCTCGATCAATTGGACCGCGATGCCCAGTTTTTTCAGGTCGTCGCGGATCGCGCCGCAGGCGCGCCGCGCGATTTCCCGCGGCGCATGCGCCAGGCGAATCGTTGCCAATGCTGGTTTGTGGGCGGCATCGCCTGGCCGACCCGTCGATTTGGCGTCTGCTGGAGCCTCTTGTTTACCGCCCGGTTCGTCACCCTGCGTCGAGGTGTTGTCAACCACTTGTCGTTGCGCGATGGACGCCAGGCTCAACGCCAGTGCCGGTTCGTAGGGGCGAACTTCGACCTGTGTATCGTATGCGTAGCCGACGGGAAACGGACCGCTGGTGACCTGGCTCTCGCTGGACTCGGCGCCGGCCAGCAAGTCGCGGCGGAGGATTCGCTCTCGGTTAATGCCGTACACCAGCGCGCGGCGGAATGTACGGCTCGCCGCCAGGGGCTTGCGGAGGTTCGGTACAAGGCAATGGATCAAAGGCGCCGCATACGGCTCGACGACGACTGGCGGCTTCTGGCGCGCTCGTTCGATTTCCCATGGCGCGACGCGGTCTATGACGGCGATCTCGCCCTTTGCCAGCGCATCGATGGCCGGCCGACTCTCCGCAAGGAAGCGTTCCACGATTTCGCGCGGGCCACTGTCGCCGGCGAAGTAATGGTCGCTCGCGCGATAGTATGAAACCCCTTCAACCTGTCCTGCCGTTTGATAGGGCCCGTTGGCCTGCGACGGCGCTGCGTCGTCATCGGCAGAGCCGCCGGAGTGCCACGGAACCACCGCATGGAGCAGCATGGCCTCCGGGCGCACATGGTTCCGCCGGAGCGACACATCGAGCGTGAACACGTTGCTCACGGATACGGACCCCAGCAGGTCGGCCCAAGCTGGGCAAAAAGTCGTGCGCGACGAATCGCTGCGCACCAAAAGGTCTCGAGCCACGTCCGTCGCGGTCAGCGCAGCGCCGCTCGACCAGCGCAGGTCGCGCCGCAGGTGGATGGTGAGTTTCCGATCGACCGGCTGGGGCACATATTCTCCCACCGAGCAGGTGTATTCCCCTCCTTCAGTGCCATATCCGGTCATTTCGAATAATCCGCGCTCGAGCAGCCGCGCGATCCGCCGAGAAGCCCAATCGTCCCACGCGTCCGATCCCACGTTTGCGGTCGTGGACGTGACGCCCACGACGACGAATGGATGCTCGGCGGCCATGTCGGCCAGTATCTGTTTGACGCGTGGAAGCGCCGGCCAGATGCGCGCCGCGGCGAGCGCCGTTTCCTGGGCTTCTCGGCGGTTGCCGGCGGCCCACTGGGCCTCGGCGGCTTGGGTTCGCTCGAGCGCCTCCTTCTCCAGCCGCGCCTCCCATTCGGCGACAAGCGGCTCTGCGGGATACTTTTCGGACAGCGCGCGGAGCAGGCGCCGCGCCGAAAAGTGGTCGGACCGCGCAACGCGCTCTTCGACGATCCGGGCCATCGTGGCCGCCAATGCCGGCTGCAGGCCATCAAACTTCGCGTTTCGCGCATACAGCTCGCCGAGTAGTGCCAGCGCACTCTCGTGGCGCTCTAGGCGAGCTTGCGACCGTGCGTCCTCGAATAAGTAGCGATCGATCGCCGCGTCCAATCCCGGCCAATTGGGGTACTCGGCCTGCATGAACTCGTAGTAGTCGAACGCCTCGTCGAATTCTCCGGCGACGACGAGCGCCACGGCGGCATCCAGGACCATCTGCTCGAAGAGCTTGATCTCTTGGATGTTTCCCCAGGTGACTTCGTACTCCTGTCGTGATTCGTCGAGCAAGCGCACTCGCAGCTTATCACCCGATCGGGGCCGGCTGGGGATTTGGCGGTCCGGAAGTTGAAGCGGGTGGACCTTCAGCACAGTCTTCTGGGCATCCTTGAGCGTGATCTGGTCGAACGGCTCCGTCTCGAACAGGCGCGGCGACTCGGCGGTGGCAAGCGGCGGAGAAATCACGACGATCAGGAGTGCGGTGTGTACCATCCTCAGACGTACAGCGCGCGATGGGACAACCGGGGGGCTTACGCCCCCCGCTCGCCGCTGGATTGGTGAACGTTGGCTCATGCTTGCATCGCTCAGGGAGGATCGATCCAGTGCAAGCAACCGTCGGCGGAACAGACGACCAGCCGATCGCCAACGCGGATCGGCTCCGACACCAGCGGTTGACCCGTCTCGACGCTACCCCGCGTTTGTCCGTCTTCCGCGGCCACGCGCCACACGATGCCGCGCCGCGAAGCGAATACCAGCGAGCCAGAGTCAACGAGCAGGTCGCCCACCGGGATTCCTTGCGGCAGCGGAACCTTCCAGACTTGTCGGAGCATGGCGTCGTAGCCGGCAAGCTGGGCGTCCTCGGTTGCCACGAGCACCAGATCGCCGACGGTTTGCGGTCCCCAGACGCATTTCGCGCCCAAATCGGCTTGCATGGTTTGCCGAAGCTCTGGCAGCTCGAAGGCAGTCAGGCGGTTCTTGGCATCCACGCCGACAACGGTGCGGCCGATGGCGGTCAGCCGAGACGAGAGCGGCTCGCTCAGTTCCACGTCCACGAGCGCCGACAGGTGCGGCGCCGGTTCGCCGCGTATGCCAAGGCGATAGAGCCGAGAACGGCCGTCGCACGCGACGGCTTCCTTCCCCCGTTCGACCGCGACCGCGTTCCATGACCAGGTCGATCCCGGCTCGACGCGCGGCTGAAACGGCTCGCATCGATTCTTGCTGGTTCGCGCGTCAACCAGGGCCACGATGCCTTCCTTTCCGAGCGCGAGCAGACCGCTGCCAAGCTCCAGCGGGGCACAGGCCAACTCCACCGGCAACCGCAACCATTGCAAGTTTCGCGATTGTCCCGGTTCGACCAAAAGGACTCGACTACCCGGCGGATCGTTCACCACGCAGAGTCTGCCGTCGGAGAGTCGGGCGGCGGTGGAGTGAGGCGACAGTGCTTCCGGAGGATTGATCTCCGCGAGTGGAGCGTCGACGACGGCCGACGCCGGTTGAGTCGAAGCGTCCGCGCGGTAGAGAGCGCCCTGGATGTTGACCAGTCGAATCTCACGGCCATCTTCTGACACGACCGGCCTCCCTGCCACGGGAATCGCCAAAATCGTTTCCCACAGCCGCGAGGCAGAGTCTTCCGAGATGGCAGAGACCGCAATGCCTCCTGCCGTGCGCTGCCGCACGTGAAAGATCGCATCGCCGATCGCCGCCGGAGGCTGGAGGAAAACATCGTCCTCGTTGTCAATGCGGCGCGGATCGAGGCGCCCACCCGCGGCCTGCACGGCATAGTGGGTCAATCCTCGACTGGCGACCCACCATCGCTCGCGCCTCACCAGGCCAAAGCGAATCAGGCGCTCCTCGTCGGTCGCGGCGCGCTCGGCCACGATGACCAGGGGCGTCGGCTGATCCTCGGCGCCCACGGCAAAGCTGTACAGTCCGCCGCGGTCGGTGGCCACGTACAGTCGCCCGGCGACGACCTGTGGGGGCGCGTAAACATGCCCGGCGAGGGGCAACTCCTGAACTTGAGCGAGCGACAAGCCCGCTTCGTCAGTGCGCAGGATACGCAGAACGCCATCATCGAGCGCGCGGTTTTCGGCCACCACCACGAATCGGCCCACCAATACGGGCGGAGTCCGAACGCTTGCCGCGCTGAAACCTAGGTACGCCACCTCTTCGCATTCGCCGGTCTCGGCCGCCAGCACGTATAAGTTCGAGTGCTCCCCCAGTTGATACAGGTGGCGAAGCGCCGAATCGACGGCCGGCGCGACGCGTAATGGCTGCGGCAGGGCGGTGTGTCCTGCCGAGTTGCCGCTTTCGACGTCGATCGACACCAGGCGTCCGCCACGGGTGGCCAAATACAGCTTCGGGCCGGCCAGAACCGGATCTGCCTCAAACGGCTCGCCGATGGGACACCGCCAACGAAGCGCGCCGGTGTGTGCATCGACGCGGATCACCTCGTGCCGGGCCGCATCGACAAGCACCGCATCGGCGTCGAGCGTCTCGGCGAGCGCCACGGGCACAAACGACGTGTCGAATCCCACGAACCGGCGCCACAGGACTCGCCCGCTCGTGGCCTCCAAGGCGTAGGCTGCCCCGCCGGCCAGCGCAAGGACGACGCGGCCGTCGGTGCTCGGCGCCGTGCCGTGCGTTCGCTGGACGAACGCGAGCGTGGCGCGGATCGGCCCTTCGTGCTCGCTCGTGATGGCCGCGATCGGCTGCGCGACGAACCGCACTCGTCCCTGCTCGGACCGGGCCGCTTCGACGATCGCCTTCTCGAGCGACGGCTCGCTGGCCAGGTTTGGGTCGTTGCGCAGCAGCCGCGCGCGCAGCGTGTAGGCGCTGTTGGAGTCGCCTTGTGCGACGGCCTTGCCGATCTGGTCGATCGCCTTGGCCAGCGCGGTACCTCGCGCGAGTTGTTGCGTGGTCTGATCCAAACTTTGGTTGATGTCCGCCAGCTTGCTTGCTGGCCGCAACGGGGCATCCACGTGTTTCGCGACGAGCGACAGTGCGTCGTGTGCTTGCTTGACGAGTGCCGAACTCTTTTTCTCGTGGGCCGCGGCGGCCAGTCCGGCCGCGATCCGCGGCAACACGTCGGCCAGTTCCGCTTTGACCTCACCGAACGCATCCTCCTTGTCAATCTCCGCGAGCACCTGATGGGCGGTCGCCAGCGCGGTGGACCCGTTGCGTTGTGCCTCGACGTCACGCCATAACCGCGCCATGCCTCGGCGCACCCGCGCCAAGCTGGCGCCCGCATGACGCGGGTGGTCGTAGAGAAACCGGTCGTACTCGGCAATCGCCTGGTTGTAGGAGCCGGCGCGGTAATCCGCTTCGGCCAGGCGCAGCACCTCGTCGCCGGTCTGCCGCGTTAGCGCCCAGAAAAGCGCGCCACCCAAGATCACCAGCGCCAAGAGCACTCCGCCGCCCACGAGCAAGAGCGGCGAATCCCACGTGGTGTGCGACGCCGCGCTGATCGGTCGGCGCTCGAACCAACTTTGTTTCGCGGGGGCCGCGAAACCCTCTGGAGTCAGATCGATCCGGTCGGCGACGATGTCGTCGTACGGCGGCGGTTGCGGACCCGCTTCTCCACCGCGACTTTGCGGCTCCTTGCCGGCCGACTTTGGGCGCGGCGTGGCGTGCTGCGGCGACGCCGTCGGCCCACTGGCGGTTGGGCTTGCGGCGGCCGGCGAGCTCACCACGGCCGATCCGCTGCGCGCAACCTCCTCCGGCCAAAGCGTGGTCGGCGAATCTTCCGGCAACGGCGCCAACTCCAATTCTTCATCGTCGCTTTGGGGCGGCGCGGGCGCCGGCCTCGGCGCCTTGATCGACGGTGGCGTGCGCTCCGGATCGGGCGCCGAGGCAAAATCGCGCAGGAATTCCTCCAGGCTGCTATCCGGATCAGCCTGGATTTCTCCCACCGCGGCACTCCGCTCGCCTGAAGGTGGGCGAAACGACTCGAGCGTCGCGCGGTCCCCGATCGTCGAAGCGGCAAACGGAGACAACGCCACGGCCAACTCGGCCGGCGTCTGGTACCGTTTCGCCGGATCGCGCGCCAGCATCTTGGCAATCACCGCCTCGAGCACCTCGGGAATGTCCTTGCGTGCGCCGCGCAACGGGGCCGCGTCAGCCGTCATCCGCGCCAGCAACTTTTCCATCGTGTTGTTGCCGCCAAACGGCAACTGCCCGGAGAGCAGCTTGTACAACGAACAGCCGAGACTGAAGATGTCGGCACGGATGTCGGCCACCATGAAATTCTGCGCCGCCTCCGGGGCGATATAGTCGGGAGTGCCTACCGCCTGCCCGAGCTGCGTCACGCCGCCCTCTTCCTGCACCTCGCTCACGAACCGCGCCAGGCCCATGTCGAGGATTTTGACGAGGGGCCGATTCGTTTCGACATTCCAGGTGACGAGCAGGTTGACGGGCTTGATATCGCGATGAACCATTTTTTGCCGGTGCGCGTGGGCCAGCCCTTCGGCCGCCTGCATGGCGAACTCGCAGGCGGCCGCCACCGGCAGCGGTCCCATGGTGCGCAGCCAATCGTTCAAGTCTCGACCCTGGGCGTACTCCATGACCAGGAAGTGCGTATTGCCTGCCGAGTCGGCGTCGTAGGCCGCGATGATATTCGGGTGGTGTAGCGCCGCGGCCGTCTTGACCTCGCGATTGAAGCGAGCGACGGCGCGCGGGTTGGCCAGCAGGCTGTGGGCCATGAGCTTGATGGCGACCAGCCGGTCCATCACCGCGTGCTGCGCCTTGAACACGACACCCATGCCGCCCTTGCCGATGCGGTCCAAAAGCTTGTACCGCCCGATGAAGAAGCTGTGACGGCCGGCCAGCAATTGCCGCGCCTGCCAGGGCGTGAGGTACGCTCCTTCGACCAGACTGCGAGCCATTCGCTCCACGTCGGGTGGCTCGGCCGATTCCTGAATGCGGCGGCGGAGCTTGGCCATGCGGTCGGCGGCCAGCAGGTTGCTCTGCTCGAGAATGGCCAGAAATTGCGCGGTGGAGAGGGAGGATGGCATGAGGTTACAGCGCGGATTGTCCCGTTACGTAAAATGCGAACCGTCGGCCGTCCGCCTTCACGCCGAAACGCGTCTTGTGGATGCCGCTCGCTTCGCGACCCGCGAACTGACGTTCAAGCTGTGCCAACTGGTTCTCCACCTCGCTCGGGTAAAATTGCAACACGACGCGACCTTCGGCCGCGATCCCGGCGCGTGCCAACAGCGTCCGATCGGTCTCCTGCAGTGTTCCGCTGCGCCACGACATGTAAAGGCGCGATTCGTCGCTGGCACGCCCCGTCCGACGGTCTGGTTTTGGCTTCGACAGATTGTAGGCGTAATGCACCTGGCCGCCTTCGCCGACCACGCCCAGTTCGATCTTGAAGTAGTCAAGCTGCTGGGCATAGGCGGCCAAGGTATTTCCCTCGGCGAACATGATCTCCCAGCGCATCGCGCGAGGCACCCCCGGCAGCCCCTCGCCAAAGCCTTTTCCCATGCGGCGGCCGTCGCCCCTGGAACGACCGCGGCCGGTACCCGACTCGACCGCATCGGAAAACACGGTGTCGGACTCTTCCGCCCCGGCCGCGGCCGCCCCCGCCGCGTCGATCGCGAGCGAGAGCGTCTTTTCGAGCGCCGGCGCTGCGAGGCCAGTTTCCAGGGTCATCTGGTTGCCGTCGGGCTCATCGAGCTCGATGCTTTCCCCGACGATTCCCTCCGGCCGTCCGCCGCCTTCGCCGATTTGCTCCAAGACAACCGGTACGGCTGTTTGTGGCACCAGGACGGCGGTGGAGAGCCAGACCAGCAACATGCTGCCAACCGCGATCCCCAGCAAGATCACTAGCGCCAGCATCATGCTGGCCACGGCATCATAGGTCGAGCTGCGTAATTGAGAATTGGCGACCGCCGACCGTTCGCCCGATTTCGCCCTGTCCGCCACCGGTGCCATGGTCGGTCAATCTAGTCTGCCAGATCAGCGTCGGGGCGGATGGACCGGTACCAGGTCTTCCAGCGTTCGATCGCTGTCTTGCGAGCCACCGGACTCTCCAGGGGCTCGGCACCCAGTGCGCGAAACTTGCGGCTTACAAACCGCAACGCGTCACTCGCTTCATGCACGACGCGCATGTCGGGATCGGTCAGTGCAAAGATCAACGTGGGCACGTTGTCCAACTCGCGCTGGCGCCCCAGCGCGCGAACGGCCGCGATCCGCGCATCGGGATCGTCGGAACCCGCCAGTTGCCGCAAGTGCGCCTCGTACTTGGAAACGGTCGCCTCGTCCACCTCCAGCAGTGCGTCTCCGGCGCCTTCAATCGCGCGCAAATGATCGGGATGTGTCGGATCGTCCAGCATGGCGAGCAAAGCCTCGGCGGGCCCGGCAAGGGGCTTCGCGCGCAGTTTGCCCAGGCGGATTTCCACCTCGCCGCCGGCGTCGCTGGGCAGACCGCGTCCACCTCGCAGTGTTCCGCCACCCAAGTGCCCAGCCCCGGACAAGCTCTGTCGTGTCGAACGCACGAGGAAGAGTATGGCGAACGCCGTATCGCAGACGTTGCCGGAGAGCTGCATGCTGTTCCAGCCGCCGTCCTGATCCTGTGTCTCGATCAGCATCCGCGCGCCGTCCTGATACCACCGCGGACTCGCGAGGAACCTTCCGCTGGCCGCCTCCCTGAAGCTTTCGTATCGCTCTAGCGCATAGAGGTAGTAGTACAAGAACAGGCTGTCCGACGGCTTGATCTCGTAATGTTCGCGCAGCCACCGATTGCCCAGGGCTTGCGCTTCCTGATAACGGCCAGTGTCCACGCGTGCCGTCGACCGCGAGGCGGCTCCGCCGGACGGCGAGCGACTCGCCACGGGCGTCAGTAGTGCCGGCGGACCGGCTTCCGCCTCGTCGGCCCCCATCCGAATGCGAAGATACATGCCGCAAATGTAAAGCGAACCCATTCCCGCCGCCGCCAGGCTGTGGCGGACTTCCTGTTGGGTCACACGCCCGGTTTCTCCCTCGGGCGGTTCACGCCCTTGATAGCCGAAAGCGCCGCTTGGATCCTGAGTCCTCAGCAACCAAAGGGTCACGCGCTCCCAAACGGCGATGGGCACGTCGAACCCGGCGCGTGCCGCCTCCCATAAGGCCAGCACTCCGTACTGGGTCATCGATGTGTCGCCCGTGGGCTGATTGGGATATCCCCAACCTCCCCCCGACTTTTGCCGCTCAACCAGCGACTTGATGAGCGATGAAATCGTCGCGTGATGCTCGGCGGGATCCAATGCCACCAAGAGCAGAATTTTGACGGCGGTCGTGTAGATATCCTCGGTGTCACCGGTGTGCGTGGAATCGGTACGCATCGCTTGCAGCGCTTGGCGTACCTTGGGGTGGTTGGCCTCTTCACCGGCCTTGATGAGCGCCAGCGCGACGAGCGCCTTGGCGCCAACGCGCCCCCACGGATCCTCGTTCGTCTCCAAGAATTTCACCGCCTTGGCCACGCACGCGCGGACCTCCTCGCTCTCTGGCCGGAAGTCGGCGGCCCTGACACGTGAACGATCAGCGCGCACGTAGAGGCCCGTCAGCAGCAGGACGATGATCGCGACGCCCTGAAACGAGCATCGCGCGGCGAACCGTTTCACGGGGGATTCCCCATTCTGTGATGGAAGCCGGCAGCGCAAAATGACTTGACAACTCCCTAGCACGCTCCTTCGGTCGATCCTAATGGCGTCATCCGGGAGTGTCAAGAATCGTCGTGTGCCCAAGTGATTGTGCTGTCGTAGTTTGCCGCACGCGCGAACCTTCGGGGCGCGCAGTTTGACAACTCTCAAGCAGGCACTCTAAGATGCGGCTCATAGCCTATCGCGGAGGTCCTGGGGACACCGATCTAGGCGTGCGGACAGGTAGCTCAGTTGGTAGAGCAACGGACTGAAAATCCGTGTGTCGGCGGTTCAATCCCGCCCCTGTCCACTTGCCGCTTCGCAGCAGAGCAGGAGAGAGTTGAAAGGAGAGGAGTAGAGAAAGCGTGCATCAACCGCTCGGCAGCTTGTTCAGCATGCACTGCGTGGTGGGGAGTTCGACGACCGGTTCCGGCTTGTCGCGCATGAATTCGTCGACGGCGGTCTTGACGCCGGCCAGCAGGGAGTAGTCGTGCGAGATGATGAGGCCGCCCGTGGTCATGCGCGGATAGAAGTAATGCAAGGCGGCCATGGTGCTGTCGTAGAGGTCGACGTCGAGGTGGACAAAACAAAATTTAGTCTCGTGCAGTTCGGCGGCCGACGCAGGAAACAGCCCCTTGTAGAAGTGGACGTTCTCGAAGCCCTTCAGGTACGCCTGAACCGACTCCAGTGAGCAGGCGTACTGCGCCGGCTTGTGCACGTCGCCGTCCTGGGCGCTGGCCTTGGGCAAACCCTCGAAGGTGTCGAACAAGTGGAGCGGTTTGCTCCCCTTGACGGTGCAGATGAGTTTGGCCGACGCCCCCTGGAACACGCCCACTTCGGCCATCTCGCCCGGCAGCCGGCAGTAGGCTCTCGCCATCGAATAGATGATGAAGGTTTCATAGCCGGTCTGCAGCGTCGTCCGCTCGCGGCGGACGCGGCGCAGGAGCTCGAGGACCTCGACCGGCTTGTGCCTGCTGAGCATCAGCATTTGCAGGCGCGAGAGGCCGTTCACGCCGACTCGCTCAAGCGCCGTGCCGCCCATCAACTTCTGAAAATACTGATTGTGGAAAATTGCCATCAGCGGTGCGGCTGGCGAACAGCCGGTCCAGTCCGAGTAAGTGTCCCGATACGCTTACGGTCGCCCGAGCGACCGTGTGCGGATCGATGAATGTGGATTATACCAGCCGCGCGCGAAATTTCAGGCGTGCCGGTCCAGGTCATGGTGATCCATGGCGCGACGAAGCCAAGACCGTTGCGAGTCCCAGGGCATCGACCGCGTATCGACATTGGCGAAATAGTCTCGACGCATGGTCGAGACGGTCGACGATCGGCGGGACGACGCTAGACTCTGTGTTTGGCGTCCACACGCCGGAGACTTGGATATATCGGAGGCGCGATCATGGGAAAGACGATCAGGAAATCGGTTTTGCCAAGCCTTATCGAGGCGCTGGCCATCATCAACCGGCCCGGCGCGTTTTGCGCGACCGGCACTGCGGCGGCCACGCTGCCGGGTTTGGAAGTGGATGAATTGGGCGCCATTGGGCTGCCGCTGACGATCAAGCAGGCAAAGGAGCTGAAGAAACACTGCCAGCAAGCACCTTATGGCAAGGGTAAAGAGACGCTGGTCGACACGAAGGTGCGCCGCGTGTGGCGGATGTCCACGGAGAAGTTCGCGCTGACGAATCCCGCCTGGAAAGCGCTCCTGAAGGAGGTCATCGCCCAGGTGCAGGCCGATTTGGGACTGGAAGAGCAGAAACTCGAAGCTCACCTGTATGAGCTATTGCTCTACGAACCGGGGAGCTTTTTCCTGTCGCATCGCGACGGCGAGAAGCTGGATCGCATGGTGGCGACGCTGGTCATCGTGCTGCCGTCGTCATATGAAGGTGGCGAGCTCGTCGTGCGGCACGAGGGAGAGGAGCAAACCGTTGACTTTTCTGGTGAAAATCGCCGGTATCAGACTCACTTTGCCGCGTTCTACGCCGACTGCGAACACGAGGTGAAACCGCTTCGCTCGGGCTATCGACTCTGCCTGGTCTACAATCTGACAGTGGCGAAATCTAAGAAACCACTTGGCGCGCCGCGACGCCTGGAGCACATCGAGCGAGTCAAGGATGTCTTGCGCAACTGGTCGACCGACCCCGGCGCGCCGAGGAAACTGGCCGTTACGTTGGAGCACCAATACAGCCAGGAGGGACTGGCGTGGGACGCGCTCAAAGGGGTCGATCGCGCGAAGGCACTCTCATTGGCCGAGGCTGGGCGGCAATCTGGCTGCCAGGTCCATCTGGCGCTTTTGACTTTATGGGAGTCTGGGGCGGCGGACTACTCGGACTACACGCCGCGGCGTTGGGGCCGTCACAGTTGGAGACAGGACGACGACGGCGGCCCATACGAAATGTCAGAGGTTTACGACACCAGCCTGACGGCGGAGCACTGGCGCAGTCCGGACGGCGATCGTCCACGCTTCGGCGCGATTCCAGTTGAGCGCGAGGAGGTCGTTCCCCAAGATTCACTCACCGCCATCGAACCCGAAGAGGATTTCGAGGGCTATACGGGCAACGCGGGAATGACGCTCGAGCGCTGGTACCGGCACGCCGCGGTGGTTCTATGGCCCGACGAGCGGCACCTGGACATCCTTTGCGAGGTGGGCAGCCGGCGCGCGGTGCCCGCGCTGGCCCGGATGGTCTCGTCTTGGCGAAAGGCCGAAGGCGACGAGGCGGCAACACAGAAGGCGCGCTGCGTGGAGTTCGCGGGCAAGATACTGGCCCAGTGGGAGGCAAATCCTTTTCGCGGCTGGCGCGACAGCGACGACGATGACGCGCACGACGTGATGCCATTGCTTGCGCGATTGGGCGACGTGGAATTGATTCGCACCTATCTGCGCGACGTGCTAGTGAAGGATGCGTCGTTGGAACCCGGCAAGGCAACCGCGAAGGTCGTCGTTGACCACGGCTGGACAACGTTTCGCTCGGACCTGGTCGTGTTGTTCGGAGCGACCGACAGCGAGACGATTGAACGCAACGTGCGGCTGCTGGAGCAACTGTGTCTGGCGAGCGCACACCGTGGGCGCCAGAAGCGCAACGAATCGGAAGGCCACGACATGTGCCGGGTACTGGGCGAGTCGACCGTTGCCGCGCTCATAAAGATCGACGCCCAGAAGGACTCGAGCGATTGGCGGCTGTCGCGAATCGAACGCGCGACCCTGCTGGCCCGATTGGCCCGTGCAATGCTGGCCGGCGATCTGGACGCCTTGCTGTCGCGCGTCGTGGCGCACGTGCTGAGCTCGCCTAAGCGCTACCCGGTGCGCACCGTTCACGTTCCTGCCTTGGCCAGATTGGCGTCATGGTTAACCGAGAATCTCAAGCACGCCAGCCCGGCGTTATCAAAGTGGATCGCGGCGTGCGACGAGCAACTCGATTCGATGACGGCCGCCGCTCCGCAGCCGCCGGCCGACTTCCGCCGCGACGCGGACCTGAAGTGCGACTGCCGGGATTGTGCGGACTTGAAGCGATTCCTGCGCGATCCGCGCGAGCGCGAGCGTGCCTTCCAAATGCCGCAGCACCGCCGCGGCCACTTGGAGTCCAACATCCGTGAGTACACGTGCGATCTGAACTGCACGACGAACAAGCGCCCGCGACCCCAGATCTTGGTCTGCACCAAGAACACCGCGTCATACGAGCGGCGGTTGAAAGAGCACCAGGAGAACCTGGAGCACCTGACGACACTGCGGTCGCTCGAAAAAAACCTGCCCGCCTGAATCGACGCGGATACGGCTTGACATCACAACGCTCGTCGCCACAGAAACGGAGTTCGGCGCGACATGCGGCCAAAGGGCATTTCAATACCTCCGGTTAGAGTCTTACGTCGTCACATGCGCGCACGGTGCGCGCATGTTTTTATGCGGCGGTGGATAGGCCATGGTAGTGTAATTGGACGATGGTGCCGAGGAGTTGGTGGCCGGTGGTGGTGACGC
>Ga0187892_10000448_pt1 | contig 107226 bp, 96 predicted proteins | sample MA1701073metaG_FD_139345 | JGI IMG/M metagenome (GOLD analysis project Ga0187892, IMG submission 139345) | Bio-ooze microbial communities from a basaltic lava cave in the Kipuka Kanohina Cave System on the Island of Hawaii, USA - MA170107-3 metaG ... | reverse complement strand
GACCACCATCGATCTCGTGGCCCCATTTGAGCGCGGCGACGCTCCGCGACACAGCGTGTCCCGCGGGGAGAGCCCCCACCCCGCCCGGCGCTTTGTCGGCTCATTTCTGACTCGGGACACTAGGAGCCTGTCGGAGTAACCCATGCGACGTCCCGCACTCCTAGGTCGCAGATCGAACACCGACCGCCTGCACTCCGCATTGCGCCTTTCGAGCGCCGGCTTCGCCGGCGCAATCGGTGGGGGAGGCATTGGAGGGGGCCGTCGAGGCCCCCTCCAAGTCACCGTGGCTTCTTGGTGGAGACGTAGCCCGCGATCACCTCGTTCATCGTCTCCCGGGCATGGGCGATGCCCGCCTCGCACACGGCGACGTCGATCGTCGCCACGGTCTTGTCGCGGGCAACCCGCTCGACCTCCTCGCGCGTCATGTCACGCATGAACCCGGCCGGCACGCGGTTCAGGCGGGCGACGGCCTCCGGGGTCCACTCGAACTGGCTGGCCGCGGTCTGCTCCAGAATGCGGGCCTCCTCGGCCGGCACGAACCGGGTCCTGGCCAGGAGCGTGTCCCAGCCGGCGCCGAGCTTGTCGCGGCCCACCGTCTCCTCGATGATCGGCAGGGCCAGCTCGCAGGTGATCACCGGGATCTTCTTCGAGCGGGCGTACTTCTCGACGCGGGCCTTGGCCCGGCGGCGGAGATAGGCGTCGGTCACCTCGCGGAGGGCGTCGCGGGCGTCCGCCGACCACTTGGTCACCACGCCCGGAAGCGATTCTTCCTCCTCCACGCCGCCCTCCTGCGCGGCGATCGCCTCGACGACCTCACGGCTGATGGTCTGGAACTTCGCGGGGTCGGCCTGGCAGACCGGGCACTGCACCACCGGGTTGGGCCCCTTGACCGTGTAGCCGCAGACGGAACAGATCGCCGTCACCGCCTGGGTCTCGGCCCGCAGGGTGGCGATGGCCAGATCCTCGGCCAGGATTTGCATCTTCTCCGCCATGCGGGTGGGCATGAAGATCGCCATGGCCTCGTCGATGACCTTGCTGGTGATGACGGTGTGCCCCTGCTCGATGGCGTAGCGGAGCAGCGCGGTGCGCGCGATCGCCGTCACCTGGGGCGGAACGCGCTCCATCCGTCGCTCGGCGTCCTCGGTCCACGAGATGATCTCCTCCGCCTTGACGTCCAGCGGCGGGTAGAACTTGCCGCCGGTCAGCAGCACGTTGCAGGGGGCCAGGCGCAGCAGGTTCTCGGTGTTCGATCCGAGATCGACCTCGTGCTCGTCCGAGTGCACTCCCACGCGGCCCAGGATCAGCAGCCAGGGCGGCTCTTTCCGCGCGAAGGTCAGGATCTTCTCGAAGCACTTGCCGTCGAGGAGCGTGATGCCCAGCGGGACACCGGCCTCGGCGGCCAGCTTCCGCGCGATCTCCAGGTGCGACTGATAGATCTTGGCCAGCCCGGTGTCGATGATCTCCTCGTGGAGCTGCTCCTGCTCCTTGAACCGGAAGACTTTCGACGCCTTCTCGGTGAGCACGCCCACGATCCCGTTGAACATCGCGTAGTGGAGGTACGGATCGTAGACGGCCACGGCGTGGAGCGGCCGGCCCACCGCCTTGGCCAGCGCGATCCCGATCTGGAGGCCGTGAAACGACTGCGGAGACCCGTCGACGCCGACGACGATCGCGCCCGACTGGTCACGGAGCGGGTCGGCGTCCTTCACGACCAGCGTGTCGGTGGTGGTCCTCCGGATGAACCGCTCGGTGACGCTGCCGAGCTGGCTGTCCTTGACCGCGCCCATCCCGAGCGCGCCGATCACCGTCAGGTCGTAGTCGGCGTCGCGGGCGTCCTCGATGAGAACCTTGTAGTGTTTGCCGTCCCGCATCTTCCTCTCGAAGGACAGCCCGGCCTCCTCACACCGGCGCTCCAGCACGTCGAGATACGACTCCGAGATCAGCTGCAGCCCCATGGTGATCAGGGAGTCGTGGATCTTCCGCTGGCGCTCCAGCTCGGTCTCGTCCTTGTACTCGTCGGGAAGCGTGTACTCCATCTGCTTGAAGCGGTAGTCGTGAAGCCGCGCCGCATAGACATGCATCCCCGTGAGCTTCGACCCGAAACGCTTGCCCAGCTCGACCGCGAGATCGATGGCCCGGTTCGAGTGGTCCGAGTTGTCCACGGGAACGTAGATGTGTCGATACATGCGCTTGGCCTCCTCAGGCATCAGCGTGGTGACGCCGGGCCCGAGCGACGAGCGGGGCCGCGGATCGGCCGACCCGGTCGCTCCGCTCCGCCAGCCCTCCGGCCCCGCCCATGGTCTCGGGCTCGCGGCGGGCGCCCGCGCCTCCCGGCGGCCCCGGTCTGGCGCCGCCGACCTCGTCGGTCAGTGATCGGGATTGATCAGATACTCGATTCCGAGCCACACGCTGCGACTGTACCGGAAGAACCACAGCGGGAACAGCGCCGCGAACGGCACCCAGACCCAGAGCTGGCGCGGCGGGGCGATCCCCGCGAACCACCAGAGTCCGAGCCCCCCGCCCATCATGACGGCCACCGTCACCCCGTAGTTCACGTAGATGGCGCCGATGAAGTAGCCCTGAGCGCGCTCGAAGCGGAGCCCGCACAGCCCGCACGCGGGCGCCATCACGAACCACCCCGTGAAGAGCCGGGTCCCGCCGCAGCGCGGGCAGTCGAGCCGCAGCGAGCGCTGGAAGACGAGCACCGCACGCTCCCACCGGACCGCGGGCGCCACCCGGGCTCACACCGGGGGAACGAGGTGGTAGAGCATCAAGTACACGACAACCCCGGTCACAGACACGTAGAGCCAGATCGGCAGCGTCCACCGTGCCACGCGCGCGTGACGGACGAAGCGCCCCCGCAGCCCGAGGACCAGCGTGACGATCGCCAGTGGCGGCACCAGGACCGCGAGAACCGTGTGCGTGATGAGGATCGTCAGGTACGCGGTGCGGATGGCGCCGAGCCCCTTGAAGGGCACGGACCCGACTTGGGCGTGGTAGACCAGATAGCAGACCAGGAAGAGCATCGACACCACGAACGCTGCCACCATGCAGGCCTTGTGCGCCGTGACCTGGCGCCGCTTGATGCAGCCGAGCCCGGCCAGCAGGAGCAGGGCGCTCAGCCCATTGAGCGTCGCGTTGGCCGCGGGCAGGTCCGCGAGCGTCATGCCCCCGAGCGCTCGAAGCCGGGGTGGCCAGCCGTCTCAGTGCGCAGCCGGCGCGGCGGCCGCAGGCTTCTGACCCGAGGTGTGTTGCACCGGATTCCCGTCCCACACGAGCAGCAGGACCAGCAGGAACGCGATCGCCAGCGGTGTGAGGGCGACCAGTCCCAGCGTCCGCGTCTCGAAACGCAGGTGCATGAAGAACATCGCCACCAGCGCGGCCTTGCCCAGCGCCAGTGCGCACAGCAGGATCGCGATGATGATCTTCGAGATGGGCAGGAAGATCACCGCGAGCTCGACGACCGTCAGCGCCGCCAGCCAGCAGAAGATCATCATGTAATTGGGATGCGAGTGTTCCGCCGTCGTCGCCATTCTTCTCCCCGCTACAGGAGGTACAGGAAGGTGAAGACCATGATCCAGACCAGGTCGACGAAGTGCCAGTAGAGCCCGACGATCTCCACCATGTTGTATTTCCGCTGGATGTCGGCCTGGCGGGAGACGGCGCCGAGCACGCTCAGCAGGTAGATCACGCCCCCGGTCACGTGCAGCCCGTGGAAGCCGGTCACGATGAAGAAGGACGTTCCGAAGAGCGTGGCGCCCCACGGATTGCCGCCGATGTGGAGCCCCCGATGAATCAGGTGCGTCCACTCGTAGGCCTGGAGACCCACGAAGATCGCCCCGCCGAGCGCGGTCAGCAGCAAGAACAGCTGGGCCTTGGCGCGGTCGCGTTCACCGACTTTCTCGAGCGCCTTCACCATCGTGACGCTCGAGCAGATGAGCAGAAAGGTCATGAAGGCCGTCAGGTTGATGCCGAGGACGTTGAAGGGATTCGGCCAGTCCGCGCTGGTCGCCCGCATGACCCCGTACGACGCGAGCAGGGTGCCGAACCCCACCGCGTCGCCGGCGAGGAACAACCACATGCCGAGCTTGCCCCAGCTCTCGGGAGTGAGTGGAGACTCCGCGGGCTCGACCGCAGCCCCCGCGCGCATTTCAGCCGCCTGACTCATGTCCCCTCCGATAGGCGTAGACGATGACGCCCCCGATCACCCCGGCCACGACGAATGGCATGGCCATGAGACCAAGAAACGCCCAGTTGAACGTCCGATCGCCGAATGCCGAGGTCGCACAGGTCGCGCAGGCCTCGACCATCTCCGGCCAGGAGGCCACGACGACCGCAGCCGCCAGCGCCCGAATCCGGGTCATGCGAGGTATACCAGGACGTACAGCACCGGCCACAGCGCAACGACATAGTGCCAATACATCGCACAGACCGCGACCGGCATCGGTCGCGATAGCCCGAACCGTCCGCTCCGGAGTCCCCAGAGCGTCACCCCGACCCAGACCAGCGCACCGACCACGTGGAGCGCATGGGTGCCAATCAGCGTGTAGAAGGTCGACCCGTAGCTCCCGGACGACACGGTGAGCCCGAAGTGGACCAGCCGAACCCACTCGTAGCCCTGGACGAGAAGGAAGACCCCACCGAGCGCCGCGCTGGCCGCGAAGCCCCGCACGACCCTGCCGATGTCCCCGCGCCAGAGCGCGCGCGTCGCGATGGCCATCGGAACGCTCGAGGCCAGCAGGCACAGGGTGTTCAGGCCGGTGACGAGGACGGGCAACCGGGGCTGCAGCGGCGGCGGCCACACGGCAGACGCCACCCGCAGGACCAGGTAGCCCCCGATGAGTGCGGAGAAGAACATGGTCTCGGCACCCAAGAAGATCAGGAGGCCGAGCCGCGCGTTGTCCAGCGGCGCCCGGCGCGGGACCGGGGACCCTCCCCAGCCGTCGCCGCGCTCGGGCGGCGGCGGTCCGCGCCGATCGCCGCGCGCGTCCCGCTCGACGAGCCCCGTCGGCGCCATTACCAGGGGATCCCGACCAGGAACGACGCGATCACGAGGGCGGCCACAATTGCGAGCAACGCCTGCGCCGTCCGCCGGTTCCGATCCCCAAGGTCCCCCGTCCGCACGAGCTACGACCGGTCCAGCGCCAGCAGCACGAGGAGCGCCGGCAGGTAGAGCAGCGAGGCGAACAGGACCCGCCGCGCCGCCGCGGCCGACGGCGCCAGCGCCTGGAGGACGCCGCACCCGAGGAAGATGAGCCCGAGCAGCAGGGCCCCCGCGAAGTAGACGACGCCCGCCAGCCCTGACAGCGTGGGCAGGAGCCCGACCGCCAGCAGGGCGAGGCACCCGAGCACGATGTGCCGCTCGGTAGAGCCGCCATCCTGATCGACCACCGGCAGGACCTGGACGCCGGCGCGCGCATAGTCGTCCCGATACAGGCGGGCGATCGCCAGCGTGTGCGGAAGCTGCCACAGGAACAGGATCCCGAACAGGATCCACGCCCCCAGCCCCAACTCGCCGCGGGCGGCGACCCAGCCGGTGACCGGCGGCAGCGCCCCGGGCACCGCGCCGACGATCATGCAGAAGGAGCTGCGCACCTTCAGCGGCGTGTACGCGAACAGATACAGGACCGCGGTCACCGCGGTCACCAGCGCGGCGAGGGGACCGACGGTGACCGCGACGTACCCCACCCCGGCGACCGTGACCAGCGCACCGAAGATGAGCGCCTCGAGGGGCTCGAGTCGTCCGTCCGGGAGCGGACGCATCCGCGTCCGCTCCATCAGCGCGTCGACGTCGCGCTCGAGGTACTGGTTCAGGGCCAGCGTCCCGCCGGCGGCCAGCATGGTGCCCACCAGCAGATTGATGACGCGAACGTAGTCGATGGCGCCGTGCGATCCGACGTAGAACCCGACGAGCGTGGTCACGAGCACCATGAGGACGACTCGCGGCTTGGTCAGCACGAAGAGGTCTGTCGCGACCCGGCGCCAGTCTCGCGCCATCACCTCGACGACGACCTCGGTCGGCCGGGTCACGACCGACTCTCCACGGGGGAAGACGCTACGGGCGCACGGCCGGGAACGAGCACTCCCGCTGGCAGCGTCCCCGCCTTGAGCAGGGTCGCCAGGAGCGCCACCGCCGCGCCGAGGAGCATCGCGGCGACGAGGCGGTGCATCACGGGAAGGGCCAGGACCATGGCCGGCCCGCCGGGAATCGAGACGTCGGAGAATCGGGCCAGATAGGCGCCCAGGCCCAGGCCGAGCTGCGCGAGCAAAAGCAGGAGCAGCCACGCCGCCGGCTGGCCGAGGAGCGGCGCCCCGATGGCCCGCGCGCGCGCCGTCAGGACCGGCACGGAGACCAAGACGGCGGCAGCGCCGATCAGATGCAGGTCGACCCTCCCCTGATGGGTCAGGAGGGCCCCGAAGACGATCTGCAGGTAGATGAGCGCGACGACGGCGATCGCGGTCGTCCGCAGGACGGCCGGCACCGAGAAGGGCCGCTGCGCCTGCCAGCCGCGCGAGGTGACCACCGCCAGCGTCACCGTGAGCGCGAAGAACGCGTGGGCCAGACACCCGTGGACGACGGCGATTGTGTCCTGCAGCAAGACGACGCGCAGGCCGCCGAGGAGGCCCTGGACGCTCACCAGGAGCACGGCGGCGAGCCCGAGGAGCCCCACCCAGCGCCGCGGCTCCCTGATCCAGAGCGTCGCCGCGAGGACGATCGTGAGCAGGCCGACGAGTGAGCCGAGCAGCCGGTGGCTGTGCTCGTAGAGGACCCCGCCGGCCATCTTGGACCACGGGTACAGGAACATGTTGTACCCGAACGTTGTCGGCCAGTCCGGGACCGCCAGACCCGAGCCCGTGTTCGTGACCAGTCCGCCGGCCACGATCAGCACGAGCGTGGCGACCACCGTGGCCCCGGCGAGCGTGCGCACCAGCGTGGGACTAGGGCATCAGAGAGGGCCCCGACGGCCCCCTCCGAGCCTCCCCCTTCAGTCTCGATTGCCCGCGCCAACCTCGAACCATGTCCCTCGGCGTGTCGGATCGCACGGGACGCACCGCGCTCAGTGCCGCCGGCCTGCGGCCGTCCGGGCGAGGGCCCGCGTCTGGGGCAAGTAGTCCTCTGGCACTTCCGGCGAGCTGTACTCGTACGGACCACGGTACACGGTGGGCAGGTGCGCGCCCCAGTTCAGGTGCGGCGGCGGCGACGGCGCGGTCCACTCCAGCGTGGTGGCCTGCCACGGGTTCTCGGGGGCCCTCTGTCCCGCGAACAGGCTCCAGAAGAAGTTGATCACGAACGGGATCTGGGCCACGCCCAGCAGCAGCGCCGACACCGTGATGAGCACGTTCCAGTGCTGCAGACCCTGCAGGAAGTCGTACTGCAGCGGGTTGTAGATGCGGCGCATGTGGCCGCCGATGCCCAGGATGTGCATCGGGAAGAACGTCAGGTTGAAGAAGATGAAGGTCGGCCAGAAGTGCAGGTGGCCCAGGGCGGTGTTCATCATGCGTCCGAACATCTTGGGGAACCAGTAGTAGATGGCGGCAAAGGCGCCGAAGATCGACCCGCCGAAGACGACGTAATGGATGTGGGCCACGATGAAGTACGTGTCCTGGATGAAGATGTCGACCGGCGTCGCCGCCATGAAGATCCCGGACAGCCCGCCGATCACGAACATGGACACGAAGGCGAGCCCGTTGAGCATCGGGACCGTGAACCGGATCTGGCCGCCCCAGAGCGTCCCGAGCCAGTTGAACGTCTTGATCGCCGACGGCACCGCGATGATCATCGTCGACACCGTGAAGGCCATCCCGAGCGCGGGGTTCATGCCCGACACGAACATGTGATGGCCGTACACGATCCAGGACAGGAACGCGATCCCGATCATCGAGAACGCCATGGCGTGATACCCGAAGACGGGCTTGCGGGCGAACACCGGCAGGATCTCGGAGGCGATGCCCATCGCGGGCAGGATCAGGATGTACACCTCGGGATGGCCGAAGAACCAGAAGAGATGCTGCCAGAGCAGGGGCTCGCCCCCGCCCGAGGGCAGGAACCAGTGCGTCCCGAGCGTCCGGTCGAACAGGAGCATCGCGGCGGCCGACGTCAGCACCGGCAGCGCGAGCAGGAGCAGGATCGCGGTGATGAACAGCGACCAGATCACGAGGGGCATCCGGAACAGAGTCATGCCCGGCGCCCGCATGTTGATGACGGTCGTGATGTAATTGATGGCTCCCATCATCGACGAGACGCCCAGGACGAACAGGCTGATGCACCAGAGGTTCTGGCCCCAGTTCACGCCGGTGTAGTCGGCCACGGCCGACAGCGGCGCGTAGGAGGTCCAGCCCGCGGCCGCGTGACCACCGTCGACGAAGAACCCGGCCAGCATGAGCACGCCCGACACCGCCGCGACCCAGAACGACAGCATGTTGAGGAACGGAAACGCCATGTCGCGCGCGCCGATCATGAGCGGGATGAGGAAGTTCCCGAACGCGCCGGCCAGGATCGGCATGATCACGAAGAAGATCATGATCGTCGCGTGCATGGTGAACGCCATGTTGTACTCGGGAGGCTGGAGAATACCGGGCGGCGTGGTCTCGGTCAGGAGCCACGCCAGACCGGGGATCGGCGTTTCCGGCCAGGCCAGCTGCCACCGCACGACCAGGGCCAGGAGCCCGCCGATGATCATCATGAAGAGGCCGAGGAACAGGAACTGCCGGGCGATCATCTTGTGATCGGTCGAGAAGAGGTACGTCCGGACGAAGCCGAGCTCGTGGTGCTCGGCGTGCGCGGGCGCCTTCGATCCGTGCGCGACCACCGTAGCGCTCATTGGCCACTCCTCTCAGGGTTGCCCTGCGCGGGCGACGTCTCGGTGGTCGGCGGCCCGGGGCTCTCGCTCGCCGCCGGGCTCCCGCCGTCGGCAGCCACGTTCACGTTCGCCGCCAGCCACTGCTCATACTCCTCCTGGGTGTCCGCATAGACCCAGCCCCGCATGCCGGAGTGCCCGAACCCGCACAGCTCGGCGCACGGCATCTCGTACTTGCCCGGCTTCGTGACGTTCACCCACTCGAGGATCTCGCGGCCGGGCACGGCGTCCTGCTTGAAGCGGAAGCTGGGGACGAAGAGGCTATGGATCACGTCTTCGGCGCCCAGGTGGAAGACCACTGGCTTCCCGACCGGCAGGTGGACCTCGTCCAGGAATTCTTTGTCGTCCTCGGTGTCGAACCTGCCGTCGGGCCCGGGATACCTGACCTTCCACTGGAACTGCTTGCCGGTGATCCGGATGTGGGTGTCACTCTCGGGAACCTCGGCCTTGATTCGCGCCCAGGCGCCCAGGCTGAGGAAGGTGAGGACGACCAGGATCACGGTCGGCGCCACCGTCCACGCGATCTCGAGCATGGTGTTGCCGTGGGTGTAGGTCGCCCGCCGTCCGGGTTTCGCGCGGTACGCGATCAAGAACCAGATCATGGCAACCGCCACCAGGACGAAGGTGATCGCCGTGATGTAGTAGACGAGGTGGAACAACCAGTCGATGTCCGCCCCGTAGGTCGAGACGTTCTCGGGCAACCACCAGCTCAGCATGCCAGTCGACCTCCTCTAGGGCATCGGAGGGGCCTCGCCCTCACTTCTTGAGCTCGAACGCGACCTTGGTGGTCTGCCCGGCTTTGACCTCGACCTCCTTCGTCTGCTCGCCAAGCACCGGATGCCACACCTTGATCTTCTGCTTCCCGGCCGGCACGCTGTCGATCTTAGCGGTGCCCTTGTCGTCGGTGATCCCGAAATACGGGTGCGGCATGACCGCGATCCAGCCCAGCATCCACGTGTGGACATCGCACTGCACCCGGATGATCTCGGGCTTCGTGAACTTCTCGGTGATCACCTTCTTGAACTTCGGCTGGGCCTTGTTGACCGACGGGTTGGCGGTCGAGAACGTGTGGATATTGTGCAGGATCCCATCCGAGTTCAGGATGTCGATCTCACCCGGCGTCATTCCGACGACGGGCGGGTGAAACGCGCATCCCTTCTGGTCCAGGGTGGCCTTCGCCGTCTTGGCGGTCGTCGCTCCCTTGCCGTCGGCCAGCGACACGATCGCGTGCATCAGGCCGCCGCCGGTGCCCACCGCGACCTTCTCGATCTTCTTCTCGGTGCCGCACTGCTGGGTGTCCTTGGTCACCTTGATCGTGTCCACGACCGGCTTCCCCGCGTACTTGACCGTGGCCTCGATCGTCCCGTCCTGGGCGGCGGCGGAGACAGGGCTTCCGGCCACCGTCGCGAGGGACATCGCCGCGAGCAGGGCAACGCGCGCAGCACATGACTTCTTCATCCAGCTCCTCCCTGTGAGTTGCGCCGTCGCCGACGCTGTCGAACCGTCTCGTCGATCATCGACCCACAAACTGCCCGATCATCGACACACAAAACCGCCCGATCATCGACACACAAAACCGCCCCACCATGCACCCCGTGAATCCTGGGCACCCCGTGAGTCCTGGCCATCGACCTTGGGTCATGCTGGCTGCCGGTCAGCGGTGCCGGTTCGCCACCCGCACGACCAGTCCCAGCACCGCGAGTGTGCCCAGTGCCACGAGCGGCGGCACGATGAAACGGCGGTTTGATCCTGGCTCTTCCAGCCGCAAATAGTACCACGATGTCAGGGACATCTTCGTCCCGGTCTCGCCCGCGCCACCATCCCGCGCGTGGAACGCCACCGGGGTGAACCGGGCGGGCTCGAAGCCGAGCCGCCCCGCGTCGACCGCGCGGCGGGGGCGCTTGAGGACGAGGCGGTACTGCCCGTTGTCGTACACGATCTTCGCCGCTGTCTCGGAACCCGCGAGCGGAGTGACCGTGTCCGGCCCGTTCGCGGTGGCCTCGGCGGCTCCCTTGCCGGCCTCCCAGCCGAGCAAATACACGGGCGATGAGCCATCACCCAGCAGGAAGTACGGCCGCTCGGGCCCCGCCTCGAGCGTCGCTGGAAACTGGATGGCCACGGCGTCGGCGAAGATGCCCTTGTCCGGATCGGCCACCGACTGCGTGGGGTCGTCCCAGGTCAGATGGAAGGCGATCTCCCCGTCGTTGTACGCCCCGCGGACCGCGATCATGTCGATCGACGGGTTGAAGTTCCGCGGGTCGATGATCACCTGCCCCATCAGCGGGATGTTGCTGGGCGCGACCGTCTTCCAGAAATCGGCGTTCGGATCGTCGGGGATCGCCTCTCGCACAGACGCCACCGGCACCAGGGTGGCGAAGTCCGGCGAGTCAGGCGCCAGCGAGAAGATATAGTTCGTCAGGTGCCAGATGTCCTCGGGCTTCTCGACGCTGTCGATGAAGGACGGCATCGGCGTGCCGAGGAGGCCGGCGGCGAGCCGCATCGCGACGTCCCGTCGGGACGCCCCACCGCGGAAGTTCCACCGCTTCGTCAAGTTGGCAGGGCGGATGTGGTGTCCCCACTCGTCCTTCAGCTCGGGCATCGACGGCCCGTCGGCCCGTCCCGCGGACCCGTGGCACTTGTTGCACTCGATGGCTTCGTACATCTCCTTGCCGCGCGCGATCGACTCGGGCGACGAGCTCACGTCCGGGGGGAGCTCCATCGGCTCGGCCGCTTCGCTGAACTTCTCCGCGGCAAAGGTCTTGATGTATGCGACCAGATTCCGGCGATCCTGCTCGGGCAAGACTTCCCACGGCGGCATCGAGGTCCCTGGCATCCCGTTGGTGAGGACGGCGAGCAGATCCTGATCCGACGGGATCGTGTTCTTGGTGGTCCGGATCTTGTACAGGCCGCTGGTCAAGTCACGGGGGCGCGGATCGAGCCGATCCGCTCCCGGCCCCTGGCCGTTGCCCTTTTCGCCGTGGCACAGGAGGCACTTCCGCTCGTAGACGGCTTTGCCAGCCGTGGCGTCTCCGGCCTGGGCCCAGGCGGAGCCCGAGGCGGCGCCGAGCACCGCGAGGGCGCCCACGATCGCCCGCGCGCGGCGGTCCAGCGTGCGGACCGCCATCAGTGGCCCCCTTCCCAGCGCCGCGGCTGCTGCCCGGTCGCGTCGTAGAGATACATGATGACCTGCCAGATCTGCTCCTCGGTCAGGCGATCCTCCCAGGCCGGCATCACCGAATTCCAGGGCGTCGACTCCTTGGGCAGCCCGGGCCCACCCTTGGCGATCCGCCAGAACAGGTACGCCTCCTGGAGCATCGCGATCGTGCCCGGGTCCTGGAAGTTGGCTGGCGGTGGGTTGAACCCGTAGGCGAAGTGCCCGCGCCCGTCCAGATTGTCGCCATGGCAGAACATGCAGTTCTTGATGTAGATCTCGGCTCCCGCTACGACGTGCGTCTTGAAGGCCGCCTCGTCCTTGCGCAGCGGGTTGTCGAGCCCCTGGACGCTGATCTCCTTGCCCCGGAACTGGATCGACGCCGGCGGCGCCGGATGCACCGCCCGCAGCTCGGGCGGGGCCTCGGCCTTGGCGGCAGCCTGGGTGTACGCGTAGTAGCCGAGCAGCACGGGGATGATCGCCATGAGGGTGATCCGGACGATGCGCTTGTCGGGATCGCCGAGCACCGCCCGGATGGGGCGGACGAACTCGCGCCACGCGTCGGAGTTGGAGGAGACGTAGATCATCACCGCGAACAGGACGATCGCCATGTAGAGCGACAGCACGCTCCAGGGGGCAGGGGGACGGATGGCGAACTGAAAGGTGACGTAGGCGATGATGAGGACCACCACCGCCTGGAGGAATTTGGAGGTGAAGACGTTCATTTCAGGGTTAGGAGGAAGGACACGAGGTCCACGTATTCCTTGGCGGTGAGGGTCTGGCCGAAGATCGGGGGCATCACGCCCGGCTGGTAACCGGCAACCGTGCCCATGCCAGCCGGGTTGAGGATCTTCGCCATAATGTAGTCCGGTGTCTGGATCTTCGCGATCTGAGAGAGATCAGGCCCGACCGGCGACGCGCCAATCTTCCCGGCCTTGTGGCACGCGATGCAAGTCCCCTTGCCGGCGAAGACAGCCTCGCCGGCCTTCGGGTCGCCCGGGAGCTTCAGCTCGGCGGGCGCGCTCCCTGCCGCCGCCGCGCCCACGGTCTTGGGGATGTCGTCAAGCGTCACGTCGACAGTGCCGCCCAGGGACTCGAGAAAGGCGACCAGGGCCCAGACCTCCGATCGGTTGAGCGCGATGGGCGGCTTGTCGACCTTGGGCATGATGGGCGGGTAGCCCTCGACCAGATGCGCGGCCGGGTCGACGAGCGCTTCGATTAGGTACTGCTTGCCGCTCATCCCGGGCTTCGTCTTGCCGGCGCGAGCTCCGATCCCCGCCAGGTCCGGCGCCCGGGTCCCCTTCTGCCCGATCTGGTGGCAGATCTCGCATGTCCCCTTGGTCTTGAAGATCTCCTGGCCCGCTCTGACGAGCTGGGCGGTCGTGACGTTGCCCCCCTCGAGCGACAGCTCCTCGGGAGGCTTCGACTGGATCTGCGGGATGTAGTTCGCGTACCCCGTGTACATGCCCATCAGGAGCAGGGAGACGAGCGACACCTTGACGACGACGGGCACGCGCATGGTCAGGCGGGATCGTCGCTCCCGCCCGCGAGGGCCGGCACGCGCGCGTGGGCCGCGGTGTGCTCGGGTCCCCGCTCGCTCAGCCCGCCGAGCCAGAAGATGAACATGACGAGGGCGAAGAACGCGATGGTCACGACGGTGATGACGTTGGCCGCATACCCGAGGGCGGGGGTCACGGCGTCGACCGAGCTGTCGCGGAGGACGCCGTACACATGCCAGTGCTGCCGGATGCCCGATCGGGCGAATCCCATCAGGCCCATGAGCCAGGTGAAGGTGACCGCCAGCAGGATCAGGACGTACTGCGAGCGCGGCGCGATCGTGCCCCAGCGGATCTCCCCGGTCGCCCGCGCTCCCTTGAACATGGGGATGTCGATCGCCATGACCAGGAAGATCGCCCCCAGCACGGCACCGACCTGGTAGACCGAGAACCCGATGCGGACAATCGACTCGACGAAGTAGCCGTACACCCCGTAAAAGATCACGATGGCCGCGGCTACGGCGAGGACAAACCACTGGACCGCCATCCCCGTCCGCGCCCACGGCTTCGTCGAGGTCTTGTTCGCGCGGCGATAGAGCATGAACGACACGAACGTGGTCAGGATCATGATGTTGACCGCGGTGTTCTTGGCGGACATGACACCGAGGAAGCCGAGCACCGGATGATGGGTCCCCCCCATGGTCCGCGCTTCCTGAAGCGTGATGACCATGCTCCGCGGCGTGGCCCATACCATGAAGCCGAATGCCAGGAGCCCGATCATGATCGGGATGTACCGGCGGTACCGCTCCGACCCTGGAATACGCTCCATCCCGAGCCAGAGATAGTAGTTCGAGCCGATGAAGAGGACGCCGATCAGGATGGCCTGGATGATCCAGAGCCACGACATGAACCCGCCCATCATCGTGATGCCCATGGTCTGGTTGAAGGCGTAGATCTCGCGGCCGAGCCAGTAGCCCGCGAACGGCAGCACGATGAACGCGGACAGGGCCACGAAGTTGCCGATATAGCCCATCCAGTCGTAACGGGCGCGCTCCTCGGCGGTCTGGGCGCCCAGGAAGCGGAACGCCGCATAGGCGCCACAAATGGTCCCGCCGAAGACGATGTTGGCGATCAGGCGGTGGATATTGATGGGCATCCACGTGAAGTTGTTGATCGCCGTCCACACCGAGCCGGTGAAGGCCCCGGCGTCGTTGATCCCCGCGGGCGAGATCATGAACGTGACCCAGGAGTTCGCCACCAGCAGGATCGCGGTGCCAAAGAGGTTGGACAGGACGCCCAGGCTCACGTGAATCCACTTCAGGGGGCCGCTCAGCCAGTTCCACCCGTAGTACCAGAGGTAGACGGTGAAGGTCTCCGCGAAGAAGAGGAGCGCGTAGACCCAGTAGGTGGAAAAGAAGATCGACGTCATGAAGTTCCAGAAGCGCGGGTAGTAGCCGACGAAGAGGAAGAGCAGCGCCGCACCCAGGAGCGCGGTCGTCGAGAACGCGGCGAACGTGAGCTTGACCAGCTCGTGGGACAGCCAGTCGTAGCGCCCGTCGCCGGTGCGCCAGCCCATGATCTCGATGATCACGGCGAAGATCGGCACCCCCAGAATGAAGGCGGCGAAGTTGAGATGGAGCTGGGCAACCGCCCATACGGCCAGCCGCGATCCCAGGAGCGGGACGGTACGGTAGGCGGGCTCAGTGGCCGCCGGCTGGGCCAGGGCCGCCCCGAGCGACAACGGGAGGACGACACCGACGACACCGATGAGTGTGAGGCCGAGGATCGCGGCGAGACGGCAGGTACGCCCCCGGGCGACCGCGTCGGTCACGTGCCCCTCGGGTCGAGCCCCGGCGCTCGCGGCGATCGGAGGATTGTACCCACGTTCACACGACGTTGTAAGCAAAAGCGCCGGGCCTGTCAAGAACAAATGGCTCGCGCGTGTTTGACAGCGTGAAATCGCCAGGCGTAGCATGAGCCTGCGGAACCTCCGATGAAACCCAACACCAGCCAGCGGCTCCAGTTTTCGCTCGTTTACGTGCTGGTTGCGATCGTCATCCTGGTCGTACTGCAGAACCTGCTGCTCACGCCCCGCACGGTCGAGATCCCGATGTCGAAGTTCCTCGAGCTGGTCCGGGCCGGCCACGTCGAGAGCGTCCAGATCAGCGAGCGCGAGATCGCCGGCCGGGCGCGGGCCGGCGCGCTCCCCGAGCCACCGGCTGTGAGGTCCGACCGCCTCCGCGCGCTTCTGGGCTCCGACGAGGACCTGAGCCGGTTCAGCGTCACCCGGATCCCCGGGATGGACGACGCGCAGCTCGTGCGGGAGCTGGAGGCGCACAAGGTCGAGTTCTCCGGCCGCATCGAGAACACGCTGTGGCGAGACCTCCTCTTCGGCTGGGTCATCCCGCTGGCGGTGATGGTCGGCATCTGGATGCTGATCATGCGCCGCGTGGGCGGCGGGGCCACCCAGGCGCTGTCGTTCGGCCGGTCGAAGGCGAAGATCTACGACCGCAAGGAGCTGAAGACCACATTCCAGGACGTGGCCGGCGTCGACGAGGCCAAGGCCGAGCTGGTCGAGATCGTCGACTTCCTCAAGAATCCACGGAAGTACCAGCGCCTGGGTGGCCGGATCCCCAAGGGCGTGCTCCTCATTGGCCCCCCCGGGACCGGCAAGACGCTGCTGGCCCGGGCCGTCGCGGGGGAGGCGGATGTCCCATTCTTCTCGATGTCGGGCTCGGAATTCGTCGAGATGTTCGTCGGCGTCGGCGCGTCCCGGGTCCGGGACCTCTTCGAGCAGGCGAAGGGGAAGGCGCCGTGCATCGTGTTCATCGACGAGCTGGACGCGGTGGGCAAGTCCCGGGCGGGCGGCATGGGCGTGTTCGGAGGGCACGACGAGCGCGAGCAGACCCTGAACCAGCTCCTGGCCGAGATGGACGGCTTCGACTCGTCGAATGGTGTGATCTTGATGGCCGCCACCAACCGGCCCGAAGTGCTCGATCAGGCCCTCTTGCGGCCGGGCCGGTTCGACCGGCAGGTGGTCGTTGACAAGCCCGACCTGAAGGGGCGCGAGGCGATCCTCCGGCTCCACGCCCGCAGCGTGATCCTCTCCCCGAGCTGCGACATCAGCGTGATCGCGGCCCGGACGCCTGGCTTCGCCGGCGCCGACCTCGCCAACATCGTCAACGAGGCGGCCCTTCTGGCGGCGCGCAAGGGTAAGAACGCGGTCGAGATGGCCGACTTCGAGGAAGCAATCGACCGCGACGTGGCCGGTCTGGAGAAGCGGAGCCGGGTTCTCTCGGAGAAAGAGCGCGACATCGTGGCCCACCACGAGATGGGACACGCCCTGGTCGCCTCGTCGGTCGCCCACGCGGACCCGGTTCACAAGGTCACCATCATTCCGCGCGGCGTGGCGGCCCTCGGGATGACCTACATGCTTCCGACCGAGGACCGCTTTCTGATGACGCAGAAGGAGCTGGAGGATCGCATCGCCGTGATGCTCGGCGGCCGGGTCGCCGAGGAGCTCGTCTACGGCGAGGTCTCGACCGGGGCGCACAACGACTTCGAGCGGGCCTCGGAGCTGGCGCGCCTGATGGTTATGAAGTACGGCATGTCCGAGCGCCTCGGGCTGGTCACCTTCGGCGAGCGCGTCCCCACGTTCCTCCAGTCGCCCGGGACGGGCTGGAGTGGCGAGCGGGCCTACAGCGAGGAGACCGCTCGGCTGATTGACGAGGAGGTCCGGGCCATCATCGAGCGCATCCACGAGCGCGTGCGCGCCATCCTCACCACCAAGAAATCCATGCTGATCGCGTCGGCCGCCGAGCTGAAGCGCACCGAGACGCTCGAGGGCGACCGACTCCGTCGGCTGCTGGCGGGGGAGATGCCGGAGGAGTCCTGATGGTCCGCCTGTCCAGCCGCGCCTTTGCCACCCTCATCACCGCCGCCGCCCTTCTGGGAGCGCTCGTGGGCGGCTACGCCGTGTCGCGGGGCGACTCCGGGCGCACCGAGCGCCCGCCGGCGGTCCAGGCGCAGGTGCTGGCGGTCCAGCTGCCCGCCGCGACGAACACCTTCGCGAAGGTCGCGGAGGCGATCAAGCCCGCCGTCATCAACATCAACACGTTCGCGCGCGGCGCCGGGAACCCGGGCCGGACGCCCTTCGAGGAGTTCTTCGGCGAGGAGTTCTTCAAACGCTTCTTCGGGGACATGCCAGAGCGAATCCCGCAGCGCAGCCTGGGCTCGGGCGTCATCGTCGATCCGGCCGGCATCGCGCTCACCAACGCGCACGTCGTCGAGCGGGCCACCGAGATCGAGGTCATCACCCTCGACGGGCGGAAGCACCGGGCGAAGGTCCTCGGCCGCGATCCGAAGACCGATCTGGCCGTCCTCAAGCTCGACGACGGGAAGGCGACGTTCTCTTCCGCCCGACTCGGCGACTCCGACAAGATCCAGGTCGGCGACTGGGTGCTGGCCGTGGGCTCGCCCTTCGGGCTGCACGCGACCGTCACGGCGGGCATCATCAGCGCCAAGGCCCGCCAGATCGGCCAGGGGCCCTTCGACGATTTCCTCCAGACCGACGCCGCCATCAACCCCGGTAACTCCGGCGGCCCCCTCGTCAGCATGAGCGGCGAAGTCGTTGGCATCAACACCGCCATCGTGGCGGGCGGTACCGGCATCGGGTTCGCGATCCCCGCCAACATGGCCCGGAAGATCTACACGGAGCTGGTCGCCAAGGGCAAGGTGTCGCGCGGCTGGCTCGGCGTGACCATCCAGCCGCTCAGTCCTGATCTGGCCAAGTCCTTCGGCGCCCGCGACAGCAAGGGCGTGCTCATCGCCGACGTCCTGGCCGCCAGTCCCGCCGCCCGCGCCGGCCTCGAGGCCGGCGACATCCTCCTCGAGTTCGACGGCAAGCGGACCGACGGCCCGGCGGACCTCCAGCGCTTGGTCGCATTGACCCCGCCCGGGTCCACGGTGCGGGTGAAGATCTGGCGCGATCACTCCGAGAAGACGATCGACCTGAGGGTCGCCGACGCGCCGGGCGACCGCGAAGTGGCAATCCAGAGCGGCCGCGGTCGCGATCTGCTCGGCCTGGAAGTCCGACCGATCACGGCCGAGCTGGCCCGCCAGCTCAAGCTCCGCTCCACCGAGGGCGTGGTCGTGGCCCACGTCGAAGATGGCAGCAGCGCCGCCGAGGCGGGGATGCAACCGGGCGACGTCATCCGGGAGATCAACCGCCAGCGCGTCCGCGCCTTCACGGACTTCGACCGCCTCACCCGGGCCCTCAAGGACGGCGACCGCCTCACCGTGCTGCTCCAGCGCGGCGCCATGTCCCTCTACGTCGCCTTCACCGTCGGGGCGGGGTAACCCCTCCCCGGTTCTGTGGCTCCGGCCCAGGCGATGAGGAGGGACGGGGCCCACTCGGCATGGGCGTGGTGGCGTGTGGCGTGTGGACCGGGTCGGTGGCGTACTGGCCGCGGCCTCAGAGCGCCGATGGGAGCCACCCGCCGCCCCTTGAAGAGAGTTGACGAGGGCGACTCCGCGACGGACCTTGCGCTGGTGGACAACCTGATAGGTGACGGAGTAGTGACGTATTGCCCTCTGACCTCCGAGGGCGGCTACGAAACGCTGTACGAGGACTCCAGGCCGCTACCCGGTGGCCCGGTATTCAATTCGCGCGGCGTCCGTGACCCGGCGCGATGCGTCCAGAATCTCCAGCGACACGAGATCGCCCCGTTCGTCGTAGTCAAGAATCACACCGGGCTTGTCCTCATCACTCTCGGCAACCGCCACGTCGTCCTTCAAGATCACGGGGTGTCGGTCTGCCGATCATAGGTAACCTTCATGTAGTCGCCCCCCTCCAATACTTACCGATCTTACTCGTCCGGTACACGGTGACCACCTCAGCGGGATCCCGGTCGATGTCGACAACTACGCGGACCAGGTAACGGCGCCCGGGCACACCCATCGTAATTCGAGACTGGTGCGAAGCGCGTAGACCTTGATCACGGTTGCGAGCTGGCCAGGAACGAGCGGGCCTGTCGCAGGAACTGGCCGAACGCCGGCTCGGTCTCGAGGAACAGGTGGTTGCGCCCCGGCAGAGTCACGAAGCGGGCGCCAGGGATCCCGGCCGCCATGCGGCGACCGGCGTCGAACGGAACGCAGGCGTCGTCGCCCGCGTGCATCACCAGGGTCGGCACGCTCACCCGAGGGAGCAGGGCGGTGACGTCAGTCTCGCCGGTCGCCTCGACGATCCGCACGGCGATGTCTGGTGAGACCGTGATCCGCTGCAGTTCGTTGAACCAGTCGGCCTGTTCCTTGGTCCCACCGGGTATGAACAGCGAGGTGAACAGCTGACGGAAGGCCGGGTTCTCCTTACCCCAGCCAAGGCGCATCAGCGTCAGCAGGGCGGCGAGCCCGTCCTTCTCGGCCGCGCTGCGGGCGCGCTTGTTCCGGCCGATCGCATAGCCGCCGTAGAGGATGAGGTGCGACACCCGCTCGGGATGTCGAACCACGTAGGCGATGGCGACGGCACAGCCCTGGGAGATCCCCAAGAGGGCAAACCGTCCGCCGTTGACGGCATCGACCACCGCTTCGAGGTCGCTCACGAAGGCGTCGGTCGAGATATCGTCGACGGTCCGGTCCGACAAGCCGTTGCCGCGTGCGTCGTACCGGATCAGCGTGTGCTCCTTAGCCAGCTCCCGGTACAGATGCCGCCAGATCGGGCTCTCGAGGTCGTATTCCAGATGGGTCATCCAGTTGCCCGTCTTCACCAGCGCCGGCCCCTGGCCGATTATCGAGTAGGCGAGCTGGACGCCGTCGGGCGCCGTGCAGAAGCGAATCGCCTGCTTCAGATCGACGGGGCCGAGGGCGGCCACGCCAGCGCGCCCGCCGACATCCGAGGGGGCGAGCACGAACACGTCCACCGGCGGTTTCGTCCATTGCCTGGGCCGCCAGGATTCTGGCACATCGCGCCGCAGTCCGCGAGATCGCGCCGGCCACCGGCGCCAACCTGGCGGTGGCGAAGGCCGTCGTCGGCTTGTTCTGAGGCCGTGCAAGTATGCCCGCCGTCCAGCCCGAGGGCGAGCCGTCGATCGGTGCTCGGTGGCACCAGACACTCCTGCGCTCGCGCGGTGGCCCTGCCTCGCCAGGCTATACTGGCACCGTCGTGGACGGCCTGGATCCCATTCGGCGCGTTGTCGAGGCGCGGTCCGATGTGCGCCTCGCGTACCTCTTCGGGTCGTCGGTGCGCGGCGAGGTCCGCCCGCAGAGCGACGCCGACGTCGCCGTGCTCTTCTCGGGCTCTCCGCCGGTCGAGAGCCTGGACCCGCTCGTGGCCGAGCTCGAGACGGCCGCGGGTCGAGGCGTCGATCTGGTCGTCCTGAACGACGCGCCTCCGCTCCTGGCCCACGAGGTCGTCTCGACCGGGACCTGCCTAGTGTGTCGCGACGACGACGAGCGCGTGCGCTTCGTGGCACGGACGGTCTCCCGCTACCTGGACACGGCGCATCTCCGGAGGGTGCAGCACGCCTACCTGCGCGAGCGGACCGTGGCTCACCGTGCCCGTCCGAGCTGAAATCGTTCGCCGGAAGCTCCTCGAAATCGGCCAGGCGATTGGACGGCTCCGGTCGTGGCTCCCGGTGACTGCGGATCGTCTCGAGCAGGACTTGATGCTCCAGTGGGCGGTGACGCACGGTCTCCACATCGCCGCCGAAGCCCTGTTCGACGCGGGCGGCCACATCCTGGCCGGCGAGTTCCAGGAGGCAGTCGACGAGTACCGGGAGATCCCTCCCCGCCTGCTCGCGCGTGGGGTGATCTCGCGGGAGACCGCGACGCGGTTGGAGAGTCTGGCGGGCTTCCGAAATATTCTCGTCCACGAGTATGCGGACATCGACCTCAGGCGGGTCCAGGCGGGGCTCGGTCGCCTCGACGACCTCGAGGCCTTTGTCGCCGACGTGGAGAGCTGGCTCGTTCGCACGAGGCCTCTAAGGCACTCGCCGTCGCCCGGCCTGGCTGGGGGTGGCGACCCGGAGGACTCGAACGGCTGAAGTGACAGGTCGGTGGCTCGCCCGCGTCATCCCGCTGCTCCTGGTCGCGGTGACCATCATGGTCGCGCCCGCGCGTTCGGCTGGCGACGACTCCAGGTTCGAGGCCGACGGCCGGGTGCTCTCCGTCGACGAGGAGAACCGTTATCTGGCCGTGGCGCACGGGCCGATCCCCGGCCTGATGCCGGCCATGAACATGCGCTTCGTGGTGGCGGACGCGGCCCTGCTGCGCGGACTGCAGCGCGGCGACCAGATCCGGTTCGTCCTCGAGCTCCGGGACGGCGAGTGGACGGTCACCGCGGTGGAGGTCGGCGTCCGGTCGGGTCGCCCCTGAGGTGCGCCTGCTCGGCGCCTTCAAGCTCTGGAAGCCCGGGCGTGGCCGAGTTTCCTATCAGCGGGTGGCGATGATCGATAATGCCGGCGGGTCCGGATCGACGAGGCCGTGACGGGCGACCGAGGCATCCCCTGGACGACAGGGCTCCTCCGCACCCCAGCCGCGCGGAACCGAAGGAGCCGGATAGTGCGTCGGCCGTTGTCCCGTAGCCGTTGAACCGGACGCCATTGCGCTGCCACCGTCGAGACGGCGACGAGGACTGCGGGGCTCTGCTGGTCGCGTTCGCGAGCCATGTGGAACCACCAGAGCGTCAGGCTTGTTTACAGACTGCTGAACAAGTAGCAGGGGGGACGGTGACCCCGCGATCTATCGGCTTGCGGGGACGGTGGAACGGTGCTGGCCTTTGCCGTGCTTCGTGGGTTATGAAGGGCCCCGACGACAGATGCCCGATTCAGGTGAAGACGCCCGACGCTTGTCCCCACTTCGGCAAGGGCCGATAAAGAGATGCGGCCATGACCGGCCGGCCGATCGGGGTGTAAGAAGCAGCGGGGTGCCGAGGAGGAGAGAAATGAAGCCTTGGATCTTGGCGAGTGTGCTCTTCATCACCATGGTCATCGCGGCTGGCTCAGCGGCAGCCGACTCGTCGGTGGGCTACCCCGATGGATCGTCCTCGGTTGTGGTGAATCTTGACGTCGGCTCGAACGCGTTCGTGTTCCTGGATAACCCGGGAGACGGGGACATCTTCGTTCACGGCGCTGACGCCTACGGATTTTTCGAACCATTCACGCTGGGCGGGCTCCCGGCCGGCGTGGCCTACTGGCTCGATCTGCGCGGATATTCGGGCCGTTACCTCGTCTACGATGTGTACCTCAATGCCGGCTTTGGATTCTTCTTCGTCACCCAGTTTCTCCTGTGAAGGCCTTTCGCGCTGACGCGGCGCCCGGTGTGAGCCGAGCGCTTCAGGCTGTTCAGATCATCGTCGTGTGTCATGTGCTGGCGGTCGTGGCGGCGGTCGCGGCTGCACCTTCGTGGGCCGGGGACGACCAGACCCAACTCGACCGTCGGGTGTCGTCTTGGCCGCCGCCGTCCGCGGTAACGGCCGGACCCGCTCCCTCCCTGCGGATCACGGGAATGGTGGTCAGTCCCCCGACGAGCGTTGCGTTCGTGGCCATGCCGAGCGGAGAGGGCGGCGAGACTTCGGTGCAGTCGATCCACGAGGGCGACGTCGTGGACGGGTATCGGGTGATCTCGATCGAAGTGGCGGGCATCACCTTCGAGCGTGACGGCGAGCGCTTCATGGTGAAATTGGGGAGCGATCGCGAGGCGGTCTCCGAGGCGCCGGTTGCGCTGCCGCCTCCCGTATCAGAGTCCGTGTCGGAGGATGATGAGCAGTCGGTGATCGGGATCCCGGCTCGCCAGGCCGAGTCGAGGCCCGATAGGCCGGCCGAGCTGGTCGCCCCGCCGGCGAACCTCAAGGAGGTCCGCCAGGCGACGCGGCGTTTCCTGGAGCGGCTCCAGGAAAGCCCGGAGTTCAGGCAGAAACTGGACGCCTTGCGGCCGCAAGGACCGCAGCGGCCGGAGTAAGAGCGGGATCCTCAAGCACCCGCTCGGGACGACCGAAGAATGGGCTGGACCGCGTGGGCCGCACGTTCATCGGCTCGCGTCGACCGCCCCGGGTCATCGAGTGTCCACACCGCACCGCGAACAGGAGGAGTTCCCCTGGCACCCGTACTCGCTGCCGAGGAGCGCGTCGAGGCGGCCCTCGACTGGCTGTTCCGCCACACGGATCCCGCACACCCGCTCATCGCAGAACTCCGGCGGCTGGCCCGCACGCGCATGCTCGTCGCCATGGACTCGCGAGATGGCGACTGAGACCTGCACGCTCCTGGACGAGACCGCGGCCGCCGTCTCGGCTCCGCACGTCTATGCGCGCCTGACGGAAGCGATCGCCAACCCCCGGGGATCCACCGCGCTCATCGCCGAGATCATCAGCGAGGACGCGGCGCTGACCGCCCGGCTCCTTCGGCTCGTGAACAGCGCGTTCTACGGATTCCCCTTCCCGGTCGACACCGTTTCCCGGGCCGTCATGCTCGTCGGCACGCAGCAGATCAGCGATCTCGCGCTGGCCACGTCCGTGATGACCACGTTCGACGGGATCCCGGACGACCTTGTCGACATGGAGTCCTTCTGGCTGCACAACGTCGCGACCGGCGTGGCGGCGCGTCTCCTCGCCGACCTCCGACGGGAGCCCCTGGTCGAGCGCTTCTTCGTCGCCGGCGTGCTGCACGACATCGGGCGGCTTCTGCTCCTGGGCCAGCGGCCGGCGCAGATGCGTGAGGCCATGGAGCATTGCGAGCGCACCGGCACGCCGCTCCTCGAGGTCGAGCACGCGATCTTCGGGTTCGACCACGCCGCGCTCGGCGGCGCGCTCCTGCGCGCCTGGAAGCTCCCCCCGGCTCTCGAGGACATGGTGGCGTTCCACCATGCGCCGAGCCGGTGCACGCATTCCCTCGAGGCGGCGCTCGTTCATGTCGCCGACGTCATCGCGCACACGCTGCCGCTCGGGACCAGCGGGGAGCGGGCCGTCCCGCCGCTGGATCCGCCCGCCTGGACGCTGCTGGGCGTCAACCCGACCATCCTCGAGCGCACGGTCGAGCAGATGGAAGCGCAGGTCAGCGAAACCGTTCGCCTGATCCTCTCGCCCCTCGCGTAGAGAGTCGACCGGGGGCTCCGCCCCTTCGAGCGCGCGCCTCCGCGGGCAGACGTGCGCGACCACAGCCCGCGCTTGAACGGAGCGGCGAAGCGGTGCGTAACGGTCTACTCTGACAGTCTCCCAGAGGACCGAGGGCCTACCCGACAGCGGCGCCGACCGCGTCGAAAACTCGGGCGGCGGCCGACTCACCGGACCGGCGACCGTTCAGCGTCTGCTACAATTCCTACGAGCCTGTCGGAGCAACCGAACCACGAACGGCGCCGACCAGTTCACGCGCCGATCTCGGAATCAGGGCTCCGGCTCGCCTGCGGCTGCGCGTCGCACTGCCACGCCAGCGCAACCATCCGAGAGATGTTGGAAGGGGGCGAAATCTACTCCGAGTGTCCCAACGAGACGGACGCTCGGCTCGCAGGTCTTCGATGGCGCTCGAATTCAAGGACTACTACAAGATTCTCGGTGTCGAGAAGACCGCCAACGACAGAGCGGTCAAGCAAGCCTACCGCCGGCTGGCCCGGAAGTACCACCCCGACCTCAACAAAAGCAAGGGCGCCGCGGACCGCTTCAAGGAGATCAACGAGGCGAACGCGGTCCTGTCCGATGCCGATAAGCGCCGACGGTATGACGCGCTCGGCCCGGACTGGCAGCGGTACGCCCAGGCCCCGCCGGGGGGGTCGAGCGGGCCGTTCCCGGGCGGATACCGCGTGGAGTTCTCGGGCGACGGCGGCGATCTGGGGGGCTTCTCCGACTTCTTCCGGACCATCTTCGGCGACCTGGGGTCGCGCCAGGGCCCGGCCGGCGACGAGGACATCCTCGGCGGGTTCGGCGGGCGGCGGCGCGCCGCCCGGCCTCGGGGCGAGGACATGCACGCGTCGGTGCAGATCTCGCTCGAGGACGCCTTTCAGGGCGCGCGGCGGACGATTGCGCTCGAGGCCGAAGAACCCTGCGCGACCTGCGAGGGCGCCGGACACACTGACGGCCGCCCCTGCCCCACCTGCGGCGGGCGCGGCTGGCAGCCCGTGAGGCGCACGCTCGACGTCAAGATCCCTGCCGGCGTGAAGAGCGGCTCCCGCGTTCGCGTCACCGGCGAGGGTGCCGGCGGCTCGGCCCGGGCCGAGAGGGGCGATCTTTACCTCACCGTGACGGTCGCCGACCATCCGCTCTTCGAGCGGCGCGGCGACGACCTGCACCTCGAACTCCCGGTGACGGGGCCCGAAGCCGCTCTCGGCGGCACGATCGACGTGCCGACCCTGAAGGGCAAGGTCTCGATGAAGGTTCCGCCGGGAACGAGCAGCGGACGCACGTTCCGGCTACCGGGATACGGAATCCCGCATCTCAAGGGAGGTGGGTCGGGCGACCAGCTGGTGCGGATCAAGATCGTCCTGCCGGCGAGCCTGACGGAGCGCGAGCGCGCGCTCTACGAGCAGCTCAAGGCGCTGCGGACGGACAACCCGCGCGCCTACATGGGGTGAAACGAACAGACAAGCGTTTCCTCCCGTGAGCTCGTCGAGTGATCGAACCACTTCTTCCCCAGCCGCGCCGCCCATCAGACGCCGGTCGACCACCGCCTGACGATCTCGGCGAACCCGCCGAACACTAGCCACACGCCCACCGCGACGAACCCGGTGACGAACGTGAACCAGAGCAGCGGCGTGCTCAGCTTGCCGACGTGAAACTCCGGGGGGAGGCGCTTGTTGTTGATCAAGAGGATCTGCAGCGCCCCGATCGAGCGCACGATCAGGCCGATCGTGGCGACCGACAGCCAGATGATGAACGGCTGGGTCTGCGCGACCAGCCAGAACCCGGCCAGGACCGCGAGGGTCACGACCAGGAAGTACCAGAAGCGGTAGGGCCGGCTCCGCCCGATGCCCGTCACCGCGATCGCGTCCGTCGTCGTCCGCCCGATGAACGTGTCGTAGATCGGGAACTGGGCGTCGTAGAGCGTCACCATGACGAAGATCAGCATCAGCGCGCCCGCGGCCGGCCCCATCGCGCTGGCCGCGACCGTCGCCATCTGAAGCGGGACTTCGACCCCGCCAGGGACCCGGCCGGTCTCCAGGTACCCCCCGTGCAGGTACGCATACCCGGCCACCGAGTACAGATACGTCATGAGCGTGCCGCCGATGAGCCCCCACCAGAAGAACAGGCTGTACCCTCCGGTCCTCACCCATTGACGCATCTTGGCGTGCTCGGCGGGGTCGCTCGTGTCCCAGTGGAGCTCCTGGGCCGTGATGCGCTCGGGCGGGCGCAGCGGTCCGGTCACCTGCCCGGCGAACTTCCCTATTCCGAAGCCAGCCGCCACCACCCAGAAGCTCACGTACATGATGCTCCCGCCCGGCTGGCCATAGAGCGCCAGCGCGTCGGTGGCCGGCAGGCCCGCCGGATAGCCCTCGGTCAGGAAGGTCAGGCCGAGGTAGCCTACCAGGACGTCCCAGTAATGGCGCGGCTTCGCGCCGATCGCGGTGACCAGGAGCACCAGGAAGATGTTGGCGAACATGATGATCGTGAAGAACCGGGCCAGGAAGTCGTACGTGCGGTCCGAGAAGTAGAACACCACCAGCACCAGGACCAGCCCTACCACCGCCCAGACGTACTGGGGCGGCAGCGTCGACCCGGGCAGCAGCGTCTGGGTCGAGATACCGGTGAAGCGCTGGGCCGCGATCACCGCGCCACCCATCCAGGCCGGCCAGGCAAAGAGCACCAAGCTGACCACGGCCCAGAACCAGGGCCAGAAGCCGACTGGCTTCAGCTCATGGGTCGCCGCGAAGAACGACCGCCCGGTGCACATGCTGTACTTCATGCACTCGTACACCACCGCCGCCTCGAGCACGACGGACACCAGCATCAGCCAGTGCATGTTGAACGCGCCCCGCGCGCCGATATTCGGCAGCAGGTAGGCCTCGCCGCCGCCCACTGAGATGCCGAAGTTGATCGCCTGCGGGCCGAGCATCGCCAGCATGCCCGCGAGGGTTAGCGGATAGGGATTCGGGACCTTGTGGATCTCTGGCGACCCTGGTTCGACCATGGAGTCATCCTCTCCGCTCCGCGCGCGGTCGCGGGCATTGCCGCCACACGATAGTGCCCAGCCGGGGCCTTTGCAATACGCGTGGAGCCGTCTCGCTCCTCAGCTCGTCCAGGACCCCTCTTACCCTCGGCAGCACCACCAGGATCCAGAAGGCGAGCGTCGCGCGCGACCGTCCGGGTGTAGGAGCTCGGATACATTGACTGGTGCTCCGGGACGTCGCTACCATCTCGGCATGCGAGACGTACTTCGGCCCCACGAGGTGCCGACCCGGCGGTGGACCCGTGCCGAATACGATCGGATGGTCGACAAGGGGATCTTCGGACCCGACGACCGGCTCGAGCTCCTCGACGGGTACCTGATCGTGCGCGAGCCGCAGCGAGAGCCGCACGCCGTGGCGACAGATCTCGTGGTGGAGGCGCTGCGAGCCGCCTTCGGCTTCGGGTGGTACGTGCGCAGCCAGAAGCCCGTGGCGCTGGATGACGCGTCGGAGCCCGAGCCAGACGTCATCGTCGTGCGTGGCGTCCCGCGCGATTACCTCGGCCAGCATCCCTCTCGGCCGGTGCTCGTCGTGGAGGTCGGCCAGGCGAGTCTCCGGCGCGATCGGGGAATCAAGGCCGGACTCTATGCGCGGGCCGGCATCGCCGAGTACTGGATCGTGAACCTCGTCCGCCGCGTGCTCGAGGTCTCTCGCGATCCTCTCGAGGTGCCGGCATCACGATACGGCTGGAAGTACGGCACTGTCCGGGTGCTCGCGCCCCCGGCGACCGTCTCGCCCCTTGGCGCAACGCACGCCCGTGTCCGCGTCGCCGACCTGCTCCCCTGACCCGGGGTGAGACGGGCTCGCCCAGCGTATCTTGGCGACGTCAGGTCTGGTCGGATCAGTGAAGCGAAATCGGGCCTCCCGGCTGCGGTGTCCCTCGCGCCACGGGATCGGGACCGCGCTGAACAGTAAGGGGCAGCGGACCGCGTGACCCCTGCCGCTTGGCCCGCGGCACCCCCTCCGGAGCAGAGGCAGCGGAGGCTGGATCGCCCCGCGGTACAATCCTGCGCATTCGAGCCAGGAGGCGGGAACGATGCGCTTCCGCTTTCCTGCCGCCAGCCGCACACTCAGAGCCTCGGCCACCCAATTGGCAATCTCGCGCTGGATGGCGAACACATCCTTGAGCTGCCGATCGTAGTTCCTGGGACTACAGATGCGCCTGGTTGTTTACGCCAATCAGCTGGGCGGTGACGCGCACCTTGGGCCGGGCGCCTTCCACACGCTGCCCTCGAGGCCAGCAGGAAACGTCCGACCTGGCGATTCCCGCCGTTCGGCGCCTTGACCGCGGCCTCGAGGATGAGCCGGAGATCCTCCACGGCAATCGGGTCGGGTTTGAATTTCCGTACCGACCGCTGCGTGAACAGCACCTCGCCAACCGGCTTCGACAATCGCGTGTGATCCATCCGACGAGCTCCCTTCCCATCCCCTGCCGGAAAACCGCGGCGCGTGACCGAGTCGGCTCAGAGCGTGCGGCGCGAATCGTGTCGGCTAGTTGGGTTCCTCCCAGCCTCCTGACCCTTCACCGCACGGGAATGCCCTGTCCCTTCGTGGCCCAGAGCACGAGGATCGCGCCAGCGCGCGTGTTGCGCAAGAGGTCTGCGCCGCAGACCGTCCGTCATCGGTCCCGAAGTTCGGGGCACCGATACGGCGACGACCCCCAGGCCAGGCACGGCCGACCCGCCGACCCAGCGGACTCGCGCACCCATCGCCGATCAGCAGTCTGGCTTGCCTCCGAGAGACGCGGCACGGCACCGCGACCGGGAGCTCACACACTCGCCGGGACGAGCTCCAGCGCGCCGAAGCCCGCCGCGCGATACACAGAGAAGCCCCGGCGGTCGAGGGTGAATACGCGTCGCATCCGATCCCGCTCTGCCACACGGACGAGCGACGCGTCGGCCAGGTCCATCGGAAGGTTGCGATAGGTCCGCATGAGGGCGCGCAGGCGCGGCAGATCCGAGACGTGGAGCGGAAGAAGAAGCAGGTCGCCGCGCTCGAGCCAGGCGAAGAGCTCGGCCTGCGCTCTCCAGGCCCCGGCCAACAGGTACAGTGCCTCGGTCACCACTGGCCACGTCGTCCCCAGAGCGTCTTCGATGGTCTCGGCCGCCCGCACACAGGCGCGGTGGTGTCGATCGCGGGCGTTGAGCAGGGCAATCAGCGGGCCGGCGTCAGCCAGGGTCACGTCGGCCTCGGGTGGGGAGGCGACGACGCGGCGGCCTTGCCGGCTCCGGGGAGCGGGCTTCGCGGACGCGGCGGTCCTGCAGCAGCGTCCGGAAGCGCGCGCCGGTGTCGGTGGACAGCTCGGGGTCCCCGTTCGTGAGGATTCCGATCGAGTCCCGAACACGCGCGGCAAAGCTGCGTGCCCTCGCGCCGAGTGGCCTAGTAGGAACCAGACGCCGGATGGCGTCGCGGATGACGGCGGAGCGCGACTGTCCCGCCGCCACCAGACGGTCGAGCAAGCGCTCGGTCTCCGGGTCCAGGCGAACACTTGTGGGCATGTCGGACCTCCCGTACTACGGGGATCGTACTACCGTCAACCAAACGCGGTCAACGACTGAGCAGCTCGTGAGGGTCGTCATCGAGCGCAAGAGGAATCTCGGCTCGATCGATGGCGGCACGGCCGGACCGCCTGGGCGCTCACGACGAGTGCTACGTGGGGGTCGAGGACAGGCTCGCGAGACCCAGCAGTCGATCGAGAGGACTCTGGGTGGCCGGGGCCGATGCCAGCCGTCGGCCCTTGGCTCGACCTTAGATACGAAGAGGGGCAGCGAGCGGGATCCGGCCTAGCCAGAGTCGAGCCGGGCCCTGGCGAGCACCCGTTTGCGCACGCAGAGCCCTCTTCGACGCCTTATGGCTCGACGGGCTCCCATCGCCCTGACCTGGCCGACCGGTACCCCGCGTCGATCACCGAGTTGACGACGTAGCCGTCCTCGAAGGTCTCGGCGAAGGGCCGGGCTTCCCGGAACGCGTCGATGAAGTGCTTGAGGTGCCCGACGTAACCGTATGTGAACGGCTCCTCGGCGACCGGGGTGATCCAGCCGGTCGTCGCCGGCGCCTTCTCGAGGACGTAGCCGGCGTCCCCCAGGGCGAACGCGCGGATGCCGGTGGCGCCGGTGACGTCCGTGTAGATCGTCCCCTCGCGGCCCGTGATCTCGTTCCGCAGATCGAGTCCGGATCGCGTCGTCCAGTTGGCCTCGACCTGCGCGATCTTGCCCCCCTCGAAGCGGATCAGCATGACGGCCGTGTCCTCGAGGGGCGTGTCGTGAACGAGCGTCGCCGTCCACGCGAAGACCTCGAGGGCCCGAGGCTTGCCCAGCATGAAGCGCGAGAACTCCACGTTGTGGCTGCCGAGCAGCAGGAGCGGTCCCCCGCCGGCCAGCTCCCGGTCCCAGTTGTAGGGCGAGTGGGAGCCGAAGTGCGCCTCTCGCGACTTGACCATGACGACTTCGCCGATCGCGCCCCGGTCGATCAGCTCCTTGGCCTTGACCAGCGCGGGCGTGAACACTTCCGTCTCGAGGTAGCCGTGACGGACTCCGGCGCGCCGGACGGCATCGAGCATCATCCGAGCCTCGGTGGCGTTCCGGCCAAGCGGCTTCGTGCAGAGGACGTTGCGGCCGGCCGCGGCCAGCTTCACACATGCGTCGCGGTGCGCGAAGTTCGGGAGCCCGACGACGTAGAGATCGATCCCCTCGCGGGCGATCAGCTCGTCCAGCTCGTCCGTCGCGAAGGGGATGCGCCAGGTCTCGGCAAAGGTCTCGGCGCGAGTCCGGGTGCGGGAGTAGACGCCGGCCACCGAGTGGCCGGGCACATACTGTAGCGCCTTCATGTAGAAGTCCGTCACGAACCCGGCGCCGAGCAGGCCGAGGGTCACCGGTTTGGCGCGCCCGTCACTGGTCGTCATGGTCGAGAGCAGAGCCGGCGTCGCCGGCGGCGACGCGACTGCGTCGCCGTCATTTACTTCAGCCTGTCGAGACCCGGCGGGGGCGCTGGCGGCGTTAGGTTCTTCGGAGGGGGTTACGGCTATAGGTTCATCTGGTTGCGCCATGGGCTCATCCCTGGCGGGGCAGTCATTCCGGCCGGGTATTCGCCGCCACGAACTCGCGGACGCGGCGCCAGGCGTCAGCCGACGCCTCGGCGAACTCCGTGTGCCGCCGATCGAAGAAGCTGTGCGGCGCCCCGTCGTACGTGACGGATTCGTGCGCGACCCCAGCGCGCGTGAGCGCCTCGTCGAACTCCCGGACCGCGCTCGGCGGGATGCCGGGATCGGCTTCGCCGTAGATCGCGAGCACCGGACAGGCGAACGTGCCGACCGCATCGATCGGCTTCGGCCGGTCGGGCCAGCGCGAGAGTCCGAGCGGCCACCCATAGAAGCTGATGACGCCGGCGTAGCCGAGGCCGCTGGCGGCCTGGAGCGCGGAGATCGCTCCGCCAAAGCAGAACCCGACCGAGAAGAGCGCCCGAACCCGCCCGCCCTCTGACGATCGCAGAAAAGCCGCGGCCGCGGCGATGTCGGCCCCGATGCCATCGGGCGTCGTCTGCCCGACGTGCGGCATGAAGTCGAACTCCTCACCGCGCGTGCCCAGCCCGGCCGTCCGGCCGAAGTAGTCGATGGCGACCGCGTCGACGCCCGCCTCGGCGAATCGGAGCGCCAGCTCCTTGTAGTACTGATGCAGGCCGCGGACGTCGGGCAAGACGAGCATGCCAGCGCCCGTCGGCCCGGTTGCCCGCGCCGCATAGGCCGAGAAGCGCGTGCCGTCGGCCGCGGTCAGGACCAGATCGCGCGCGTCGGTTGCGCCGCCCGCAATCGGGGGAATCGGTGGTCGAGAATCGAGCTCAAAGCACACGGGGGATCCTCCGTCCTGGGTTCGGCGCCGCTCGCGACCGGCACCCGCCGCGGGCGAGAGCGTACTACATCCCCACGCGGCCCGCCAAGGCGCGGATCGCCGGTGGCGAGCGGCCGTCCGTCGTGCCCGATCGTGAACCAGATCCGCGGGGTGGAGACCGCGTATCATTGGCGACCATCAGCAACCCAGGTGAGCGACCGCGGAGGGGCGGGCGATGACGACATCCGAGCTGGAGTTCAACCCGTTCCGGCCCGAATTCAGAGAAGACCCGTACCCGTTCTACCACCGGCTCCGCGCCGAGGACCCGGTGCACCGGACCCCGATGGGATTCTGGGTGCTCACCCGGTACGACGACGTGGTCATGGTCCTCCGCGATCCGCGGTTCGGTCGGAAAGGCTTCGAGGAGATCCTGCAGGCGCGGTTCGGCGGCGAGGCCGGCATGGCGACGTCGATGCTGTTTCGCGACCCGCCCGATCACACGCGGCTCCGCGGCCTCGTGAACCGGGCGTTCACGCCCCGGGTGATCGAGGAGCTGCGGCCGCACATCCAGCAGATCGTCGACCACCTGCTCGACCAGGTCGAGCCCAAGCGGGAGATGGACCTGATCGCCGATCTCGCCTACCCCCTGCCCGTCACGGTGATCTGCGAGATGCTCGGCGTGCCCGCGCGAGACCGCGACCTGTTCCGGGACTGGTCGGTCGACATCGCGCGAAGCCTCGATGCCATCACGATGCCGACCGATCCGCAGATCGTGGCGCGCGGCAACGCGGCCCGCCACGCGATCACCGACTACTTCCGGGACCTCATCGCCGAGCGGCGCACGGCGCTGCAGGACGACCTCCTGTCGGGCCTCATCCAGGCCGAGGAGGAGGGGGACAAGCTCAACGAGGCCGAGCTCATCGCCACGTGCATCCTGATCCTGCTGGCCGGCCACGAGACTACCGTCAACCTGATCGGCAACGGCATGCTGGCGCTGCTTCGGCATCCCGGTGAACTGGCTCGGCTCCGCGCGGATCTGCGCCTGATCCAGGGAGCCATCGAGGAGCTGCTGCGCTACGACAGCCCGGTGCAGCGCACGGGACGGATCCCCACCACCGACATCGAGATCGGTGGCACGCGGATCCCGCAGGGATCGCTCGTCTCGGTCCAGCTAGGCGCCGCCAACCGGGACCCCGCCCACTTCCCCGATCCTGACCGGCTCGACATCGGGCGGACCGAGAACCGGCACATCGCCTTCGGCTGGGGCATCCACTTCTGCCTGGGCGCCCCGCTCGCACGCCTGGAAGGCCAGATCGCCATCGGCACGCTCGCGCGTCGCATGCCCGCCTTGGCACTCGCGACGGACCGGCCGACCTGGCGGGATTCGTCCGCCCTCCGTGGGTTGGTCTGTCTACCGCTGAGCTTCTGACCACGCCGGTGAGCCCGCACGGCATCACGCCGGACGACCTCCTCGTCCTGATGAAGAGCCCCCATCCGCACGCGGTGCTCGACCTCCGCGAGCGCGGCGCGTACGAGCGCGGCCACATCTTCCGGGCGACGTCGCTTCCCCGCCGTCTGCTCGAGCTGCGGCTCTCCCACCTCGTGACGGCGAGGCAGACGCCGGTCGTGCTCTACGACGAGGATGGAGCGCTGTCGGAGCTCGCGGCAGCAATGCTGGCGGACCTCGGCTTCTCGGATGTGCGAACTGTCGCGGGGGGACTCGCCGGCTGGCGGGCGGCGGGTCAGACCCTGGTCCAGGGCGTGAACCTCCCGAGCAAGGTCTTCGGTGAGCGTGTGGTGCATACCCACGCAACGCCACAGGTCTCCCCCCCGGAGCTGCAGGCGCGGATCGATCGCGGCGACGACCTGCTGATCGTCGATGCCCGGACACCGCAGGAGTATCAGCGCGGGTGCATCCCAGGAGCCTGGAGTGTGCCGGGCGGCGAGCTGATCCTCCACGTCAGCGACCTCGTCGGGTCACCGGAGACGACCGTCATCGTCCACTGCGGCGGCCGGACCCGGAGCTACATCGGCGCCGAGACGCTGCGACGCATGTCGCTCCCGAACCCGATCCAGGCACTCGAGAACGGGACGATGGGGTGGGAGCTGGCCGGCCTCGCTCTCGAGCGGGGAGCCAGCCGCTGGGCGCCGCCCGCGTCTCTGCGGAGTCGCGCCGGCGCCCGCCGGCTCGCGGAGCGCGTGGCGGCCGAGGACGGCATCTCGCTCCTGACGGTGGACGAGCTTCGCCGATTGTGGGCCCGGCGCGACCATGAGAACGTCATCCTTCTCGACATCCGATCTCGCGACGAGTACGACCGAGGACACCTGGCCGGCTCGGTATGGGCGCCGGGCGGCCAGGCGATTCAGGCCACCGATGAGTACATCGCGGTGCGAGCGACGGCGATCGTCTGTGTATGCGACGACTCGGCCCGATCGATCATGACCGCGTCGTGGCTCGGCCGGATGGGGTTTCCGACCGTTCACGTTCTGGCGGGCGGCCTGGCCGCGTGGACGGGATCGGGCGGCGGCCTCGAATCGGAGCCGGCCCCCGCGCAGATCCACGGCTACGAGGATGCGCGGCGCCGCATCGCGCTGGTCCGTCCCGAGATCCTCAGTCAGGAACTGGAGCGCCGCCCGGATCTCGTGGTCCTGAATGTCGACCAGAGCGACGACTACGCCCGTGGCCACGTGCCGGGCGCCGGATGGCTCTGCCGGAGCCGGCTCGAGCTCCGGATCCGCTCACTGGCCCCGGCCTCGGACGCACCGCTGGTCATGACGTGCGCCGGCGGAGTGGCCTCGACCCTCGCTACCGCATCGCTCGTGCGTCTGGACTATACCGCGGTCCGAGCCCTCGACGGGGGCACCCGCGCCTGGGAGCGAGCAGGGCTTCCCGTGGAGCGCGGATCCTCGCGGCTCCTGGACAAGCCAGACGACGTCGTCGTCAAGCCGTACGAGCGCGGGCGAGCCGGCATGCAGGCCTACCTGGACTGGGAGGCAGCGCTCGACGACGATGGGCGAAGCCCGCACTCGCTCTTCCCGCCGACCACTCGCGACGCCGACGATGACGCGGCACCGCCACGCGCCCGTCGCTCGGATCGTTCCGCAGGCATCCAACCATAAGCCCACCGATACGCCCTCGACCCGCTCCTGACCCGTGGCCAGTACGGGCGCGTGACCGCCCGGGCGGCTGGGTCGAGCGGTGCTCAGAAGTCCCTCGCCCGCCGCTCGGGGTCCTCCGGAATACCCTGAGGAGTTGGGATGGGCAGCATAAGCGGTCAGGCCGCCCTGTCGGCACTCGCCAGGCTGAAGCATGGAAGAAGATGGAGCCAAATCGCAAATCCCGGCTCGTGGCCCTGGTGACGGCAGGTGACGGCGGGGAAGAACCGGCATGCGCCGACCTGGTCCTCGCCATGGAATCGACACCGACCGGCGACGCCGTGGACCGGATCGTCGACGTGCTGAGACGACGCATCAATGCCTCGCCGACCGCTCTTGACCACCCACCGCGGGCTCCGTATGCTCAGGCGCATCAGAGTGGCTTCCTCGAGTCGAGGGATGACGTGAGGAGGTCGATCCTTTCGATGCGAACCTTTGCACCACCGCAGCCTCAGCCTCACGGGCCCGTGGTTTCCGGCGGGACTCGGCCAGATATGGCAACGCCCAGGCCGCATCCCTCCGAAGTTCCTCTCCGCCTGCCGCGCGCAATCGGGAGTCACGGGCGCGGACACGACTTTGGCAAGGTTCCTGTGCATCCTCCCGCGGCAGGAGCGATGCGGGCGGCGCTCGCGACCGTCATCGAGCAGAGGCAGGTGGGCGGCACGGAACTGCGCGGCGACACCCGGACGGCCCTGGAGCGCGCATTCGACGTGGACCTCGGCGCTGTCAGGGTCCACGCCGACACGGCGGCCGGACGGCTGAGCCGGGCACTGGGGGCGCAGGCGTTCGCGGCCGGCCAGCACATCTTCTTCGGGCCGGGCGCGTACAACCCGGCGAGCGCAGACGGGCGTCGGCTGCTGACGCACGAGCTGGCGCATGTGGTTCAGCCCGGGGGCGCGGGATCGGGAAGGCTAACGCTGAGCAAGGCGGACGATCCGACCGAGCGCGAGGCGGACCAGGTGGGCGAGTCGGTGGCGAAGGCGCTGGAGGCGGGCCTCGTGGCCAGCGCGGTGCCACCGCCACCGCTGGCGGTCCAGCAACCGCGGGCGAGCGGCGCGGCCCTGACCGTTCAGCGGCGACTGATCGCCACCGGCGATATCCGAGACATCGTCGACTTCATCTTCCTGGTCGCGCCGGCGATCGGGCTCACGCTCGTGCACGATCCGCAGACGCATGAGATCACGGCGATCGGTCCGGGCGACAAGCCGGCCACCTCGCTCGAGTTGCGAGCGGTCCTGACCACGGTCATGGACGATCCTCTCCGCAACGCGGAGATCAACATCGGGAAGGGCCAGCCGGAAGTAGGGGTTGGCGCGTTCCCTGCACCGGAAGATCTCTCGGGGGGGAAGGTCCAGGCCATCGACATCGACGACACCCTGAACATCGAGGCCGGGGCGCCAGGCAGCGGGCTGGCGAAGGTCGGGCACGAGATCATCGAGAACTACCATGCCCACAGCCTCACGGTCGTGGCGGGCACCAGCCGCTTTTCCGAGTCGCATCGCGTGGGTCTCGCCGCCGAGGATCGCATCGCGCGGGAGATCGTCGGGCCAGGTAGACGTGTCGCGTCGGTTCTCGTGGAGATCGGCGGCAACCGCCTCACGATGGTCGAGGACCACGAAACCTACTTCCTGGTCTACACCCTGACCAGGCGCCTGGCGACCCGTGGCCTCGACGTGTCGAATGCGCGCCGGGCGTCGCGGGCAAAAGTTTCGACCCGCCGGATCGATGGCTTCGACATCGGCTCGCCCGCCGTGCCGGCCGCCGGCGATCCGACGATCGCGGCGGTGGTGGCTGATCTCGCGGCCAACCCGACCGCCACGGTGCGGATCGAGGGCTTCAGCGACGGGCAAGCCGTCCCTACCCGGAGCCCAGTCGACAATGTCGCCCGCGCCCGTCAATGGGCAGAGGGGACACGCGATGCGATCCTCGCCGCCGGTGCAAGCGGCGACAAGGAGGGATTCAACCTGATCGCACTTGGCGCGATGACCTTCGTGGCGCCCAACGACACCGAGGCGAACCGGGCCAGGAATCGGCGAGTCGTCATCACGGTGGAACGGCCGGGGCGCTGACGACAGGGGAGCGGGGGAACGACCGTGCTCCATGCCGCTGTCCACCAGACGACGTCCGAGCATGGCCAGGCCAGAAGTCCGCTGCCGCCCCTGCTGGGACGCGATCGGTCTCCGTCCTTCGCGGCAGCGACGCGTGGCCTGCCTGGCTCACCTGCCCTCTCCCTGCCGCTGCGTACCAGGCAGGGGGGAATCGTGCAGCGCAAGTGCGTCTGCGGCGGAGTGGCCGGGACGTCCGAGGAGTGCGAGGCGTGCAGCACCGAGCCGGGGCCAGGTCTGCAACGCAAGCTCACGATGAACGAGCCGGGGGATCGCTACGAACAGGAAGCGGACCGGATCGCGGACCAGATGATGGGAATGCTGGCGCATCCCGCGGGTCACCACGCACCACCGTGGATTCAGCGTCTGGCGAGGCAACCGGCCGGGCCGGTGGATGCGGCGACGGCCAGTGTCGACCACGCGCTGGCCAGCCCGGGACGACCGCTGGAGCCGGGACTGCGGCGAGACATGGAGCAACGCTTCGGGCATGATTTCAGCCAGATCAGGGTACATACCGATAGCAGGTCAGCGGAGTCGGCCCGCGCGGTGCACGCCCAGGCATACACGGTGGGCCGAGACATCGTGTTCGGCGCGGGTCAGTACGCCCCCCACCACCAGGCCGGCAAGAGGTTGCTCGTCCATGAGCTGGCCCACACGATCCAGCAGGGGGCCGCGGCGGCGACGCCCACGTCCGCCATGCGGATCTTGCAGCGGCAGCCCCAGCCCGGCCCGGATACCGGACCCTGCCCGCGCGGAGAAATACGCCTTGGACCGGGACTGCCTTGCAGTCCCCTCATCTTGCCGGGCAGGAAGTGTCCGATAGGGCAGGTGGAGTTCGGAGGGGGCTGCGTTCCTCTGCGTCAACGGCCTCCGCTGCTCGGTGGCACGCTCACGGCCCCGAGCCCGCCCTCGATCTCGTCTCCTTCGGGCTCATCCGCCGCGGGGACCGGCACCGTGGGCGCGCCTGGCAGCGGAAAGAGTGCGCGCGTCCTCAACATCGAGAAACTGAGGGGTTGCGCGTACACGGTCACGTACTCCAATCCGCGCCAGGTGGATTGCGATACGGTCTTCAGGAACGAACACGGAACGAACCCGCCCGAGGCTCTCTGCGGTGCGGCACTGGTGTACGACATCACGTCCGTGACCGCCAGCGGCAGCAAGTGCCCCACCAAGCTGGAGGGGCTCAAAGTATCCGAAATCGTCAAAGGCGATCAGGGCTGCACACCCCCCGGCTATGTGTGGCCGGCCCCCAACCCCTGCACGATCGGACCCGGTGGAGCGCTCACCGGGTGCACGGACACCTTCTCCTTCTGCGGGCCGACGCGTACCCTGCAGGGGAACGCCTGCACCGAGATCGTCGACCAGGAGATCGAGGTCGGGGGCCAACTCGCCGAAGAGCACGAGATCATCTTCACGCTGAAGAAGAGCGGCACGGGCTGCACGGGGAAGGTCGAGAGGCGCTGACCCTGGCTCATGAGCCAGGGGACGGCCTCCTGGAGACGCCCTGCTATGCCTGCGCCGCCTAGATTTGGATGAGCCCATTCAGACCCTGCTCGCTTACCTGGCGACGCTGACCAGGAATCAGGTACGCCCGCTCGGCCCCGCGGGGGCGACGCTGGACATCCTTACCTCGCCCACGCCAACCCAGCAGAGCGCCTTCGAGTTGCTCGGCGTGTCGCCTCGCCTGTAGTCAGTACAGCGCGGCCCTCGCGAGCCCTTGCCCCACGATGCCGCACACTTGCGCTCCCGGCCGCGGGGAACTTCGGGCTAGCCCAAGGACCGCTCCCCAGGGGACCAGCTCCGAGTGACCCAGGCCGGACGACCTCCGGTTGGGCGCTTGCGCACCTATGGCGGGGCCGAATCGGGTGGCAGGCCAGGCCGCGGCGCGCTGTGGCCTCGCCTCCAGGCCTTCTCGGCCGCGCGATGCGACCGCCGCTCGCTGAAGCCGCCCGGCATCACCGTGCTCGGCAGACTGAACGCAGGCTTCGGCCAGAAGGACGGTCATGATCTGTGGGCTCTTCCGGATCCCGTGTGGGTAAGTCATGCCTCCCATCATTCTATTCCAGAGACAGCATTTTGGTAATGATCCAGACATCTTCAAGGATATCGAACCACACGTTCCATTTGTGGGACCGACCAAGAATTTCTTGTTCGATTGCCCCGGTGTTCATACGGGCGAAACCGCCTTTTTGATGTTTCAATCGCGTGATGTTGACCATCAAAGAAATATTCTCGAAATCAATGGAGTCGATGTGTTTGGCGGGGCCTTCGCGGTTCATTCACGTGGAGCAGCGCCGCGATGCGCGGCGCGCCCCGACCGACCCTTTGGCCACCTCCGGACGGAACCGCGGCGTGGTCGTGGCCGGGATCCTGGCGACATTTCCCTGAGGGGCACTCCTTTTCCGGCGGCTCGGCCTTGATGCCCCGGTACTCGGTGCTCAGAATGCCGCGGTCGGCATCGAGGCCAGAGACCGGAAGGACCAATAGGTATAGCAACCAAGCCGGGCCAATGCAACGGACGGGCCACCGGCTCTCGAACCGACGAGATCGGCACTCTCTTCACTGACGCCCGAGCGGCCATCGACGCGTCACTCGACCTTCGCCTTGACCACCGTGCAATCCGTGTCCACGTCGATGACGCTCACGTTGGGCTTGCGGCCGGCCGCGGTATCGTGAAAGGCGCTCGCCCTCGAATTAATCTCGTTGGTGATCGTGGCCGCGAGATCACCGGGCCTCTGCTTGGGACCGACAGCGGCAAGATACAGGCGGCTCTCGCACGTCGCGTCGTCGGGGCCGGCCATCTTGGTGCCCTTCTTGTGCGCTTCAGTCACCTTCGTGTCCCAGGGCACCAGCACGCTGTTGAAGATGGCCTCGTAGTCGGCGGCGTGGTGCCTCTCGTGCGTCTCGACCCTCGTGCCGAGATCACGGCCGCCCCTGACGACGAAGGTAACGTCGCCGAACCCCTCCTTGCAGGACCGCAAGCTGGGCAGCCGCCCCCCGACGTTCTTCTTGTCGGTGACGTGAGTCCATGTACTGCCCTCCCTGAGCAGCTTCATGTCATAGCTTCCCACGTTGTCGGGCACGGACGTGAAGAGGCAGTCGACTCCCCGATCGGCTCGCTTGGTGCTGGTCACGTCCGGGCTGTGCAGCGCCTGTCGCCCCGTCGTGGCATCGAGGAACGTGGTGCTGTTCAAGGTGAATTTCGTATCGCCCAGGAACAGCTCGCGATCCGGGATCTTGTTCTCCGCGATCTGCTCGGCCGGGTTGATATTCTCGGTGACGCTGCCTGCCACGAACTTCGCGGTGCGCTGAAGACACGGCCGTTGCAGTGCGAGGCGGACGGGCGCCGCCGGCGTTGCGAGCCGATCGGCCCTCCGGACAAGAGTGTCGGCGATCCGATCCGCGTCGCGCTCCGAGCCGCCTTCCGGTGGATTGATCTCCAGGTTCGCCGGCGCGGCATGCGCGGCTCCGCCCTGCTGGACCACGTGCACCAGCTCGTGAGCGAGGAGACGGAGTCCGCGCGGGGTCTGCGGCGCGTACTGACCAGCGCCGAACGCGATGTCTCCGCCAACCGTCCACGCGAGCGCGCCCACCGAGTCCGCCGCTTCGGCCGCACGGAGACCGGTGTGGACGCGCACGCGGCTGAAGTCGTGGCCGAAACGCCGTTGCATGAACGCACGGGTCGTGATGTCGAGCGGGTGCCCGGGCGAGCTCAGTACCTCGTGAACGATGTCAGGCACCGTCGCGAGTCGCGGGGCGGGAGTCGTGCCGCGGCCGGCCGACGGGCCGGGACGCGATGCGAGAGACAGACGATCCGGAGCCGGCGCCTTGCCGCACGCGCATTCACGTTGAGGACAGGCCCCACGCGTGGAGGCCGGGCAAGCCCTCGCCGGTGCACTCTGCCACAGAAGGTACGCGCTCATCAGAGGACCCTGGGCTGGCTCTTGATAGCGCCGGGCGCAGGTCTTGTCAAGGCGCTGCAACCCGACACGCGTCGACTCGATGTCGTCGCTCGCATCCCTGGACGAAAACCCTAGGCGCGATGGACCAGGGGGCAGTGTCTCGAACACCCCGCACGTGAGCGTAGTAAGGACAAACGGGTGCGGGGCGGGGACCGGGGGGCCGGGGTGCCCCGCGCACCCGACCTATTGTGACGTCCCAACTCGGAAGTCCGCCGCGGCGGGCGATGCGATCAGCCCAATGGCACAGCGCACACAAACGCCTCCTCGGCGACCCGGGAAGCCGCCCTTGATTGAGCGCGTGTTCAATTCCTGGCAACGGCACCGTCAAGGAAGGACGCGTCCCAGCGCATGCGGTACCGCGCCGCGCCAGGGACACGAACCGACCCCGGAGCACGACGGCTGTTGCTCTCCCCTCAATCGTGGCTACGAGGTTTCCGGTCCCGGGCGGTCTGATACCGTGTGCAACGAGCACCAGATTCTCGTAGCGAGGCGGATGCGCACCAGGTTGTGGATCGGCCGCCCGAAGGTGAACATCCAGCTCGCCGTCGTCGCCCGCGGTGCCGCGTCATGCACAGCAGCGGGCTTCCGGACAGCGACGAGACGATGCGCCGCGTGGCGGGTTCCTGTCAAGGCCCGTTCTTGGCGAGCAAAGGAAGACTGATTCCAGCGCGGCATAGTTGAAGACTGGGGTCAGGCGTCGCCTTCAGTGAGGAGAGCGAGGACCATTCCGACGACCTCATGGACGTCGGCGTCCGGCAGGCGCCCCGCGAATTCTGCCTGTCGAGCTTGCCAGTCCAGACTCTTCACCTGGTCGGCCAAGACGGCGCCGGTGACCACCAGACCCTCGAGGATCGCCACCTCGAAGGGGTATCCCTTCACGCGACTCGTGATTGGGCAGAGCAGGGCCAGGCCGACCTTGCGGTTGTACGCCGACGGAGACAGAACGAGGGCGGGCCGTCGGCCTCCCTGCTCCTGGCCAGCCTGCGGTGTGAACGAGAGCCAGACGATGTCCCCACGCTGCGGGACGTACCGGCGGGGCACTACCACGCCTCATGGCCGACTGCGGGTCCCGTCCCTGTTTCCCCGTGCACATTGTGCCTGGTGACGCGCCTCAGGAGATCGTCGAGGCGAGCCCGCCGCGGCGCCACGGGGGCCGCGATTAGGCGGCCTTTCGAGACGGACACGTTGACGACCGTCCCCTCGCTCACGCCGACGTCCTCGGCGAACGGTTTCGGGATTCGCAGGGCGAGGCTGTTGCCCCATTTCTGAACCTGAACGCGCATTCCCAAGGCCTCCCGCGTCTCGAGTATCTACAAGGAAGATACGCGACGACCTGGACGGACGCAACTGCGTTCGCCCCGAGGCCCTCTTAGGACCCACCGCGCCACCTACTCTACGCCTCCCCGCGCCGCATGTCCCGCCAGGAACCGGGCGACGGCCTCACCGATCGGCTGGCTCGTGGCGTCCTGGTAGAACGCGAACGCCGGCGAGGGGTTCACTTCGAAGCAGTACCATTCCCCATCTCGTCCCTGTCGCAGGTCGATGCCGGCGACCGGAAGGTCTAGGGCCTCGGCGAGCGTTCGACACCGATCCTCCACCTCGCGCGGGAGCAGGCAGGCGCGAATGTCGACGGGGCGACCGCCCGCGTAGCGGTAGTCGTCGGCGTCGCATTCCACGACCGAGGCGAAGACGTCCGTGGCGACGACGTGGACCCGATGGTCACGACCTGCCACGAACTCCTGGAACTGCGTGGGGCACGCGGCCACATCGTCGAGGCGGGCGTGATCGCCGGGGCGCAGGCGGGACACCCGACTGCGGATACCGCTCACCGACTTGTAGACGACCGTGCCGTGACGCGCCCAGAAATCGCGGGCCGCGCGGGGGTCGGTGGTGACGAGCGTCTCGGGCACCCTGAAGCCGAAGCGGGAGATCTGCCGGAGCTGATACGACTTCGAGCTGTTCGTCGCCATCGCCTCGAGGCGGTTCACCACGAGCGCAGGCGTGAGCTCTGACCACGAGGCGAGGGCGTCCTCGACGGCCACCGCATGGCGCCAGGCGGCGTCCTCCGCTCCAGGCGAGGTGGTGGCCGACAGGCGGGTGTCATAGGGCCGCAGGTACACCGCCGAGACGGCTTCGAGATCGATCGTCTGCTCCCGTATGCGCACCGACCCCCGCACGCGCGCATCGACGTCTAGACGGACGGCCGTGTGCAGGACGTCGAGCTGATCGATCAGCCGGGTCGGGGCGCCGAGCCGGTGAAGCGGCTCGATCACGGCGGCCATCGTGCGCTCGGACGAGAGACCCCACAGCAGGATCAGCACCGACGCCGGTCTCTCAGGTAGGCGAAGATCGCCTCTCCGATCTCGGGTGAGGCGACGTCCGGCCAGACGTCGGCGCTGATGAGCCGGGCACCGCCGCGCGGACCACTGAAATGGGCGGCGACCAGGTCCACGCCGGCCGCGGCGGCGAGGCGCCGCGCGTCGTGCGCCAGCGCCGCGTCGGCTTCGCCGAACCATCGGTCGCCGACGATGGTGATCGTGACCGGACGGCGCGCCGGCACATCGGGCTGGCCCGCGCCGGCCAGCTCGACCGTCCGGCGAGCGGGGCGCACGGGGATGTGTAGGCGCGCCGCTTCATGCACCCACTGTTCCCGGCGCCAGGGCGGTCCCGTCAGGCAGGCCGGAGTCGGCCGGTTCAGGATCGGGCAGGGAAGCCCGGACAGCCAGGAGACCAGGAACGCCGTCATCTCCTGCGCCACGTACGCCCGATCGGCCGGCACGATATGGGTGAGTTCGTGCTCGTCGACCGCGGTCAGCCGGGTCAGGACGCCGCCGACCTCACGAGTGGACACGACGCGGCCGTCGACGGCGGCGGTCCCCGACCCGGTATGGCCGAGGGTGTCACGCCAGCCCACCATGGACAGGTCTCGCGGGGTCACGAGAACGGTGCCCCGGGCGTGCCCGCGATCCGCGAGGATCCTGGCCGCGGTGTCGTGACGACTGGCGAAGATGAGGAACACTCGCTCGGATCCTCGTCGCCGCCCGGCCTCAGCCGACCCGGGGGCGCTCTTCCGGGCGGATGAAAGCGCGGCCGGTCGCCTGCGCTTCATCGGTGGGCCCGATCCGGCCGGTGGGCATGGCACCCTTCGGCGGTCGGGCGGGCCGCGTGCGTCCGGCTCGGCGCTGTCGCCCGGCGCCTTCGTCCGGCGACCTTCGCCTGGGCGTGCTCCGTGACGGGCGCGCCGGCGTTGGCGCCGGGACATCCGGCGCCACCCTCAGAGGGGTCTCGCGCTCCTTGGCGAGATTTTCCTTGTCCTTTTCCTTGTCTTTGTCCTTGTCCTTCGCCTCCTTGCGTTCCTTTCCCTTCGGCCGGAAGACGGTGAGGGTGGCGGCCCGGGTCGCCCCCAGGACGGCCTGGATCACGGTCGAGCCAAGAGCCTGCCCGGTGACCGTGAACGTCCCGGTGGCGCTTGCGGCGATCGTGAGGCTCGGTGGGAGACCGTCGATCACGCCGGCCGTGGCGCTGCTCAGACCGACGCTCACGCCGCTCGCCGGTGCGACCTGGCTCAGCGTCACCGTTCCCGTCGACGTGCCCCCGAGCAGGATGGCAGCGGGATCGAGCTGCAGGTCCGTCAAGACGATCGGCTTCTCGACGACGGTGAGCTCGCTCGTCAGGGCGTCGCTCCCGACCGATCCCGTGATGATCGCCGCCCCCGCCGCGTTCGCGGTCACCGTGAACGTTCCCGTCGAGCGTCCCGCGGGGATCGTGACGCTCGCCGCCGACGGTCGGGCCACTCCCGGATCGCTTGTGGTGAGGACCACGACGATCCCGCCCGGAGGGGCGACATCGCTTAGGGTCAGCGTGGCTGTCGCCGCGTCCCCCGCGGTGACCCGGACGGGATCGAGCGAGAGGCCGGTGAGGACCACCGGACGCGCGACGAGCCAGAACCACATCTCGAAGGTTCCGCCGCGCCGGCGATCGCCCGTGGGCAGGCTCAGGGAGGTTGTGACCGTCCCGGCCGTCGGCAGCGCGAAGGCGTCGCCGTCGAGGAGTAGCCCCGGGTTGTCGCGCGCCCAGATGAAGCTGCCCCTGAGCGTCAGACGCGCGAGGATCCCGCGATCGCCGGCGAGCTTCAGCGACGGAAGCGTTGCGAGGGCGGCGCTGGTGTCGGCGGTCGGCTGCCACACGATCGTGTTCGCGGCTTCGCCCTCGCCCACCCCCACGTCCCCGGCAAGGATCAAGGCCTGGTAGCCGACCAGGGGCGTCGCCGCCGCGGTCGCGAAGGGCACCAGCGATGGAATGTCCACGTTCAGGACACAGGTCGCCCGGCTGATGGCGGCCGGCTCGACCTGGCGATCGCAATGGATGGCGATCCCCCCCAGGAGGTCGTTGACCAGCACGTCGCTGTCGTTGACGAGCGGCGAGACACTGCCGCGGTCTGGATCGATCGTGCTGACCCGGATGATGCGCACGCCCTCCTCGGCCTGGGGCAGCTCGCTCAGCGGGGAAAAGACCTGCCGACAGTCCGCGACCACGTCGAAGGCGATCCCCGGCGAGCCCCCGGGCGTTCCGAGCGCCCAGCGCACGATCGCCAGCGGGCAGCGGTTGCGCACGATGCCCGCGGGGGGCGCATCGGTCAGCGCCTCGACCGAGCCGTCGGCCCGGCGCGCGGCGAACTGCCAGTAGTCGCCGCTGCGGAGATCCGAGCCGCCGAACTCGATGTGCACGCCATCCCCGAGGTTCATGTCGGGAGTGGCCGTCTCCCCGAAGATCGCCTTGGCGGTTCCCTGCCCGTCCCAGCGCCGCAGCACGAGGTGCCGGCCGGCGCCGGGGCGGACATCGAAGGTGTCGGGAAGCACGTCAGCCACGGGCACCGTGAACTGATCGGGATCCGGATCGGCGACGAGAAACGTGAGGTGGCCCCGCGCCGGCCCGAGCTCGCTCGCATCGTCGCCCACCTCGACCAGGTCGCCCTGGCGAAGCGCCGTGGCGGCGTCGCGTCCGAGGCTTTCGAGCGTGAGCGTGCGGCGGTCGGCGCCCACGGCCGTGACGCGGACGGCGAACGCCGCGTTGTCGCGCGACCACTTGAATCGCGCCACGCCGATCACGGTGGCGTTCCTCGCCGTCGTGAATGCAGCGCGGAGCGGCGTGCCGAGCGTGAGGACGGTCCGGTCACTCGACAGCTCGGTGATGGCCACGCGCTCGGACTGGCCATCGTCATCGACCAGGGTCAGTGCTCCCCAGCGCGTCACCGCATCGAAGCGGACGGCATCCAGCGGCGTCGCCAGCACCAGGGCGAGGGCGCCGGCATCGGCGTCCTGCGCGAGCTTCACGCTGACTGTCAGTCCGGACGCGCTGCCGGTGACATCGCCGCCGTCGTGGATCTCCACCCGGTACAGGTGGTTCTCGCGTCCCGTGAAGAGCGCGGGGTCGGGGAGCCGGCAGAGGTCCCCGGGCGCGCTGTCCGGAGGCTGGAGGGTCGTCAGAGTTCCGCGGCCCGCGCTCGGCAGGAACTGGCCTGCCGTCTCGCAGGTGACGGCGGCGGCGGGAACCGAGCTCGGAACGATCGCGACCCTCACCTGCGCGACCGTCCGGAGCCGCGTCGCCGTGTCGGGGCCACCGAGTGCGACCTCCCGCAGGGTGTCGTCCTCCAGGTATGTGATCAGCCGCTGCCAGACTTCCAGGTACACGACGCCGATGACCTCCGAGCCGGAGGTGGGCACGGGGATCCGGCGCGGATCGAGCAGATCGGGCTGCGACAGGTAGGACGTGCTCGCGTCGAGCTGGCAGAGCACCCCGTGCACGTAGCACCGCCCCGCCGCGCCCTCACCGCCCGCGATGAAGAAGTCGTCCGGTGCGGCGGTGGGGTCGGGGTTCGGTGAGATCCGGAACGCCGAGCCGGGTTCGGGGACGCCACACACGCCGACAACGTCCGCCGTCTCCCGCTGCGCGCGACCGAGGCGCTCGAGGGTATCGGCGTTCCAGTCCGAATCGAGCCACACCCGGCCCTGCTGATGCAGCACGCCGACGTAGTGATGGCGTCCATCGACGCTTGGTCGGGAGAAGTCACCTTTCATGGACGACTCCTAGCCTAGCGGGCTGCTGAAAAAGGCCCACCGGCGGAGTTGGCGCCCTCGGCCGCACGCTCAACGGGAAGCGAGTGCGCTTCGCGCGCGGCCCTCGGGCGCCGCTCCGCGATTCTGGGATTCTTCGGCTCGGCTCGCCTCTGGCTCGCCTCACCCTGCCACGCGTCTGGGGCTTCTTGAGCAACCTGCTGGTTTTTCAGCATCCGGCTAGGTCTCGGCGATCAGGACGGGCGCCAGGCTCACGGGCATGAATTCCTGGAGCTTGATCCGGAGGTTGTCGAGCCTGACGGCGTTGAGCGCGCTGGCGAACGCCCCGACCTCTGCCCGCGCCTCGCTCGCGGTCAAGATCTCCGGAGGGCAGACCGTCCCCAGCTGCGCGTAGTCCGGACGACCGAACCGCCGCGAGTTGAACAGGGGAGGCAGACATCGCCCGGGCGGCCTGGCCGCGGCGATCTGCTGGTCATCCGGCACGCTCCGGTACCGACGGGGAAGGACGGAGCCGAGCTCGTACCGCGTGAACCGGATGCACCCGGCCTGCTGGTCCTCGACGACGGCGAGCTCGTCCAGCAGGCACTCGCTGGCCTTGAGCACGTCGCACCGGATGCGGCCGAGCACCGTGACGCGCTCGAGCTGCACCAGGCTGGCGAACGAGTCCGGCGGCGGGCTCCCGGATTCGGCGGGGCTGCTCGGCGGCGAGAACCCGCCGATTGCCGGGCCTCCCCGCTGGTCGACGATCGAATCGGCGACCGTGAGCTGGCCGACACCGGCGCCGAGCCGCAGCCCGCCGGTGATGCACCGGCACAGCAGGTAGTCGTCCCGGCCAGCGGGATCGGGGTCACTCGCGATCAGGGACCCGTCCACGGCGGTGCGTGGATCGAGCGTGCATCCGATCAGACAGAGCCGCGTGAGCCGGCTGCCGACCCGGAGCGGCCCGCCGCTGATGAGGAGGCCGTCGAGCTCGAGCTGCGACATCGGTGAGGCCACCCGCAGAGTGCTTTCCGCCGGGACGCCCGGACCCCGGTACGCCGTCAGACACGGGCGCTGGCCGGCGGCGGCGCGGAGGGTCAAGCGCGTGACCGATGAGTCATCGAGCACGATGGCGTCCGGGAGCGCGTACGTCGCGCTGTCCACGATCTCGATCACGTCGCCGTCGCGGGCGGCGGCCATGGCGAGCGCGACGCTCGCATGCACGGGAGCGCCGGGCAGGGATGCCGTCAAAGGGCTATCGGCGTCGCCCATCTGGGCCACCAGCCGCGTCGGACGCGCGGCGGGGTCGAGCTGGCGATCGTAGGTGAGCGCTCCCACGCGATCGCCGAAGGCTTCCACGAAATCGACGCTCAGCCCGCCTTGTCCGATGGCCGGGTCGCCCGGTGCGAGCGCGAAGCGTCCCCGCTCGGGGTCGATTCCGAGCTCGCCCGCGGCCAGGAGCGCCCGGCGCTCGGGGCGGCAGAGATCGATGGCGACGGGTCGCCGCTGCTGCAACGGCCAGACGCCGGCGATGGGCAGCACCTGGCCGGCGGCGGCGCGGGCCAGCGGAAGACCGCCGAGTGACCGCTGTTGCAGGATCTCGAGCTGCGCGACCTGATCGGCGGGCACCCGGTACGTGCTGCCGTCGTCGGCGACGAAGAAGCGCCGTCCGGCCGCCGTCAGTTCCGGGAAATACACCAGGAGGCTCTGGCCGCGGCGGTTCTGCACGACCAGCTCGGCCGCCGGAACCCGGTCCCCCGAGAGCGGGGCGACCCGGACCGTGAGCAACCCGTCCGATGGCAGGTCGCCACGAATCGCTTTCCGGCTCGGTCCGTGGCTCTGCGCCGGCCACGGATCGGGTACCTCGAGCTCGGGATACGCGCTTGCCGGCTGGTCGATGGTCGCCAGCGCGCCGAGCGGCTGGAACACCCCGGTGAAGAGCTCCACGCGGATGAGCGCTCCGGCGGTGCCGAACCGAGTCGGATCGGCCAGGCGCAGCCCGCCCGGCCCGCGGTTCAACCGCGTGAATGCGTCGGCTGGCGCGACGCTCGGGCTCTCGCCGCGGGGTGGGTACACCTGTCCGTCTGAGGCTCGCGCCAGCGCTGAGACGCCCAGGTCGGCGGCGGTGTAGGTGCTCCCGTCGTCGGCCACGAAGTACGTGCACGCGTCCCGCTCCGTCACCAAGGCGGCAGGCAGGTAGACGTAGAGCCCGTCGGCGACGCGCACGGGACCGAGAGGAGCGGCCCGGACGGCGACGACCGCGCCCGGGAAGCGGGCCGCCGGCGATGCCGGCAGTCCCGGCCAGCCGAGGCCGGCCCGGCCGGTCTGAACGGTCACCACCAGCCGCCCGGGACCGGTCGTCGCGGCACCCGGATGGAAGGCATCCTGATCGCCGAGCGAGGCGTGCAGCGTGCTGAGCGCGCCCAGGGGGATCGGCGGCGCGCCCTCCTGGTGCCACTCGGCCGTGATGACGAAGTGAGCGCCGCCTCGCTGAACGGCGCGAGCGTCCACGAGGCGGAGGCCTACGGCGGGGTGGAGCGAGAGCCCGGCGCCGCTCTGCCCGAACGTGAAGGGGGCCGCGCTCTCGCTCGACCGCGGGACGGGCGGGGCGGCGGCGCTGGCGAGCAGCACACCGAACTGGCGGACGGCGACGTCGCTCCCGAAGGTGCCTCCGGACGCGCGCTCGAACGCGGCCCTCGTGAGCGGAGCGCCCGATTCCTTCACGAAGAGCGGAATGTCCCGGAAGAGCGGATCGAAGGTGAAGCACGCGGCATCCGGTGGCGCGCTCTCTCCGGGAGTCGCCGCCGCCGGCGTGGCGCCGGTCACGGCGAACGTCTGTAAGCGCCGGAGGAAGAAGCCCACGTTCTTGATCTGATGGCGACCGGGCGTGCCCCACGCCGCGCGACCGATGCCGAGGGCGTCGCGAGTGACCCGCGGCTGGTCGAGCGGGCGCGCGGGCTTGAAGTCCGCGGCGCGACAGAACGGATCACCGGCGCGCCCGAGCAGGCTGAGCCAGGCGGGATCACGCAGGTCCGGCGTCAGGACGGCGTCGCGACGCAGGTGGCTCAGGTTCTGCGTCCAGCCGAGCGTCTCGAAGAACTCGGCCAGATCGGACGGCCATTCGCTCATCGCCTGGGCGAGGGCGGCGAGCATGCGGGGCGTCCCCTTGCTCCGGCGCCAGATCACGGTGTTCCACACGTCCAGGCGATTGCTCTGCCCGACGGGCCGGGCGAGCAGGTTGGTCCCGACGAGCGCACCGATGTACGGCACCACCCAGTCGTCGCAGGTCTCGATGAAGAAGCTGTCCCACAGGGCGTCGAGGTCCTGGCGAACGGTGGCGACCTGCTCGGCGATCACCCGGAGCAGGGCCTGCAGCGGCCGGCCCTGCTCCGCGTCGTAGACGCGGTAGTGGCCGGGCGCGCGCGCGTACAGGCGGCGCGCGAAGTCGAGGGCGTCGTCATTGCGGCTCATGTGTCGACGAAGCCTCCGCTGCCGAGCACGACGGCGAGCGCGCCCTTGGCCGGGTCGGCGGGATCGCCCTGGATCACGGCGATCTCGGTGGGCCGCACGAAGATGGCGTGGCGGACTACCGTGGGATCTCTGGCGTCCGTGTCCATGCGTCGGAGTCTCGTAATGGTCGCGGCCCGGACGCCCGCCACCGCGTGCACCGCGGCGTACACCGCGCTCAGGTGGATGCTCTCGCCGAACTCCAGGCGCTCGAAGGCGAAGTAGCCGGGCGTCCCGTCCGCGTTCAGCCCGGGCTTGAGCGCCGCCTGGACCCGGGCCAGCGTGGCTTGCCGGGGGAAGCGGTCGTCGAGATCGACCGTCAGCGCCACGTCGATGTACACCGGGGCGAAATCGAGCATGCGCAGGGGAACGTTCGGGTCACGGCGCCGGTCGAGAAAGCTCCGTAGCTTGGCCGCGACCACCGGCTGCTCGGCCAGGGGGACGCGATTGGCGGTCGCCACCGTCAGCTGGACATAGGGCTGGGCGTTGGCCCGCAGGGTCGTCGGGTGCCGCGTCACCCACATCGCACCGGCCTTGACGATGCCCGGGTAGCTGCGGGCCAGCGCCGCGTAGTCTTCCGCGCTGACGGCGCGACCGAACGCCCGCACGCTGCCGGGCGCGTTGACCCGGATCTGGGCGGCGCTTTCAGGGTCGGCCCCGCCGCTCGAGGGCTGCGGGCTCGTGACCTCCTGCAGCCGAGGGAGGCTGTCGATCAGCTGCTCGATCGCCCCCGCGGGCACGTTGCCCGACACGCCGAGGCCCTTGCGGTAGCGTGCGCGGACGTTGTCCTTGCCGGTCGGCGGCGCGGCCCCGTCGAGGCCGTCGCCGAAGACGACGGTCAACTGACCGGTGTCGTCGAGCGCCGTCGCGAACACCTGGGCCTGCGGACCGCTCCCGACGAGCGTGGGGCGCTCGCTCCAGCGAACGCCGTTGACCGCCACTACGAGCGTGCTCTGCACGGCTGCCTCGGCCTCGGGGTCGGTCGAGGGGCGAAACGTCAGCGGCTTCTGCCTGATTGGGAAGGACTGCAGCGCGGTCCCGTCGCCGCTGCCGAGCACCTCGTCCCTGACCGTCTCGCCATGAGTGACCGCCACGACGTTGGCCAGGAGGACGGCGGTGGCGCGCGTGTACGATCTGGCGAGGGGCTCCCTCAGGCTCACGGTCGTGATGGCGTTCGCCTCGTCCAGGAGGGGGGGGGCCGCGAGAACACCGGATTCGGCGTTGACGGTCGCCGTCGCCACGCCCGTGGCGGCGTCCCACAGGTGCCCGCGGAGGACGACCGTCTGCCCGGCCTGGAGCTCGGGGTAGAGCCCGGCCAGCACGAGCGTCGAGCCACCCAGCGGATCGGGAAGGGGCAGGTCGTCGTGCAGGACGAGGCGCTCGCTGCCGGTGAGCACGACGGTGTCGCGCAGCGGGAACCGCGCCTCCGGCACCGACTCCTCGAGCGTGAGCCGAGTGACCCTGGCACTGATGGCATAGTCGGCCTTGCTCACCGCCCGCGCGTCGGTCACGTGCGCGATGGTCGTCGAGAGATCATCGGCCATCAGCACGGCCCATCCGGGTGTCTGGGGCGTGCCCCGGACCTCGTCGTACACCGCGTCGAGGAAGACCAGGAAGACCTGGCGGCCTCCCGGGAGCCTGGATGCGGCGTTGCCAGGGTCATCCCAGTTTCGGTCCTTGTACGGGCCGTCGACCTGATTGACGGTCCCGGTCAGCGTCGCGGGCAGCGCGTTCCAGGCGGGCGCCTTGTTGCCGAACACCCCGGCCTTCACGCGCAAGGCGTACAGCGAGACGTCCCGCGTGCTCCGATCGAACGTGGTGCCGTCGGGCTCCGACCACGTCACCGTCGTGGTGCCGGCGGTCCGGTCGACCTGCACGCTCGTGAGCTGATACGGGGTCGCCTTCTCGGCGACGGCCGCCCCCTCGTTCTCGACGGTCAGGACGAAATCGCCGACCGTCAGGCGGGTCCCCACGCCCTCGAGCACGAGTTTCCGGGTCGCGAGACGCACAGACCGTGGGAGGCCGGGCGCCCCGCCGACGGCGGCGGCGGACGGATGGATCGACACGGACGGCGCCACGCTCGAGCGCGACGCTGACACGGCGCTCACCGGTGGTGCGACCACTGTCCGAACCGCTCGAGCGGCCTCGACCCCGAATGTCCGGAAATAGGCGACGCCGGCACTGCCATAGAGGTTCCCGGCGGCGGCGGCGCGGTCGAGCACCTGGCTCGGGGCCGACCGGAAGACAACGTCGAAGCTCTTCAGCGGGGCGAACTGGTTCGTGGGCGCTGTCGCCGAGAGCGGGATCGCACTGTGCTCCCCGCGCGCGGTGATGGCGCCCTCTGTCTCGAAGACCGCCGCGGCCCGGTCGGGCTGGGCCGGGCTGCCCACCCGGAATTGCGCCGGCACCGTGATCGCCGTGCCGTTCTCGACGGTGAACGCCACGAGGGCGCTCGCCCCCGCGCCCGGTCCGGGCCGATACCCGATCGCTGCGGCCAGGCGGAGCAGGGAGTCTCGCTGGGTTGCCGTGGTGATGAACGCCTCGTTGGCGATCCGCTCCTGGTAGAAGGTCAGGATGTCGGCGAGGTAGGCCCACAGCTCCAGGAACACGGTCTGGTAGTCGCCGTCCCCGCCCTCGTGCCATCGCGCGAACGGATTGGGCGTCGTGCCCAGCAGGTCGGGGTTGGCCACGGCGTCGAGCATGGCGCGGCGGAAGGTCGTGAACGTGCCGACGCGATACCGGATGGCCGAGAGCCCCGGCGGGTTGACGACCGCGACCGGGGCGGCCGGCGCCGTGGATGCCCCATCACCGCACCCGGGTGGCGGATCCGGAGGCAGCCCGCAGAGCGACCTCGACGCGCTCATTGCCCTCCGCCTCTCGGCCGGATGGCGAGGACCCCGTGCTCGGGGAAGTTGCGGTCGTTGTCCAGACGGACGATCTCGTCCGGGCCGATCGACAGGAACCCCTGGCGGAGGTTGGTCCGGGTGTCGCGCTCGGGCTCGGCGGCGTGCAGGCGCGCCAGCCGCGTGATCTGCGCCGACTCGACGCCCGGCACGGCCATGATCGCCGCGAGGAGCCGGCTCACGTAGAGGTGGTCGCCGAAGCTGAAATTGTCCGGATGGAAGAAGCCCTTCCCGCCGGCGGCGCGGTCGTGCGTGGCGAGCGCCTGCTGGAGGGTCTGGTGCACGTCGCTGGCGCGCGCGCCCTGGGCGACACAGAACACGACGGCCAGATCGACCGGAACATATACGGCGCCCGCCACGGCGAGGTCATACCCGGTCAGTCGCGCGGTCTCCAGGTGGTCCCGCAGCGACCGGCTCAGCCTGGACGACAGGCTCTCTCCGCCGAGAGGGTCGACGGCGAGCCGCACGGTGAGCCAGCTGCCTGTCCATCGGAATGCTGCCGTCGCTCGCTGGACGGGCGCCCGCCCCTGCGCGTCGGTGAAGGCCTGGGCAGCCGCCTGGTAGTCGTGGGCGGTGACGGCCACGAGCGGCTTCTGAAACGTGGCGGGGCCCACCCGGCGGGCGTGATCCCGCGATTCCGGATCGCGGCCGCCGACGGCCGCCAGCGGGTTGGTCACCGAGATGAGCCACGGCACCCGCGCGTCCAGGGGCAGGGGGCGGGTGAGCGTGTCAGCCGCGACGTTGCCGATCGTTCCCTCGCCCACCCGGTAGGTCGCCCTCACCGTCGCCGTGTCCGGGGGCCTCTGGCCAAAGACGTCGTCGCCGAAGACGACCGTCGCCGTCCCCTCGTCGTCGAGCTCCACGCGAAACACCTGGTCGTCGGGCCGGCTTCCGAGCAGGGTCCTCCGCTCCTGCCAGCGCTGGCCGTCCACCTCGAGCCTGAGGGTGCTCGTGCTCCGCGACGGTCGCGCGGTGAACGCCGTGGGCCCTTCCGACTCTGCGGGAGGCGGCGCCACCAGACGCAGCGTCTGCGCGTCCAGGTAGGCCAGCGGCGCTTCGCCGAGCCGCAAGCGCTGGCGGCGAGGCGCCGGTCGCGAGCCCGGGGCCGTCGATTGGTCCGGGACCGGGACCCGCAAGGTCTCGCTGGTCGTCTCACCATGCGTCGCCACCACGAGGTTGCCGCGCGCGCGGGTTCGTGGGGTTGGCGGAGTGGTCGGCGCCTCTCCGAGGCAGTAATCGTGGTGGAGGGGCGTCGCGTCGGACCAGCGCACGTGGGTGAGTTGGTCGTCCGCTGACTCCGGGGGTGGAGACCCCGCCGGAGTCGCCAGGGCCTGCGCGTCAGCGATCAGCCGGACGACGTCGCGGTGGCCCTGATCATCCTCCAGCAGGAGGTGATCGCCGGCCTTCAATCCGTCGTACCGACCGACGAGCACCGCGCTCGAAGCCTGGCGGGGCAAGCAGCAGTTCGCGTTGCCCCAGGTGTAGAGACGGATCTCGTTGTGGCGGGGATCGAGGGTGGCCCCGGTGAGCGTCTCGAAAACGATCACGGGGTCGGCCTCGCGCTTGGGCGCGTTGCTCACCCGGAAGCCCGCGCTCCCGAGCGTGTGAAGCTCGCTCACCTGGAACTGGAGCCAGGTCCGGGCCGAGGCCCCGTCGTCCATTTCGTAGCCGAGGAGCGCCAAGTGCCCGGCCACGGATCGGCGTTGGGTCGCGCTGCCGAGGAAGGCCTCGTTGGCGACCCGGTCTTGTGTGTAGCTGAGTGTGTCGGCGGTGGCGGCGAGGAGCTCCAGCAGCATCACGCCGAGATCGGCTTCGCTGCGCTCCGTCCAGGCAGGCAGGCGGGTGGGGATGAAGTCGAGCAGGGCCTGCCGGAAGCTCGCGTAGTCCTTCGCCAGGTAGTCGATGGCCACCGGCAGCTCGGGGGCCGGCCCAGCGTCCGGCGGGCGCGGACGGCAATCGAACGGATCGCCGCAGGCCAGCCGGAAGCGAAGCTCGCGGCTGGCGAAGAAGGGATCGATATCCGGGCCGGAGACGGTCAGCGTGTAGACCGAGAAGTCGCCCAGCTCGTCGAGCGCGAGCCGCACCTGCGGCCGGACGAGGTCCGGCGGGCTGGTCGTGCTGAACGGCTCGGCCGTGAGGACGCGCGGGAAGCGCCGCTGGCCCCCGGTAAGGCTGTAGCTCCGCGGGTCGAACAGGTACGACTCCGAGGGCAGCGCGATCGGCCGGAGAAACGTGACCACGAGCCTGGCCAGCCGATCGTCGACGGCGACGCGCGCGATGCCCTGGGCGCCCGGTCGCGGCTCCGGGTGCGGGCACTGGATGCTCGGGGACGCCGGGATCGGGGCCATCGTTCAGACCTGCACCTGGATGCTCTGGCGCTGCTGGGTCGCGTTCACCGTGTACTCGATCTCGATCGTCACGACCTCCTCGAGGCCGGCCTCACTGTCAACGGTGACCTGGTCCACCGTGATGCGCTCACCCAGCCACCGGTCCAGATTCGTCGAGATCAGGAACTGGGCGCTCGTCCGCAGGGGGTCGCTGCTGGGGGCGAAGACGAGCCGCTGGACGCCGACCCCGAACTCGGGCAGATTGACGCGCTCGCCCGGGTTCGTGAACAGGAGCTGGAGGATCAGGTCGCGCAGGTGATCGTCGGCGGTCGTGGTGTTCGGGGTGCCGCCACCCCCGACCGCGTACGGGAAATCCAGGAACCGCGGGGCACGGGGATCGGTCTGGAAAGGCTCTTCCATCGCCTACCGCCCGCTGACCCTGGTCTGGACGCCGTTTACGATCGCCGTGCCCTGGGGCCCGCCGGCCGCGTTCAGGCACTGTCCCACGCTCGTCTCCAGCAGCACGGGGAAGGCGGTCACCGAGCTCTTGGTGGCCAGGTCCGACCACTGGATGGTGACGCATGGGACCGGTGTTCCCGAGACGTTGAAGGAGCAGCGCTCGATCGTCATCAGATCCGTCGCCAGCACGGCGAGGTCGCCGCCCACGCTCACGGCGGTGTTGGCGGACATGATCCCCGTGACCTCGCCGCCGTGCGGACACTGGATCGTGCACCCGACGTCGAGGATGCGCGCGCCCATGGTCTACGTCACCTCCAGGGCGCCGTCATTCACGGAGACTCCCGACGCCGTCATCTTGATGCTGTGGCCCTTCGCATCGCTGATCTCGATCCCGTTCGCGCCCATCGTGATCCGGTTGCCGTTGCTGTCGGCGAGGAGCAGCGTCTTGCCGTCGTCGTCGAGCACGAGCCGGTGCCCGCTCTTGGTCTTGAGGACCTTCTTGCCCGGCGTGGCCGACTCCGGGATGGCGTTCGTCGTGTACCAGGTACCCGACCACACGGGGTAGCTGAGGTCGCCGCCCTCGAACTCGATCCACACCCCCGCCTTGACGTCCGGGACGGCGAAGAAGCCTTGCTCGGCGGCCCCCCCGTAGGGGAAGGCGGGCAGAGCCCATCCCGTCTCCTTGTCGCCCAGGAGCCGGGGCACCTTGGCCTTGAGACGCCCCAGGTGATCGGGGTCCTTGTTGTCGGTGACCCGGCCCCGATACTTGCCGTAGTAGCGGCCCTCCACGCGCTCGATCAAGCGGGCCAGCACCTCGTCCGTCTGGGTCGGGATCATGGCTCTAGCAGGCTGCTGAAAAAGACCCACCGGCGTAGTTGGCGCCCTCGGCCGCACGCTCACCGTACAGGGAGTACGCCTCGCGCGCGGCCTTCGGGCGCGGCTCCGCCCCTCCAGGATTCATCGGCTCGGCTCGCCCCCGGCTCGCCTCACACTCCCACGCATCTGGACCTTTTTGAGCAGCCTGTGGGTTTTTCCGCATCCTGCTAGGCGCCCGGGACCGGCAGGGCGAGGTCGTCGGCGTCGAACTCCTCGCTGCCATCGAGGTCGCGCGCGTTGCGACGCGCCTCGAAGGTCTGGGTATACTCACCGTCGCCCGTGAGCACGTGCACCACCCGCGTGACGTAGTACTTGCCGCTGTAGGCAGTGCCGGCCCCCTTGACGAGGACCAGCCGCCGGGGTCGCAGCGCGTGCTGGTACGCGTCGCCGTTGATCTCGCCCTCGGCCGTGATGAGCCAGCCGGCCTCGTTGCGCACGGCCTGGGCGAGGGTCGTCAGCTCCGTCGGGTCGCTGGTGGGTGGCCCCAGCACGAGTACCTGTGCGAGCGCGACTATGGGCCTCACCAGGCGGCGTAGCCGGTCACCGATCAGCGCGTCCGCATCCTGTTCGCCGAGCGCGGCCAGCTTCATGGTGCCGACCTGCGCGCGATTCGGGCGGTCAGGAGCCCTGACGTCCATCTGCTCGGTCCGGACGTTCAGCGGCCGCTGGCCACTCAGCCGCACCGTGAAGCGTCGCAGGTTGCTCTCGTCTCCAAATTGGATGGCCAGGTCCGGCTGGGGAGTTCCGTCGAGCTCAGGCGCGCGGAAGTACGCGATGACGGCTGCACTCGTCTTGTCGGTCTCGAAGTAGAACTCGAGGCCGTTTCGCCGCGCCAGGTCGCGGACGAACTCGAGGTCGCTGCCTCGCTGGACGATCGTCGTGTCGTTCTTCCGGTGCACGGGCAGGGTGGCCTCGGTCTGGATCGTGATGCCGTAGACGCCGCCGACAATCTGCTTGACGATGTCGCTGTCGGCCAGGTCCGTCCAGGTCGCGATCTTCTCCTCCAGGCTCATGAGGACGCTCGAGTCCAGGCCGCTCACCTCGATCTGGGCGCTGTCCGGCTCGCTGCCCAGCACGACCTCGACGTCGGTGATATAGCCGTCGAAGACCGGCTCCATGCCGTCGTTCCCGCCCGTGCCATTGGCGCCGAGGCTGTCGCCCAAGGCGCCGGTCAATCCACTGCCCCCGCTGAAGCCGATCTGGATCGAGACCCTGGTGAAGAGGGCAAGGCGCGCGTCTTCGAGGTACATCCACGAGCCGTCGTCCTGCAGAGTCGTCGCCAGCTGGAGGCGAAACGAGGTCCCGGTCGCGGTGTTCTCGTCCACCGTGAGAGACACGACGTCGTCGTAGAACTCCTCCTCCACGGCTTCGTCGTCGAACGCGATCAGGTACGCCGTGTCCGGCATCGCTCAGGTGCGATCCGGGGGGATGCGCAGCTGCCGCCCCGGCTCCAGGAGATCCTCGGGATCCATCTCGGGATTCGCGTCGGCGATCAGCCAGAACTTCTCGGGATTGCCGTAGAAGGTGAAGGCCAGCAGGTCGAGCCGCTGGTCGGCGGTGAACGTGTGGAAGAAGCCGGCCGGGGTCGCCGGAATCAGGCGGATCTTGAGCGCCGTCACCGTCCGCCCGTCGGAGGTGGTCACCGGGTACACGCCCACTCTCTCGTAGCGACTGCCCTTGAAGATCATGTCCCCTCTCCGCCCTAGCAGGCTGCTGAAAAAGGCCCACCGGCGTAGTTGGCGCCCTCGGCCGCACGCTCAACGTACAGGGAGTACGCCTCGCGTGCGGCCCTCAGGCGCCGCTCCGCCGTTCTCGGATTCATCGGCTCGGCTCGCCTCCGGCTCGCCTCACACTGCCACGCATCTGGACCTTTTTGAGCAGCCTGCGGGTTTTTCCGCATCCTGCTAGTCGCCGTCAGGACGGCAACGGCATCCACGCGGTGAGGCCGAGCCCGGCCGCGTTACGCTGGTTCAGCGCCGCCATGACGTCCTGGACGCCTTGCGAGTACTTGTAGGCACCGATGGCCAGCGCGACGCCCTCGAGCTGGCTCCGCGTGAGCACGTCGAGGTTGACGGCCACCTCGGCGCGCACCGGGTTCAACAGCGGGTCGTACTCGGTCTCGGTGATGGTGAGGCTCTTCACGCTCACGGGCAGGATGCGGAACGGCCCCCAGAAGAAGAGGACGGTGGCCAGCTTCTCCGGAGGGTGCTGGTGGACCTTCCGCTTGCGCCCGCTCAGGCGTGCGAGGTTGATCGGCGGTGGCCTCGGCACCATGAGCTGCTCGATGGCCGAGAGAATCGGGAGAATGCCGCTGGCGGCCGCCAGCGCGTTGCGCTGGGCCCGCAGGTCGGTCGCGTCGATCTGTAGCGTGAAGCTGATCGATTGACTCGGCTGGTCGGGTTGCTGACTGGCCCGTCGCCGGCCCGAGCCGTCGGGTTTCATCGGCGTGTGCACCAGGGTGGGCGTGCGGGTGACGCGGTCCGGGTTGAACTGGAACACGACGATGGTCGGCCCGCCGGCGAGCCGGCCCGTCTCGAACTTGATGAACGCCCCCTTCAGCGTGACCATGGGGGCTTCGTCCTCTCGCGGACGTCGGCCCGGTCGCCTCGGGGCCCGGGTGTCAGCCCGGCCAACCAGGCGCCCGCGATCTCGTGGGCGACGGCGTCGTTGCTCATGCGGGCCAGATCCACGCGCGCCGGCGCCGCCGCGAGAGGGGTCGGCCCGGTCGGCACCGGCGGCCCGCTCGTTCGGCGCGCGTCGAGGCGCTCGGCCAGGATGGCCGCCGCCCGAGCCGCGATCGGTCCCAGACGGTGCTCGTGTCCGGCGGCGTTGTGGATCGTGAGGCGCAGGAGCTCGATCCGAAGGTCCAGCGCGGCCCGCGAGGTAGTCGGCCTCATGCGAGGCCCCGCGTCTCGGCATCCGTGAGCGGCTTTTCCAGCTTGGCGTACTCGCTGCGGACGGCTCGCAGCACGTGCGCCATCCGGACCGGCTCGCCGGCCTGGGCCGCCAGGAAGGCGGCGTTCAGGGCGATGTTCCGGATGTTGCCGCCGGGGAGGTCGAGCCGCGCGAGCTTCACGACCTCCAGCCCCTCGGTGGGGGTGGCCGTCGGGAACATGCGCCGCCAGAGCTCGGCGCGCTGTATCGCGTCGGGAAAGGGGAAGTTGATGATGAATCGGATGCGGCGCAGGAACGCGCGGTCGAGCGCGCCCTTCATGTTGGTGGCTAGCACGGCCAGGCCGCGATAGGACTCCATTCGCTGGAGCAGGTAGTTGATCTCGATGTTGGCGTAGCGGTCATGGCTGTCCTTGACTTCGCTGCGCTTGCCGAACAGGGCGTCGGCCTCGTCGAAGAACAGGATGGCGCCACCTTCCTCGGCGGCATCGAAGACCCGGCGGAGGTTCTTCTCGGTCTCGCCGATGTACTTGCTGACGACGCCCGACAGATCAATTCGGTAGAGATCGAGACGCAGGGCGCCGGCCAGGACCTCCGCCGCCATCGTCTTGCCGGTCCCGCTGGCCCCGGCAAAGAGGGCGCTGATTCCGAGGCCGCGCGCGCTCACGGCGGCGAAGCCCCACGTCTCGTAGACCGTGGTCCGGTGGGCCACGTGGGCCGCGATCTCGCGCAGCATCGACGTCTCGGCCTCGGCCAGCACGAGATCGTCCCAGCCGGCGCGAGGCACGATCCGCTGGGCCAGGTCGTCCAGCCTCGACCGCGCCTGCGCGCGACCGGCGTCCCACAGGGCCGTCGCGAGTGTCTCGCCGTCGGCTTCGGAGGCCAGCGCCTCCTGGACCGAGGCCCGGATGGCCGGAACGGCGAAATCGAACTGGGATACGAGCGCGCTCAGATGACCGTTCACCCGCGCCCTCGCGTGGCCGAGGAGCACCTGCCAGATCCGGCGCTGCTCGTCCCGGGTGGGCTTCTCCACGTCGAGTGTTCGCACCTCCCGGCGCAGGGGCCGCCATCGCTCGCGCGTGCTGACGAGCAGCGGACTGTTGATGCGCTCGAGGACGCGCGTGACGTGTCCGACCGCGCGAGGCTCGGCGTGCTCGACCGCCTCGGCCTCCACCATCAAGGCGCTCGGCGTCAGCGATGCCTCGCGCTCCCACAGCCGCACGAAACCTTCGAGCTCGCCGGGGACGGTCGGGAGGTGGTCGGCGGCGACGGCGGCGAGGCGAAGGCCCACCTCCGCGCAGCCGGCGGCGGCAATCGCGCGTCTCGCCGCCTCGTCACCGCCGCAGAGCTGAACCGCCGGGAGCCTGGCCCCCGGCGGGGCCCAGGCGACCGCGATCTTCCGGGCGAGGGCACGGTGCGACGGCACCAGCTCCTCGGTCGCGACCGGCTCGATCAGGCCCACCAGCCGCTCGTCGAGGTGATGGATGCCGGTCAGGTAGTGGAGTACCGGCTCGTCGATCCTGAGCGGCGTCACCGTGAGCGGCGTTCCGGGCCGGGGGACGAGCTCGATGAGGCGCCAGTGCCGGAGCGGTGCCGAGGCGCCGAGCGCGCTCCAGTGCGGCTCGGCCAGCGCGGCCAGCGCGAGGCTGAAGGTCGGATAGCTCCGTGCGGGATCACCCTGAGCCGCGGCGCACACGCTCGCGAACGACGCATCGAGCTCGATCCCCGCGCACAGGACCAGGACTGAGCGCTCGAAGGACGACAGTCCGAGGCGCTGCGCTAGCACCTCGAGCGCGGGCGGCGCCACCGGCGGTTCCACCTCCGGCTCGGCGGCGACTGCGGCGGGGGTGGGGATCGATTCCACTTCGCCTGCCTCACGAGGCATTGCGTGCCGCTCCAGCGCGGCGCGGACCTCGGCCACCGCCCGCATCAGGTAGTGCTGATTGAAGTCGGTCCAAGTCTGCGTCATGCGTCACACGACCAGGGCAACCGATCGAGAGGTGTGACCATCGACCATCACCGAAACGCCGTGCGATCCCGCGGTCAGGAGACGGCCGAGGGTGACCACCACCTGCGCGGCATCAGGGTTGGCGCCGATCCCGTGCGTGACGCCGTCGAGCAGCACGTGCACGTCGCCGCCGTTCAGGCGTGCGCCCTTCAGCGTCAGCCGGTGCACGGGGTGCCCTGACACCGTGATCTGCGTCAGCCCGATCGGGCTGTCGAGACGCGGGATCACCTCGAGCGTGCGCGAGCTGGACACGCTCCGACTCGGATCGCTCAGCACGAGCCGCACGCGGTAGAGGCCGTTCGCGAGCGTGGTCGGGAGCGTGACGCTGGCGCGCCCGTCGTCCCCGCCAGACCCGAACGCCGTCACGCTGGTCGTGCCGCCCGGGCCTTCGAGGCGCACGGCTTGGGGGACGGCAGTGAAGCCATTGCCGCGCAGTGTGAGCGTGAGATCGGCCGGTCGCGCGGGGTCGAGCGCGGTCCGAATCGGCGTCACGCTGGCGAGCCACGGACTGGCCACGAACACGAGGGGCGGACTCGTTCGCCCGTTCAGGGTGACGCGCACGTCCGCCTGTGGACCGGCGTCCAGATCGGTCGGCAGTAGCACCGTCAAGGTCGTGTCGGTCGGCGTCGGGGTGGGCGACACCGGCACCGGCTGGCCGCCGACCCCGACGGTGGGAACGTGCCCCGGGAAGCTCAGGCCGAGCCCGCTGATGGCGAGCTCGTTTTTCACGAGACCGTTGCCGGCATCGACGCGAGCGAGGGCGCCCGTGGCGGGCGTGAGCTCCGTCAGGCGCGGGGCGGCCAGCGTGATGACGTTGACGCCCGTCGAGAGCACGATGCCACCGTTGACCGCGGGCCGACGGGGAGGGGTGAGCTGGACGAGCGAGACCTCGTAGGCGACGGAGAGGCGATACGGCTGGTTGATGGTCGCCCAGATCTTGGACAGCTCCTCGAGGCTCGTGGGCGCGAGCGTCACCTTGATCTGCTCGTAGCTCTGCAGGAGGAACGGCGCGAGCACGGTGTCGGCGTCGAAACCCGGAATGTGGACGTCGTTCAGGACCGGGTTCTCCTGCAAGGTGAGCAGGGCCACGCCCAGCATCGTGTGAGCGTCATCGCCCAGCTGGAAGCTCGCATCGTCCGGGCGTATCCCGAGCGGCGTCAGCAGGTAAGACAGCTCCAGGCCGAGGGCGGGCCGGGTGGAGGGCGGGGTGGCGCGGTCCCCCGGCCAGGGTCGATTCTTGCTCGAGGGACTCTCGACCACGCGGTAGAGATACAGATTCACCCCCGACACCGCCGGCAGGTCCTCCCCCGGCGGCAGGAGCGTGACGACGGCGCTCTGGCTTACCTGGACGAGCTGACTGTGCAGCAGCATCCGGAGTCCGCGCGTGACCTCGTTGAGCGCGGCGAAGCTCACGACCCGTCCACCCGCCAGCCCATGTCACGACTTCAGAAGGAAGCGACTGGCCAGTCGCCCGCCGAGCCGGCTCGTCGCCACGCGGCTGGCCGTCGGAGGTGGCGGCGCGGGCGGCGGCTCGTTGTGGACCTCCACGTCGATCCGGCCGATCGTGAGGCGACTCTCACGCTCGCGGACGCCCGGTGCGACCAGTGCTGGCGTCGCCGATGGCGTCGCCAGCAGACCTCGCGCCTCCGGTGCGGTGGCCGGCGCCCGGTTTGCCGATTCGAGCGCGGGCTCCCGATGCCTCGGCCGGCCGCGCTCGATCTCGTCGCTCCGCGAGTCGTCGGCCGCCTCGGCCCCGCGCGAGGCTTCGCCGTAGCGGCTGGGTTGGGACGTCGGGGTCCCTGGGCCGTAGGCAAGGTCAGGCGCGCTCGCCGGCGCCCACGAGCCCGGCCTCGCTGCGATGTCGGACGGCCGGGAAACGGCCTGAGTGCGCGAGGGCGGGGTGTTCTCCCGCGCCGCCGCCGGCGCTTCGGCCGTGACCCGCGCTCCCGGCCGGAGTCCTCTCGGAGCCCGGATGACGGGACCGCTCGGCGCGTTCGATCGTGTGAGTCCCTCGAGATGAGCCACGGTCTCGGAGTCGGCCCGAGGCCGCGGAGCCGGCGACGTGCCGGGCTCCTCGGGTGCCCGCGCCCTTGGTGGCCGATCAATGGCCGCCCCGGAGACCGCTGGCGGCGGGGCGTGCGGCGACTCCATCTCGGAGACCGATCGCCGGCTCGAATCGACAGCTTCCGCCGGCGGCTCGGGCACGTCAATCGCCTCGCCTTGTGGGTCCCGCGCGGACTCGACAGATTCGGCGTACCCGTCCGCCGACGGGTCGGGCAGGTCAACCGCTTCGCCGGCCACGGTCATCGGGGGGCCCAGAGCCGGCAACGGAGGCGCGATCGCCAGCGGCGGATCTGCGCTGGGGCGCGTGCGCGCGCCGCTCGTCACGACCCGTTGCAGGTAGTTGGGCGTGGTCACGGCCTCACTCGTGGGCCCACGTCTCGCGCAGCAGCCCGAGATACGCCCGCCGGCGCTCACGATCGAGGCTCAGGATTTCCGCCTCGCTCCAGTGGTAGGCGAGCGCCAGGGCGTGCGTCTCGCGGAGAAGTTGCGCGCCGTTGATTCCCATCTCGTGGAAAAAGACCGCGCTGATGTCGAACGGCACCAGGAAGCCGTGGCCGCACTCGGGGCAGATCAGGTCGAGCTCGAGATCCAGCTGCGGCGCGAGTCGATCCATCGCCGCCACGACCGCTGCGCGGTCCTCGAGTGAAAGCGGCGTGCCGCCGTCGTCGAGGATGCAGCGGTCCAGGAGCGCGTCCACCGCCGCCGCCGAATCCAGCCCGAGCACCGTTTCCTGGTCACCTCCCGTCGGGAGCCGGAACCGGATCGTCCGCGGGCGCTCTGCCGGCGGCCCAAGCTCCAGCGTGTACGCGTCGGCCGTCTGGAGTCGGCGCTCGATCGGGACGTGGTCGGCATTGAAGCTCACGTCCATCCGGGCGTCACACGCGGGACACGGCAGCACACCCTGGAAGCGGTCGCCGAGCGTCATCCGCCTCAGGCTCAGGATCAGGTAGTCGCGATCGCCGACGAGCAGTTGCCTCACCAGATCGTCGGTGACGGCCGCGCCGCCGATGCCGACCAGGCAAGCCGTCAAGAGTCCCGTCGTCGTGAGCGCGCTGGGCTGCCCGCGGTACCGGGAGAGCCACTCTTCCTCGTAGCCACTGAGCGGTCTGAGCTCCGCGTGGCTCAGGCGACGATCCGTGACGATCAGGCCACCCGGCAGCGGGACGGTGATCGTGTTGTCCGCCCGTCTTGCCTGCGCCATCGGCTACCCGAGCCGGGCCGGTCCCTGGGACTCGACGACGGCCCGGTCGCGCTCGAACCATTCGAACTCGAGCTTCAGGGTCGTGATGGCGACCGCGTTGGCGGCCGCGTCCAGGTCCGGGAGCGCCTGGTACTCGGAGACCCAGGCCCGGTAGAGGTTGTACGAGAGCGCCTTCACCCCCGCCTCGTTGAAGACGTCCACCGTCACGTTCTTCCGGAACTCTCCCAGGCTCGTGATGCTGTGGCTGGCGAAATCGTTGACGAGGTTCGCCCAGTCCTCGAAGGCGGAGTCGTAGGTGACGCCGGCCTCGAGTGTCACCGCCTGGTAGGTCGACTTCCCCGGAAGCTTGCGACTCGTGATGTTCTCGCCGGCTTCCCGGAACTCCACCATCTCCGTCGTCCGCTTGAGGGCGCCCATCTTCGTCAGGCCGGCCACATACTGGTTATCCCACTTGACGCGGAACCGGAAGTTCCGGTACGGGTCGAATCGATTCGTCTGGGGCGTCATGCGTGCCATCGACGCGGTTCCTCCCTACACGGCCGGCTGGTTGACCTTCTGGCTCAGCTTCAGCACGACGAACTCCGCCGGCTTGAGCGGGGCAAAGCCGACCAGGATGTTGACGACGCCGTTGTCGATGTCCTGCTGGGTGGTCGTGCTGCTGTCGCACTTGACGAAGAAGGCGTCGTCGGGCCTGGTGCCCTGGAACGCCCCGGCGCGGAACTGCGTGAGCATGAAGGAGCGGATGTTCAGGCGGAGGCTGGCCCAGAGCGGCTCGTCGTTGGGCTCGAAGACCGCCCACTGGATGCCGTAGTAGATGCTCACCCGCAGGAAGATGGCCATCCGCCGGACGGGAACGTACCGCCAGGATGCGTCGGACCCGATCGTGCGTGCGCCCCAGACGACGAACCCGCTGCCGGGAACGGTCCGGACGACGTTCACGCTGATGGGGTTGAGCTGATCCTGCTCGGTGTCGCTGACGTCCACGGCCACGCCGACGGCGCCCGACACTCCGGCCTCGGTGCCCGCCGGCGCCTTGAAGACCCCGCGCGAGTTGTCGATCCGGGCGTAGATCCCGGCCAGGAACGGTGACGGGGGCAAGAGGATCGTCGGATTGCGCCCACGCCCCAGCGGATCGGAGGCCAGGATCCAGGGGAAATAGATGGCTCCGTAGTCTCCCGAGGCCCGGTCGAGGGGCGTCCCCGCCGCGCCGGTGGTGGCGAAGGTCCGGACGTCGCCGACCGTCCGCACCGTGGGAGCCGTCCCCTCGATCCGGGCCGCGTCGACGCTCGAGACGGTGCCAGTGTCCCCGATGAAGAAGCAATCCTGGAGCGATCGGGTCTTGCAGTACACCATGCCCGCATTGACTGCGGTCGGGTCGCCCTGACCCGGCATGGCGACCAGATTCACGTCGGTGATCTTGTCGAGCGCGTGGAGGCCGGTGCCGGTCACCGTGCTGTTGGGCGCCGGAGTCCCGACGAACTCGGAGGGCTGGAGGGGAGGCCCGTCGCTGCCGTTCGCCAGCGTGATGGTGCCGTTTGCCGGTCGCGCGGTGAAGTCCGCCGTGATCGCGATGTACTCCGAGCGGCTGTTGACTGCCGTGCGACCGTAGTCGGCGGGATTCGTCGCGCCGGGGGCCAGGTTCGGACTGCCCTGGAAGGTGAGGCGGTCGAAAGCCTCGACCGGGATCCCATCGTCCAGCACGACGAGCCTGAAGTTGTTCGTGGTGTCGCCGTCGGAGCTGTCGTCGACGCGCACGCTGAGACGGTTGCCCCAGGCGCCCGGACTCGCGGCCGAGATCGCCAGGGCCGCCGATCCCGCGCTCGTCGCCTCCCGCGCCGGCTGCGGCGGCGTGGTCACGCTCTGGCCGACGACGCGCACGATGTAGAGTCTCCGGCCGCCGTTCTCGAAGAAGGCCCGCGCGGCGTACGTCAGGAAGCTCTCGCGGAGGAATCCGCCGAACTGCCGCATGTAGTCCGTGAGGCTCGTCACCAGGACGGGCTGAGCCATGCGGCCGGTGGGCAGGAGCGTCCCCGGCACGGGGCCCTTCTCGGCGACACCGACGAAGGCCGCGGTGGAGGTACTGACGCCCTCGATGGGGCGCACCGCCGACGGCACTTCCTGGACGTAGACGCCTGGATGGAGCAGCTCTGTCATGTCAGTCCCTCATGAAGGGCGCCCGCCCCAAGCGCGATCCTCCGGCGCCTCCGAGCGCTCGAGGAGGGCAGCGGCGGCGGGCGGCGCTTGCGGATTGGCCTGGTAGTAGGGTGGGAGCCCTCTCCTTCGCGTTTCGAGGATCGCGCCATGTGAAAGGAGAAGGGCGACGGCGCGCTCCACCGCCCTGCGCTCGCTGCGCTTCCGCTCGAGCCACCACTCCGCGATACCGTCCATCGTGTCCTTCGCCTCGGGATGCGTGCCCAGGTACCGAAGGATCGCTCGCGCGATATCCCGCTCATCTCGCGTCGGACTCGATTCGTCCGCCACGGCGACCCACCACCCCTCTTGCCCGGACCACCAATCGGTCCTGACTGAGGCACGAGTGATGCCAGGCTCGGGCGGGCGTCGAACGCGCGCGATTCCGGGGACATTCGATGGGGAGCGAAGCCTGGCCCGCGGTGGGCGTCGGGTCACCTGCGGCCCGCTCCGCTACCTCGCCTCGTTGCAAGGTCCGGGCGGGACACGACAATGGCACCGGGTCGGATTTGTCCCGCCCGGTGGGCCGGCGGGACCCGGTGCGCGCGAGCGACCTCAGCGCGCGACGAGGTGGTACTTTTTTATCAGGCGTCCGAAGGCGCGCCGCTCCTTCTGCGCCGCGCGCGCCGCCCGCGTGATGTTGCCGTGATGGGCCTGGATCAGCTCGCTGAGGTACGCCTTCTCAAACTGCTCGATCGCCAGCGCCTTGGCCTCCTTCAACGACGTGCCGCGCCCTCCCAGCGGCGCCGACGGCGGCCGGATGGCGAGATCGCCGGGCTCGATGGTCCGCGTGTCGGTCAGGACGGCGAGCTGCCGGATGACGTTCTCGAGCTCGCGAATGTTCCCGGGCCAGTCATATCCGCAGAGCGCTTCGAGCGCGCGGGCCGAGAATTGCCGCGCCTCCCCACCGCAGTACCGCGACCACAGATGGGCCACCAGGCGCGGGATGTCCTGTCGCCGGTCCCGCAGCGGCGGCAGATCGACGTTCAGCACCCCGAGACGGTAGAAGAGGTCTGCCCGGAACGTGCCTTCCCGGACCATCTGAGCCAGCGAGACGTTCGTGGCCGCGACGATCCAGACGTCAGCCTGCCGCGATCGAGGAGAGCCGAGGGTGTGATACGTGTAGTCCTCGAGGAAGCGAAGCAGCTTGACCTGGCAGCGCAGGGTCAGGGCTTCCACCTCGTCCAGGAACAGCGTCCCGCCTTCCGCCTCGTCAATGAAGCCGCGCTGGGCGGCCCAGGCCCCGGTGAAGGCACCCCGCGTGTGGCCGAACAGCTCGCTCTCAAAGAGCTCGATGGGGATCGCCCCACAGTTGACCGGCAGAAACGGCTTTCCGGCGCGGTGGCTCAGATAGTGGAGGGCGCGGGCACACAGCTCCTTTCCGGTGCCGGTCTCGCCGGTGATCAGGACCGGGGCGTTGCTTCGCGCCATGAGCGGAAGCTTCCGCTTCACCGCCACGAACACAGAATCCTCCCCTACAAGTTGCTCGAGCCCGTTCGCCTCCGCGAGCCGCTCGGGGGCCCGGGTCCGGGACACGAGCCGACTGACGTGGGCGTGCACCTCGATCTCCCGCAGGGGCGCGACGAGGAAGTCCGTGATCGAGGAGGACAGGAGCGTACACCGGTCGTCGAGGTCTACACCCCGAAGCACTGGCAACAGCGGGGCACCCGCGTCCCGCGCGCGGAGCGTCGCGAGGAGCGCCCGCGACTGCGGCTTCGGCGCCGTCAGGATCGGGATGATCAGATCGGCCGCAGGGTCGAGGCCGGCCGGCGCCGCGGGGAGGGGACCGTCACGAAGCTCCACGTGGTAGGCGTGGGCCCGCTGAAGGATCGTCCGGAGCTCGGTGGCCAGGCTCGACCCCGAGGGATCGGCGTGACGAGGCTGCGGCAGAACGATGAGAATCCGTGGTTCTTGCATGACACGTCCTGTCCGATGTCACCGCGCGCACTCGCGCGCAGCGTCGTCCGCAAACCGAATCGCGGCGCCTCGCAGCATTCTCCACATGCACCGACGGCGGTAGTGTGATTCCCGCACGGGCACTTCCGCTGAAGCAGCGCCCCCGTGGCGAGCGTCGATGCCGTCGCCCCTCTCCGCTGGCTCGAAGCCGTACGCTCGAAGCTGGTCAACCCTTCCTCCCGCCTCCCGGGTGCGAGAGGAGCATCGCGCCGGCGAGTGGCCAGCGTCAAGAGGTACGGCGACGTGCGCAGGGCGTCGCGCGAGGCGCTCGAGACGCCACGCCCGGACAGCTTTCGTTCCGCAGCGAGCAGCGAACGTTGACGCGGGCCTGAGCAGCTAGCCTGGCGCCACCGAGACGCGGGACCCCACCGACCAAGAACAGATGCTCTTGACACCCCTCTGGCCTCACACCTAACATGCGCGTCGACGCACCCCAGGGAGGTCCTTGCGTGGAAGAATCCTGGTTGCTCCAGTTCGCCGCCAGCCTTTGTCACTGGCCTGAGCGACGCGCTCGTGGAGGGGCGCGGGGTCGATTTCAAGCTCGACGGTAACCGTCATGCCGGACGTGCTGTCAGAAAGCGCGCCGGGTCACCGATCTGCCGCCACTCGCCGGAAGCGTCATCGTTGGGGAGGGAGCCAGGTGACCCCAGCGGCGTAGTGGCGCAGAGGGCACGGTGTCACGCCACTCACCGCCCCACTCCAGATCGGTGTCGGCGGACGCGAGACGAGGAGCAGCATGCACCAATATGCACCGAAGCACACGCAGGCACAGCCGGGTGATTCAGCGACTTCCAGGAGGACCGCAGCATCCGGCCTGAGTCATGGTCTACGCCACGTCGTCCTCGTGCATCGCAGTGTCGGTAACCAAGCGGTGCAGATGACGCTGTCTGCCCCGATGACTTCGGTTCAACGACGTGAAGTGAGTGGCGCTCCTGGGATCTCAGAGATCCCACCCCTCGCGAATGAGGCGCTGTCCGCGCCCGGCCAGCCCGCCGCCGCAGCGACACGAGCCGCCCTCGAGCCGAGGGGTGGTCATGATTTCAGTCAGGTGCGGGTCCATGCCGCGACGAACGCCGCACTGTCAACGCGGACCGATGATGCGACGCGAGCCTTCTTCGAGGCGCGCAACGGGCTCGCCATGCCGGCGCCGCTCGACGGTGTACGTGGCATCGGCGCCGGCCAGCCGTTGAACACGGCGATACGCGCCCACTTCGAGTCCTTGCTCGGCCGCGATCTGGAGGGAGTGCGCGTCCACACCGACCAGCAGGCATCCGACCTGGCGCGCAGCCTCGGCGCCGTGGCACTGACCGTCGGCCAGGATATCGCGTTCCGCGAAGGCGCGTTCGCACCCGCCACCACGGAAGGGCGACGCTTGCTCGGCCACGAGTTGATCCACACCGTGCAGCAGACCCCGCCGTCCCGCTCCGTTCCTGCGACGGCGTCCCGGGTCACCGTTCCGGAAGATGCCGCGGAGCGGGAGGCCGACGCCGGGGCCGCGGCGCTCGTCCATGGACGGCCCTTCACACCGGTAGGCGTCAGCTCCGGTGTCGTTGCGCGCGACGTCGAGCGTCCGACCACGACCCTCGGACGGACCGCGAAGTTCACCCAAGACGCGAGGCAACTCAAAGCGACGATTCCCTTGCCCGAACTCTTCCAAGGTATCGACACCCGGCGCGGGTTCAGGAACCGGCTCATGATCCGCGCGGTGCTGATGACCGCCGGCGGTCAGCCCGTGACGGCGACCGAGCGACGGGCCGAGATCACCTTCGACCTCTGGGACGAGGACTACCGCGTCTCGGTCGACGGCGGGCCGTCGACTCGTTACAAGGTGTTGGAGCAGGCCCTGGCGCCCTGCTGGGCCGACATCGCCTTTCCATCGGCAGTTCTCGCGCCGGGGGTCAGCTACGTGGTGACGGGCGAAGCGCTTCTCAACCTGGTGTCCGGAGCAGAGATACACAGACAGGCGAAAGAGCGGGCCCTGGGCCGCGACCCCGGCTTCAGGGCCCGCGTCCTTGGATACCTCGCGTGGAAATACATCGATGTCCCAGCGGACAGGGCGGATGCCTGGGTGGCGTTCCGGACGCAGCCCTTCACGGCGCGGTGACCGGCCGAAGGCTGATGCCGCGGAGCACTTCGGTCACGCGTCGGGTGACCTCCTCGTGTGGGTGGCCCCGAGTGGCGCCTCGGCCCCGACGCCACCGCCGTCAACATCGTGAGGGCCATCCTGTCCGGAGCCCCCCAGGGCGACTCCTTGCCCGTGGTCTTTCGTGCGGTCGTGCAAGCGCCGGGGGCAACGCAGCCGGTGTGGGGCGGCGGCCACTGGACGGCAATGCCATTGCTCAGATCAGCACCGAGGTCGATCCGACGACCAACCAGCCCTTCACCGACCTGCTCTTCCCAACGGGCGACGGTACTATCGGCGGGGATTTCGAGAGCTGGTTCTACCTCGCGTAGCGGGGCGTCGCCCACGGGCTCGGCCCGGCCAATACGTCGGTCTCCGGCGCCACCAAGTCACGGACTCCAGCGCCACCAAGCGGCCGTCGATGCGTTGCTTGCGACCGTGACACGGCCAGAGGATAATGCAGCCGGGAGTGAAAGGGGTCCGGATAGAGGCGCCCGTGCCACACCCAGCGGTGCCTGCGAACTGTGATGGAAGGAAGAACTTCAAGGGAACAGTATCGCGGCTCGCAAGTCGTCTCGTAGCTCTGAGCTGGCAAGTGAGCTCCCCGGTTCTGCCTCGAGATAAGTACGCTGACTGACATGGAAAGTGTCCGGAAGCCCCCGGGGTCGGGCGCTCAGGCCGGAACTCTCCGCCTCGGTGACCGCCCCCTCACGCGCGTGGATCGATCGACTGGAGAGGTCGGGAACGACCGCGGAGAATCGTTGAGTCAGCGTCGGGGCCACGGACCAGCGCCGAGGAAGTCGATCGGAGGATGCCAGTGAATCAGCGCTATTCGCTCGCCGAGTTCATCGCCGACGTGGACGGGATCGTCCGCACGGAGGCGGCGGCCGACCGCATCACCGAGCGGATCTCGCCGCTGTTGGCCAGGCTGGTGACGAACCCTGAGGCGATTCCCGCCGAGCTCCGGCGGCCACCCGCGAGTGGCCAGCGCGGGCGCTACATGCTCCACCGGGCACCCTCGTTCAACGTCACGTCCGTGGTCTGGCGGCCGGGCGACTCGGCCGGCGCCCACAACCACGAGACGTGGGGCGTGATCGGCGTCGTCGAGAACGAGATCGAGGAGACGCGGTACCGCGTGAACGAGGATGTCGGAGGCAGGCGCGTCACGCTCGAGCTGAAGGAAGTCGTGACGCACGGCCCCGGAGCGACGTCGCGGCTCGTGCCCGGCGATGAAGTCCATGCCATGCACAACGTCACCGACCGCGACACCCTCGAGATTCACGTCTACGGAAAGGATCTCGCGGGGCTCCACCGCCGCACCTGGGACGCCGAGGGCAACGAGCGTCCACTGATCAGCCCGCCCTACCTCAACTGCTAGCCCGCATTACTGTAAGCCCGCATAGTTCACCACTCCGTCCGGGCGCCGCCGGCCGGCGGTTCGGCGCGCGCTTCCTGACGGCGCCTCATGCGCGGCGCTTCATGACACCGCCGCATGAATGAAGCCGGCCAGTTCACGAAGTCGACTTCGCGAGTGCGTTCGACCTGGCTCGGCGCCTCCGGTGGGCACCCGTCGGCTCAGGCTTGAGCATCCGGGCCGGGGCTGGTATCGTTGCCGCCCATGGATACGCTCGAGCTCGGACTCAAGGGCAAGGTCGCGATGGTCACCGGAGCGAGCGAAGGGCTCGGTCGCGCGTGCGCGGAGCGATTCGCGCGATCCGGCGCGCGCGTGGCGATGTGCGCCCGGCGGGCCGACATCCTGGACGCGGCCGCCAGTGGCATCCGGGACACGACCGGCGCCGAGGTGCTCGCGGTGCCCGCCGACGTCACGCGCCCGCCGGACGTCGAGGGATTTTTCGCCGCGGTGGCCCGCCGCTTTGGCGGAGTCGACATCCTGGTGAACAACGCCGGCACGTCGGCGGCGGCGGCGTTCGAGGCCGTCACCGACCGGGCCTGGCAGGACGACATCGACCTCAAGCTGCTGGCGGCGATCCGTTTCTGCCGCCTCGTGATCCCGCTCATGAAGGCTCGCGGCGGGGGGGCGATCGTGAACGTCACGACCATCGGCGGCAAGGCGCCCGCGGCGCGGTCGCTGCCGACATCGGTGACGCGCGCCGCCGGCATCAACCTCACCAAGGCCCTCGCTACCGAGTACGCCGCTGACGGGATCCGCGTCAACACGGTGTGCCTCGGGATCGTCAAGAGCGCCCAGTGGACGCGCCGCGCGACCGGCGACCTGGACACCTACTACCGTGAGGTGGCGCAACAGCGACAGATCCCGGTCGGCCGTGTCGGCGAGCCCGAGGAGTTCGCTGACCTGGTGGCGTTCCTGGTCTCGGATCGCGCTCGCTTCATCACCGGCGCCGCGGTCAACTTCGACGGCGGCGCCTCGGCTGTGGTCTAAGCTACCTCCCCCAGGAACCTGGCGCGCGCCAGGCCGCGCAAGATTCAGCCGGCGCCGCTCGGACCGCCCGCCCCGCAGCCGTCCTCGACAGGACAGTCTGACAGGCTCCCAGAGGATTCGAATGAGGAGCTTCGCCCCGCTTTGAGCTTCCCGCTCGAGTCAGGGTGGCGACGGTGTCGCGCTGGGGGGAGCACCGAGGCGGGCGGCCACTTCCAGCTCCTCTCGCATGTCCCGCTGAAACGTCGGGCTCATCACGATCTCCTCGACGACAGTGCGTGGCGGCAGCGTCACGCAGAGGAGGATCGCCGACGCGACGTCCTCCGGCTGCATCATCATCGCCCGGGCCTTGGCGTCGGGCGGCACTGGGCGGTTCTCGAGAATCGGTGTGTCCACCTCGGCCGGCACGATCGTGGTCGCCCGGATGCCCTTATCGCGCAGCTCGGTGTGGATCTCGTTCATCAGGTTGCGGACACCGGCCTTGGCGGCGCTGTAGGGGGCACCCCCGACCAGCCCGGGCCGAAGCGCGGCGTACGACGACACCGTGACGATCGCGCCGCCGCCGCGCTCGATCATCGAGGGCAGCACGGCCTGCGTCAGGGCATAGACCGCGGTGAGGTTCACGGCGAGGACACTGTCCCACTCGTTCTGGCTGACCCAGCGGATCGACCGAACCCTGCTGGAGTGGCCGGCGTTGTTGACCAGGATGTCGATGCGACCGAAGGTCTCGAACGCCCAGCGCGCCAGATCCCGGGCGCCGTCGCCCTGCTCGAGATCCACGCGCCGCGCCGCCGCGCGCCCGCCGCCTTGCTCGATCTCTTTGACCACGGCGTCCAGCGGCGGCTGCCGCCGACCGGCCAGAACGGTCAGGCATCCCTCGGCGGCGAGGAGCTTCGCCGTCTCGCGCCCGATCCCGCTCCCACCGCCCGTGACGATCGCAACCTTCCCCTCGAGTCTCCCCATGGGACTTAGGCCGCCGGTCTTACGTCGGACGCGAAGCGCTCCATGGTCCAGATCATCGCCGGCACGTCGGCCCTCGGCAGATCGAAGGCGATGTAGTCCGCGCCGAGCCCTTGGGCGCGCCGGATGTCGGCGGTCACCTCGTCGGGCGAGCCCTCGAAGGGGCCGCGCCCCGCCCCCTTCTTCGCCGTCGTGAGGCTCAGCGCGTTCCGGGGGGCGAATGCGGGGCCCTCACGGCGGCCGAGCTTCGCCGCTTCAGCGCGCACCTGGACGATGCCTTTCTCCAGGTCGTCCAGGCTCAGAGCGAGGGGATGCCAGGCATCACCCAGCGCCGCGACCCGGCGGATCGAGGGTCTGGACAGCACGCCGGGAGAGGCGGCGACCCAGATCGGCGGATTCGGTTGCTGGAGGGGTCGCGGTGCGAAGCCGGCGCCGGAGAACGTCAGGTACTTGCCCTCGAAGGTCGGCAGGTCGCTGCTCCACGCCGCCTTGATGATCCGGATGTACTCGTTGCTCATCTCTCCGCGGCGCGGGAAGGGCAGCCCGAGGTACCGGAACTCCTCCTCGTCCCAGCCGACGCCGACACCGAAGACGAAGCGGCCGCCCGAGACCTGGTCCACGGTCGCCGCCGCCTTGGCCGCGACCAGCGGGTTTCGATAGGGCAGGACGATCACGCTCGTCCCGAGCTGGATGCGCGTGGTGCGGCCGGCGAGATAGGCGAGCATCGAGAACGGGTCGGGCCACATCGAGCCGTAGTGCTGGCGCGTCGCGGCTGGGGCGAGGATGTGGTCCGGGATGAAGACGCCGTCGAATCCCAGCTCTTCCGCCCGTCGCGCGAGGATCTCGGCGTCCGTGATAGAGAGCTGCCAGATAGGTAGAACGATGCCGAATCTCATCGCGCGTCCTCCTCGTCCTCCCGGTCTCGGCGATCCGTCACCCTCGCCACGGCCGCAGCCGGACCGCCAGTGTACGTCCCGGCGCCGGAGAAGGCACGACGCAGCGCGTTGTCGCGCCCGCCGGCAGTGGGGCACCGTGCGCGATCGGCTCTAGGGCGAGAACCGGGTCGAGCAGGCGTGGTCGTCGCTGGCGAGCAGCGACTGATAGATGGCCAGCAGCCGTGCCGCCATCGCGTCGAGCGAGAGGCCGGCGACGCTGGCCCGGGCCGCCTCGCCCATGCGAGCGCGCCCAGGTCCGGCGACGGCGGCCATCGCGTGGGCGATCGCGGGCACATCGAGCGCGGCGCACACGTACCCGTTGACACCCGCCTGAATCAGCTCGGCGGCGCCGCTGCGGTCGCTCACGATCGCCGGCAACCCGCACGCCAGCGCCTCGAGTGCGGCATTCGGGAACGGGTCGTACAGGCTGGGGAGGATGAAGCAGTCGGCGACACCATACCAGGACGCGATGTCTTGCTGGCCCCCGGCGAAGTGGACCCGGCTCCCGATCCCCAGCGCGACGGCGCGGCGGCGCATCCGGCGCTCCCGCCGATCGCGCCCCACGATCACGAGTCGCGCGCCGCGATCAGGGAGCGCCGCGAACGCGGACAGGAGCTGCCGCACTCCCTTGCGCTCGAAACCGGAGCCCACGAGCAGATACGTCATGGCCGAGGGCGGAATGCCGAGCCGCCTGCGGAGCGGGCCGCGGGCCGCCGCGACCGTGGCCGGGCTGAAGGCCTCCAGGTTCACCCCGTTGTAGAGCACGTGAAGCTTCTCGCTGGCCACGCCGAAGTGGCGCCGGATGTCGTCGGCCACCATCTGCGAGTTGCAGATCACCGCGCGCAGCCGGCGGCTCGCGAACAGGCGCCGCTCGGCGGCCATGACGTACCGATGGTATGGGCTCAGCGTGAGGCGGACGCGCTCGACCCACCCCGCCGCCTGCTTGCGATGGGCGAGCCACTGGCGGTGCACGCCGTCTCCGGCCCGGTACACATCGCAGCAGGTGAGGCGGGCGTGGGACTGGACGAGGTCGAACGACTCGCGGGCGAGCAGCTGGCAGGCCGCGCGGGCGAAGCCCCAGTCGCGCCACAGCCGGCCGATGTAGAACGGATCGCAGCGGGCCGCCCCCGCCGCGCCGCCGTCCCGCCAGCGCCGGGCGACGATGGTGACGGTGACGCGCTGGCTCGCCAGCGCCTCGACGGCCCGCACCACGAAGCGCTCGGCGCCGCCGTAGTGATTGTAGCGCTGCCGGACCAGGGCGATCCGCATCGTCACAGCGTGCGCAGGAAGGTCACGAGGTCGTCCTTCTCCTGCGGGCTCAGCCCGATCTGGAAGCGCCCGTTGTAGAACTCCACCACCTCCAGCAGTGTCGGCGCCGACCCGTTGTGGAAGTACGGCGCTCGCGCGGCCAGGCCCCGGAGCACGGGCTCCTTGATCTTGCCAATGTCCCGGCACGCGCCGGTGACGAGCGCCCGACCCGGATCGAGCGTGTGGACGATCTCGCCCGTCCGGGTGCACCGGAGCGTAAAAACGGGCAGGTCTGGCGTCCGGCGCGCCGGGTGGTTGACGCCGATGTCGAGCAGTGCCGTCGCGGTCCGGCGGCCGACCGTGTGGACGTCATGGCAGGTAAGGCAGGATCCGACGATGAGCGTCTGGCCACGCTCGTCGTTGAAGCCCGCCACACCGGCAATCAGGAACACCCGGGTCTTGAACACCGCCTCACCGCGGCTGATCGCGGCCGCGAGGCGTGGATCGACCGCACGGTTGGCCGAGCGCGGATGGCTCGGGGCGAGCGAGCGCTGGAATGCGACGATCGCGCTCACCTGCCCGGCGGTCGGCGGGCGGTCTGCCTCTCCGTGTAGCTGAGCCGCCTCGATCGCCTGGGCGGCCAAGTCGTCCTCGAGGGCCCGGCCTCCCGTGCTGTGGCGGCCATCCCACATGACGACGCTGAGCACGTCGAAGTTCATCAGCGGGGGCGGCCGGCGGTACAGGGAGAGCTGCTCGCGGCTCGAGCAGCCGTACGGGTTGTCGGCGGCGAGCACTTCAAACTCGGCATTCAGCGGCACCGCAAGGGTCACCCGGATCAGCCCCTTGTCGAGGAGCCGGCTGTACGCCGTGCGGCGGGCCTCGACGCTCGCGACGTCAGCGGTCGCGCAGTCGGCGCCGTCCGCGGGGCGAAAGACTGGATCCAGACCGTCCGTGCTCTCGAAGCGGCGCTGGAGGCGGCCGGGCGTGATGGTCCACCCGTCGTCGGGATAATGGCAGGACGCGCAGGCACGCCCGTTCGCGCCGAGGCTCGCAAAGAACGGGTGCACCGCGTCGACCGCCGCCGGAACCCGGGGCTCTCCTGCCCCGACCGCCGTGATGCCGCCGAGGCTCAGGGCCGCAGTGAGCACCCACCTCCTCATCGCCGATCGGTGTGCTCTCACGACGAGCCTAGCAGGCCGCTGAAAAAGGCCCATCTGCGGCGTTGGCTCGGTCGCTCCTCCCTGCGACGCGAGGCTCTATTCCCACCGGCGCTCGTCGGCGATCTTCTTCGCGTTGCCGGGAATCGCTCCGGGCGGAGCGATCTGGACGCCGCCGCGGAGCTTCATCACCTCGCGGATCGCGGCCTCGGCGGCAGAGGTCACGGCGGCCGCGTCCGCGCCAGCGACGAGCTCCAGGCGAAGCGTGAGGACATCCTGATGCCCGTCCCGGCCGACCACGGCCTGGGCCCGCGCGATACCGCCCGCGCGGGCTACGACCTCGTCCACCTGTCGGGGGTGGATGAACATGCCGCGAACCTTGGTGACCTCGTCGGCCCGCCCGCGCCAGCCCAGCATCCGCGGGGCTGTGCGCCCGCAGGGGCACGGCTCGTCGGAGACGATCGTGAGGTCGCCGGTGGCGAAGCGGATCATCGGGTACGTGCGGTTGTTGACCGTGGCCACGATCTCGCCGATCTGGCCTCCGGGCAGCGGCTCTCCCGTCGCCGGATCACAGACCTGGACGATCGCATCCTCCACCAGATGCATCCCAGCCTTCTCGGCGCACTCGTAAGCGATCAGCCCGAGATCGGCCGTCCCGAACCCCTGCCGGGTGAAGATGCCGTACTCATCCTCGAACCGTCGCCGCAGCGACTCCGGCAGCGCTTCCGCGCCCACCTGCGCGACCTGGAACGGGAGACGGCCGCCGCCCAGCTCGCCCGCCCGCTCGAGGATTGTCATGAGAAAGCTCGGCGTCCCCACGAATCCCGTCGCGCTGACCGCGCGCGCCACGCTGACCTGGGTGTCGGTATTCCCCACCCCCGTGGGCACGACCGTGCAGCCGATGAGGTTGAGCGCCTCGTCCAGCTCGTGGGCCGCCGGGACGAGCTGATACAGGAAGGTGTTGAGCACGATGTCGCCCCGGCGGAAGCCACCGGCATACAGGCACGTCTCGGCGTGCCACGCGGAGAGCTCGGGCCCCATTGGCTCGAGAATGGGCCCGGGCGACACGAAGATGCGCCGAAGCTTCGAGACCGGAACCGTGCAGAACCCGCCGAAGGGCGGATCGAGCTTCTGGAGATCGGGCATCTCACTTTTCTTGATGACGGGCAGGCGCGCCAGGTCCTCAGTCCCGGTGAAGGTGCCGGGAGTCAGTCCGGCATGGTGGAGCCGACGGCGCATCCCCGGCGCCGCCTCCCAGGCGTGGTCGAGGAGCTGGCGGAGCCACGTCGACTGGTATCGCTCGCGCGCGCCTGGAGACAGCGTCTCCTTCTCGCGATTCCAGTACCCGCGGCGGCGGTCGACGGCCATCACTGACCCAGGCGTCACTGACCGAGGATGTCCGGCTTCAGGGGGCCGAGCAACCCGAGCAGCTCCTTCTTCTCGACCTCGCCCACCCCGCGCTTGTCGAGGGCCTTGACGAGCGCCTCCACCGTTGCGTCCCACTCGGCCTCCGTGATGTTCATACCGGTATGAACCGCCTTCATGTCCTTGCCGAGGTAGGCGCACGGCCCGCCGGTGGCGTCACACACGAAGTCGGACACGCCGGACTTGAGCTTGTTGACCGCCTCGGGCTTCATCTCCTTGAACCGCCCGTTGATCCGGTCGTCGGCCACGACGTTCCCCACAAAGGCGTCGACGACGAGCGCAATGCCGTCACGGCCACCCAGCCGCTGATAGAGCGACACCGCGTCGGCGGCCCAGACCGCGGCGGTCGGGCATCCCACCTGTGCGAGAACGACGACCAGAATCCCGAATAGTCTCGACGCGCTCCCGATCATGTGCGCCTCCGTAAACGGACCCACAAGACGCTCGTGGCCGCCTGCCACATCGTCCCGTCGCCTGAACGCCGTTCGATCAATCTGACTCCCCGGGAAAGCGAGAAAAGGGTGGCCCTGGCTTTCCCAAAACTCGTCGGAGTAGCCCATTCGAAGCCGACTCCACTGCTCCGAGCGCCGGCTCCGCCGGCGCAGCCGATCCTGGGGGGAGGTATCGGAAGGGGGGCGAAGCCCCCCTCCGAGCCCTACGATAGCCATCGCTTGCGGCGCTTGTAGTGCTTGACGTCGCGATAGGACTTCCGGGCGCCGACCTCCGTCAGTCCCAGGTAGAACTCTTTGATGTCGGCGTTGTTCCCTAGGGCGGCTGCGCTCCCCTCCAGCACGATGCGGCCATTCTCCATGACGTAGCCGTGCTCGGCGATCGTCAACGCCAGGGCCGCGTTCTGCTCCACCAACAGCACGGTCAGCTTCTCCTCCCGGTTGAGCCGCTGCACGATGGCGAAGATCTCCTCGACCAGCATCGGCGCCAGCCCGAGCGACGGCTCGTCGAGCAGCATGACCCGCGGGTTCGACATCAGGGCCCGGCCGATCGCCAGCATCTGCTGCTCGCCGCCGGACAGGTAGCCGGACTTGAGGGCCCGCCGCTCCTTGAGCCGGGGGAAGTACTCGTACGCGCGCGCGATGCCGGCCTGGACCAGGCGCCAATCCGAGTGGACGTGCGCCCCGGCGACGAGGTTCTCCTCGGTCGTCAGGTGCTCGAAGACGCGCCGGCCTTCGAGCACCTGGACGATCCCGCGCTGGACGACGCTGTGGGGCGGAAACCGGTCGATCCGTTCGCCGTCCAGCTCGATCGCTCCCTTGGTCACCTCGCCCCGCTCGGAGTGGAGCAGGCCAGAGATGGCCTTGAGCGTCGTGGTCTTGCCGGCGCCGTTCGCGCCGAGCAGCGTGGTGACCCCGCCCGCGCGGACGCTCAGCGACACGCCCTTGAGGACAAGGATCACCCCGTCGTAGATGACCTCGACGTTGTTGAGCGCGAGCATCCTACTTCGCTTTGGCCGCGGCCAGCTGCAGCTCCTTCTGGATCACCTCCGGATACGCCTTGAACCAGTCCGTGGCCTTGACGAACTTGCCGGCCTTGACCTGCCACACCTGCACCCAGCCGCCGCCTTCGTGGTCGGTCGGCGTGATCTCGATTGGCGGGACGAGGCCACCCAGGGTGAAGCCCTTGATCTTCTCCAGGCCCGCCTTGACGTCGGCGCCGGTGATCTTGCCCCCGGGCTTCGCCTTCACCGCGTTCCGGATCCCCTCGAGGTGGATCGCCGCGATCACCACGCCGCGGTTGTAGTACACCGTCGACGCCATCTCCTTCGGGGGCTCCTTGCCCTCCTTCTTGTACATCTCACGGATCTCGTTCAGCACCGGGAAGTCCTGCCCGACCCCGGTGAACTGCATCGCGTAGTAGCCCTCGGCCACCGCCATGCCGCCGGCCGCCTCGATGTCGGCCTCGGCAGCGCCCCACACGAACGACACGACCTTCCGGAGCGGGAAGCCGATTCGCTTCAGCTCCTTGATCGAGACCGACGGCGAGCGACCAAACAGATGGGCGATGATGAAGTCGGCTCGGTAGCGCTGGGCGATGTCCAGGATCTGGGCCCCCATCTCCACGCCCGGCGGCGGCACGGCGAAGATCTTGAGCTGGAAGCCTTCCTTGCCGGCCAGCTCCTCCAGCAGCGGGATCGGCTCTCGCCCGGCCGGATTGTCGTAGAAGATATACGCGATCTTCTTGCCCTTGAGCCCGCCGAGCTGGTCGTTCACGAACTTCACGGCGCCGGTCGCCTGCGACCAGTACGTGGCCGCGATGGGGAAGATATACGGGTATCGCTTCCCGTCGGCGGAGTCGGCGCGACCGAAGCCGGGCGACGTGCCGGGGATCTTGTCCTCGGTCAGCTTCTGGGTCAGGGCGTACGTGTGGGGCGTGCCATAGAGACTGATCAGCACGGCGCCTTCCTTCTTGTGGCGCTCGTAGGCCTCGACGCCGAGCGGCACCTTGTACTCGTGATCGATCTCGATGGCGCGGATCGGATGTCCCTCGATCCCCCCGCTGGCGTTCACGAGCTTCACGTAGTCGTGATACCCGGGGCACAGGTTGACGCCCACCACCTGGGTGGCGCCCGTCCGATCGCACTGAAGCCCGATGACGATCTCGTCCTTCGCCTCGGCCGGCACGGCCATCATGGCCGCCACGGCGAGTCCCAGCAGCATCGTGAGAACTCGGTTCATGCGTCCTCTCCTTTCGAGCCGCGCGTCGTCGCGCGCGCTCAGAGACCTCCGGGAATATGCGCCCGGCTAGACGCCAGCACCAGCCAGCGCCGAAATCCGATCTCCGGCCGCATTGAAACCGGCCGAGGCCCCCCAATGAGCGCCTCCGTTCGCGCGGCCGACATGCGCGAGACTGGCCGGTGTCCGTGAGGGTGACCGCCCGCGTGCAGTATCACCTATCCGAGCGCCGGCTTGGCCGGCGCAATCCCGATCTGGGGGGAGGTTCGGAAGGGGGGCGAAGCGCCCTCCGAGGGTGGATCAGTACGAAAACGGCCATATCCGGAAGTAGTTGCGGATGTTGCGCCACAGGCGGTTCAGTCCTTCGGGCTCCACCACCAGGAAGACGATGATCAGCGCCCCGAACATGATCAGGCGCAGGTTGGGAATGATGTTCCGCACCTGCGCGGGCGTGAACAGCAGTGCGCCGAACGCCTCCATCGCGTACCGGCTCGCGATCGGCAGGAGGGTGACAAAGATCGCGCCGAAGATCGAGCCGAGCACGGATCCGAGCCCGCCGATGATGATCATCGCCAGGTAGTCGATCGAGACATTGATCTGGAACTGCTCGTAGTTCGCGATGCCGAGGTAGTAGGTGTAGAGCACGCCCGCCACGCCCGCGTAGAAGGACGACACCGCGAACGCCAGCAGCTTGTACCGGAAGATGTTGACCCCGATGATCTCGGCGGCGATGTCGTGGTCGCGGATGGCGACGAATGCGCGGCCGATCCGCGAGCGGACCAGGTTCATGGCGGCGACGACCGCGAGCACCACGAACACCAGGAGAAAGTAGTACATCTCGCGCTGCGTGGAGAACACGACCCCGAAGAGGCTCGGGCGCGGCACCTCGATCGAGGCCTGGACGCCGCCGCTGATCCACGTCACGTGGTTGATGGTCCACTCGATGATGAGCTGGCCGGCCAGGGTCGCGATCGCGAGGTAGAGTCCCTTGATCCGGAGCGAGGGGGTCCCCACCACCGCGCCCACCAGCGCGGCCATCAGCCCGCCGGCCGGGATCCCCACCCAGAACGGGGCGTCGAGGCGCGTGGCGAGGTTGGCGGCGGTATACGCCCCGACCGACATGAACGCGCCGTGCCCCACCGAGATCTGGCCGGTGTAGCCCACCAGGAGGTTCAAGCCGATCGCGCCCACCACCGCGATCGAGACGAGGTTGACGATCGACAGGTAATACTCGTGGACGATGAAGGGGAGCACGGCGAACATGAACACGGCGATCGCCGCCACCGTCCACCGGGCGATCGGCAACGGGTAGAGCGCCATGTCGGCCTCGAACGAAGTCTTGAAGACGCCGCACTCCCGATGGATCACCGCGTCACACCCGCTCGATGGCCGCCCAGCGAGACCGCAACGCCAAAGGGTGAGCATGATTGATCAAGGGGCTCGGCTCGCCTCACACTGCCACGCCCGAGGGAGGCGCCGACCGGAGCGTACGTGGGTGTACGTGAGGATCGGCGACGACCGAGAACGAAGCCAGGCGAAGTCATTTGGCGTTGCGTCACACCCGCTCGATGATTTCTTTGCCGAAGATGCCGTAGGGCCGCACCATCAGGGCCACGATCATGAGCACGTAGGGCGCGAAGTCCTTGGTGCCGCCGCCCACGTAGGGGTCGATGTAACCGGCCGCCACGTTCTCGACGATGCCGACCAGCAGGCCGCCGATGATGGCGCCCAGGATCGAGTCGAGCCCGCCCAGGATTACCACCGGGAAGACCTTGAAGCCGACGAGCGCCAGGTGCACGTCCACGCCCAGCAGGCTCCCCCAGACGATCCCGCCCAGCGCCGACACCACGCCCGTCATCGCCCAGGCCAGGGCGAAGTAGCGCTCCACGTTGATCCCCATGGCCATGGCGGTCTGCTGGCTGTCGGCCACCGCGCGCATGGCGATCCCCTTCCGGCTCCGCAGGAAGAACCAGCCGAAGGCCGCCAGGAACAGGATGCTCACGCCGGCCCCCACGAGCTGGATCGGTGGGATGAAGAGGGGGCCCAGGATGATCGGCTCGTCGCTGATCGGGAGCGGCAGCGGCTTGGTCTCGGCGCCCCACATGAGCGGGCCCACGCCGCGGAGGACCGCGGCGAGCCCGATGGTCGCCATGATCACCGCCACGATCGGCCGGCCAATGAGCTTGCGCAGCACGCTCCGCTCGAGCCCGAAGCCGAAGGCGATCATGAGCCCGAGCGCGGCGGCGACGGCAACCCACAGGGGCGCGCCGTAGCTCTGGAGCGCGACGGCGACGACGAAGCCCGCGATCATGACGAACTCGCCCTGGGCGAAGTTGATCGCGTCCGTCGCCTTGTAGACCAGCACGAAGCCGAGGGCGATCAGCGAGTACATGAGGCCGATCAGCACGCCATTGGACATCAGGAGGGCGAAGAACTGCCAGTCAACCATGGGCCGGCGCGCCCGTCTCCACGTCGTGGATCCGGACGCGCGACTGGATGGTCGCGCTCCGGCCGTCCTCGTAGGTCACCGCGGTCGACACCTCGACGTCGTCGAGCGCGGCATAGAACGCCGCCACGAAGGGCGCGTACTTCTCGGCGACGTAGCGCCGGCGAAGCTTCCGCGTCCGCGTCATCTCGGCGTCGTCCGCGTCCAGGTCCTTCGTGAGCAGGAGGAACCGGCGGACGCGTGTGGCCGCCGGCAACGTCGCGTTGCACTTGCCGATCTCGTCCCGGATCAGGGCCTGCACCTCGGGCTTCTGCGACAGGTCCATGTAGCTCGTGTAGGCGACGTTGTGCCGCTCGGCCCAGTTCCCCACGGTGCTGAGGTCGATCGCGATCATCGCGGAGACGAACGGGCGCTCGTGCCCGACCGCGACCGCCTCCCGGATGTACGGGCTGTACTTGAGCTTGTTCTCGATGAACTGTGGGGCGAGGGGCGTCCCATCGGCGAGGGCCCCGACGTCCTTGGCCCGGTCGATGATGACCAGGTGACCCCGCGGGTCGAAGAATCCCGCGTCCCCCGTGTGGAACCAGCCGTCCCCGTCGATCACCTCGCGCGTGGCGTCCGGCGCCTTGAAGTAGCCCTTGAACACCCCGGCGCTCTTGACCAGGACCTCGCCCCGGTCGGCGATCTTCACCTCGATCCCTGGGCAGGGCCGGCCGACCGTGACCGGGTTGGCCTCGGCGTCGGGCTGGATCGACACGAGCGCGCTGACCTCGGTCGACCCGTAGACCTGCTTGAGGTTCACACCGAAGGCCCGGAAGAACCGGAAGGTATCGGGCCCGAGCGGCGCCCCGCCGGTGTACGCCCAGCGCGCCAGCCGCAGGCCGAGTTGGTCGCGGACCGGCCGATAGACGAGGTGCTCGCCGGCGGCACGAGCCAGGCGGAGCGCGGCCGGCACCGGCTTGCCCTCGGCCACCAGGGTCTCCACTCGCTCGCCGACGCTGCGGAAGGCGTCGAAGACCCGGCGCTTGAGCAGCGAGGCGTCAGCGGCCCGCACCTGGACCGACGTCAGCATGTTTTCCCAGATCCGCGGCGGCGCGAGGAGGATCGTCGGCCCCAGCTCGCGGAGGTCCCGCTGGACCGTCTCGGGGCTCTCGGGGCAGTTGCAGGTGAAGCCGGACACCAGACTCAACACCATCGAGTAGAGTGCGTCGCCGACCCAGGCCATCGGCAGGTACGCGAGGCACTCGTCGTCCGGCCGCACCTCCTCGGCGGAGATGAAGGTCCGCGCGCTCTGGATCACGTTGGCGTGCGTCAGCATCGCGCCCTTCGGGCTGCCGGTGGTCCCCGAGGTGTAGGAGATCATCGCCAGATCCCCGGGCTGGCCCTTCTCGACCTGCGCCTCGAAGTAGCCCGGATGCGCCCGACCGAAGTCGCGGCCATGCTGCTCGACCGTCCCGAACGGGCGGAGCCAGTCCGTGGCGTACTGGCTCAGGCCCCGCGGGTCGTCGTAGATCACGTGACGGAGGGCAGGGAGATCGGCGCGGAGCGACAGGATCTTGTCGACCTGCTCCTGGTCCTCCGCCACCACGACCGACACCTCGGCGTGGGCCAGGACGTATCCGAGCTCGCGGGCGATCGAATCCTGATAGACGGGCACGGCGACGCCGCCCAGCGCCTGCGCCGCGAGCTGCGCCCAGTAGAGCCGCGGGCGGTTGTCGCCGATCACCGACAGCGTGTCGCCGCGGGCGAACCCGAGCGCCGCCAGCCCGAGCGCCAGGTCTCGCACATGGTCGAGGTACTGCGGCCACGTGAACGACTGCCAGATCCCGCGGTCCTTCTCGCGGATCGCCGTCTTGCGCGGGAACCGCTCGGCGTTCCACCGCACCAGTCGAGGCAGGGTGTCGGGGTCAGCCATTCCATCCCTCCGTCACCTCGACGCGCCCGGGCTTCTTCTCGCCGAGGTACGCCTTGATGACCAGCGGGTCCGCGCGCACCTCGTCGGGCGTGCCGGCGGCGATCTTCTGGCCCATGTCGAGCACGATCACGCGGTCCGAGATGTCCATCACGACGCCCATGTCGTGCTCGATCAGGATGATTGTGGTCTTCCACTCCTCGTTCACGTCGAGGATGAAGCGGGCCATGTCCTCCTTTTCTTCCTGGTTCATCCCGCCCATCGGCTCGTCGAGCAGCAGGAGCTTCGGCTCGAGGGCGAGCGCCCGGCCCAGCTCGACCCGCTTCTGCAGCCCGTACGGGAGCGACCCGGTCGCCCGGCGGCGCAGGTCCTGGATCCGGAGGAAGTCGATGATGGCCTCGACCCGCTGACGATGCTCGACTTCCTCCCTCTGGGCGAACCCCCAGTACACGATCGAAGCCAGGACGCCCGACCGCATCCGCACGTGCCGGCCCAGCATGAGGTTGTCGAGGACCGTCATCCCCTTGAAGAGGGCGATGTTCTGGAAGGTCCGGGAGACCCCGCAGGCCGCGACGCGACTGGGGGCGGCCTGGGTGATGTCGTCCCCGTCGAGGGTGATCGTCCCGCGATCCGGATGGTAGAACCCGCTGATCATGTTGAGGAGCGTGGTCTTCCCGGCCCCGTTGGGGCCGATCACCGAGAGCAGCTCGCCCTGCCTGACCTCCATCTCGACCTGGTTGACGGCCTGCACGCCCCCGAACGACTTCGACACCCCCGACACCACGAGCTGAGAACTCATCAAGGGCGACCCGAAAGACGAGGCTCGCCGCGGACGAGCTGTCGGCTGGCGTGGGACCCAGCGGCTGACGTCACGCTCGCCTCACGACAGCCAGCGCTTGCGGCGGCGGTAGTACTTCACGTCGCGGTAGCTGCGCCGCGCGCCCACGCCCGAGAGCCCGAGGTAGAACTCCTTGATGTCCTCGTTCTCGCTGATCGCCTGCCGGTCGCCGTCGAGCACGATGCGTCCATTCTCCATCACGTACGCGTACTGCGCGAACCGGAGCGCGATCGCCGCGTTCTGCTCGGCCAGCAGGACCGAGACCTTCTCTTGCCGGTTCAGCCGGTCGACGATCTCGAAGATCTCCGCCACCAGCATCGGCGCGAGCCCCATCGAGGGCTCGTCGAGCAGCATGAGCCGCGGGTGAGCCATCAGCGCGCGGCCGATGGCCAGCATCTGCTGCTCGCCCCCCGAGACGTAGCCGGCGCGGACGCCGCGCCGCTCGGCGAGGCGGGGGAAGTACCCGTATACGCGGTCGAGGTCCTGTCGGGTCGAGCGGCCGTTGGGGCGCGTGTAGCCCCCGGTGAGCAGGTTCTCCTCGACCGTCAGGTGCTCGAAGACGCGGCGCCCCTCCATGACCTGGACGATGCCGAGGCGGACGATCTCGGACGGATCCTTGCGGTGAATCGGGCGGTCGAGCAGCTCCACCGAGCCCTTGGTGACGTCGCCTCGCTCCGTCCGGAGCAGCCCCGAGATGGCCTTCAGGGTCGTGCTCTTGCCGGCGCCGTTGGCCCCGAGGAGGGCGACGATGCCCCCCTCGGGAACGCGCAGCGAAACGCCCCTGAGCACGAGGATGACGTGATCGTAGATGACCTCGATGTTGTTGACGGCCAGCACCGCTACGCCTTCTCCTTCGAGCAGTCACGCATCGTGTAGCCGAGCTTCTTGCCCTCCTCCACCGCCGCCGCCTCGAGCTTGGGTCGAACGACCTCGCGAATGGGCGCGATCCAGTCGGACACGATGCTCCACTTCTTGCCGTCCCACTGCTGGATGAGCACGGGGCCGTTGCCCTCGTGGTCCTCGCACGTCACCTTGATGGCGTGCGTGAAGCCCTTCATTCCCAGCTCCTCGAGCCGCTTGGCCGTCAGGTTCAGGTTCTCGAAGCCCCAGCGGACCTGCTCGCCGATCAGCGGCTTGTTGCCGAACTTCGTCATGGCCGTCCGGATCGCCTCTGCCGACAGCATCGCGTTGATGACGCCCCGGTTGTACAGGACCTCCCCGACGCGGTCGCGCTCGCCGGTTCCCTTGCCCTTGTCATAGACGAGCTTGAGCAGGTCCTGATGCACCTTGAAGCCCGTGCCGGGCGCGTGGAACGTGGTCGACTTGTATCCGGCGGCGCTCTCGCCCGCCGGGACCACATCGGCCTCCGTTCCGGTCCACCAGTTGCCGATCAGGTGGTCCATCTTGTAGCCGATGGCGGCCGCTTCTTTCACGGCGACCTGGTTCATGACCCCCCAGCCCGACACATAGATCCACTCCGGGTTGATCCGCCGGACCTGCAGCCAGGTGGACTTCTGCTCCTGGCCGGGGTTGTCGACCGCCAGGAGGGTCAGCTCGAACCCGTGCTCCCGGGCCAGGGTTTCGAGCGTGGGATTGGCTTCTTTGCCGTATGGGCTGTTGTGGTAGACGTGGACGAGCTTCTTGCCCTTCAGCTTGTCCATTCCGCCTTCCTGCTGGCCGATGTAGCGGATCACCGCGGAGGCCTGGCTCCAGTAGGTGGTCGGGAAGTTGAACACCCACGGAAACCACCGCCCGTCGGCGGCGGCCGTCATGCCATAGCCCATCGAGAAGACCGGGATCTTGTCGACGGCGGCCTTCGGGATGAGCTGATACGTGATGCCCGTGCTGTAGGGGTTCACGACCACCGCACCGGTCCCCCCCTTCCCCTTGAGCTTCTCGTAGCACTCGACGCCCAGGTCCGTCTTGTACTGGGTCTCGCACTCCTCCCACGCGAGCCGAACCCCGTTGATGCCGCCGTCGCGCTCGTTCAACAGCTTGAAGTAGTCGACAAACCCATTAGCAATGGGAATCCCGCTGGGCGCGTACGGCCCCGTGCGATAGACCAGGAGGGGAATGAACATCTCCTTCGGCTGAGCGACCGCCGCCACTATCGATCCCGCGGCGATTGCCAGCGCCAGCGCGCCAGTCCAGAGTCCTCGTCGATTCATGCTCGCCTCCCTCTCTCACGTAATCTGCGTTGATTCGTGGACCCACGCCGCCGGGGCTGACCTTTGCTGGTGGCCGTTGATCCTCGCCAGCCTCATCCCGTTCTGGTCGCTGGATGGTGCCACTCGTTCTCTATCCGTCCTGGGTTCGCGCGGGCCTCCCGCCTCAATGCGGGAAGGGCCACAGGCGGAGCTTTTCCTTGGCGATTTGCCAGAGCCGGGCCAGACCGTGCGGCTCGACGATCAGGAAGAAGATGATCAGACCACCGAAGAACATCAGCTCCAGATGCTTCTGCAGCGCGACCGGCAGCGCCAGGCCGACCGCGGGCGGGGCGTTTGTCAGGAAGATCGGCACCAGTACGATGAAGACCGCGCCCAGGAACGAGCCCAGGATACTGCCGAGGCCGCCGATGATGATCATGAACAACACGAGGAACGACAGGGTGATGTCGAAGGCCAGCGTCTCCGCGCTGCCGAAGTAGAGGAACACCAGCTCGGCGCCGGCGACGCCGCAGTAGAAGGAGCTGATCCCGAACGCAAGGAGCTTGGTCCGGAGGGGACGGATCCCGATGATCTCGGCCGCGATGTCGCGGTCTCGGATCGCCATCCAGGACCGGCCGACCCGCCCGCGGACCAGGTTCTTGGCTAGCACCGCGAAAAGCGTCACCATGGCGAGCGCGACGACGTATCGGACTTGCGCCGTCGCGCCCGGTCCAGTCACCAGGACCCCGAAGACGGTTCGGGGCGGCGCCGTAATGGTCCCGGAGGGCGCGTAGTTGACGAACCATGCCACCCGATTGAAGAGCCAGAGCAGGAAGAACTGGGCAGCCAGCGTCGCCACCGCGAGGTAGAAGCCCTTGATCCGAAGGCTCGGAATGCCGAACACGAGGCCGACCAGGGCCGCGACAAGGCCGGCCACGACGAACACGATGATGATGCTGAGCCACGGGAAGGCGGTAGTGAGCTTGAACGCCGAGTAGGCGCCGACGGCCATGAACCCGCCGGTGCCGAGCGAGAGCTGTCCGGCGTACCCGGTCAGGATGTTGAGGCCGATCGCCGCCAGCGAATAGACCAGCAGCGGGATCAGCACCGCCTGGAGCCAGTACTCGCTGGCCGCGAGCGGCGGCACCAGGACGGCGGCGGCGAGGAACAGCAAGACGAGCCAGCGGTCCTGCGGGATCGGAAAGATCGCCTGGTCGCTAGCATACGTGGTCTTGAACAGCCCCGCCTCGCGGTAGATCACGGCGCGCCCTCGGAGTGATCGGAGGGGCCCTCGACGGCCCCGTCACCCCGGCTGGTGCTCCTGATCGCTGTCCGTTCAGTCGCCAAAGTGGCGAGAGTCTACCACGAAACGCCTTGCGAAATCGGGGGTTATGCAGCGCTCGCGCGTTGCTCGCTCGGGGACGGCAGTGCCGCGAGAGGCCAGCTCACGAATGCCCGCTCGAAGCTGCACCCCGGTGCCGCACCGGATCCGGAAGTCGCGGCACCGCGCGAACACGGGGTTGTCCGAGGCGCGTGATCGCGGTCGACACCTCCTCCGATCGCCCGACCTGGCCAACCGACACCATCGGCCGCTGAAGGTGATCAGCAGACCGGGCTCGACCGCCATCCCCTGGATTTCAGGTGTATCACATCCGGGACATTACCCGCGACGCGACCGGGGGATAGGATAAGTGCCAGGGCGACGCGGTGCCGGCGAATGGGCAGGCGGCTCGACTACAATCTGGCTTGAGGCGAGGCAAGCGATGAGAGGAGCGATCAGGTGGGACTGACCTACGTCGAGGGCGTGGTCACCGGCCCCTCAGGAGAATCCCGGGTTGTGCGGTTCATGGTCGACAGCGGCGCGAAGTACAGCCTCCTTCCGCCGGCCGATTGGCGCGCCATCGGCCTCGCACCGAAGCGCCGGATGACGTTCGCCCTTGCCGACGGCACGCTGATCGAGCGTGACGTCTCCGAGTGCCACATCGCGCTGCCGCAGGGCGAGGGGCACACGCCCGTGATCCTCGGCGAGGCAGGTGACGACGCGCTGCTGGGCGTGGTCACCCTGGAGATCCTGGGCTTCGTCCTGAACCCTTTCAACCGGACCATCCAGCCCGCTCGCCTCCTGCTCGCCTGATCGGGATTGCCGCCCCTCTCGACGGCTGCCGCGTCCGTCGCGAAAGGGTCTTTGGACGGGGGATGCGCGGGCTCTCGTCCGGGAGGCGATCGATGCGGTGGGAACATGGCCGGCGGATCCCGGATCCGGGTATTCTGCCGTCATGCGCCCCTGGCTCGAGGAGCAGCTCGATCGCTTTCGACAAGCGCTCGAGGAACGGTTCGGAAGCGATCTCGTCACGCTAGCGGTCTTCGGCTCCCAGGCGCACGGACGAGAACATCCGGAGAGCGATCTCGATCTTCTTCTGGTCATCCGGGGGCTTCCGCGCCGACGGCTGGAGCGACACGGCGTGATCCTCGAGCTCGCTCACCACGTGTCTGACCAGTTCGCAGAGACGATGTCCGCCATCCCGCTCAGGCCCGAGGAGGCGGTCACCATCAAGCCGTATTATCTCGGGTTTCTCGAAGGGCACCGGCTGCTGGTGGATCGCGAGGGCTTCTTCCGGCAGATTCTCGATCGTCTCGAGCGGCGGCTCAAGGAGCTGGGCTCTCGGCGACTCGTCGACGAGCTCGGCAACCCTTACTGGGACCTCAAGCCTGACTACGTCCTCGGCGAGGACGTCGAGCTGTGACCTCCCGCAAGATCTCCCGGGACTATTTGCCGAAGGTGGAGGCGCGGCTCGAAGCCCTCCAGCTCTATCTCTCACGCAACCGGTACGACGACGTCGTCCGCGAAGCTCACGAGGCCATCGAGCTGCTGTTGAAAGGCGCGCTTCGCTTCATCGGCGTCGACCCACCGCGCCGACACGACCCCGCGCCCGTCTTGCTGCGCCATCTCGACCGCTTCCCCGCGGTGTGGCGCACAGAGGCCCCCGAGATCTGCGCGGCCTCGGAGCGTCTCTTCGCCGAGCGGGGGCACGCGTTCTACGGGGACGAGGATGACCTCGTCCCGCCGTCGGAGCTGTTCGAGCGGCCCGAGGCAGAGGAGGCGATCAAGACCGTCGAGCGCGCGCTGACTCTATACCGCGAGCTTCTCGGGCAAGACCAGGACTGAGGTCATACCCGCTCGATGATCTTCTCGCCGAACAGCCCCTGCGGCCGCACCAGCAGGAAAGCCAGCGCCAGGACGTAGGCAAACCAGTTCTCGATCGCGCCCCCGACCAGGGGCCCCCAGTACACCTCGGCAACCTTCTCGCCCACGCCGATGATCAGCCCCCCCACGATCGCCCCGGCTACCGAGGTGAATCCGCCCAGGATGAGGACGGGCAACGCCTTGAGGGCGATCAGCGACAGGCTGAACTGCACCCCACTCTTGGCCCCCCACATGACGCCGGCGGCGATGGCGACCAGGCCGGCAACTCCCCAGACGATAACCCAGATAGTCCGGAGCGGGATCCCGATCGACAGCGCCGCCTCGTGATCGTCGGCCACAGCCCGGAGGGCGCGCCCGATCCGGGTCCAGTGAAAGAAGATCGCCAGGATCGCCACCAGGATCGCCGCGGTGACCGCGGCCGACATCTCGAGCAGGTTCACCTGGATCCCCGCCACCAGGATCGACCGGTCCGGCAGCCCGACGTCGAGCCGCTTGACGTTGCTGCCCCAGAGCAGCTCCCCGAAGCCCTCGAGGAAGAAGGTGAGCCCGATGGTCGCCATGAACAGGATGATGTGCGGCTGGTTGACCAGCGGCCGGAGCACCACCCGCTCGATCGCGAGGGCGAGCACGACCATCGTCGCCATCGTGAGGACCAGCGCGAGCGCCAGCGGAACCTGCCGCTCCATGAGGCCGACCAGGGTCAGCGCGGCGAACAGCACCATCACGCCCTGGGCGAAATTGAAGACGCCGGAGGCCTTGAAGATCAGGACGAAGCCGAGGGCCACCAGCGAGTACATGAGGCCGGCCGCGATCCCCCCGATCAGCACCTCGGCGAAGAACCGCCAGTTGCTCGCGATGTCGAGAAACGGCGCCACCAGGACCGCGTGCGCCAGCTCAAACATGCGGGCCCCCGAGACAAGTGTCAGTCACGACCCGAGGGGTGTCGCCCCGCAGCGGCCGACCACCTCGGCCTCCGTCATCGTTTCGCCGACGAATTGCCGGCTCGTCCAGTCGCCCATCTACATGCGGATCTCGCCCGGAGCCATGAAGCCAAAGGCCCCGCTGCTGCTCAGAACGCCTCGACAGATGGGCGCCAGCGGGCTGTCGAGCCCGACCCAGCGACCAGCATTCCCCAGTGCGCGCCCGACTCGGTAAGGCCACCATGCCCACATGAGCAGTCACGGCTAACGGAACGCGGGGATGATGTGCTTGGCGAACAGCTCGATCTGGCGCACCTCCTCTTCCCAGGGCATGAAGCCCTGATCGAAGAACCAGCCGAACCACTCGAGGTCACCGCCGCCGCCGATCTTGCGGAGCGCCTCGACCTCGCCTTTGATCTGGTCTACCGTCCCGGCCAGGGCGTACTTGACCTTGCGCATCCGCTCCACCGTCCACTCCGCGGGCGCCAGGGGCGTGTACGGGTCGAGCGGGTACTTGTCGGCGTCTTCGGGCGTGCGGAACGCCTCCCAGAAGCCGAAGCCTCCGAAGTAGTGTTGGAAGCCCGCGTAGTTCGTATCGCGGAGCAAGGCTACCGCCTCGGCCTCCGTCCGGCCGAAGTGAACGGCCCGGAAGGCGCCCACGCTGTCTCCCAGACCGAGCGTCCGGCCGGCCCCCGCTGCCACCTCCCGGTAGACCGTACAGAGGCGCTGGAACTCGGGCGGGTGAGCCACGAGGATCCAGGGGACGATGCTTGACTGCGCCGTGTACCGGATGGTCGCCTCACTGACCGAGAACGGCTGGAACATGGGCGGGTGGGGGTCCTGGTAGGGCCTGGGCACGACGCAGATCTTCCGGATGACCCCCTGGTCGTCGATCTCGCCCGGCGCTCCGTACTGACGGGTCCAGTCGGTGACTGGCCAGCGCCGGATCCCCTCCTCGTAGGGGTAGGGCACCTTGTAGTACTCGCCGTTGTATTCCCAGGCCTCCTCGGTCCAGGCCTTCTTGATGACCTTGAGCGTTTCCTCGTAGACCTTGCGGTTGTGGTTGTCGATGGAGGAGCCGTCCATGGGCGCCCCCGTCACGTGATACTGCTGGCCGAGGACGTTGACCCAGCGGTCCTGGTAGCCGCGGGCGAACCCGGCGTAGATCCGCCCCTTGGTCAGGTGGTCGAGGACCGCGAGCTCCTCCGCGGCCCGGATCGGGTCCCACGACGGCAGGACCAGCCCCAACGGGGAGAACTTGATGCGCTTGGTCCGGGCGGCCAGGTCCGCGTAGAGGAGGAGCGGAGCCACCGAGGTCTCGTAGCCCTCGGAGTGGAAGTGGTGCTCGGTGGTGGCGAAGACGTCGAACCCGGCTTCGTCGGCGAAGATCGCCAGCTTGCGCAGCTCGTCCAGCATCTGCTGGTATCGCTCGTTGTTCCGTCCGATCGGCCGCAGCCGCTTGCGATCGTCGAGAGTGCCGGGCACAGTGGGCAGCACGAACAGCATGAACTTCATAAGTGACCTCCTCTTCCGTCTCCCGGGTTCAGGCCATCAGGATGGAGCGCGCTGGAACAGCTGGATGGGATTCCCCGCCGGATCGCGCACGGTCAGAATGCGGCCATGGCTGCCCATGTCCACCACGCCGCTCTGGATCGGCGCGCCAGCCGACTGCAGGGCGACCACCGCCGCCTCCAGGCTTTCCACCTCGAACACGGCCACCGCCCCGGCGCCCCGGGGTGGCCGAGCCTTCGGCGGGGGCGCTCACGGCGAAGGACGTCTCCCCCAGGTCGAACTGCGCCCAGCGGTTCCCGTCCCGGAACTTCAGCCGGAGTCCGAGCGCCTCTCGATAGAAGCGGACCGCTTGATCGAGATCGGTAGCGGCCACGTAGACGTTCTGGAGTCTTCGTACCACGGCGCGACGAATGATAAATCATCGCGGTGGTGACCGGGTGTCCCATTTTGGGACACCCGGTCGGCTTCTGGGGCACCCCGCGGCAAAGGGACGAGAGGGACAGGGACCGTCAGGGCGCCAGATCCGGCGCCAGCGGCGCGTAGCTTTCCAGCTTGCGGTAGAGGGTCGAGCGGCCGATCCCCAGGATGGCGGCGGGCGGCCCGTCTCCGCTCATTCCCTCAATAGGAGCCGTGAACGCAAACCGTCAAGACCTGAGAGAGCTGACCGAGGCGTCGAGGCCTTTGCCCGCGGCCGCGCCGCCGAGATCGCTTTCGAGAAGGTCTAGCAGGGTGCTCAAAACTCGCAGGCTGCTCAAAAAGGGTCCAGATGCGTGGCACTGCGAGGTGCGCCCGCATTTCGAGCTGAGCAGCGGCCGCGAGCTCGCTGCGACGCGAGACCCGAGTCGATCGGGCCTTTTTCGGCAGCCTGCGAGCCGCTCAGCGGCCGAAGAACACGCTGAAGCCCCACTCGCACCGCCCAGTCCGGTCCGGCACCCGCGACCGTGGTCTCAGCGGCGGCGTCGAGCGCGATCCGCGTGGTGACGAGGTAGGCGATGCCGGCTCCAGGCCAATCCGGTCGCGGCCCTCGCGCTCGCTCCGTGTCCTAAAGAAGACCTCGCCAAACACCGACAGGCGCTCGAGGACCTGGCGTGACAGGGAGGCCGACACGAGCGCCTGGACCAGGTACGCCGAGCCGGTCGTCCCCTAAAGGTTCCTGAACCAGGATGCCGGCCCGCTTGGCGAGCGTGGTAGAGTCGCGCTCGAGGAGGAGGATCAGCATGCTCTACCGCGGCATGGATCGCGCGGCGCTGGACGCCGCGTACAACAACTCGGCCGCCGTCGGCTTCGACAGGCGTGACCGGTACATCGCCGGCTGGGCGTCACGCAGCGAGGCCCTGCGCCGAGCGCGCGGCGGGAAGATCGACCGTCAGTATGGCGACGCCCCGCGGCAACGCCTCGACGTCTTCGCCGGCGGCCGGCCCGGGGCGCCGACGCTGGCGTACATCCACGGCGGCTACTGGCAGACCAATGACAAGGAGCCCTATGCCTTCATCGGCGAGGGCGCGCTCGCCGCGGGCTTCAATGTGGCGGTGATCGAGTACACCCTGGCCCCGGAGGCGCGGCTCGACCAGATCGTGTCGGAGATCCGCCAAGCCGTGGGCTGGGTGATCGAGCATGCGGCGGAGGACGGTGGCGATCCGGGTCGGGTGTTCGTCTCCGGCCATTCCGCCGGCGGCCACCTGTGCGCCATCGCCATGGAGGACGCGCGCGTCGCCGGGGGCATCGCGATCAGCGGCCTCTACGACCTCGACCCGATCCGCCTCAATTATTTGAATGACAAGCTGCGCCTCGACGCTGCCGAGGCGCAGCGGAACAGCCCCATCCTGCGCTTGCCGTCCACGGCGTCACCGCTGGTCGTCACGGTGGGCCTCGGTGAGCTGCCCGAGCTGATCCGTCAGTCCGAGGACTACGAGCGGGCCTGGACCGCGCGGGGGCTCCCGGGGCGCTATCTGCCCCTGGACGGCCACGACCACTTCTCCATCCTGGAGGAGCTGGCGCAGCCGGGCGGCCGGCTACTCGCGGCCCTGAAGGAGCTGGCCGGCCAGAGCCACGGGGAGCGCGTGATGGGCTAGAATCGCTGAAACCGCCGCGAGGAGACACCGATGAAATTCACCTGGTTCAACCTCATGCCGTGGCCCGACCTCCCCGACGACTTCCGGGAGAAGAACCGGTCGGTGTGGGTGGACATCCCGAACACGCTCTACGATCCCCGGAAAGGGCACTTCCTCTACCACGAATATATGGATCAGCTCGAGTATGCCGACCGCCTCGGCTTCGACGGCATCGGGGTGAACGAGCACCATCAGAACGGCTACGGGCTCATGCCCTCGCCGAACCTCATCGCCGCCGGCCTGACCCGGCGCACCTCGCGCGCGGCCCTCTGCGTCATCGGGAACTCGATCGCCCTCTACAACCCGCCCATCCGCGTGGCCGAGGAGTTCGCCATGCTCGACGTGCTCTCGGGCGGGCGGCTGGTGGCCGGCTTCCCGGTGGGCACCTCGATGGACACGAACTTCTGCTACGGCCAGATCCCCGCCCTCACCCGCGACAAGTACCGCGAGGCGCACGAGCTGATCATGCGCGCGTGGCGAGAGGAGGCGCCGTTCGCCTTCGACGGCAAGTACACCCAGCTCCGCTGGGTGAACTGCTGGCCCAAGCCGATCCAGCGGCCCCATCCGCCGATCTACATCCCGGGCGGCGGCTCCATCGAGACGTGGGACTTCTGCCTCGACCACGACTATAACTACTCCTACCTGTCCTTCTACGGCTACCTGCGGGCCAAGTCCCTGATGGACGGCTACTGGGACCGCGTGGCCAAGCGCGGCCGGGACGCGTCGCCGTACCGGGCGGCGTTCGCCCAGATCATCTGCGTGGCCGACAGCGACGCCGAGGCCGAGCGGCTCTACGCCGAGCACGTCCTCTATTTCTTCAACCGCTGCTTGCACATCTTCCCGCCGTTCGCCGATCCGCCTGGCTACCGGACGATCGCGACGATCAAGTACGGAGCGCTCTCCGGGCTGGCCCGCGACGCCCAGCAGATCTTCCAGAACCTCACGTGGAAGCAGCTCGTGGAGGAGCGGTTCGTGGTGGCGGGCAGCCCGGAGACCGTGCGCCAGCAGCTCGAGGAGTGCATCAAGGGCCTGCGCGTGGGCCACCTCTTCTGCCTCTTCCACAACGGCAACATGCCGGACTGGAAGACCCGGCATTCGACCAAGCTCTTCGCCGAGCAGGTCATGCCGAAGCTGCGCGACCTCTGGCCCGAGTGGACCGGCGACGACCGCTGGTGGGCGAAGCCGATGGACGAGCGGCTGCGCCCGGAGGAGACGCTGCCCGGCGCCCCGCGGACCCGATGAAGACGCGCACGATCGAGACCCGCCGGGGCGCCCGCTGCCGCGTGCTCGAGGGCGGCGCGGGCTGCCCGCTCGTCTTCCTGCATGGCGCCGGTGGCCTTTTCGCCGACAACCCGTTCCTCGACCGGCTGGCCGAGCGCTATCACGTCCTGGCGCCCGAGTGGCCCGGCTACGGCGAGTCGACGGGCGAGGACCTGCTCGAGGACATGCTCGACTTCACCCTGCACGGCTGGGACGTCGTCGAGGCGCTCGGCGTCAGCCGCCCGCACCTCGTCGGGCACTCGATGGGCGGCATGATCGCTGCCGAGATGGCATGCCTCGCCCCCGGCGACCTCGCCCGCTTGGTGCTCGTCGATGCCGCCGGCCTGTGGATCGACGAGCATCCGATCCCGGATCTCTTCGCGCTCCTCCCGTTCGAGGTCCCGGAGCTGCTCTTCCACGACTCGGCCCAGGGCGCCGCCCTGCTCACCGGCGGCGTCGACTTCGCCGACTTGGACGCCCTCAAGGAGTTCTACATCGGCAATGCGCGGCGCCTGGGCACCGCCGGCAAGATCCTGTTCCCGGTCCCCAACCGGCGCGTGTCCAAGCGCCTGTACCGGCTGACCGTCGAGACGCTCGTCTTGTGGGGCGCGAGCGACCGGTTCATCGCGCCCGTGTACGCCGCGCGCTGGGCGACGCTGATCCCGCGGGCGAGCGTGGTGCTCATTGACGGGGCCGGGCACATGCTCCCTTACGAGCAGCCCGACGCGTTCGTGGCGGCCGTCAGCCGGTTCCTCGGCTGACACCGCCGGAGCCCGGCGGCGGCGATGGCGCCGGACGGCGTGACACCGGCAGCGTTGGTACCGCGATGATGTGGTGCGTCCGCTATGACGCCGCGTGCTCGGGCCCGACACGGCACCGGCAAAGGGAGGGAACCATCATGATCGACGATTCTCGCACCGAGGGATCCATTGAGACCAACCAGGGCGGTGTCTCACGCCGCCAACTCCTCGGCATGGGCGCCTTGGGGCTGGCCGGCGCGCTCTGCTCGCCGCCGACGCTCCGTTCCGCATTTGCCGCCGATAGCGCTCCGGGACCGGGGCATCGGTTCCTGCTCAAGGGTGGAACCGTCCTGACGCTCGACCGTTCGCTTGGCACTCTCGAGCAGGGGGCCGTCCTGATCGAGGCCGGGAAGATCAAGACGGTCGCAGCCGATATCCAGCCGAACGGCGCCCAGGTGATCGATTGCTCCGGCATGATCGTCATGCCCGGCTTCGTGGATACTCATCGGCACATGTGGCAGGGACTGCTGCGGAACATCGGCCCCGATGATCTGCTCTTGGACTATCTCAACAAGATCCTCTTCGGCTTCGCTCCCAAGCTCACGCCTGACGAGGTCTATCTTGGCGATCTCCTGGCCGCGGTCTCAGCCATGAATTCCGGGATCACGACCATCCTCGATTGGTCGCACATCAACGCCACCCCGGCCCACTCTGATGCGGCGATCCACGCCCTTGGTGATGCGGGAATCCGCGCCGTCTACGGCTATGGCCCCAACTTCGGGGTCACGCCCGCCTGGTACGACAACCTGGACAAGCCCTATCCCGGCGACATCCGCCGTCTCCGGAAGCAGTATTTCTCCTCGCCCGATCAGTTGTTGACCCTGGCCCTCGCGGCGGCCGGTCCCGAGTTTGCGCCGGTCCCGGCCGCCGAGATCGAGTGGAAGACGGCGCGGGAGGTCGGCGCCCGGATCAGCGTGCACGTGGGTGTCGGCCAAGGCGGGAAGCGAGGCCTCCTGGGACAGCTCGCGGACCGGGCAGGGCTCAAGGACGACACCACGTACATCCACGCCTGCACCCTCAGCGACCCGGAGTGGGATCGGATCCGCGATACCGGCGGAACGGTGTCTCTCGCCATCCCGATCGAGATGCAGATGGGGCACGGGATGCCACCCATTCAGCGAGCGCTTGACCGGGGGGTCCGCCCCAGCCTGAGCGTCGATGTCGAAACCAACCAGCCCACTGACATGTTTACCCAGATGCGCGCGTGCTTTGCGCTGCAACGCGCTCTCCTGAACGAGCAGCACCTGTTTGGGTCCCCTGATCCCGAAATGGAGAAACTGCGGGCACGACTGGTGACCGTACGGGATGTATTGGAATTCGCGACCATCGAGGGCGCTCGCGCGAATGGCCTGGCCCCCAAGATCGGAACGCTGACACCCGGCAAGGAAGCGGACCTGATTCTGCTGCGCACCGAGCAGATCAACGTGGCGCCCGTCAATGACCCGATCGGCGCCGTCGTCCTGGGGATGGACAGCAGTAACGTCGATTCAGTATTCATCGCGGGCCGGCTGGTCAAGTGGCACGGCCGGCTGGTTGGCGTCAATGTGGAGCGTCTGCAGCGGCAGGCCGCGCAGGCGCGCGAGGCTCTGCTGGCCCGAGCACGATAAGCGTCATTCCTCCGCGCCGCGCTCGGCGCGCCTCACGGTGGGCCGCATCGGGTCGGAACGTCTCGAGGTGATGGCTCGGGCGCGGCGCGGAAGATGTCACGTAGCCGGGCTCCCTGGCCGCGAGCCCGCGGCGACGCCGGATGGCTCGGGGTCAGCGGGCGATTGCGGTGCCGACGCTCGCCTGCACTCCTTCGAGTGGGCCATCGTACGGTCCTCCCGGAGAGGAATTCGTCGTCGACCTCTTGTCTCGGCTCGGGTCGACGTTCACGTTCGAAGACCTGCAGGTGCAGACCGTGCTGGTCGAGGGCGTCCCCATTCGGGTCGCGACCCCCTCGACCCTGTACCGGATGAAGAAGGACACGGTGAGGCTCATCGACCGAGCCGACGCCGCGGCCTTGCGAGAAAAGTTCGGGATCAAGGACGAGTAGCATGCCGATCCACCGCTTCCGCGACCTGGACGAAGCGAGGCGCGCATTGTGGGCCGACGCCAGTGACCCATCGCTAGCGGCTCGCATTCACCGACTCTGGCAGTTCTCCCGCCGCCTCGCCTCTCCCCGGATCCCGCGCGGCCTCCGCCGCTTCCGGACGATCGAGGACGCCAATGAAGAGCGGGAGCGCTGGGTCCAAGAGCGGGTGCAGGCTCTCCTCATTGAGCGAGGCCAGGTCGAGTAGGATCCTCCAGGTCGGCCACTCCGATCTCGGTGGGAGTGGCGCCATTTGGAGGTAGCCGATTCGTGCCTGCTTCGGCTCGGCGGAGGCTGGTGCATGGGCCTCGCCCCAGTCTGCGGGGGCTCTTCCTGCTTGAGCGCGGAGCGAGCTCCTTGAAGTCGCTCATCGCTCGGACGATGACGTCGATGTGTAGCCGGTCGGCGAGCGGCCCGTCCTGGCCGACGCTCGAGAGGCGGGCCAAGACAAGGCGGGGCGCAGGCGCGCCGCTCAGCGCTGGGAGGGAGCGCCGCGGCCACCGTCGAGGCACGAGGGGCAGACCACGGCGCCGCGGTGCAGCCCCGCCTGGTACGTCTGTCCGCGACAGCGCGCGCAGCGGAGTGGCTCGCCAGTCTGCTCGAGGGGATCCCAGACGAGCGTGAGCGCGGCCGCATCGCGCTTGCCGATCAGCCGGCCGGGGACGACGAGGCGAGGCAGGTAAAGCCGGAGGATACTCAGCAGCGCGACCTCGGCCTCCAGCCGGTACTTGCGCTGCAGTTCGGCCAGGCGGCCGTTGCGCTCGAGCCGGATGGTCGCGAGCTTCGCGGCGAGCACCGCACGCTCCGGGGCATCGGCGGCGAGCCGGCTTTGCTGCTCGTCGACCTCTCGGGCCAGTTCGTCGTAGTAGGCGGCCGCCCGCCCAGCCTCGCGCGCGAGCCGCCACTCCAGCTCGCGACGCCGCACGCCCAAGGGAGCGACGAGCCGTCGCTCCAGCTCGGCGCGCGCCGCCCCATAGGCGCTGGCGGGGCTCGCCTCCGCCATCATGGGCCAGGCCTGGTGAGCGTCGGCGACCACGCCGTGGCGCTCGATCATCGCGGGAAGGCGCCGCAGGATGCGCAGGTCGGTGAGGCTGACGGCGATTTCGAGCAGCTCTTCCTCGCGGGCGTCGGACAGATACCGGGCGCGGAAGAGGAACACGGCGGCCGGCATCCACCAGGGGCTGCCGGTCTCGGCGCTCCAGGCCGCCTCGGCGAAGCGGTATGCGCGCGCCAGCAGCTCGGCCGTCCGCCGCGATGAGGGTGCGGCGAGGGCCAGGAAGGCGCGCGCCACCCGGCCAGACGCGGTCGCCAGGCGCACGATCTCTTCGAGGACCGGACTGGCGAAGGTGACCAGCTCGGCGTCAGGCTCCTCCTCGAGCGCCTCGGGATCGAAGGCGAGCTGTCGGGTCTCGAGGTCCGCCCCCCCTTCGGTGGGCCACAGGACGGTGTATAGCGCGGGCGCCCGCGCCTCGGCGGCTCCGCCGAGACGCTCGAGCGCCGCAACGGTGAACGCCTCGACCGTGGCCGGCGCCTTCACGGGCTCCGCCCCGACGCGAGGGCATCACCAAAGATCCGGTCGTCGAGCGCGCGGATCTCCAGGTAGGCGCGCTTGGCCTCGAGGAGCCGGTCGCCGAGCGCCTGCATGTCCCGGCGGAAGGCGTCTCGGTCGGCGGCGGCGAGCCAGAGGTCGGTCACCAGATCCTCGAAGTCCTGGTCGGTCGTGAGCTGGCCGAGGATCATGTCGATCTCGCCGATCACCAGCTCGAACATGTTGATCTTGGTGTCGAGCACCTCGAGCAGGGTCTCCTCGATCGTCCCCGGAGCGACGAGATTGAAGACGTGCACCTCCCGCGTCTGGCCAACGCGCGAGAGGCGGCCGATGCGCTGCTCGATCCGCATGGGATTCCAGGGGAGGTCGTAGTTGACGAGGCCGTGAGCGAACTGGAGATTGCGTCCCTCGCCGCCGGCTTCGGTGGAGACCAGGATCCGGCACGGCCCCTCGAAGGCGCGGATCGCGCTCTCCTTCTCCGGGCGCGAGAGGCCGCCATGGTAGAGCGCGACGCGCTCTCCGGCATCCCGGAGGGCTTGGGCCAGGTGCTCCTGGGTCGCGCGGTACCGGGTGAAGACGAGGAGCTTGTCCGACCAGACGCGCGCGAGCTCGCGAAGCGCTCGGCTCTTGGCGTCGGGGTCGATGCCGCGCGCGAGGGCGGCGAAGCGCTCGAGGCCCGCCTGCAGCGGCTCGCTCCAACGCCGCTGGGCGAGGAGCCGCTCGAGCGTGGCCGCGGCGGCCGGCGGGCCGGAGCCCAGCTCCATCTGGAGCGTCTGGACCAGCATGCGAGTGACCTCGCCGCCGTGCCGGCAGTGCTCGCGCAGGAGGTTGGACAGCCCCTGGTAGAGCTCTCGCTCGGCGGCGTCAGGGCTGACGACCACAGTGCGCGCGATCCGGCGCGTGAGAGCAACCTGGGTCGTGGCGCGCCGGTTGCGCACCATGACCTCCGCCAGCAAGCGCCGGAGCGCCTCCGGGTCCCGGGGTGCGCGGCGATCGCCGCGCGCGACGTGGTCGCGGCGGAAGGCGCGGAGGGTCTTGAGCTGGCCCGGCTGGAGCAGGGTGACCAGATTGAACAGCTCCTCGAGGTCGTTCTGGACGGGCGTCGCGGTGAGCAGGAGCACGTACGTGCGCGTGAGGCGGTTCACGAACTGCCAGAGGACGGTCCGCGCGTTTCGCAAGTGGTGGGCCTCATCGACGATCACCAGGTCGTAGGCGATCTCGCCGATCGCGGCGGCGTGCTCGGGGCGCTTGGCGGTGTGGAAGGAGGCGACCACCCGCTCGAACCGCTTCCAGGCCCCCGGCCCATCCCGCCGGAAGGCCTCGTCGTCGTGGGTGACGAAGTCGAGGCAGAACTTCCGCCGGAGCTCCTCCTGCCACTGGAGGACCAGCCCGGGTGGGACGAGGACCAGCACGCGCCGGACGAGCCGCCGGCGCACCAGCTCGGAGAGCGCGATGCCCGCCTCGATGGTCTTGCCGAGACCGACCTCATCCGCGAGCAAGGCACGGCCGCGCATCCGGTTGAGGATCGTCTTGACGGCGGCGAGCTGGTGCTCGTACAGGATCACGTCGCGGAGGAACGGGAGTGAGACCAGCTCGTCGAAACCGGGAGTGAGGGCGACCCCGTGCGCCCACCGGTTGAGCTCCCAGGTCTCGAGCGGCGCGTACCGACCGTCGGCGAACGCCGCCAGCACGTCCGTGTCCTCGGGATCGAAGCGGACGGAGACAGCGCCGACGGTTCGCGGCGCAAGCTCAGCGGCGCCGGCGGCCGGCGCGGCCGACAGAAGATCGATGCGGAAGACCGGCGGGCTCGCCTGCTCGACCTCGAGCGCCAACCGGGCCGCGTCACGCGCGATCGGCCCAAACCCGGGGCACCGGCTGATCTGGAGGAGACCGCGCGCGCCGTCCCACACTGCGGGTGCCACACGGCCCGATGCCTCACGCAGGGTGACCGGCGTTGGCTCTCCCGTCTCGATCACGAGATGCTGCAGCCCCCCGGAGAGGGAGACGGTTCCCGATTCCCAGGCCGATCGCGTGACGGGAATCTCGAACCGATCGCCGACCCGAAGAGGCACGCGTGATTATAGCCCTGCCGCGCCGGGCGGTGGGCAGCCAGGAGATGATCTGGAGATGATCAGGTCGGCGCCTGCCCTTCCTGTGCACATGTTACGCTTGACGGCCGCGTGGGGAGATCTCGGCGAGGCTCCGGCCTAGCATGCTAGACTTTCGACCATGAAGATCGCTCGCGGGCGTGTTGTCAAGGGCGCGATCGTCAGTCGTGCACGCTTTCCTGACGGGTCGAAGCTCACGCTCATCTGCCACGATGACCGCTCACCGCTCAAGCTCGATCCAGACGACGAGGCCGGGATCCTCGAGGGAATCCGTGAGTTCGCGTCGGGGAAGGGCATGCCCATTTCACGTTTACGGGCGAAACTTCGTCGCTATCGCTGACCTCCAGGCACTCTCCTGGCGCCCGATCCGCCACCATTCGACGTCCGGTATGCGAACATCGCAGAGCATCAGATCGAGACGGCCCTCCTCTGGTGGCGGCATCGTCGACCCGTCGCACCGGGACTCTTGGCGCGCGAACTGGAGGCCGCGCTCGATCTCTTGGCCCACGCACCACTTGCCGGTCGACGAGTGGGAAGCCGGCTGTTCCGCGATGTCCGCCGCCTTCTACTGCGTCGGACTGGCTACCACGTCTACTATCAGGTCCGCGAAGGCGACCGCGAGGTTCGCATCCTCTATTTTCGTCACAGCCGCCGGCGGCCGCTAGCCTAACCGCCGAAGCGGGGGGCACGTCGATGCTCGTCGAGCTCCGAGGGGCGTGCTCACGACCTCCCGAGGCCCGACGTCCTGATGCCTGATGAGCCTGGCGTCAGATCGATTCTCGCGCTCGCATTTCTCGCAGATCATCCCCTCATCCCCCATCGCGTGAGCACATCGAGAATCGCGGCCACCTGGCGTTACGCGAGGGCATCCAGGAGTGCCTTGGCGTCCTTGAGATCCGGCGTGTCGAAGCCTTCGGTGAACCAGAGGTAGATCGGAGCGAGCAGCTCGCGGGCTTCAGCGCGCTTGCCCTGCCGTTGCCAGATGCGACACAAGCTCGTGGCGGCCCGCAACTCGAGGAGCTTCGTCTGCTGGTGGCGGGCGACCTCGATCGCTTTCAGGTACGAGGCCTCCGCCTCGTCCGCGTCAGGTGAGGCCAGCTGCTCGAGCAGTGTCCCCTTGATCCAGTACAGCTCGGATTCGGCGTACCGTTGGTCGGAGCGGCCTAGCCCTACTTTCGCACGACAGTGTGGAGAACGCCATTCACGCTGCCATCTCAAGCCTGAAGCGGTCGGGCTGGCATACATGAAAGAAGTGTAGGCACCCAGCGCTCGAGCTCGAAGACCTT